>Ga0137403_10001327_pt1 | contig 31207 bp, 29 predicted proteins | sample CZOMad2_1_16fung_FD_122057 | JGI IMG/M metagenome (GOLD analysis project Ga0137403, IMG submission 122057) | Vadose zone soil fungal communities from Angelo Coast Range Reserve, California, USA - CZOMad2_1_16fungal (Hybrid Assembly) | ecosystem: Environmental > Terrestrial > Soil > Vadose zone... | reverse complement strand
GTGCCGAGGATGTGGCTCATCGGCACCATACCTTCGAGAGCGGAGTGGATCACTTCGACCGGCGCGGCGGAGAGCACATAGAAATCGAAGTGATACCCCTCGATGCCAGTTTCGAGCATGGAATACAGCAGCTCGATATTCTCTTTGAGGCGGATGCGTTTGCCGACTTCGACGAGGTGCTCGCGGCGCACGCGCGAACGGAATTCCGGGTCGTGCAGCAGAAGGTAGGATAACTCCGCGCCTTGCTGGACCAAGTTGAGCTTGGCCATCCCCGTGGCTTTGCGTTCAAACTCGGCGGTGGGAATGCCCACCAACTCGCTTAAAACATAGCCCGTATCGTTAAAAGTAAGAGTTTGGTCAAAATCACTTGCGAATAAATAGCGTTTTACGTTTTTGTCGCTCATACGACATTAGATGACATTCGCAGTCGTTTGGCCAATAAAAAGCTTTGATCGGAGCGATCAAAAGTCTTCGCCTTACTTTCGTACTCTTGTGTTGTCACGAATGGTTCACATTGTTTCAATTGTGAGAATTCCGGTGAGGATTTGACGAAAGGGGCGCGAGCGCGCCCGTCACTTAATTGGGCTTGCGATTCCGCCCATCGGCCAGCATGCGAATCAGCGTTGTTTCCGATGGCCATGCGGTTTTCTCGGAGCCATTGAGATGCTGCTCCGCAACAGGACGGGCAACTTGCGAGCGTTGTCCCTGCGAGCGGTCGCCATGCGAACGCTGCCGGAGATGTTCCGTCACAGCCGGCTCCCCGATGAGTATCTGTCCGTAGAACCAGAGGAAATGGCGCATCTGATCGATGGCGGATTGCAGTACCTGGAGAGATTCCGTTTCTGAAATTCGACTCAGGCTTTCCATGAGCTCCGGGTTGCTGGGGGCTTCCATTGCGGCGCAGTTCAATTCCTGTTGAATGGCGCGCAGGTCTTCGGTCACCCGCAAAATTCTTACGTTGATCTCGTCCATGTATTCTTCGCTCATGCGTACCCGCCCCCGGGTGGCACTGCGGGGGTAGTACCACGATCTCATTGCAATACATCGGAGAGTAGATGCCCCGTGTGCATGCGCTTTCGTAATTCGAAGTTACTGATGGGTCTGATTGGAGTTCCGGCCCGGACTAAGACCTCGGTTACTTTGGGTCGCGAATGAAGGGAACATCGAAAATGCGTACTCCCTGGGCTGGAGATTCCACAGCGCGAACCAAGGCTTGCGTCATTTGTCGCAGAGTAACCAGACCCAGGCGCTCGGCTGCCGTGCGTGTGACGGGTATTTGGCGGAAGAGCCAGTAGAAAGGGATAAGGGCGCAAGGCCAGCGATGGCCCGGCCCCAGAACATACCAAGGTCGTAGGATGGTCGCGTTCATGCCGCTGTCGCGCAGCATTTGTTCCCCTTGCGTCCGGACTTCGATGTAGGACTTCATCAGAGGGGCGGGGTGCGCGACGCTGAGATAGATGAAATGCGCAATCGAAGCTTGCGTGGCTGCGGTGATGGCACTCATGGCGGAAACCAGATCGATTTCTCGAAACTGCTTTGCCTTGGCGGGGCTGGGATGGGAGACACCCACGAGGTGGATGAAGGTGCTGCATCCCCGTACGGCAGCGGCGTACGTGGATGCATCGAGGGCATCTCCCACGATGGGGTCGCAGCCTGCTGGAAGCCTGCCCGTCGAGCCGCGACGCACGAGCGCGCGGATACTGTGTCCGCGCTTCAGCAATTCGGGTATGAGTTGACCACCCATATACCCGGTGCCGCCGGTCATGAAAACTGTCGTCATTGCAGTGTCCCATGAGGCTGTCGTCATGAGGTACGTAAGAATTTTTTCAGCGGATTGCAGCCTTCTCGCGACTTCGTTGGCAATGCCTCCCCGGCAAGGTGACTTCCGCGGCAAAAGGATACCGCATGTGATACAACCGTGCGATGCCAGAAGCGCGGATCCCGGAACTGCCGGTGATCAACCAACCCAATCGCCTCGTCCGCGCCATTGGGAGGTGGAGTCTGGCCGCGTTGATGGTAAACCTCATGATTGGCAGCGGCATCTTTGGCCTCCCCTCAGCATTGGCCGGTTTGTTAGGCCGGGCCAGCCTGCTTGCCCTTCTAATCGGTGCCCTCGCCGCTGGCGTGATCGGCGCATGCTTCTCCGAGGTGGCATCCTATTTCACTGTGGCTGGCGGACCTTATCTGTATACGAGAGTCGCCTATGGGCGCTTCGTGGGGTTGCAAGTCGGATGGATGTACTGGTTGGTGCGTCTGACTGCCCCGGCGGCCAGCGCGAATCTGTTCGTGGTCTATTTGGGGGAGTTCTGGCCATGGGCCAATGATCGGGTGCCGCGAGCTTTGATTCTGGGTGTTTTGATCGGAGGATTGGCGCTGGTTAATTGCCTGGGCGTTAAGAAAGCCGCGCGGATCAGCGACGTTTTCACAGTAGCAAAACTCTTGCCGTTGGTCGTCGTCGCCATCGCTGGCGTGGCTTTTCTGTCGACGCATCCTCAAGTTGGCAACATTTCCACACACACGCCTCATCTGAGGGAGTGGCTCAAGGCCTCCCTGTTGATTGTTTTCGCCTACGGCGGATTTGACGCCGCCATAACCGCCACGAGCGAGATCAAGAACCCAAGGCGGGATGCGGCGGCGGCGCTCCTTGCGGCTCTCACAGCCTGCACGTTGCTCTATCTGGCTGTGCAGTGGACCGCGTTGGCCACGGTACCGAATCTAGCTAACAGTTCCAGACCGCTGACGGATTCTGCGGGCATAACGTTGGGGCATGCGGGGGCGGTTCTAATCGCCGCCGGCGCCCTGATTTCGGTGTTCGGTAATTTGAGCGCGAACACGCTGGCGGTGCCGAGGATTACTTTTGCACTCGCGGAACAGGGCGATTTTCCCGCGTTCTTCGCGCGGGTGCATCCACGGTTTCGCACACCTTTTGTCTCCATTGGCGTATTCGCTCTTTTAGTTTGGGCGTTTGCGCTGGGAGGAAATTTTGCCTGGAACGCAACTCTCTCCGCGATCGCGCGTTTGTCGTATTACGCGGCGGTCTGCGTGGCGGTACCGGTGCTACGAAGGAAATTGCCGGGGGCGGCGCAGTTCCGTCTGGTGGGCGGGACTTGGTTCGCGGTGACGGGTGTGGTCATTTGCGCGATCCTCTTCAGTCAAGTAGATCTAGGGGGGTCGCTGATTTTACTGGCGACGATTGTGGTGGCAACGCTCAATTGGCAGATGGTTCGCGGAAAGCAGCCTCGGGCTGAAATAGCGCTCTAAGCACGCTAGCGGCTACCGTGCTCCTTGTTTCTGAGATCGGGCTCCGGTCGTCGATTCGGTCAACGATCCGGGCGTCGACCGGGATATCGCGGAGTGGGATGTTGCGCTAACGAGGTCGTAGCCGAGAGCCACCATCGTGTCTCCCCATGCGGCCTCGATCTGGGCCACACACTCGGCGGGGAGTTTTTCTTTCCATCCACCGGCTTGGGCAACGCGGACGAAGGGAATATCGGTACGGTGATTCTTGGTGGCGACCCAATCTTTGGCCTGGGTCTTTTCCATTTCCCGCATGCGATCCGCCGCACTTCGCTGCACGGCTTGCTCGATCCGTGCGGGATCGGGCTCGAGGCCGAGGAAAGCCGCGGCGCGCGCCAGTTCCCGGACCGGATCCGCAATCATGTCTTCGTACCGAAGCAGCAGAAAATCCTTGGACTTCCCTCGCGTATAAAACCAGCTGGCGACGTTCTCGCCCCAAGTGCCCCAGTCGCGGGAATTCAGGTTTCCAGAAACGAAATCGTTGACATAGCTGACCAACGGATAGCCGTCCGCGATATGCCGGTACTTTCTTTGAAAGTCGTAATAACTGAGAACGACATCGCGAGGGTCGCGAACGATACAGATAATTTTGCGGCATCGGTGGTCAAAGTATTCATGGATCTTGATGATGCGAGGGCGCGGCGTGCGACGGAGGGCGCGCGTGGATTGGGAGGAGGTATCGGGAATCAAGCGCTCGATGTTCTTGAAGGATACATCGGCGTTCGGGTAGACGAGATTGGCGATCAGGAATCGAGTCCAGGTATTGCCGGATCGGGGGTAGGAAACCAGAAAAGTGTCGTCGGGGAAGATGGCGAAGTTGCGCTCGGCGATATCGGTACCGAGCACCTTCTTTACCAGCAGTTGGAGGTGGTAGTTCATCGAACCCGTTGCTCCAAGGCGGCTTCGAGGAAGGTGCGTTCGCGAAGGACAGGTTCTGTGCCGCGCCTGTCGCTCGATGCCGTCTCATAGCCGAGCCACTGCATTAGCGGGCCCCAGGCCAACTCAATTTGGGCTATGGCTGCGGGCGAGAGCGTCGCCTTACCCTCTCCGGCCTTAGCGCTGCGGACGAAGAACTTGTCCTTGCGGGTATCCTTGGTGGACTGCCATTCCCCCGCTTCTTTCTGTTCCAATTTACGCATGCGATCCGCTGTGCTTTGGCCGATAGCCCATTGGATACGTTCGGGCGTTGGATCAATGTCGAGAAATCTGGCAATCTTGATGAGCTCGACGTCGGTGCGTTGGATCATGTCTTCATAGCGCAGCAGCACGAAATTCGGGCTCTGCTGGCGCGCGGCCAGCCAACTGCCGACGTTCTCACCCCAGGAACCGTAGGGACAAGTCTCGCCGGCCACGTAGCGAGGAATCCATTCGTCGATGGGGTGGCCGTCTTCTAGAACCTTGCGCTTGATCTGGTAATGATACTGGGATACAGCGACATCTTTCGGGTCGCGCACGATGTAGATCACGCGCGGGTAATTTTGATCGAAGGGGAAATGACTTTTGATGACCCGCGGCCGAGGCAGGCTCTTGAAGTATTTTCGCGACTGCGAATCGACCGTCGGAATGACTTTGTCCGCTTTCAGGAACGTCATCGGCTCTTCGTCATGAATCAGGCTGGCCACAAGAAACCGAGTCCAGGTATTGCCGGACTTCGGATAGGACACGATGAAGGTGTCGTCCGGGAAAGTACTCAGGTTTCGTCCAGCAGGATCGTTGCCCGACAGATGCCGGGCGAGCGCTCCAAGTTTAGCGATCATGGAAGTCTCAACTCCATTGAAATCTCAGCTCCATTCCACAACCTTGTTTATTTCTCAACAGCGCCGGCCACGGCGTTGTACTTTGGAGGACCCGGCGCACCGGTCCAGTTTGATCGAAAACGGGTCAGACGCCGGCTCCGCCTCCGCTGCAGAAATTGCTCATAGACGCTATACGCCGACCGCAACAGGTTGGGGGAAAACCGCAAGCCTGCGAGCAGGATATGAAGCTTGGTGCTCTTGAGAAAGCTGCCGGCTTGTCGCGCGGCGGCCTCGGCTTCGAAGAAGCGGCCCTCCCGCAAAGCCTGCCTTGCCGTTTCCAGGTGCAAACGGGCCTGCAACTCCTGCGTTTTGCTGCACAATAATTCCGCTTGGGGTCCGGTGATGGGCAGGGTCAACAGAGCCTTTTCGTAAACATCGATCTGTGCCTGCTTCATCACGTTGTCGTCGAAGGCCAGCCCATTCCCGGCGCGGTGGCGAACTTGAACAGCGGGGCTGTAGCTCATACCGGCGCCGCGATGTGCCATACGCAACCAAAGATCAAAATCTTCCGAGCGCCGGCGCTGGTCTTCGAAGGCGCCGGCATCCAAAAGCGCCTGCCGCGATGCCACTACGGTGGAGGTGCCGATCGTGCAGCGCTCAGCCACGAGTGTTTCAAAAGTGACATGCAGGTCCTGCGGAGAGTTTTGGAACGCAGTTCCTACGGGAGCGTCGTCCTGCAGATACAACGAATCAGCATAGACCAGAGAAAGCGAGGGATCACTTTCGAGCAGTTCGATCTGTTTGGCCAGGTGATCGGGCATCCAGGTGTCGTCGCTGTCGAGGAAGGCGATGTATTTGCTACGCGCTTCGCGGATGCCGCGGTTGCGAGCCGCACTGGGTCCACCGTTGGACTGGCGGATGTACCGGATTTTGGGTAAGAAGGGCGCGAGAGCCTGCTCCAACGCGTTTGTGTCCGGCGATCCATCGTTCACCACGATGATTTCGTAGCTCGCAAACGTCTGCGCCAACACCGAGTTGAGGGTTTCGGCAATGTACTGGGCGCATTGGTAGGCTGGAATGACAACGCTCACCAGAACCGGCACGGGCACGAGCGAAGATAGCTTCCCGGCACCGTTCTGGATCGCTGTGCTCATCATCGTCAACAAGGTCCTCAATCAAAACTGCGCCTAATTCCCGGGCATAAGCCGGCCAAATAGTTATTTTCGCTCATCTCCGGGCGGGGAGCCAACGAATTGTAGGCGTCTCTGGTGTGACCCAGGTCACTGCCATAGCGCACAAAATACTGGACTTACATGAGCAACCTGTGCCGACTCCGGCGGGCCCCAGCATCATCTTTGCAATGTGTAAGATGCGGTTGGGAGGCTGGCAGGTTGGGGGCGCCTTCAAATGAGCCTGGCCGGCTGAAACTCTTCTCGCGCGTGCTGACTCCTATGCGTAGGTTCCTGGTCTTCGGTATGCCATCCAAGGCCGGACCGGCATCGTATTTCCTGTAGCATCGAGCGAGTCAGCTTGACCGAACGAGACGGAGAACGCCCATGTTGGTAAAGAGCAGGGATTCCAGCTTCATCCCTTCGTCGGAAATCACGCCGAAGAACCTCTACCTGAACCGGCGGGAATTCCTGAGGGGCGCGGGAGTTGCCGGGGCTGCGGCTATCGGGGCGGGATCGCTGGGCGAATTGGCGTTCCCGGATTCAGCCGATGCCGCCTCGGGTTCAACGCCGACGGGAAAGATCGATGGCGTCCGAAAGAGTCCGCTCAGCACATCCGAGAAGCAGAATTCGCTCAAGGACATCTCGAACTACAACAACTACTACGAATTCTCGACCGATAAGTACGAACCGGCAGAGCGGGCGAAGAATTTTAAGACCCGGCCCTGGACTATCACCGTCGATGGCGAGGTGAAAAAGAAGAGGACCTGGGACATCGACGAGTTCCTGAAGTTGGCTCCGCCGGAGGAGCGCATCTACCGCCACCGCTGCGTGGAAGGCTGGTCCATGGTTATGCCCTGGATTGGATTCCCCATCAGCTCGTTCGTTCAGCAGGCTGACCCGCTGCCCAAAGCAAAGTTTATTGAGTTCACAACGCTGCTGGACATGCAGCAAATGGCTGGGCTCCGCGTTCCGGTTCTGGACTGGCCATACACGGAAGGGCTGCGAATGGATGAAGCCATGCACCCGTTAGCCATTTTCACGTTTGGGCTTTACGGCGAGATTCTACCGAATCAGAACGGCGCGCCCCTGCGCATCAACGTTCCGTGGAAGTACGGCTTTAAGAGCGCTAAGGGGATTGTAAAAATCACCTTCACAGACAAGCAACCGCCCACTGCCTGGAATAAGTCCGCACCCAACGAGTATGGTTTTTATTCCAATGTGAACCCGGCAGTAGACCATCCGCGCTGGAGCCAAGCCACAGAGCGGCGGCTCGGGGAATTTCTGAAGCGCCCGACGCTGCTGTTCAACGGATACGGTGATCAGGTTGCGAGTCTCTACAACGGCATGGATCTGAAGAAGAATTTTTAGGCCTATACCTGCCGTTCCGCAAGGGCCCCGGGATTTCCCGTGCCCGGTCGTGTTGCCCGAATGATACGACTATGGTTATAGTTATATGACCTATAGGAGATCCTCATGAAACGCATGGCCGCTGGGAAGTTCAAAGCGGAATGCCTGGCCGTGATGGACGAAGTGTCACAGACCGGCGAGGCTGTTCTGATTACCAAGCACGGCAAGCCGGTAGCCAAGCTGGTGGCTCCAGACAACCCGGCAGACGATGTTTTTGGATTTATGGAGGGGAAGGTCAAGATCGTAGGTGACATTGTCGGGCCGGTGACGCCGCTGGAGGATTGGGAATTGAAATGATCCTCCTCGACACGCATGTGTTGGTCTGGATGTCGAGTGACCCGAAGAAACTCACGAAGCGCGCGCGCGAGGCGATTCGCGGAGCGCGGGAAATGGGCCGGGAAAATTCGGGGGTCGCGGTCGCTGCGATTACTCTTTGGGAGCTGGCCTGGCTGGCGCACTCGGGGCGCTTGCAGGTGGCAGGGAGTGTGGATTCGTATGTGCGCGAGACCGTGTCGCGCGTCATCGTGAGACCGCTGACAGCGGAAATTGCGGCACTTGCGGTTCAAATGCCCGCGGATTTTTCAAGAGATCCGGCAGATCGGATGATCGTGGCGACAGCGGCGGCGGAAGGATTGGCACTGCTAACAGCAGACGACCGGATTCGGAAGTCTCGCAGGGTAACGGTAATTTGGTGAGGGGACTTCCCTCTTTCCGCGCATTACGGCGCTGCTCACTCCTGTGCTGAAAGAGGCAGCGAAGACTCACTTATGAAAGCTATTGGCTGGAGCAAAGTCGTTGTGTTCCCGGTGTGCTTGATCCCGGTAGCATACCTGGGCCTCGCAGCGTACCAAGGAACCCTCGGCGCGAACCCGCTGGAAGTGATCACGCACACGACGGGCGATTGGACGATTCGCTTTCTGCTGATTACGCTGTGTATCACTCCATTGCGGCAGCTTAGCAAGCAATACTGGCTAGTTCAATACCGGCGCATGTTCGGGCTGTTTGCATTCTTCTATGGAACTCTGCACCTCACGACCTATCTCTGGTTCGACAAGTTCTTCGTTTGGCATGACATTCTTGCCGATATTCAAAAGCGCAAATTCATCACGGTGGGCTTTCTGGGCTTCGTACTCATGATTCCTTTGGCAATCACGTCGACCAAGGGAATGATTCGACGGCTGGGCAGGCGGTGGACGGTGATTCATCGGGTCATTTATGTGAGCGCGCTGGCAGGGGTGATTCATTACTACTGGCTGGTGAAGGCGGATCACCGGCTGCCGCTTACCTACGCGGCGATTCTCGCCGTGCTGCTGGCTTATAGAGTTGGGAAATGGGCGAGGCCGAAACTGGTAGCGGGGCGAGTTGCGGCTGCGCCTCGAAATGCATAATTGCCCCGCCGACACTCGGATACGCCCAGCAAACATTACTTCGGTAAGGCCAAGAAACAACGCTTGCCACGATACCCTGACCTCCAAGCTTGATTCCAAAGTTGAGGGTGATTCATGGCTAGCTTTGCACCTGTAAGCAATCTGATTGAAATTGCGGATCCACCGGTTCCTAGCCGCAGTTATCCCGTCGTAGAAAAGGTGCTAGCGGAAAAACTAAAAACCGTTGCAATGTGTCTTGGCATTGCCGTAGTGTCAGGCGGAGCTTCGTGGTTGCTTCTTCAATTGGGTTACCGATTCTACGGGTTTGGGGCTGGCGCGGTCGGCCTCTTCGCGGTGATTGCCGCGTTTAGCGGGTCAACCTTGAAGTCGACCTGTCCCTATTGCAACTCCAGCATCGATTCGATTCTCAATAGGGAAGAGGGCCGGCAGGTTCAGTGCGAAAAATGTTTCGAGTATTCCACGGTGAATGTCGGCATTCTCCGTCCACTCGACCCGTCGACGAAATCCGAGGTGCCGAAATTCGAGAGCCCGGTGTTCAAGAAAGCGGTTTGGCCGAACGCCTGTGTGGCCTGCGGCGAGGCTCCCGTGCGTTGCGACGATCTTTCCAAAACGACGGTCGGCGCAATCCCGGCGTTGATGGGGCATCTGCAGATCATTCGCGGCTCGGTCAGCGGCATTCCATACTGCGACGAGCACCGCGACAAGTTGGCCTTGAAGGTGGGAAGCGACAAGAAGCTGCTCTTGCAATGGACTTCGTTGCGGATGATGCGGCGTTATTTGGCGGCTAACCGGAACCGGTCTGTGTACTGAGGGTTCACGAATCGTAAGCCGCTGCGGCAGTTCTTGCGACACCAGGTACTCTCCCGAAGCCCTGTTTCCTGCCTCACAGGGAGAAAGGGCTCGACGGTGCGGCGGAATCGAGAGTGTGGGGATTCTTCGCTGCGCTCAAGAATGACAACGTTGATGCCCACCGCCTAATGCCCACAGCTAGTGCCCACCGCCGCTGAGTTCGCGGACGATGTTGTTGACAAATGCCTTCGCATCGCCGAATAGCATTAGCGTCTTGTCGTCGTAGTAAAGAGGGTTGTCGATGCCGGCGAAGCCTGGGCTCATGCCGCGTTTGATGACCATGACCGTGCGCGCCTTGTCTACGTCGAGAATGGGCATTCCAAAAATTGGGCTGGAGGCGTCGGTGCGGGCAGCTGGGTTGGTGACATCGTTGGCGCCGATGATGAGGGCGACATCGGTTTGCGGGAAGTCGCCATTGATTTCGTCCATTTCGATGAGGCGATCGTAGGGGACGTCGGCTTCGGCTAGGAGGACGTTCATGTGGCCGGGCATGCGTCCGGCGACGGGGTGGATGGCGAATTTGACCTCGACGCCTTTCTTGGTAAGCGCGTCATACATTTCGCGGACTTTGTGCTGCGCTTGGGCGACGGCCATGCCGTATCCGGGGACAATGACGACCTTGTTGGCGGCGGAAAGAATGCCGGCAGCTTCTTCGGCGGTGGCGCTGCGTGCAGTCTTCTGTTCTCCGGCGGCAGCGGCGGTGGCTTGCACCTGGCCGAAGGCTCCGAAGAGCACGTTCGAGAACGAACGGTTCATCGCCTTCGACATGATGACGGAGAGAATGAAGCCGGAGGAACCATCCAGCGCGCCCGCGATGATGAGCAGTTTGTTATTCAGAACGAATCCCATCGCCGCGGCGGAGAGGCCGGCGTAAGAGTTCAAGAGCGAGATGACCGTGGGCATGTCTGCGCCGCCGATAGGAATGATCATCAGCACGCCGAAAATGAGGGGGATGAACACCATGAGCGGGAAGAGATGCGTGGCCGCCGGATTCGCTACGAGATAACCTGCGATGCCCACCGAAATGGCGAGGAACGTCAGATTGACGAGGTTCTGGCCCTTATAGGTGATAGGCCGCTGCGGCAAAATCTCTTGCAGTTTTCCGGCTGCCATCAAGCTCCCCGTGAAGGTGAGCGACCCCAGGATGACTTCCATGCTCAGAACGACCATCATGAAGGGAGAAATGTTAGGAGATTGCAGGTAAAACTCGGCGGTGCCGACGAGCGTGACACACAGGGCCCCGAACGCATGGCTGAGAGCGGTCCGCTGGGGGACGGCTGTCATCTGGACTTTGCCCAGCGGGACGCCAATGATGCTGCCCAGCACGAGCGCGGCAACAATATATTTCCACTCGACGATGTCCTTATGCAGCAGCGTACCGCAGATGGCCAGCAGCATGCCGATTTCTCCGGCGAAAACGCCGCGGCGGGCGGTGGCTGGAGAACTCATCCAGTGCAGCGAGAAGATGAACAAGACACTGGCGACGAGGTAAACGAATTCGATGGTGTAGAGAATCAGGGCTTGTTGGGTCATGGTTGGCGGATTATTTGGTTGGCCGGCTGGTCTTGAACATTTTCAACATACGGTCGGTGATGATGAAGCCGCCGACGATATTGCAGGTCGCTGCCACGACTGCGATGGTTCCGAGAACGGTGGCGAACGTGCTCTTGTGCTCGCCCGCCAGGACAATCGCTCCGACTACGGCGATAGCATCGAGCGCGTTGGTCAGCGACATCAGCGGCGTGTGTAGCAGGGGCGAGACGCGGCGGATGACCAGAAAACCGACGAATCCCGCCAGCATGAAGATGTACAGACTATCGATTAAGTTTGACGGCATGATTCCTCCTGCGCCTTTAGAACACTGCGCTAGGCTTTGCTCTGCCCGGCTTCTTGCTGTCCAACCAAGGCCGGCAGAGAGAAAAATTCACGGACGCGGGTGTTGGCCACTTCCCCGCCTTGCGTGAGCAAAGTCTCGCGAACGATGTCGTCCCCGAGATTCAGCTCAGACTTCTGATCTTTCTTGAAAAGATTCAGTAGAAAATTCGTCAAATTGCGGGCATAGAGCTGGCTGGCGTGGTACGGAGCCGTGCTGGCGATGTTGTAGCGGCCGATGATGGTGACGCCTTGCTGAATTGAAGTCTCGCCCGGCTTGGTCAGCTCGCAGTTGCCGCCACGCTCGGCGGCGAGATCAAGAATGACCGAGCCCGGAATCATGCCCTTGACCATGTCGGCGGTGACGAGCACGGGAGCTTTCTTGCCGGGGATGACGGCAGTGGTGATGACGATGTCGTTTTCGGCAACGACTTTGCCGAGCAACTCGCGCTGACGCTGATAAAAGCTTTCGTCCTGCGCGGTCGCATAGCCGCGGGCGTCCTGCGCGTTCGTGGCTTCAATGGGAAGTTCGACGAAGCGTCCGCCGAGGCTCTGCACCTGTTCCTTGACCGCCGGACGAACATCGTAGGCCGACACGACTGCGCCGAGGCGGCGTGCCGTTGCGATAGCTTGCAGCCCTGCGACTCCCACGCCCAGAATCAGAACGCGCGCCGGGGTCACCGTTCCGGCGGCGGTGGTCATCATGGGGAGAATTCTCGGCAGCGTATCCGCGGTGATGAGAACGGCTTTATATCCGGCGATCGATGCCATGGTGGAAAGCGCGTCCATGGCTTGTGCGCGGGTGGTGCGCGGCATGAGTTCAACCGCGAACGCAATTGCGCCGGTAGTAGCAATTTGCTGGACAATTTCGAGGGAGCCTAAGGGGCGAAGGAAGCCGACCAAAATCTGATCTTTGCGCAGGAGTGGAATGTCGGCCTTGCCCGTAACGTCGTTCGCGCCGTAACAAAGCACTTGTGTGATGATGTCTGAAGTCTTGAAAAGCTCAGCACGCGTGGGAACGATCTTCGCTCCCTTTTCCGTGTACAGGTTGTCCAGGTAGCCAGCCTCCGCGCCCGCGCCGGTTTCCACGGCGACTTCGAAACCAGCTTTAGTAAGGGTGGGAATTACGAGCGGAACCAGCGACACCCGCCGCTCGCCGGGGTAAATCTCCTTCGGGACGCCGATAATCAAACCGATTGTCCTTTCCGCGCTGACGATTACCCCGCCCGCCGGACTTCGACTCCAGAGCTAGTCATGATACAGGAAACGGTCGCGAAAGGAGTGATCGGCGGAAATGGCTTGGGCCGCACTTTGCATCCACCCGTTTCACTGTGCCGGCTTCTGTCCTGTTTCGCCAGTGATCCGTTTTTGCAGCGCATCCCTGGAGCGGTCCGCCATTTGTCGGCATCCTGAGGGGTCAATCATCGGGTCGGGCAACACACCCTTCTCCCGTGCATCCAAACGATCCCACATCCGGGAGGCATCTCCGTGCGCGCTCAGCGGAATGTCACACGGCACCGTGCTCAGGAATGCGATGCTCTTTTCAAAATCCGCGATGGCCCTTGGGTATTTGCGGCTGTGCGTGAACTGGAATCCGTCCGCGGAAACAGGAGTGAGGCTATCCGCATATACCAGGTTTAGGCAGCGCCCGCCATCGCAAGATTGCCACGTCCAACTCGTCCCGCCCGGAGTGTGCCCCGGAGTCAAGTGCGCGGTCACCGCCAGGGGACCAATGTGCAAGGTCTGTCCGTCGTTCAGTGTCTTCACGCGCGCAACGCGCGGTGTTGCCCGGATGATTCCATACTGCGGATCGCTCGAGCTCACGCGGCCCGCTTTCAGAACTCCCGCCGTCCACGGGCTAACGACAATCTGCGCGCCACTCAACCGCTGCAATTCCGCAATCCCGCCCGCGTGGTCAAAATGCGCATGTGAGTTGACGATCAGCTTCACATCCTCAATCCGGAAACCCACCGACTTGATGTTAGCCACAATCTGCGGCACGGACTCGGCCAGCGCGCCGTCAATCAGCACATGCCCGGAGTCGGAGGTGATCAAGACGGAACTCAATCCATGCGGCCCGATGTAGTAGGTGTTTCCATAAATGCGGAAGGGCTTTTGAGGAGTGTTCCACTCGGCGCAATGGACGCAGGGAGGATCGACGGCGTGGGCGGGCAGAGAAAGCGCGCCTGCAAGGGAGAGCAGGAACGCGAAGCGGCGTAAAGCTCTCATCAAGAACTCTCCTGTACGAGAACCGACCCTTGGAGTCTTATGCGATTTTAAGCGTCGAGTAAGACCCGCAGACTCGGGGGAGGGACTCCGGCAGTGGCAAGTCTGAGTCGCCGTAATTATGGGCAGGAAACGCTGTGAAACGAAGCGATTGGGGAACCTCCACCGCTTCATGCGCAATGCGTTCGGCTTTCTCCAACCGCAAAACTTGCCCGCCCAACGGAGCACGGATCGGACGCCTCCCGTTCATGTAGTCTAACCATCTCGAAAGGCTCGACGTGAAAATAATTGGTTCTTGTGTCCTCGTATTTTGGGTGACTACCGCACTCTGCGGACAACCTCAACCGAATCGGAGGATGACGACTTTCGTCCTGGAGCACGTTACGGTGATCGATTCCACCGGCGCGCCCCCTAACTCCGATGTGTCAGTCCTTATCCAGGATGGCAAGATTCAATCGATATTTCGGTCCACGCACACCAAGCCCGTTCCCGATGCGGTCCTCATTGACGGAAGAGGAAAATTCCTGATCGCGGGCCTTTGGGACATGCATGTCCACGCGCTCAGCAAGAATCAACCTGATCGCTTTTTCCCGATGTTCATCGCGAACGGTGTTACGGGAATCCGGGACATGGGAGGGGACATCCCGCTGCCGCAAATTGCTCAACTCAAGAAGGACATTGCCGACGGATCCCGCCTTGGGCCAGAGATTTTCGCCGCCGGTCCAATCCTCGAGGGGGAACGTCCGTTTTGGCCTTTTTCCATCGCCGTGAAGAGCCGTGCGGACGCTCGCCAAAGTGTCGCGAAACTCGCAGGAGATGGCGCCGATTTCCTCAAGGTCTACAACACTCTGTCCCGCGATTCGTATTTGGAGATTGCCAAGCAAGCTAAGGAACTGCGAATTCCTTTCGTTGGGCACATCCCAGACAGTGTCACTCCGGCTGAAGCTTCGAGCTGCGGGCAAAAGAGCATTGAGCACCTTTGGGGTATTCCAAATTATCTGAGTTCGGAAAGTGAACAGCTGCGAAAAATGGCGGCGGTTGCGAACGACGCTGACGACCCAAAAGTTGCCCGAGATTCCTTTTATAAGATCAACGAAGAGATCCTTGCTACTTACGATTCCTTTAAGGCCAAGAGCCTGTTCGAGGAATTTGCACGCAACCATACTTGGCAGACGCCAACTTTAGTTGTTCTTCGTTCCTACGCCCTGATTCACGATCCTTCCCTTCGTAAAGATCCTCGGCTTGCCTATATTCCGGATGATCTCCTGAATTTCTGGAATTCGATGGGTGGCCAGCCCGATGCTCGCAACGACGAGATTCAGTGGCGCCTGTTCCAGCACAACTTAGAGATCGTGAGGGCCATGCACGCAGCCAACGTACCTGTGCTCGCCGGAACAGATACGCCGAATCCTTATACCTATCCGGGATTCAGCCTGCACGAGGAACTGGAGTTCCTCGTGTCGGCAGGTCTTTCCCCGATGGAGGCACTGCAAACGGCGACATTGCGGGCAGCCGAGTTCTTGGATGTTCAGAACGGTTTTGGCTCTGTCGAAGTTGGCAAGATCGCCAATCTGGTACTCCTGGACGGAAACCCATTGGAGGATATCCGCAACACGCAGAAGATTTGGGGCGTGATCCTTCGCGGCAGATATCTGGACAGAACACAGTTGGATGAGTTGCTGGCGCAACAGAAGGTGCCTAGCCGTTGAGATGTCGGCTCACCCATTGACGCCGCAGTCACCTTCCTCTTGACATTCGCCTTTTATTCGCTAACAATGGCAGCCATGGCTATTACTCGTCGGCAACGGCAGGTTTACGACTACATCGCGCGCTTCGTGCAGGAGAAGGGATACTCGCCTTCGTTTGAGGAAATTGGCGACGGCATGGGGCTGAATTCTCTGGCAACCGTGCACAAGCACATTTCGAATCTGGAAACCAAAGGCTTGCTCAAGCGCGGCTACAACCGCAGCCGGTCGATTGATCTGCTGCCGGTGAAAGGCAAGCTGAAACAGGCCATGGGTATGGCCGGGGTGGCGGGCGCGCCGGTGAGTGCCGAGATTCGGCTGCCATTGATGGGGCGCATTGCGGCAGGTATGCCAATCGAAGCGGTGGAGACGCCGGAGACGATTTCGTTGGCCGATTTTGTGCGGTCGAAGGAAGTGTTCGTACTGCAGGTGCGCGGCGAATCGATGCAGGATGAGCATATTGTGGATGGCGACTACGTACTGGTGGAGAAGACGAAAACGGCGCATAACGGGGATATTGTAGCGGCGCTGGTGGATGGCTCGGATAGTACCTTGAAGAGGTTTTACAAAGAGGGTGACAAGATCCGGCTGCAGCCATCGAATGCGGCGATGAAGCCTATCATCGTTCCGGCGGTGGCGGTGCAGTTGCAGGGGCGGGTGATTGGGGTGCTGCGTAAGTACGCTTAATATCCGGGCTGCGCCCGCTCGGACGGCCGAGGGCGGCCGCCCCACGCGAGCGAACACTTTCAACTACAAACGCCCGGCCTGCGCCGGGCGTTTCTGTCTGCTGAAATCATTTACCCCATATGCTTGTCGATGGCTTTTTCGATGGTCTCGCGAGGGACGTAGCCGACGATTTGCTCCTTCACCTGGCCACCCTTGAAGATGAGCAGCGTCGGGATGCCGCGAATACCGTAGCGGCCCGGGGTGCCTGGATTCTGGTCGACGTTCATTTTGGCGACTTTGACCTTGCCGCTATAGCTGGCGGCGACTTCATCGACGATGGGCCCTAGGGCCTTGCAGGGGCCGCACCAAACGGCCCAAAAATCAATCAAAACAGGCTGGTCGGACTTGAGAACTTCCTGGTCGAAGTTCGCGTCAGTCACTTCCAGGATAGCGGTGCTTGCCATGATTCCTCCGAGATCGTGTGCAGCGCCGACAACCCGTCATTCGCTGCGAAACGATCACTATCGTAACACTGTATAGATAGATGCCGCGTGCGGTCAGAAGTTGCAGAGGCCAAGGCTAGGCTTCGGGGGCTGAAGCCCCCATTCTTCGAGCGCGATGTTGTCCCAACTGAAGCTGGGACCTACCGGAAATAGCAGCGCGACCGAGACCAAAATAAAAAGCGCCCTGACGAATCAGGACGCTTTGGGCTCGGCAGCCCTCCCCCAGGTCTGCCAAACTTACGAGACTGAGTGTAGGGTGGATGCCATACTCGGAAAAGATCACCTAAGTAATCGCGGGTATGCGAGCGAGTAACAGGCGGCTTGGTTACTTTACAGCCGCAGAGGGTTGCCAGGTTTTGCCCCCGTCGTTGGTGGTCCATACGTCGTGGTCGGCGGTTTCGAGGCGGCCGTGCTGGGCGTCCGGGAAGCTTAGGGTCACGATGTCGCCTTTCAGCGTGGAGCGCTTCTGGCGAACTTTGACGTTCATGAAGTGGTCCCCTGCGTCCCACGAATGCAAAAGGACGCCGCCGTTGCCGCCGGCCCAAACCTGGAACCCGGTTGCCGTGACCACACGCAAGCGGCCGTTTGGATCGACTGCTACGCTTTCCCAGGATTTGCCCCCATCAAGTGAGCGTTGCAGTTTGCCCTCTGCGGTGATTTGCCAAGTGCCGGCTTGACGGGCGGTGGCCAGATCCGGAAGGTCCGCCAGTTGAGCGGAGCTGGCACGAAACTCGTCTTTGTCGGTGGGAGCGTAGGGAGTGGTCGAGGCAGTCGCCGACGCGTCAACTTCTACCACCGAATCCGCGGCATCAGCACGACCGGAGGCCTTCTCCTTCGAGGGCGGCTCCTTTTTGAGCGCTGTTTCGGCTGAAGGGGTCTGGGAATCGTCGTGCGCCGTACCACGCCGGAGCGCGATGGCTGAGCCCACGGAGACGTCAATCACGGGATCGGTCGCTGCGGGTGCGGAGGGAGTCGCTGGAGCGCCGCCGCCTTGAGCACGACCGCGTTCTTGGAGTGGCATATCCAAATGGGGAGCAAGGTTACCGCCGACAATTGCGCTGTGCCCGACGAAGCCAGCATTACCGCTCATCGCTGCAGGAGCACGCAGGATCGACGTGAGAGAGCGCTTCGATTTCGAATTGATACCCAGGACGGCTTCGGCGTCATAGCGTCGAGCGATCGCTGATGGGTTCTCGTTCTCCCGGCCCTGATGGGCCACTACTGTCTGAGCCACGGGAGCGGGCCGCTTTTGACCCGTGTCGGCTTCTGCCTTGTTCGTACCGCCCCTGGTCGCGTTAGCAAAGATCGCCTTGGCGGAGGCTGGAGGCTGAGACTTCTGCTCCAAAACCCCGTTCTTCGCCAGCAGGGCCGTTTCGCCAGACTTGCGTTCGTGAAGCACGGCGACTGAAATAGCCAGAGCCGCGCACGCCGCCAGGGCTCCCCAACGGAGGAGGAAGAGGGGGCGGGATGGGTTGGTGGCAAGAACCGCGCTTGTGGCAATTTCGGCCGGTTGAGCCAGGGCAACGATTTCGCGGCAGGGTGCGCAGGCAGCCAAGTGGGTTAAGACGGTGCCGCGCTCGCGGTCGGGTAGCGCGCGCTCGACGAACGCGGTCAGCAGGTCGGCATCGGGGTGGGAGGCCCCTGGGTGCAGTTCCCTCTCCGCCAACTTCCTAATCACGATATTTGGCAACTCCGGCAACTTATTGCTCCTGTAGGATTTCCGGCCATTCTTCCCTATTTTGGTGTCTGTCCTGCATCCGCTTGGGCCTCCCGTGGAGAGAACGTCCCGGCGCGAGATTCTTGCGTCAAACGTGCCCGGAGGTCGACTTTGAGGTCGCGAACGTCGGTATCCAGACATTCCTCGGCCTGGCGGCGGGTCATGCCGCGGCGGCCCAGCTCGGAGAGGATCTGCTTGCGTAGGCCGCGAGCCAGCTTGTCGACGCGGCGGCTGATGGTAGATTCGTGAACGCCCAGGGTGCGGGCGACCTCTGCTAGGGTGCGGCCGTCGAGGAAGTAGCTGGCGAGAACATAGCGGTCTTCGCTGATTAAGGAGTCCAAAACCGAGGTGATGGACTGGTCAAGACGAGGATCGATTTCGGAGTCGGCCAGACCTGCGTTAGATGCTGCGGTTTCCTGCGGCAGGGCTGCGAATTGCTTTCCCTGCTCGACTTCCTCGTCCAGGCTGGTGGTGCGGCGATGTTTGCGGTAGCGGTTTACGAATTCCTGGGCCAGCACGGTGCGGAGCCAGCCTTCCAACGAGCCGCGTCCAGTGTAAGAGGCCAGCTTAGATACGCGCTCGCCCCGGGAGTTGACGCCGTAAAGGTCGGCGTAGAGCGAATCGGCGAGTTCGCGGGCGGTCGCGGCCTCCCGGGCGATGCCGAGGGCCATTTCGAAAAGCTTCTCCCGGTAGCGAGTAAGAAAGACTTCCCAGGCGCGCTCGTGACCGGCGGCGCAGCCTCGAGCCAAGGCGAGCTCCTCGACCCTCAGGCTCTTGAAGAAAGCTGCTGCGTCGTCCGCATGCGTAGCTTCTGCGAGGTACTTCGCGCCGACAGTTAGGAGAATGTGCTCGAACTCCGCGTGCGGAATGCCCCATTCGGCGCAGCGGCTTTGCGCGCACAGGCCATCGCAAAACGGCTGTAGCGCTGAAGCCAAGGCCGGCGCGGATTGGAGCGTGACGTTCGTTGACATGGAACTCGCGTTGATAGAACCCGGTTTTATAGAACCCGGCGACCTGGGAATCGACTCGGGGGAATTCGGTGAGCCCAGTTGGATGCTACCAACATTTTGGACGCAAGAGGATAGAAAAGGACCGTTCTTTTCCCAACAGGGTAGGAAGTGGCACCCCGGGTGCGGGTTACGCGCAGCCCACCCCGGGGTGTGTTCACCGGGGAGGTGGATTGTGAAGATTTCGATCTTGGCAACTGCTCTGGTGTTGGTTGTGGTGTGGGGCTGCGTGGCGGTGACGCCCTCGCGCGTTGCGGCTGGCGAAATCATTTCTGGAACAGATTACAAGGTGTTGGCGCCGATTCGCCAAGGGAACCTGACGGTGTTTCCGGTGGTGGTGGCAAGCAGCCGGGACACGCGGGACTTCCTGACGCTCGACGAGGGCCTGCACTCCGGCGAGGTGGTGGTGACCGAGGCCGGCAGCGTGCAACCCTTGATCCGGAGACGGAACCGTCCGATTCCGGTGCATGAGGGGGCGCAGGTCAATCAACTGGTACTCGTGAACAACTCGAAACGGCCTCTTCTCCTCCTGGCGGGTGAGATTGTTACTGGCGGCAAGCAGGATCGCGTGATTGGCAAAGACCGCATTGTGCCTGCTGAGAGCGAGCCGGTGGATTTGGGGGTGTTTTGCGTAGAGCCGGGGCGGTGGGTGGCCAAGTCGGCGAGTTTCGGCGTGCTGGGCGGCAACATGGCCGCGCCTAGCGTGCGAATGAGGGCGATGAAGGATAAAGATCAGCAGCAGGTTTGGGATTCCGTGAGGAGTGCTCAGGCGAGTATGGCCGCGAACGTGACTTCTACCGAAGCGGTGGAGGTGCAAACCACAACTTCCTACGCTCAGGTCATGGAGAACAAAGCCGTCCAGCGAAAACTGGATGACGTGGCTGCGCCCATTGAGCGCGACTACTCGAAGCTCATTCGAGAGTTGCGGGAACGGAACGCAGTCGGAGTAGTGGTGGCTGTGGACGGTGAGATTATCTGGGCTGATATTTTCGCCAGCACGCAACTGCTGGAGAAATACTGGCCGAAGCTTGTGCGGTCGTATGCCACCGAAGCTTTGGTTTCGCAAGCTAAGGACTGCGAGGTCAGCGTCAAGCTGGCTCAGGCGTTTGTGGACCAACTCGACGGCAACCATGAGACCGTGGAGCGGGAACCTGGTTTATACCGGCACACGGAAGTTAACGGTGACGGGTATAAGGTTTTTCTGTTGGCGTCTTTGCTGCCGAAGATGGACTTTGATGTGCATATTGCGAAGATGGCGGAATAGCGCGTGGCGCGGGTCGCCCCGCCCGCGTCTAGAGAAACTTGAGGCACTAGGTCCAAGGCCAATAAAAACAGCAAGACCGCGCGGGCGGGGGCGCCCGCGACTACATAAGCCTTGGCTTGCGCGCCTCCATCCTCCATGGGCCGATTTGCTACACTTGCGGGTTGCACCGTTCTCATTCCCGACGCGCAAGGACTGGCTTTGCATGGCTGATGACAAGTTTTATACCGCTCGGGTGACGAAGCGGACGGACTTCGCGCACGATCTCTGGATGGTCCGCATGAACCCGGGCGGCGAGTTCAAATTCACGCCAGGACAGTACGGAACGTTAGGTGTTGAGCGCGGCGACGGGAAAAAAACGGAGCGTGCGTACTCCATTGTTTCGTCTCCCTACGAGCCCGAGCTGGAGTTCTTCTTTGAGCTGGTGCCGGAGGGGGCGCTTACGCCGAAGCTGTACCAGTTGCAGGTGGGCGATACGTGCTCTCTGCGCAAGGTGGCCAAGGGAAAGTTCACTCTCGACATCGAGAGCGGGCACAAGAACCATCTGCTCATCGCTACGGTGACTGGCGGGGCTCCCTATATCAGCTATGTGCGGACGATGTACAAGGACTGGAAAGAAGGCACGCTCACTGGGGACCACAAGTTGTATATCTTGTTTGGCGCGAGCAAATCGTTTGAGTTCGGCTACGAACAGGAACTCGCGAAGGTCGCCGCTGAAGTTCCGTGGCTGGAATTCGTGCCCACAGTCAGCCGCCCTTGGGACGATCCCGAATGGAAGGGCGAGGTTGGCCGCGTCGATGAGTTGATCCGCAAGTACTCGGATATGTGGGGCCTCGAAGGAAAGACGACTACGGCCTACCTGTGCGGACACCCGGACATGATTGAACACGGCAAAGGAATCCTTAAGCGCCGCGGCTTCCTGAAAGAGGGCATGCGCGAGGAAGTGTATTGGATTCCGCCCAAGGCGGGGGCGAAGACCTAGCCTCTCTCACGAGGACGCCGCGCGATGAGAAAGGATTCGACGGTCTCGCGGAATTGAGGGTGTGGGGATTCTTCGCTGCGCTCAAGAATGACAGGGTTTATGGGAGTTCAGGAGTTCAGGAGTTCAGCAGGTGCAGGAGTGGCAGGTCTTCCTTCCGCCTAAAGCCTTCCGCCTTAAGCCTTCCCGCCCCAAGCCTCGGCTGGGCCGAATACCACCAGCACTACCAACTCTTCCTCGATCGAGTGGAACCAGTGCGCGGTGCCCGCTTCCACAAAAATTACGGAGCCGCTAGCGACAGGACTGTCTTCTGGCGCCTGGTCGTTGGCGGTGATCTTCATGCGCGCCCGGCCGCTGACTACGTAGTAGATTTCATCTTGCCGGTGGGGCGTTTGCTGATCGAGTCCTTCTTTTGGCAGCACGTAGAGTCCTGCGCTCAAAGCGGGTACGCGCAGGAATTCCAGATAGCGCTTGCCGCTGGCGGTGCGTTCGGCTTGCAGTTCGGACAGAGTGAAAAATCTCTTCATGCGCAGTATCGCTCCGACGCCATGCTCGAATTGGGGACTATCCTGCGAACACCCCGGCGAAAATGATTTCCGTGAACTGGTCGACCAGGGCCGCTTCGGAGATCGCGCCATCGGAGCGATACCACTGGTAAATCCAGTTAATCATTCCGAGCAGGGCGAACGCCGCAGCCTTGGGAGTGACGCGGCTCTTGGAGCCGCGGGCGTGTTGCGCATCTTCGATGAGGCGCTCGACAAAATGCACATATTCTTTCTTCCGCGCGTTAATGAGGCGGCGGTATTCCGCAGGCAGGGGATGGTTCTCATGCAGCATGACAGTAATTTCGCGGTCGCGCGTTTGCAGGACCACGTGGATGTGCAGGCGAATGCAGGAGCGAAGGCGCTCTTGCGGGTCGACGAGCAGCAGGACGGGCTTTTTCACCTGCTCTTCGGTGATCTCCATCGCATGTTGCATGATGTGGAACAGGATTTCGTCTTTGCTCTGGAAGTGGTGATAGAGCGCGCCCTTGCTCAGGTTCAGCGCGGCCGCTAAGTCGTTCATGGAAGCGGCGTCGTAGCCACGTTCGCGGAACAGTTGCGCGGCGGCATGCAGAATGTCGTGACGGGAGTCGGTCGAGGGACGGGTCATCCGTCAGAAATGGTACAGACAGCGACGGAGATTCTGCAAACTAGGTGGGTTTTGTGGGATGGCCGCCTTCGGCCGTCTAGTGGAAAATCCTGTAGCCTGGCCGGACGGCCGAGGGCGGCCGACCCCACGTAAAACTTTAGGCCTCTTGCGGCCGCGCCTTGATGCCTGCGGCGTGCTTCTTTGAAACCGTGGCGAGAAGTGTCTTTGTGATCACGTATAAGACAGGGATGAAGAACAGGTTGAGGATAGTGGAAAACAACATGCCTCCGACGATCGCAGTGCCTACCGAGTGGCGCCCCAGCTTGCCTGCGCCGGTTGCAAAGTACAGGGGCAGCACGCCGAGGACGAAGGCAAACGACGTCATTAGGATTGGCCGTAGGCGAAGCTCGGCGGCCTCGATGGCGGCGTCGATTAGGCCCCGTCCCTGCTCCAGCAACTGCTCGGCGAATTCGACGATTAGAATCGAGTTCTTCGCTGAAAGTCCGATTAGCATGACTAAGCCGATTTGCACGTATACGTCATCGACCAGACCCCGTCCGTTGATGAAGAGCAGCGCCCCCAGAACCGCCATAGGCACGGCGAGCAGGATGATAAACGGCAGAGCGAAGCTCTCATACTGCGCGGAGAGAGTGAGATATACGACGAGGAGACCGAGGCCGAAAATGATGATGGCCTTGCCACTGGCTTCCACTTCTTCGAGCGCCAGGCCCGTCCAACTGAAGGACATGCCTTGCAACATATTATTCTTGGCTAGGTCCTCCATCGCCGCCAAACCTTGACTGGAGCTGAATCCCGGAGCCGCAGCACCGTCGATTTCCGCGGAACGGAACAGATTGAAGTGGCTGATCACCTGGGGCCCAGCGGTCTCGTTGAGCGTGACGATGTTGCCGAGCGGCACAAGGCCCTGCGTGTCGGAACGCACGTAATATTGCCGCAGATCCCGGGCGTTCATACGGAAGGGTTGATCGGCCTGCACGAACACGCGGTAAGAACGGTTGTTGAAATCAAAATCGTTGACGTACTCCGATCCCATGTAAACGCCCAGGGCTTGCGTGATTTGGCTAATCGGCACGCCAATAGCTTTCGCTTTTTCACGATCAATTTGCACCAGCTGCTGCGGATCGTTGGCCGTGAAGCTGGTGAACAGTCCGACTAGATCCTGGCGCTGCCGGCTGCCTCCCACGATCTTGTGCGCGGTGGCGTCGAGGTCTTGCAGCGTGTTGCGCCCCAAATCCTGCAGCTCGAACTGGAATCCACCGAAACTGCCGATACCCTGAATGGCCGGAGGTTCGAACGCCACCACAATGGCTCCCGGTACCCCAAACAGCTTGGGCGAAACTCTGGCTACAATGTCGCCGGCACCGTGGCCTTTGCCCTTGCGGTCGTCAATCGGCTTCAAGGGCGCAAAGACTAGACCATAGTTGGACGAGCTTCCGCCTGACAGCGAAAACCCAGGAACGGCAAATGTGCCGAAGATGTCAGGGTCGGCCAATAGAACCTTTTCCACTTGGCTACACACGTCCGTCGTATAGGCGAGCGAGGCTCCGGGCGGCGCCTGCACTACCACGATGAAGTAGTTCTGGTCTTCCTGCGGCACGAAGCCCGTGGGCACGTGTACGTACATGTAAGCTGTCGCGGCCAGTCCGGCAAAGAAGAGCACGATCATGAGATAGCGATACTTGAGGACCCGTGTGATGCCTTTGCCGTAGGCCCGTCCCAGGCCATGAATGCCATCGTCGATTCCGTGCGCCAGTTTCTTGTAGCCGCTGGACAACCAGCCAATCCGCGTCCAATCAAAAACAGAATATTTGTGCTCTTCACTGCGAAGCAGCAGTGCGGCCAATGCAGGGGAAAGCGTAAGTGCGTTGAAGAGCGAGATAGCGATGGAAAATGCGATGGTCAGAGAAAACTGCTTGTAGAGAATGCCCGTGGTTCCGGGGAAGAACGACACCGGAACGAACACGGAAATCAGTACGAGCGAGGTGGCGACCACGGCACTGGCGACTTCCTTCATGGCAACGGAAGTGGCCGTATGCGAGTCGGTCTTGTCCTCGGTGATGTGGCGTTGCGCGTTTTCAATGACGACGATGGCATCATCGACCACCAGTCCGGTGGCGAGCGTAATTCCGAACAGCGTGAGGGAGTTAATCGAGAAACCAAAAACCTTGATGAAAGCAAAAGTGCCGATCAGCGAAACCGGAATCGTGACTGCCGGAATCACCGTCGCGCGCCAGTCGAGCAGGAAGAAGAAGATGACGATGATGACGATGATCACGGCCTCTTCCAGGGTGGTGACCACTTCCTTCACCGAGTCGCCCACGACGGTAGTGGTGTCGAACGCAATTACATATTTAATGCCCGGAGGAAAAGATTTGGCGAGTTCGAGGAGTTGCGCTTTCGCCAGCTTATCTACTTGCAGCGCGTTGGCGTTGGAGAGCTGCTGGACGCCGACGCCCACGGCCTGATGTCCGCTGTACATGAGGTTAGTGTCGTAGTTTTCAGCGCCAATTTCCGCGCGGCCGACATCCTTCACTTGCACAATTCCGTTGCGGGTGTTTTTGAGAATGATGCTCTCGAACTCTTTCGGGTCCGATAGACGGCCGACGACGCGCAGGGTGACCTGAAAGTTTTGCTTTGGGTCCGAGGGAGGACGGCCAAGCTGTCCCGCGGGGATTTCTACGTTCTGTTCCTGCAGCGCCGAAACCACGTCGGCAGCCGTCAACTGGCGCGCCGCCAACTTCGTCGGATCGAGCCAGACGCGCATGGCGTACTTGCGCTCGCCAAAGATGATGACGTCCCCGACTCCAGGAATGCGCTTCAGAGCGTCTTTAACATACACGTCCAGGTAGTTCGAGATGTACTGGTTAGACAGGCTATTGTCCGGCGAGTAAAAGCCGGCGGCGAAGACAAAGTTCGGATTCGCCTTGGTAATGGTCACGCCCGTGTTCTTGATTTCCTGCGGCAGGCGCCCCGTCGCGGTCGCCACGCGGTTCTGCACATCGACAGCGGCAATGTTCAGGTCGTATCCTGTTTGGAACGTGACGTTAATATTGCTCGTCCCATCGTTCGAACTCGTCGATGTGATGTAGTGCATCCCTTCGACACCGTTGATTTGTTGCTCAAGGGGGATGGTGACGGCGGATTCGACGACTTGGGCGTTAGCGCCCACGTAGTTGCTGCTGACGGTGACCTGCGGCGGAGCTAGGGCGGGGTAGAGGGAAATGGGCAAACCGGGAATGCAGACCGCGCCAGCCAGAATGATCAGCAAAGCGCAAACGGTCGCAAAAATGGGGCGGTGAATAAAAAAATCGACCAAGCGAGCACTTCCTCTTCTGGTTTGGCTGGCAGCCCGAGAGCTGCATTGGGCTTCCGGACAGACCAGCTAAGACTTAACTTTTGTTAGATGGGTTGCACCGGCGCGCCATCGATCAGAAACTGCGTGCCGGAAATTATTACTTTCTCCCCAGGCTGCAAGCCGCCCAGCACTGCGTAGTCGTTGCCAGTAGTGTCGCCGAGAGTAACTGCGCGCTGCTTGGCGACCATGCCTTTATCGGTCTGCGTGGCCACGTATACGAAAGCCTGCCCGCCGATGCGCGCAACGGCAAGGACCGGGACCGTCGGCGCTGGAGCTGTGCTCCAGACGACTCTGGCTTTAACCAGTTGCTCGTTCCGGAAGCGGTCGAGCGGAGAGTGGAGCGGCGCTTTGACAAGGATGCCCTGAATCGCCGTATCTACCTGCTGCGAAACGAAGTTGATTCTAGTGCTTTCAATCGGCTGACCTGAACTGGTGACGATCTGCACCGGCAAGCCTTGCTTTACTTTGGCACCCAAGTCGGTGGGTATGTAGATGTAGGCCTCGAGTTCCTTGTTCTCATCAACCGTGGTCAGGAGAGTCGTGGGCGAGACGTAATCGCCGATGTGAACCGGAATATCGCCGACCACTCCCGCGAAGGGCGCGGTCAGGTGGTAGTAATCAAGTTCTCGCTGCTGCGTATTGCGCGCAGCAGTGGCAGACTCCCAATCAGCCTTCGAGTTCTTGAAGGCCTGATCGGCCAGATCGTAAGCCTGCTTGCTTGCCACTCCGCCCTCGTAAAGCTTCCTCTGACGCTCGACTTCCGTCGCGTTGTACTCGTAGAGAGCCTTCTTCTGGGCTTCAGTGCTCCGCTGCTGGTCAACCGTGGCCTGCTGCTTGAGCGGGTCGATCGTCATCAGCACCTCGCCGGCACGAACGTGGTCGCCCGACTTGACGAGAATCTTGGTGAGCGAGCCATCCACCTGCGGCTGAATGCTGGCCGAGCGGCGGGATTTGACCGTCGCGACATACTCGTCCGTTCGCGGTAGAGGCGACAGGTTGATGGTTTGGGTTTTGACAGGAAGAGGCGGTGGGGCCTGGCCTTGCTTTGCCTCGGTATTGCCACATCCAGTCGAAACCAGTGCGAGGGAGATTACTAAAGTAACCAGGGGTATGACTGCAAGCCTCTTCATTCGCGCCTTCCTGAAAAACACTCAGGCGTAAGAGATGCGAACGGCGAGGACACCGATTCACGAACACACGTTAGGGCTGTTGGGCCGCGCGAGCAGGCTCTCATTTTGCGACGCACGATTTTGCGAAAAAGCTGTTCCGACACCCACGCAAAGGAGCTTGACATAAGCCAGTGCGAGGCTTAATCTAAGCAAACTGACCGGTCGGTCGGTTTGACTGACTCAGTTCCCAGCTTCCCCTAGGAGATTCCACTGTGGCCGCAAAACTCTATTACGAAAACGACTCGAACCCAGCTGCGTTGGCTGGAAAAACTATTGCCATTCTGGGCTACGGCAGCCAGGGGCACGCGCAGGCCCAGAATCTGCGCGATAGCGGCTATACGGTGATTGTGGGCCTCGATCCTGAGCGCGGGTCGGCGAAACAGGCCAGGGCGGACGGGATGACCGTCGTGACCCCGGCAGAGGCAGCCAAACAGGCGGACTGGATTCAGATTCTGACGCCCGACGAGACGCAGGCAGAGCTTTATTTGGCGGCGGTTGCGCCGCACCTCACGGCGGGTAAAATACTGGGCTTTTCGCATGGGTTCAGCATTCACTTCAAATCGATTGTCGCGCCCAAGGATGTGGACGTGGTCATGATTGCGCCCAAGAGTCCGGGGCATTTGCTGCGTCGCGTGTATGCCGAGGGGCGGGGCGTACCAGCTTTGATTGCGATTCACCAGGACGCCAGCGGCCGCGCCAAGGAATTTGCTCTTTGCTATGCGGGTGGCATCGGTTCAACCCGTGCCGGCGTCATCGAAACGACATTCAAGGAAGAAACCGAGACGGATCTGTTTGGCGAACAGGCTGTGTTGTGCGGCGGGCTGACATCGCTGATCAAGAAAGGTTTCGAAACGCTGGTCGAAGCCGGTTACCAGCCCGAGATCGCCTACTTCGAATGCCTGCACGAGATGAAGCTGATCGTGGACCTGATTTACGAGGGCGGACTGAGCCGCATGCGCTACTCCATCTCGAACACAGCGGAATATGGCGACCTGACCCGCGGCAATGTCGTGGTGAACGATCAAGCCCGTGCGTCAATGAAAGACATCCTGAAGCAAATTCAGGAAGGCACTTTCGCCAAGGAGTGGATCGCCGAGAACAAGAACGGCGGGGCGAACTTTGCGGCCTTGCGCGAGAAAGAAAAGCAGCACCCGATTGAGATTGTTGGAGCGCAGCTGCGCGGAATGATGTCGTGGCTGCCGGGACAGAAAAAGGGCGCTGAGACTGCCGGTTCGACGACTGGCGCCAAGAAAGTGGAAGAGACTGTAAATGCTTAGAGGAGCCGACATCGTTCTCCGCTGCGTTCGTGCGGAGGGAGTGGACCTGGTCTTCGGCTATCCCGGAGGCGCGATCATGCCGTTGTATGACGCGCTCGAGGGCAGCGGAATTCGCCACATACTCTCGCGGCACGAGCAGGGGGCGGTGTTTGCAGCGGAAGGCTATGCGCGTTCCACAGGCAAAACCGGTGTCGCGATCGCCACTTCGGGACCGGGCGCGACGAACCTGATGACCGGCATTGCCGACGCGAAGATGGATTCGGTGCCGCTGGTGTGCATAACCGGGCAAGTGCGGTCGGTGTTGATCGGGTCGGATGCGTTTCAGGAAACCGACGTTTTCGGCATGACTTTGTCGCTGACGAAATGGAGCCGGCTGGCGAAGACGATTGAAGAGATTCCGGACATCATTGCCGAGGGGTTCTACTGGGCGCGGAGCGGGCGGCCGGGGCCGGTGGTGCTGGACTTCCCCGTCGACCTGTTGAAGGCGAAAGTGGAGTTCAAGGGTCCGTCGACATTTCTGCCTCCAGCAAAGAAGACCAACGGCCACGCCAAGCCGGAATTTTGGCCGAAGTTGCAAGGTATGTTGCAGGCGGCGAAGAAACCGTTTGTTCTGGTCGGAGCTGGAGCGAAGATTTCTGGCGCAACCGACGAATTGATTGGGTTGCTCGACACGTTGCAAATTCCGGCGTGCGCCACCGTGCATGGCCTGGGCGCGATTCCCTCCGAAAAGCCTTACTACACGGGCATGGTGGGAATGCATGGGACCAAGGCGTCGAACATGGCGCTGCATGAGACGGACTTGCTGTTAGTGTTCGGCGCGCGACTTGATGACCGCGTGACTGGCGAGCCCTCGCGCTTTGCGCCGGATGCCAAGATTGTGCACTTTGAAATTGATCCGGCTCAGCTCGACCGAGTAAGGGCTTGCGAGCTGCCTGTCGTTGGCGATTTGAAACAGACGGTTTCGCAATTTCACAACGAAGTGAAGCATGCTTCCCTGCCCGATTGGAGCGGCTGGCGCGGGATTGCCTGTGGCCTCGAACGTGCCGAAGTGGATTCGCGCGGATTGGCGCAACCGGCGATTCGCTTCCTGGACGCGCTCTTCGGGCAGATGCCGGACGATGCGTTCGTCGTCACTGACGTGGGCCAACACCAGATGTGGGCGGCGCAGAGGTATCGCAAGAATTCGCCGCGCGGGTTCATCACCTCGGGCGGGCTGGGAGCAATGGGGTTTGGCCTTCCGGCGGCGATTGGCGTGCAGCTGGCGAATCCTGGGGCCTGCGTGATTTGCATCTCTGGCGACGGCGGTTTTCAGATGAACCTGCAGGAGCTGGCCACCGTACACCGCCTAAAGCTGCCAGTGAAGAACGTGATCATCGACAATAAATATTTAGGCATGGTGCGGCAGTGGCAACAGTTGTTCTATGAGCGCAACTACGCTGAGACGGATATGAGCGACAACCCGGATTTCGTTGCGATTTCTAAGGCCTACGGCATTCATGCGGAGCTGATGGGCGTGGAAGCGGTCGCTGGCATCGATGTTCCTGCTTCGACGACGAAGTCGTTGTCTCGCTTCTTGCAATCGCCCGAACCGGAGTTGCTGGTATTTGAGTGCCCGAAGGAAGCGAACGTGTATCCGATGGTCCCCGCGGGAGCGGCGCTTTCGGAAATGGTTTTTGAAGACGAATAACAATTTCGAGCGGTTCGTAACAACTAGGAGCTGAACGCCATGATGCATCTATTCCAGATTCGCTACAACAACACGCAAGGCACGCTGATGCGCATTCTGATGGCTGCTTCGCGCCGCGGATTGTCCATGTCGTACGTGCAAGCTATGCCCTCGGGCGATGCGTTTGAAGCGCGGCTACTCCTGGACGTGACCGAGAAGCAGTCGGCGCAGCTCTATCGCGACTGGCACGCGACCGTCGACGTGATGGATGTGAGCTCGATGCTGGCGCTGGAAGAAGGCTGGGCGGAGGGGATTGAGGCAGGGGCGCATATGCCTCCGGCTTCGGCTGGCATTGGATCGTATAACCGCACGGCGCTGGCTTAGGGCCTCTGACGCAAGCACCCCTGACGCTGAAGCGACAAGGATAAAGCCCGGTTTCGGCTCCTCCTCGCCTTCTCCTCCAAAAACTGCAGCGCAGTTTCACAGATCCGGACGGCCGAGCGCGGCCGTCCCCACGCAAGCCTAAGCCTGTTATCATCCTGCCTTCGGAAAACCTTATGGATCCCAAACACCGCAGCCGTTTGATTACGGAAGGCCGCGACCGCGCGCCCGCCCGCGCCATGTTCAAAGCCATTGGCTTCACCGACCAGGACCTACGCCAGCCTCTGATTGGCGTGGCCAACACGTGGATTGAAACGATGCCGTGCAATTTCCATCTGCGACGCCTCTCGGCGAAGGTGAAGGAAGGCATTCGCGCGGCGGG
>Ga0137403_10001326_pt1 | contig 31207 bp, 35 predicted proteins | sample CZOMad2_1_16fung_FD_122057 | JGI IMG/M metagenome (GOLD analysis project Ga0137403, IMG submission 122057) | Vadose zone soil fungal communities from Angelo Coast Range Reserve, California, USA - CZOMad2_1_16fungal (Hybrid Assembly) | ecosystem: Environmental > Terrestrial > Soil > Vadose zone... | reverse complement strand
ACCGCGCGCGATCTGCAGAAATCCGACAGCCAGTGGACGCGCGCGAAAGGTTTCGACACCTTCTGCCCGGTCGGGCCGGTGCTGACTGACGAGATCGATCCTTGGGCGGGCGTGCAGGTAGAGACACGCGTCAATGGAGAGCTGAAACAGAGCGGCAACACGCGCGATTTTATCTTCTCGATCGACGACATCATCCGCTACGTCTCACGCGTAATGACGCTCTTCCCCTTCGACCTGATCTCGACAGGAACGCCGGCAGGTGTGGGTCCGCTGAAATCCGGCGACAATGTGGAGGTAAAGATTCAAGGCATCGGTGTGCTAAGCAACCGCGTGGTGGATGGGGATTGAATCATCGTGAAGAAGCTAAACAAGAAACATCCGATACCGCCACTCTCGATAGTTAGGGTCGCTGACGTTGGACAGCCCCTGGAAAAAGCAAATCGGTCGTAGGTTTCGAATTGGCTACTACAGACCACAAGATGGCTTGGACTGCATTTGGCTGGTAAACGAGAACGGTGTCTACGAACAGACTCTCGATCATGACTACCTTGTTCGCTACTTTGTCATCGAGCATCTCTCGACAGAACGAAGCCGATACGGAAGAAATAGGGCCATACTGAAGCCACTGGCGTAGATTTTCAGCCACATAGCTTGCGAGTAGGCCTTGGAGTAGAATCCAAAACATCCGCAGCGCTACTCAGTATCCCTAGAAAGGACGCGCCATGAAATTCTTTATTGACACAGCCAGCATCAAGGAGATCCGCGAAGCGGCGGCGCTCGGCATCCTCGACGGCGTGACCACCAATCCTTCGTTGATGGCGAAAGAGAACAAGCAGAACAATAAGCCCGACATCAACGAGATCTGCGAAGTGGTGAAGGGGCCGGTGAGCGTTGAAGTCCTCTCCACCGACTACGACGGCATGCTGCGCGAGGGGCGCGAGTACGCCAGCTGGCACAAGCACGTAGTGGTGAAGCTGCCCACGACGCGCGAAGGCATCAAGGGATGCAAGACGCTGAGCGGCGAAGGCATCAAGATCAACATGACGCTGTGCTTCTCGCCCAACCAGGCGCTGCTCATCGCCAAGGCCGGTGCGAGCTATTGCAGCCCGTTCGTCGGCCGGCTCGACGACATCAGCGAGAACGGCATGCAGCTGATCCGCGACATCAAGACCATCTACACCAACTACAACTACAAGACCGAGATCCTGGCCGCCTCGTTGCGGCATCCGCTGCACGTGGTGGAAGCCGCGCTGGCGGGAGCCCATGTCGGAACGCTTCCCTGGAAGGTGCTCGACATGATGTTCAACCATCCTTTGACCGATAAGGGACTGGCGACATTCCTTGCCGACGCTGCCAAGGTGAAGAAGGCGGAGCCGGAGCTGGTGGCAAGATAACGCCTCCTAAGGCGAAACCTGCATTCCGCAACTCTGGTTTCCGTACTAGAGTTTTCGTACTACAGTAGTAGCTGCGAGAACCGGTACGAATGAACGCCTTTCGTCTTTACCCTCTATCTTTGATCGCCGCCGGCGTGGCCGCGCTCGGCATCGGCATCACCGTCTTCATGCGGCGCGGGCGCAAGACTCCGGAACAAATGGAGCAGGCGCGGCGCCACCAGATCAGCTCCATGGGCCGCATCATTGACGGCACCGTGACCGACGTTGCGGAACTCCCACCCGCTCCCAGCAGCAAGACTCGAAGCGGCCACGGGCGCGTCCAACTTCTCATCTATCACTACGACGTGAGCGGCGTGACCTACGAAGCCTCGCAGGACGTGACCCACCTGCGTCATCGCGTTGATCTGCACACTTGCCGCATCGGAGTTCCTACATCGGTGAAGTACGACCCGCAGAATCCCGCCAACTCGATCGTCGTGGCGGAAGAGTGGAGCGGGTTGCGGAACTAGTCAGCAGCTCGCAGTCGGCAGTCGTCAGCAAAGTCTGGAACTTCCTCTCATCGCAAACATCTACCCTCTGAGGCTGCTTAGCCGTCCAAGCAGCTACAATCTAAGCAGATGCTCTCATCCCTACCATTGCCCATCGCGGCGTTCGTCGCGGGGCTGATCTCGTTCTTGTCTCCGTGCGTATTGCCCCTGGTGCCGGGGTACGTCTCGATGATCTCGGGCGCGGGAGTGGACGAGCTGCAACAGCAAGACGCCAAGCTGCGCCGCACCGTCCTGCTGAACTCGTTGATGTTCATCCTGGGCTTCAGCATCGTCTTCATCATGCTGGGCGCGGCGGCCTCAGGCGTGGGCCGGGTGCTGGGACACAACCGGACGCTCTTGCTCAGAGTCGCGGGGATCGTGATCATCCTGTTCGGGCTGCACCTGACCGGAATCCTCCCGATCAAATATCTCTACGCCGACAAGCGGCTACACGACGTCAAGACCAAGGCCACCGCGGCTGGAGCATTTCTCGTCGGCTTCGCATTCGCCTTCGGATGGACGCCGTGCATCGGGCCGATTTTGGCCACGATTCTCACATTTGCCGCCGAACAGGCGACGGTGCTGAAGGGCGTTGCGCTTCTAGCCGTATATTCCCTGGGCCTTGCGGTTCCCTTCCTGCTGACCTCGCTCGCCATCAGCCAGTTTCTCGGTTTTTACACTCGCTTTCGAAAGCACCTGCACACCGTCGAAGTCATCAGTGGCGTGCTGATGATCGCCATCGGACTCATGATCTTCTTCCATAAATTTGCTTATCTTGCGGCGTGGCTGAACAAAGTGCCATTTTTCCGCGTTATTTCAGAAAGGTTCCTGTGAAGCGTAACGCCATCATATTAGTGGTTGTGATCCTTGCGGTGGCTGGGATGATCTACGTAGGAGCACGCATCTCGCGCAACTCTAAAGCCGGACTCGAAGCGCCTGAAGCTCCGGAAGTCGCAGTGGGCAAGATGGCGCCCGACTTCCAGCTGAAGACGCTCGACGGAAAGACCGCGAAGCTCTCCGACTACAAAGGTAAAGCCGTCCTGCTGAACTTCTGGGCGACGTGGTGCGAGCCGTGCAAGATCGAGATGCCGTGGCTGGTCGACTTCCACAAGCAATACGGGCCACAGGGCTTCACCGTTCTCGGCGTGGCCATGGACGATGACGCCGACAGCAAAGAGTGGGTGCAGAAAGACATCCGTAAGTTCGCCGAAGAGAAGCAGGTGAATTATCCGGTGCTGCTGGGCAACAGCAAACTGGGCGACACCTACGGCGGTGTTCCCTTCCTGCCCGAGATCTTCTACATCGACCGCAACGGCAAGATCGTGCAACACGGCATAGGACTCAAGGGCAAAGGCGAGATCGAAGAGAACATCAAAAAGGCGTTGGGACAATGATAAAGATCGTTATTGTTGTGCTCGCGCTGCTGGTTGCAAGCCAGGCGCAGGACATCAAAAAGAAGCAGTACGTGACGCAAATCGCGACTCCGCGAGTCTCCCTGGCGGGAGCGAAGACAGCTCCGGTGCAGCTGCGCTTCGCCATCGATCCGGAGATGCACATCAACTCCAATCGTCCGAAGACGGAGAACCTGATCCCGACCAAGCTGGTGCTCGATCTTCCTACCGATATAGCCGTCGTGAAGACCATCTATCCGCCAGGCAAGGATTTTTCGTTCGCCTTTGATCCCAGCGAGAAGCTGAATGTCTACAGTGGCGAGTTTCCCATCGCGGTGCAATTGCGACCAGCGCATGGCGCTTCAGCCGGCACCTTCAAGGTACACGGCGAGCTGCAATATCAGGCGTGCAACGACCGCGCCTGCTTCCCTCCAAAAAAATTGCCGGTGGAGTTTGAAGTGACGGTGCTAAAGACAAAATCGCGACGGAGGTAGCTCCGCCGCGATCTGCTCTTCTATACCCTGTTTTTAGAAGCTAACCTTGACGATCTGTCCATTCATTCCGGCCAGCCATCCTGCTTTCGGGTTGGCGAAGGCGACCGTCCAGTAACCGATCAGATCTGGTAGCGCGACCCAGGTATCGCCTTCATCGGGTGACCATGCTGTCCCTTTTCGGCCAGTGGCGACGACAATATGTCCTGCTCTGTCGTCATTCCCATCATTGTCTGCCGGGCCGCCTTGCGCGTAAGCCAATCCGAAGATCGCTTCGTTGATCGGCGCGGGCGTCGCAAGCTCCCACGTTATGCCGCCATCACTGGAACGGGCGAAGTTGTTGGAGACACCGGTCGGATTGAAGAGGTCACCGCCGCCGAGGATGCCGTGTTTGGCATCGTGAAAGGCAACGCTGAAGCCGCCGCCAGCAGGTCCAGAAACGATTGGAGTGGAATACGCATTCCACGTATCACCGCCGTCAGTCGTCGCGATCACCCGTGCTGGGGTGGCGCCACCTGTTGTAAACCAGGCACGCTTGCCTCCTTGCGCCGCGATGCAGGTTCCGCTCGAGGCAAAACCGGCTTCGCCTGGTAGTGCGGGCGGCACATTGTCGCCGATGTCTTGAAATGTGGCGCCGTCGGTGGTTCGCAGGATTGGAAAGCGTCCGTTGATAGAGTCGCCCATCACCACGGCGCGCTTGGAATTCCAGAACGCGAAACAGTCGTAGAAGCCGTCCGGATTCTGATTGGCGAATACAAGGCTCCAAGTCGCTCCGCCATCGGTCGTCTCGTAGATGCGAGAGTCCGTGCCACTTCCGATGGAGAGCAGGTATGCGACCTTGTCGCTGATGCCTTGGACGTCGCGGAATTGGAGTGTCTCAGCGCCGGACACGACGCCCGCGTGCCAGTGTTTGCCGCCGTCGACGGTGACAATGAAAGTTCCGCCGGTCCCGCTGGCCCACACCACGTTGGGACTCACCGGACTGATGCCTATCAGCGTTGCAGTGGTGCCGCTGTTCTGCGGAGTGAAGGTTGGTGCGTGATTTTGCGAATAGACAAAGCTGGATGCGAGAAGAATGGTTGCGGCGAGAACTGCAAGTCTTGCAAGGGGGAGTTTCAATCTCATATTGTCACCATCGATTCGGTTTGTATTCCAGGGAACGAAAGTGTACTCCCATGCTCGGAGAGTTTCGAGTGGGACAGCCGCGGATTCCCTGCTCAACGGTCGCGCGGATAGACTAGAGGCGTGCACCTCGATGACACCATCGTGGCCATTGCTACGCCCGCCGGCCGCGGCGGCATCGGAGTGGTGCGCGTTGCGGGGCCGGAAGCCAAGCAGATCGTGGAGCCCATGCTGCGATTGCGCCATCCACTCGAAGCTGGACGGGCAGTCTTCGGAGAGTTGATCGAACCAGAGATCGGCGAGCGCATTGACGAAGTGGTCGCCACCTTCTTTGAGAAGCCGCATTCCTACACCACCGACGACATCATCGAGATCTCGGCGCACGGCTCGCCGGTGGTGCTGCGCCACATCATTGAAATGGCACTGGCTCACGGCGCGCGTCTGGCGGAGCCGGGCGAGTTCACCATGCGCGCCTTCCTCAATGGCCGGATCGATCTGACGCAAGCGGAAGCGGTGCGCGACTTGATCGAATCACAAACTTTGTTCCAAGCAAAGGTGGCGGCGCAGCAGCTCGAAGGCGCGTTGTCGAAGCGTTTGCAGCCCATCAAGATCCAACTGGTGCAGCTGATCGCGACGATGGAGGCCGGCGTAGATTTCGCTGAGGACGACGTTTCGGTTCTGCCCCCCGAAGACATCCATACGCGCATCGCCGCTGTGCGCGCGCCTTTGGAGGAATTGCGACGCTCGTTCGCTTACGGGAAGATGGTGCACGAAGGGCTCACGCTGGCCATCGTAGGCCGTCCGAACGTGGGCAAGTCTTCCCTGTTCAACCGTCTGGTGGAGCGCGAACGCGCCATCGTGACCGCGACGCCCGGCACCACGCGCGATCTGGTGAGCGAGACGGTTGCTATCGGCGGAATCCCGGTGCGGCTCGTCGATACCGCCGGCATCCGCCCCGCTCTTGATGAAGCGGAGAGTATTGGCATCAAGAAGTCTTACGAGGCGCTGGCGGATGCGGACCTGGTGCTGGTGGTTCGCGATGCCGCGCAACCGGAGCACGCTGAAGACGCTGCACTGCTGGAACGCGTGGCTGGCCGCAATTCCCTTCAGGTGCTGAACAAGTCTGACTTGAGTCCCACGCGGAACGGGAGCGGCGCGCTGCGGACCTCCGCAGTGACCGGCGATGGAATCCCCGAACTGCGATCGGAGATCTTGAAGCACGTTGCCGGAGAAAAAAGATCGCAGCAGGAGTCGGGATTCCTTACCAACGTGCGCCATCAGCAGCTGGTGGATGATTCGCTGAAGGCGCTGGGAGCCGCGTCATTCGCGGTCCGCAACAACACTCCGCATGAGATGATCCTGCTCGACCTGTATCAAGCGCTGCGTCCGCTGGATTCGATCACGGGCGAGACCACCGCCGACGACATTCTGAATCTCATCTTCTCCAGCTTCTGTATCGGCAAGTAGCAAGCCGCTCGCATTTACAATTCTCGCCGATGGATACCGCGCGCATCGCCGAACTGCTCGAACCGTTCCTGCGAAAAAGTGACGGCGGCAGGGAAGAGCTGTCGCAGGCGCAGCTACAGGAGCTCTCCGATTATCTTGATCTTCTGCTGCGCTGGAACGCAAAGACAAATCTGACTTCAGTGCGCGAGCCGGAAGCGATGGTTACGCGGCATTTCGGCGAATCGCTGTTTCTCGCGCGCAACGTAAGCAGGGAAGAGACGCGCAGCGCGATTGACCTCGGCTCCGGCGCGGGATTTCCCGGCATCCCGCTGAAGATCTACTCGCCACAAGTTGCAGTCACGCTGATCGAATCGCAGAACAAGAAGGCGACATTTCTGAACGAGGTGATCAGGAAGCTTACATTGATGAACATCAATGTATTGTCCGGGCGTGGGGAAGAGTCGAACGTTACAGCGGACCTCGTGACTCTGCGGGCGGTGGAAAAGTTTGAAGAGGCGATCGCTATAGCGACCAAGCTCTTGAATCCGGGAGGTCGACTGGCGCTGCTGATTGGCGGCGGGCAAATCAACACCTCCAAGCTTTTGGCTGGTTTTGCGATCAAGGCCATCCCGGTCCCGGAGTCCCGTGAGCGAATCCTGGTTCTTGCAGACCGGAATCAAGGTTGATACGAACCAAGAGTTAAACAAGTGGAGTCTCCGAGGTGGTCGCGGCAAGCGTTCTAGCCCCAGCGCGGACCCGATCACGCCCGATCTGAGGAGTTGACGACGGCTGCACTTGGCGAGATGGATTCGGTCCGGAACGGTGGAGCTGCCGCCGCATGAATCAGGACAGTAATTTGTGGAGTGGTCGGTTGTGAAAAACCTCTGAATTGTGGCTTGGTTCGCCCGGATATGCACAGGCCAATGACCCAGCGGACTCGTAATGGGTTCCTGCTTGTCCAGCCATGATCAGCCGAGCACTAGCCCTTTATTTTTGCCCGAGAACCAAGATAGTAAAAGTGGAGCAGGACTGCCGATAATAGCTATTGATCTTCGTATGAATCTACAGGATGGGCTGCAATTGCGACGTTAGTGGGATTTAGTAGTCAATTTTCCATTGTATAATTAATCCCTCCCTCGATTGTTCCACGTGGAACAACCCGGCTCCGACTGGTACGCTCTGCCAATGCCATGTTCCACGTGGAACATTATCCACGTCTGGCTGCGCAATCTTGAGGAAAACAGGACCTTTGCACCAAAAAGCGGCATTGCCGGATTTGGAGCGCTTCCGGTACTCTCGCTGGCAGAAAACCTCTCCCATGGGACGAATCATTGCGGTAGCCAATCAGAAGGGCGGCGTCGGCAAGACCACGACCGCCATCAACCTAGCGGCCTCTCTAGCGGCGGCTGAGGTTCCGGTCCTGCTGGTGGACTGCGATCCGCAGTCCAATTCCTCGAGCGGCTTAGGGTTCATTCGGGATCCAGATCGGCTCAATACCTACCATGTCCTGATGGGTTTGAATCCAGCCGAGGAGGCGATTCAGCCCACCGAGGCCGAGAATCTGTTCGTGATTCCGGCGCACAAGAACCTGATTGGCGCCAACATCGAGCTGGCAAATACTGGGGCCGCTGAGGCTGACGGGCCAGGCACCAGCAGGGAATTCAGGCTTCGCAATGCGCTTGAGCCCATCCGAGGCCGCTTCGAATTCATTGTTCTAGACTGCCCGCCCGCTCTGGATCTGCTTACCCTCAATGCTTTGGTCGCAGCCGACTCCGTCCTGATTCCCATGCAGGCCGAATACTTCGCGCTAGAAGGCGTAAGCGAGCTGCTCGACACCATGGACCGGGTCCGCACCCATCTGAACCCCGAACTGGTAGTCGAAGGCGTGGTGCTCACCATGTTCGACGAGCGCACCAACCTGGCGCAGCAGGTGGCAGCGGAGTTGAAGAAGCATTTTGGCGATAAGCTGTGCGAATCTACCATTCCGCGCAATATTCGACTGGCCGAGGCGCCTAGTTACGGGAAGCCGGCGATCGTTTATGACCCGCGCTCGCGTGGGGCAGAGAGCTACATCAAGCTGGCAAAAGAGATCATGTCGCGCAGTCCGTCGCAACAGGAGTCGAAGGCGGAGATGGCGGTAGCGCAGGGCGAGGGCTGAGAGCATATTGATACATGTCAATATGTTATTTCGAGGGAACGAGTATGCCGATTGACACAAAGAGATTAGGCCGCGGCCTGGATGCGCTGCTGCCGAGCGCGCGTCCGGCAGCTCCTGTTGCCGTCGCAGTGAAACCGGCGCAAGAGCTGGGCGATGGCACGCGCGAAATTGCGCTCACCGACATCGACCGCAATCCCTACCAGACGCGACTGCGCGTGGACGAAGTCGCGCTGAACGAGTTGGCGGCGAGCATCCGCGCCACCGGGGTGGTGCAGCCAATCCTAGTCAGGCCCGTCACCAAAGACGGAAGCACACGCTATCAGCTGATCGCGGGCGAGCGGCGCTGGCTGGCCTCGCAGCGCGCAGGGAAGCAAAGCGTGCCGGCGGTGATCAAGAACGTTTCGAACGAGCAGGCGATGGAGATGACCATCGTCGAGAACCTGCAGCGCGAAGACCTGAACCCGATGGAGCAGGCCAAGGCCTTCGACCGGCTCTCGCGCGAATTCGGTTTAACCCAGGAGCAGATGGCGCAGCGCACCGGGAAGGATCGCGCCTCGATCGCGAACTTCCTGCGATTGCTCAAACTCCCGGCCGACGTGCAGATGGAGATCGACGGCGGCAATCTCACCTTCGGCCATGCCAAGGTGCTGATGGCGCTCGAAGCCGCGGAATCCATAAGCAAGGCGGCCCATCATGTGATTGCGCAGGCGCTCTCGGTGCGCAAGACGGAGGAATTGGTCTATAACCTTCTCCATCCCATTGAGAAAGCGAAAAAGCAGGAGAAGCCGCAGGATCCCAACGTGCGCGAGGCAGCGCGCCTGATGCAACAATCTTTGGGGGTGCGGGTGGAGATCGACGACAACAAGGGCAAGGGCAAGATCGTGCTGAAGTACGCATCGCTCGAGGACTTTGACCGCATCGTCGAGATGCTGAGCAAATAGCTGTTGACGACGGGCGCCCCCACGCGTCTTACCCTGCGCACTCAGCCCAACCGGTTCTGATTCCATTCCAAGGACAACATCGATGAAGCCCTTACGTTCAATCTCTGCCTTCGCGTTGCTGGTGGTACTGACCCTGTCTAACTCTGCATTCGCGCAGGAAAAATTTAACAAAGAAGAATTTGCGCGCCGCCGCGCGGCGCTCTTCGAGCAGATCTCCGACGGCATCGCCGTCGTCTACGGTGAAGAGGAAGGGCCGGCGCCGGTGAAGTTCCGCCAGGCTCCCGACTTCTATTACTTGACCGGCATCGAAGATCCGGGCGCGATCCTGCTGATGAATGGCGCGAACAAGCAGACGACCGTGTTTGCCTATCCGCGCTCGCCGCAGAAGATCGCGTTCGAAGGCCCAGGGCTTCTGGAGATGAAAGAAGCCAAGGAAACTTATGGTGTGGACCAGATCCAGCCGATGGACCAGCTCACTTTGAATCTATTGTTTCAGGGCAGCCAGGCGAAACGCTTATATCTGCCGGCTGCCGAAGACACCCTGCAGATGGCGCGCGGCGAAATGTTGGTCATGGAAGCGCGCTACATGGACCATCCGCTGTATCACTCGTCTTCGAATATCCGACTGGCGAACAAGCGCATCAGCGACCTGAATCCCAGTGTGCCGGTGGTCAATCTGGCGCCGATCTTGAACAAGATGCGCTGGGTGAAGTCGCCCTACGAGATCGAGCGGATGCGCAAGGCCGGGCAGATCGGCGCCGAGTCCGTAAAGGAAGCGATCAAAGGCACGAAGCCCGGGATGTACGAGTATCAGATCGAAGCCGCGGCGCGCTTCGTTACCTTCAATCAGAACGCCGGCGTTGCGTATACGCCGATCGTGGCTTCAGGCGCGAACGCGCTGGCGGCACATTACGAGAAGAACAACCGGCAGATGCAGGCCGGCGACCTGGTGCTGATGGACTACGGATCCGACTACGACTACTACGTCTCCGACATCACCCGCACCTGGCCGGTCTCGGGCAAATTCACGCCCGAGCAGGAAAAGATGTACCGCTGCGTGCTCGAAGCCAGCAAGACCATCATTGCCGCGATCAAGCCGGGAGTCACTCTGAAGCAACTGAAGTCCGCGGCCGGCGAGGTCTACAAAAAATACGGCTTCGAAAAGGAATGGCTTACCTGGGGCCCGCCCGGCGGCCAATATATCGGTCACTTTGTTGGAATGTCAGTGCATGACGTGAATATCGGGCCCGATGCTCCGCTGCAGGCCGGCAACACTTTTAACGTCGAGCCTATTCTAGAGATTCCCGAAAAACAGATACACATCCGTTTGGAGGATTCTGTCCTGGTCACGCCCAACGGCGCAGAAAACCTTACGAAGGATGTCCCGGTTGAGCTGGACGAGATCTACGCGTTGATTAAGCAAAAGGGAATGAATTAGTACCGAGTACTGAGTACCGAGTTGTTGATGGCCGCCTCTCGGCGGCCACTCTTTTGTCCTTTTTATGGTTTGTTAACCCTCACTGCTATAATCCGCCCGCTCAGATAGAAGGAGAACAATGAGGCGCAGATTCCTGGAGCTCGCACTCGCGGCACTGTTCGCAAGCCTGCCGCTATTGGCGCAAGAGACAAAGACCGCGGCACCGCCGAACCGGTTGGTGATCCACGCCGCGCAGTTGTTCGACGCGAAGACTGGGTCCATCCTGAAGGACCAGGCGATCTTTATCGAAGGCGAGAAGATCGTGAAGGTCGGTCCGGCGCCGCAGGAGATCCATCAGGCAAAGGCAAACATTGATTACCCGGGATTCGGGACCAATGTTCCCACGCTGCACATCGTGAGCGGAACGGTGCTGCCGGGATTGATCGATGCGCATACCCACCTCACCATGGACCCGAATTTTGGATTGGCTGAGCTGCAGATATCAGCCGCGAGTGCAGCGCTCACCGGCGCGAAGAATGCGAAGGCTACGCTGGAAGCCGGATTCACCTCGGTGCGGAACGTTGCTGACTACTGGGAATTTGCCGACGTCGCGCTGCGCAATGCCATCAATCGCGGCGACATTCCGGGGCCGCGGATGCAAGCCAGCGGCCCGGCCATCAGTATCACCGGCGGGCACGGCGACAGCAATTACCTGCCGTTTGTTTATCAGCACAATTCCATCGGAGTGGCCGATGGTATCGAGGGCGTGCAGCACCGCGTGCGCGAGAACATCAAGTACGGTGCAGACGTGATCAAGTTCATGGCCACCGGCGGCGTGCTCTCCTCCGGCGACGATCCGCGTGCCTCGCAATATACGTTGGAGGAGATGAAGGCGATCGTCGCAGACGCGCATCGTCTCGGCCGCAAGGTTGCCGCGCACGCGCATGGAGGCAGCGGGATCGTGTGGGCTAGCGAGGCGGGTGTGGACTCGATCGAGCACGGCTCGTACATCGACGACGCCGGCATAGCGGCGCTGAAGAAGAACGGAACCTATCTAGTTCCGACCGTATACCTGGGCGAGTGGTTCCTCGACAATGCCGAGCGCATGCACGTGCGGCCCGACATTCTGGCGAAAGCGCGCGATGTGATGCCGACGGCTAACAAGAATGTTGCGCACGCCATCGCTGGCGGAGTGAAGATCGCATTCGGTACCGACGCCGCCGTTTATCCGCACGGACTCAACGCGCGCCAGTTTGGGACCTATGTGAAGCTGGGGATGACTCCGGTGCAGGCGATCCAATCGGCGACGGTGAGCGCCGCCGATCTGATGGGATGGTCCGACAAAGTAGGCACGATCGAAGCGGGAAAATTCGCCGATATCATCGCGGTCGACGGTGATCCTACAAAAGACGTGACAACGCTCGAGCACGTGAAGCTGGTCATCAAGGGCGGAGTGGTCTATAAGAACGAAACCGCAGGCGCACACGAATAACTGGAGGTGAATCGTGGTGAAGAAGAAGAGTTCGAAGAAATCCGGTAATGCACTAAGGGACGCGGCACGCGAGATCGGATCTCGTTTGGGGGAGGTGCAGGTCAAGGCCAGCCGCGTGGTCGAAGGCGTGAGGGCGGCGGTGAAGGCTGGCACGGATACTTACAAGGGCAAGGCCAAGAAAAAGAAGCCGACCAGCACACGCAAGTCTTCCAAGTAAAAAAGCCGGCGCATTGCGCCGGCTTGAGATTGAGGGCAGGGCTACTTCTTGGGTGCGATAGCGTCTTTCGCGGCTTTGGCGACGCGGAATTTCACCACGGTCTTGGCAGCGATCTTGATGGGTTCGCCGGTCTGAGGATTGCGTCCCATGCGGGCCTTGCGGTTTGCCTTCACCAGGCGTCCCAGGCCGGGGATCACGAAGATGCCGGACTTCTTGGTCTCTTTGATCGCGGTCTCGGCGAGTGTGTCGAGGAATGTTGCCGCGGTCTTATTGTTGGTCTCGAGTTTCTCTGCCATATGGCGTACGAGTTGAGTCTTAGTCATGCCTGATGCCATTAGAATTTCCTCCTTGATTGTGAGCGAAGCGGCTCAGTGGCAGCCAGTGTACATCAGCTCGTCTGTTTGCAAGCAGATTTTATGCGGGTTTTTTCAACAAGGCTGTGGAAAACCCTGTGGCCATGAGGCTTTTATCGAGTAAGGCACCCAAAACCCCCATGGATTGTATATTTGAGCAACATTAAGGACGCCCTTAGCCGGCTTTCAAGGCGGGTGCAATAAAATGACTTCCAGCTCCCTTCTTAACGAAAATGTCGCGCCCGAAGATCGCAATCCCGGTACCGCATTCCTACAAGCCTGAGTATGCGCAGCGCTCGCTGCCGCAATACGTGCATGCGGTGGAAGCCGCGGGCGGAGAGGCTGTCGTCATCCGGCTTGACCAGCCGTCAGAGGCGATCGCCAAACAAGCCACTGAATGCCAGGGAGTATTGCTTCCCGGAAGTTCAGCCGATGTTGACCCGCAGAAGTATGGCGCTGAGCGCGATCCGCTATGTAATCCCGGCGATAAGCTGCGCGACGCGGCCGACGAGCTGCTGCTGCAGGACGCGCACAACATGCATAAGCCCATCTTGGCGATCTGCTATGGCATGCAGTCGCTGAATGTGTGGCGCACGGGCACGCTGGTACAGGATATTCCGACTCACGTCACTTCCAAGATCAATCACTCGGCCGGACGCGAAGTTGCGAAGGCGCATTCGGTGACTGTTGATCCGGTATCGAATCTGGCCAGCATCCTGGCGAAGAGCAGTTGCGAGCAGATCGCGGTGACTCCCGAACTTCAGTCCATCAGCGTGCCGGTGAACTCGAGCCATCACCAGTCTGTCGAACGGGCGGGTGACGGATTGCGCATCGTCGCGCGCTGCCCTGACGACAATGTGATCGAGGCAGTGGAAGGCACGCAGCCCGGGCACTTCGTCATCGGCGTGCAGTGGCATCCGGAGCGCGGCATCGATGACGATGCGCCGTCGCAAGCGCTGCTGAATGCGTTTGTTCGTGCTGCGGCAGGCGACAAGAGGAAGTCGTCGCGCTGAAGCCCGTATAATCCCACTCCAATGGCAGTCGAACTGAATCTTCAAAACAAAGTCGCCGTCATCAGCGGAGGATCGCGCGGCATCGGCGCGGCCTGCGTCCGCTTGTTTGTGGAAGCCGGCGCCAAGGTCGTCTTCAATTATCAGAAAGATCGACAAGCGGCGGACCAGCTGGTGCGCTCGCTAGGGCCGGATGTCTGCCACTCCGTGCAGGCGGATCTATCGTCGGCAGATTCGGCGCGCCCGTTCATCGCGGCGGCGGTCGAACGATTCGGACGCGTGGACGCGTTGGTCGGCAATCATGGGATATGGCCGGCGGAAGACGTTGCCATCGACCAGATGTCGGACGAGCAGTGGCGACGAACCATCGCCATTAATCTCGACAGCATCTTCGGACTCGTGAAGCACTCAGTCGCCCAGATGAAGAATCAGAAGAGCGGCGGAAGTATTGTGCTGGTAAGCTCGACCTCCGGGCAGCGCGGCGAGGCGTATCACGCCGATTACTCTGCCACCAAGGGTGCCACTATCAGTTTGGTGAAGAGTCTTTCGTCGGAGCTGGCTGCGGATAACATCCGCGTGAACAGTGTCGCTCCGGGATGGGTACATACGGACATGACAGCAGGAGTACTGAATGATCCGAGGACCCGCGCGCCGATCGTTTCGGTGATCCCGATGGGTCGGGCGGGCACGCCGGAAGAGATTGCCGGTCCCATCCTTTTTCTTTGCACCGAGCACGCCGCATTCGTCACAGGTGAGATCTTCAATGTGAACGGCGGCGCGGTGTTGGTCGGATAATGCCGCTAGAGAAGCCTAGTATTAACCAGGTTTTTATCCTTCCTGAACACTCCTTAAACATGGGCTCCATAGAGTGAGAACCGTAGACACGGAATTCTCATTCTGAAGGAGATCCACATGCACCTCCCGTTTTCCCCTGAACGACATTCACGCACATCCGGGCTGATCGCGTTCGTACTCGCAATCTTGCTTATCGCTAGCCCGCTGTCAGCCCAATCGTCAAATTCCAACGATGACTCTGCCAAGATCGCCAAGAAACTCACCAAATTGCAGAAGATCGACCACATCATCGTGGTCTATCAAGAGAACTGGAGCTTCGATTCGCTCTACGGCCTGTTTCCAGGCGCGAACGGATTGATCAACGCGCATAACACTGCCTATCCGCAAGTCGACGCCGCCGGCAACCTCCTGACGTCGGTGCCGCAGCCCATCAACAACGGCGCACCGGATCCGCGCTTCAACGGGATCACGCTGCCCACCACTTTCTACAATCTTTCAACGTATGTTCCGCCGGACGCACTTACCGGCGACATCGTGCACCGCTTCTACCACGAGAAATACCAGATCGACGGCGGCAAGAACGACAAGTTCGTCTCCGGCAGCGACAACGGCGGCCTGGTGATGAGCTACTTCGACGCCACCAATCTCCCTGAAGGACAACTGGCGCAGCAGTACACCATCTGCGACAACTTCTTTCACTCCGCGTTCGGCGGCTCGTTTCTTAACCATCAGTTCCTGATCGCCGCGGCCGCTCCGGTCTGGCCGATCGCTTCGCCGGGACCTTCGGTCTCCGACCCGTCGCTTCCTCTGACCAAAGACAACCAGGTCACGCCCGATGGATTCGCGGTCAACACCGCATTCACGGTGAACAATCCGCATCCTTCGAACATCACCAACCCAGCGTTGTTGGTCCCCAACCAGACCAATCCGACCATCGGCGATCGCCTTAGCGGCAAAGGAATCAACTGGAAGTGGTATTCGGGCGGATGGGACGATGCTCTGGCCGGCCACGCCGACCCGCTCTTCCAATATCATCACCAGCCATTTGCGTTTTATGCCAACTATGCCGACGGCACCGCCGCCAAGGCTGCTCATCTGCAGGATGAGAAGAACTTCTTCAACGACCTGAAGACCGGCGGACTGCCCGCGGTGAGCTTCATCAAGCCGCTCGGTCCGGACAATGAGCACCCCGGCTACACCAACCTCACGCGCGGCCAGCAGCATGTTGCGGACATCGTTCAGGCGGTGCAGAACAGCCCCTACTGGAAGAACAGCGTGATCATCGTGACCTATGACGAGCACGGCGGGCGCTGGGACCACGTTGCCCCTCCGGTCATAGATCGCTGGGGACCCGGCGTGCGCGTGCCCGCGATCATCATCTCGCCGTTCGCCAAACGCGGATTCGTGGACCACACCCAGAACGAGACGGTCTCGATCCTGAAGCTGATCGAAGAGCGATTCGGGTTGGAGCCACTGAACTCGCGTGATGCCAATGCTAATGACTTGCTGGAAGCCTTCGAAGACTAAATCCCAACCCTTGCACAGTCCTCAGCGCCTAGGTAGCCTCCTAGGCGCTTTTTTGGCCGATTGCCCCAAGCAGCTACCCTCGCGCGACCTGCGTCTAATAGACTGGTTCCTCATGAAGCATCTCTTGTTCATTTTTGTCGCAGTCAGCTCCATGCTCGCGCAGATTTCGACACCGTTGCCGAAGCCTGGGCAGCCTGAAAACGCCGCGCCAGCACAGCATGCTGCAGCTCCAGAAGATCCCGCCAGCGCCAAGCAGGCACGCGCTGTGCTCGACCAGATGATCGCGGCACTCGGTGGCACCGCGTATCTGAACGTTCAGGACATGGAGCAGAAGGGACGCTTCTATAGCTTCGATCACAATGGCGAGGCGACCGGCAGCGGCGCGCCATTCGTTCGTTATTGGAAATGGCCCGACAGAGACCGCATGGAGATGTGGCGACAGCGCAACTGGATCGTTGTCTACAACGGCAACGATGGCAATGAGACCACATTCCACGGCACGCGCCGCATCGATCCAAAAGATCTGAAGGCATATCTCGAGCGGCGGTCGTACTCGCTCGATATGGTGACGCGCGAATGGTTGAAGCAGCCCGGTGTGGCCTTGTATTACGACGGCAGAACCATGTCGGAACAGAAGTCGGCGGACCAAGTCTCACTGATTTTGCCGGATCATCGCGGCATCACTTTATACATCGACGCCAATACCCATCTTCCTTTACGTAAGAGCTATACCGTGCGTGATCCCGAGACCCAAGAGCGCGTGGAGGAAGTCGAGACGTACGACAACTATCGCCCCATCCAGGGGATTCAGACGCCTACCACCATCACGCGCTATGAGAACAACGTCATGGCGGCGCAGCGATTCATCTCTACGGTCACCTACAACACCGGCGTTGCGGATTCGAAATTCGACCTGACTCACGCTTCGAAATAGTGGCCCCAAATCCTCGAAGTGTGGCAAATTAGCCACAGTCTACCATTGCGCAACTTGGCGTATTCTGTTCATTCGCAGGGACATACCGCTACGACGTTTTCTGCGTCTATTGTTCTAGAGCGATGAGAGTTTGATCCAGGAACAAACAATCCGTGCGGAGGTAGGCTGCGCTGGAATCGGTTTACACAGCGGCGCGCCAGTGAAGTTGCGGTTGTTGCCCGCGCCCGCGGGAACCGGAATCATCTTCCGCCGCGTCGACCTCGATGACTTCGAAGTCGAAGCCACCGGCCGCAACGTCGCGCGTGTGAGCTACGCAACCAGTTTGATGAAGCAAGGCGTCCTCATCTCCACCACCGAACATCTGCTTTCCGCATTCATCGGCACCGGCGTGGACAACGCCTTCGTTGAACTCGACAATCTAGAACTTCCTATCCTCGATGGCAGCGCGAAGCCATTCGTCGACATGGTGCAGAGCGTGGGATTGAGGCAGCAGCGCAGAAAGCGCAGTTACCTGCGCATCCGCAAAGAGCTGGAAGTGCGCGAAGGCGGAAAATTCATCGGCGTGTATCCGGTGGACGATGACAGCTACTCGGTCTCCTATTCCATCGACTTCCCGCACCCTCTCATCGGCAAGACGGCATTCGAAGTTGACCTCTCACGCGACCTCTACACCCGCGACATCGCGCCCGCGCGAACCTTCGGCTTCCTGCACGAAGCGGAAGCGATGCGCAACATGGGATTGATCCGCGGCGCCAACGAACAGAACGCCATCGTGCTGACGCGCGACGGCGTGAAGAACGGTCCGCTGCGGTACCCCGACGAGTTTGTGCGCCACAAGGTGCTCGACCTGATCGGTGATCTCGCGCTGCTCGGCCACCGTGTGCTCGGACGCGTGGTGGCCGACCGCGCCGGACACGCCATGCATACTGCCCTGGTCACGCGCCTGTTGAAGGACCAAAGCGCGTGGGAAGAGACGACGGTCGAGGCGCCCGCCCCGGAATCCGTCGTTGCGCAGCCTTCCGCAGCTACTCTGTAGGCTCTTGTTACACTCTTGCCGATGCCAAAGTCCCTTCGACTTGTGTTGCTGCTCGTGTTGGCATCCGGTGCGTCGTGTTTCGCCCAATCCTCATCGCAAACTGATCTTCGCGTCGGCGTAGCCGCTGTAGATATCGCGCTTCGCTCGGGCGTACCTCTGGCGGGATATGGCAGCGCGGCCCGGCGCACGTTTCCTTACATTCACCGTTACGAGTACGCGAAGTTCTTCAAGCCCTCAACCAGCACGCATGATCCAGTTCGTGCGAAGGCCATGGTCTTAGTCAGCGGAGAACAAAAATTACTCTTCATCAGCGTGGACATTGCGGGACTCACCTCGGAGATGTACGAAGACCTACTCACGCGCCTGGCGCCGCTCGGCTACCGGCGCGACCAAACATTTGTGGCGGCCACGCACACGCACAGCGGTCCTGGCACGTTGAGCAAGCGGTGGCTGTGGCAGTTGCTCGCCAGTGACCGCTTCCAGGACAAAGTCTACGTTGGCGTGCTGGATGCAATCGTCCGGTCGGTTAAGGCGGCGGAACAGACTGCGCGACCGGCTCAACTGGTTGCCACTTCGTTTCCCGCGCAAGGGATGCAGCGCAATCGCAGGCATCGCGACGGCTGGTTCGATCCCACCACGAATCTATTGCTTGCGAAATCATCATCGGGCGAGTGGATAGGAGCACTGCTGAACTTCGCGGTGCACGGCACAGCCTTGAATGCTCACAACCTCGAACTGAGCGCGGACCTGCCGGGCGCGATCGAACGCGAGTTGCAGGACAAACTTCACGCTCCGGTGCTATTTATCAACGGTGCTGAAGGTGATGTGTCGCCGGCGGAAGGCGGATTCCAGGGGATCCAGAACCTGAGCCGCTCGTTCGCGCAGCAGGCAATGTCAGCGATTGCTCGGGCCAAACCCGTCCAGCCGGTTTGGACTGTGCGAACTTCAACGGTACAGCTTGGCGATCCGGTGGTCACCATTGGAGCATGTTTATCCGCCAGTTGGCATCGCCGCATCGGGAACTGGATCGTTCTCGGATTGGGAGATAGTGTGCCGCACAGCATCACCATCTCATATCTTCAACTGGGAGACGTGCGCATGCTGGCCTGGCCGGGCGAACCCACGACCACCTTGGGATTCGATCTGAAGCGGGCCGCGCCCGGAGCGTGGGTGCTGGGCCTGACCAATGGATATCAGGGGTATTTCACCTCGCCGGGTGAATTCGCGGAAGGCCGCTACGAGGCGTGTTCATCGTTATACGGGCCTCAGTCGGGGGAGCAGGTCGTTAATGCCTTTACCGATTTGGTTCAGAAGAGGCCCTGAACGACTTTGGTCATCTGGCTTCGGCACACCTTTCGACGTAAGATGTGTCGCTCACCATGGCGATGAATTCCCTCATCCTGTCGCGCGACGCCAACGCTATCGGCCTGCTGCGCCGCGTCTTTGGCGACAACGGCATCACCATCGAGGCCTGCACCGGCGCTGAACAATTCGGGGAGATGGTCTCGTCGCGGAAATTTGACTGCGTCTTCGTGGATTGTGATGACGTCGCTGGCGCCGCCGAAACATTCCGCCAGATACGCGCTGTCCCTTCCAATCGCAAGACCATCGCCTTCGCCATCGTGAACGGCGTCACTACCCTGCAACAAGCATTCGAGATGGGCGCGAACTTTGTACTCGACAAGCCGCTTTCGGCTGACCGCGTCGCGCGCAGCCTGCGCGCCGCACAAGGGCTGATGGCGCACGAGCGCCGCCGCTACTACCGACACCCAGTTGCCACATCGGTTCACATAACGCTAGGAGTCGAAACCTATGAACACCTGGGCACGACGGTCAATCTGAGCGAAGGTGGGCTGGCAGTGCAGCTGGAAAAGAAAACAAACATCGGTATGCCGGTGCGCTTCCGCTTCAAGCTGCCGGAGACCGATCTCTGGATCGATGGCAAAGGCGACATCGCCTGGGTAGCCAACGGCTTGAGTGGAATCAAGTTCGGTGCGATGTCGGTCAAGCTGCGAACCGCGATGCAGGAATGGATATCGAAGAAGATGAACGGCCCGGAGCTGCTGCCGCCCGTCTTTATCAACGCGACCACGAAGCGCTATTACTAGCTGCCTCCTGCCTCCTGATTTTGCTAGTATTCCCCGCGTGAAGAAGACTGTCTATTTGTCACTGGGATCGAATGTCGGCGACCGCCAGGCCAACCTGGAGCAAGCGATCTCGCACCTCGCGAACGCTGGGACCGTGGTACGCCGCTCCGCTTTCTACGAGACCGAACCCGTGGAAGTCACGAACCAGCCATGGTTCCTGAATTGCGCAGTGGAGCTGGAGACGGAATTGATGCCGAAGCAGTTCATCGCAGCCGTGCTCGACGTGGAGCGTTCCATGGGACGAAAGCGGATCAAGAAGAAAGGGCCACGCACCATCGACATTGATGTGATCCTGTTCGGGAAGTCGATCGTGGAGATGAAAGGTCTGACGGTGCCGCATCCAGCGATGCACCTGCGGCGCTTTGTGCTCGAGCCGATGGTGGAGATCGCCCCAGAAGCAAGACATCCTGTATTCAAGCGCAGCATGCGCGAACTGAGAGACGCGCTACCGGCAGGATCGGGGCACGTTAAGAAAGTCGCGGCAGCGTCGATCTAACCAGCCACTTGTGGCTGCGGAGCAGCAGGGCGCGGGCCGACCTCGGCCTTCGAATAATAAAGTTCTTCGATCGCCTTACGCACCACCGCGCTCAGTCGATCTACGTGTCGCGACGTGTATCCCTTGGTCGAGATGGGATCGCCCACCAACAATTGCAAAGGCCGTGGCTGGATGTGGTAGGTGTTCATCGGCAGAAGATCAAAGGTCCCGATGAGCGCCATGGGGATGATGTCGATGCCCGCCTTGATCGCAACGTAAAACCCTCCAGACATGAATGGCTGCAGGTGACCATCGCGTGAGCGGCCGCCCTCGGGAAAGATCACCAGCGGCATCCCGTTCTTCAAACTCTCGGCGGCGCGATTCAAACTGCGCATGGAGGCGAGAGCGCTCTCTGCGTCCACAGGGATCTGTCCAGAGCGCCGCAAGTGCCATCCCAGAAACGGATAGTGGAACAAACTCTTCTTCGCCATGATGTGGAACTGAAACGGCAGCCCGACGTAGAGCGCGGGAATGTCCAGGGCAGAGAGATGATTGACCGCGTAGAGATGCGGCCTGATAGTGTCGATCTTTTCCAGGCCGGTGACGCTGAACGGCGACAAGATGGTCTTCATGATCAGCCACGACCACAAGCGCGCAATGCGATGCTGGATGCGACCGTTGCGGTCGAAGAGCGACGAGACAAGCGATGCCGTTCCCAACACGACGGTGTAGAGCCAGATCAGCGGATTCAAGATGAAATATCCGCGCAGGCGGCTGAGCAGGTGTCTCACAACGATTTCTCTTCTAACATTCCCAACACCGCTCCCACAAGATAGATCGATCCGGTGACGACGATCATTCCCTGTGAAGGCGTTGTCGCCCGTGCTCTTGCAAGCGCTCTTCCTATGTCAGGGTCGCAAATGATTTCCGTGCCGGACGCCGCCGCCATCTCCGCAATCTCAGCCGGCTCCGCTGCGCGGAGATTATTTGGACGCGTGGCGATCACTCGCTCGGCCAGAGGGAAGAGGATCTGCGCCATCTCGGCAATGGCTTTGTCGCGCATCGCGCCGAAGATGAACGTGAGCGGCACGTTCTCAAAGTGAGTCGAAAGCGCGGAGCGCAGCGCCCAGGCGCCCGCGGGATTGTGGGCAACATCAAGCAAGATGCGCGGTGAGCCGGGAATCAGTTGCAGGCGTCCGGGCCAGCGGGCGTCACGGATGCCGAGCTCAATATCGGCGGCGGTGATTTTGAAGCCGTAATTGTTCAGTTCCGCCGCAGTGGCGATAGCGAGCGCGGTATTGCGAAGCTGATGGCGGCCGAGAAGGGGAGAAGCGACGGTGATCTCCTGGCCAAGCACTGTGACGGAGTAAGGCTGCGGTCGCTCGGGATGAACTGCGCGGTTAGTTGCTGCATTGCCCGCGGGCGAGACATCCGGCACGTATTCCACCGCGCTGACCGCGCGCGCATTGCGCTCCATTGCGATATTTCCCAGCACATCGTTGGCTTCGGGATGCTGCGGCAGCATCACCACCACGCCATTTTTGCGGATGATGCCGGCTTTCTCCGCGGCGATCTCACCGATAGTGTTGCCGAGAAACTGCTGGTGATCGAGCGCGACATCGGTGATCACGGAAATGCAGGGATCGACGATGTTAGTAGCGTCGAGCCGGCCGCCCATCCCGACCTCGAGCACCGCGATCTCAACCCCGGCGCTGGCGAAATATTCGAACGCCATCGCCGTGAGCGTCTCAAAAAAGCTCGGCAGATGAGGGAGCTTGCCTTGCGCGACCAGCTCTGACGACATCTTCTCCACACGCTCGTGGATCTCGGCAAACTCTGGATCGCTGATCTGCTCGGTATCCACCTGGATGCGTTCGTTGATCAGCTGCAGATGCGGTGAGGTATACAAGCCGGTGCGGTGGCCCGCGGTCCGCAAGATGGAAGCAAGCGTCGCAGCGGTCGACCCCTTCCCGTTGGTACCGGCGATCAGGATACTGGCGAAGCGCCGCTCAGGATGTCCGAGCGCTTCAGCCAGCACACGCATGTGGTCGAGGTCGAACTTGCGATTGGTCCCGAGTTCGTGCCCCAGCGCGAGCAAATGCTCGACCGCGCGCTGGTACGGCGTTGCCGGAGTTGCGATCTGGTGAAGGTCGAGCACGAAAGAATTACTGCACCATGAAGTCGAGGGCGCGCGAGATGAAGCTCTTCATCTCCCTGCGATTGACCACCGCATCGAGCATGCCGTGCTCGAGCAGGAACTCGGAGCGCTGGAAACCTTCGGGCAATTTCTGCCGGATGGTCTGCTCGATCACACGGGGGCCGGCGAAACCGATGAGTGCGCCCGGTTCGGCGATGTTCAGGTCTCCAAGCATGGCGAACGAAGCGGTGACGCCGCCAGTGGTCGGATCGGTCAGGACGGAAATATAGGGAACAGCCGCTTCGTCGAGTCTAGCGAGTGCGGCGGAGATCTTGGCCATCTGCATCAGCGATGCGACGCCTTCCATCATCCGGGCGCCGCCAGAAGCAGAGACGATGATCAGTGGCTTGCGTTGCTCGGTGGCGCGTTCGATGGCGCGGGTGATGGCTTCGCCGACCACCGAACCCATACTGCCGCCGATGAAGGAATATTCCATGGCGCTGATGATCACGTCGCGGCCGTTGAGCTTGCCCTCGGCGTTGACGACTGCATCTTTCAATCCGGTGGCGGCTTGTGTCTGGCGCAGGCGGTCTTTGTACGCGCGCGTGTCGGTGAACTTCAGCGGGTCGGTGGATGCAAGATTGAAGTCGAACACCTGGTAGAAGTCGTCGCGATCGGTGGCAGGTTCGCCGCCATCGAGCAGCAGCGCCAGGCGGTCGTGCGAATCGATACGGAAGTGGCGCTCGCACTTGGTGCAGACGTTCCAGTTGGCGTCGAGGTCTTTCTTCCATATGACCTGGCGGCAATCGTCACACTTCACCCACAGGCCCTCGGTACGGACGCGCTTCTCCGCAGTCGCCTCGATCTCGTTATTTTCGCGCTTGAACCAACTCATAGTTGTCGGTAGTCAGTTGCCAGGTACCTTGGATTCAAAGACTCAGTATTCGATTCCGCGCTGCGCGAGCACGCCCTTCTCGTAGGCGTGCTTCACTTGCTTCATCTCCGTGACCGTGTCGGCGATCTCGACGATGGACGCGTGCGCATTACGTCCGGTCAATATTACATGCACCTGCTCCGGTTTTGCCTTAAGCGCCGCAACCACCTTGGCCGGGTGGAGCATGTTGTAGCCGATGGCGTAGTTGATCTCGTCGAGGATGATCAGGTCCCATTCGCCGGATTGGATCGCCTTCTCCGCCTCGCTCCAGGCCTCTTCCACCATGCGGACATCTTCGGGATCGGTTTCAGCGCCGCCGACTTTAACGAAGCCGCGTCCCATCTGCTTCATCACCCAGTTCCCGCCAAAGGATTTCGCTGCGTCCAGCTCGCCGTAGTGCCATGAACCTTTCAGGAACTGCAGCATCAGGACTTTCATTCCATTGCCGACGGCGCGCAGAGCCGTGCCCATGGCGGCAGTGGTCTTGCCTTTGCCGGGGCCGGTGTTCACGATGATCAACCCTTTTCTGACGTCAGCCATGCAATGGGGAGTGGTTACTTGTGCCCCGCGTGATACGGATGTCCTTTTAGGATTGTAAACGCCCGATACAGCTGCTCCAGCAGCACCACGCGGGCGAGCTCATGGCTCAGCGTCATCTTGCCGAAGGAGACCACCAAGTCGGCAGCGTCCCGCGTCGATTGCGCAAAGCCATCCGCCGGTCCGATCGCGAAGATCACGTTCTGCGCGCCGCGCTCCTGCTGCGCGCTCAGCAGCTCGGCAAATTCCTCAGAGGTGAACTGGCGGCCGCGCTGATCGAGGAGCACCAGGATGGGACGGGTGCGCGCGGCAAGCTTCTCTACCAGCGCAAGCAGCGCGTCTTCGCTGGGGAGTTCATGCGCGTCGGAGGGGATGTAGCGCGCCATGCGCTTCAAGTACTCCGCCGTCAGCGACGCGATAGCGGTCTCTTTGGTTTTGCCGATCCAACAGACTTTCAGCTTCACATACTAGGATTAACACACGCGGGCTTCGCGCGCCTAAGCGGAGTAAAATCCTCGCTCAGCCATGGACTTCCTTCGCGACCACCTCATCGCCATCTTCATATTCGTCGCGATTATTGTGACCGTGATTCGGGTGCTGTCGCGGATCAGGCCCAATGATCCGGCGAAGATGCAATTGCTGATGGGACGGCAAGCGATCAGCGACTCTGACTTTCACTCCAACTACTACCCCGGCACTCAGCAGACGCTGGTCACGGCAGCCCGCTACTTGTTCGCCAATCGTGCGCGCGTCCCGCATAAGCTGCTGCTTCCCACCGATCGGCTGGCGGATTTCGGCATCCAAGACCTCGGCGACTTCGTGATGAATGGGGTCAAGAAGACGCAACAAGAGAAGCAGCTTCCGGCGCTGCCGGTCGAAAAACTTCAGACGCTCGACGACATGATCAAACTGGAAGTCTGGATGGTGGAGAACCGCTCCGCGACCGTGCAGACTCACTGATCCAATTTGTATTTCTTCCGCTTCTCCAGCAGGTTTTTTCGGCTGATGCCGAGGACTTCGGCAGCCTTCGATTTCTTTCCTCGCGTGTGGTCGAGCACGACGGCGATGTGCTCGCGCTCCACTTCTTCCAAGCTCTTCATCTTGGGCGCCTTCTCTCCGCGAGTAACGTTCGCGGGTAGGTCCTCGATGCCGATCTCGGTGCCACGCGCGTGCACCAGGCAGCGCTCGATGATGTTGCGCAACTCGCGAATGTTGCCGGGAAACGGATAGCGCTCAAGTGCCGAAAGCGCCGCTTCAGAGAAATGTTTTGAACTGCCTTGTGACCCGCCGAGTTGCGAGAGCAGATGCTCGAGCAGCGGGCGAATGTCGGCGGCTCGTTCGCGTAACGGCGGAACGGTCAGCGGGATCACATTGAGCCGGTAAAAAAGGTCTTCGCGGAAGGTGCGGCGCGCGACGGCTTGCTCCAGGTCGGTATTCGAGAGCGCAATGATGCGTGCCTTCACCTCGATGCCCGTCGCGGAATTCCCGCCCAAACGATGAAAGCGCTTGTCCTCGATCACGCGCAGCAACTTTGCCTGCATCGCAGGAGTCAGTGCGCTGACTTCGTCGAGTACGATGGTGCCCGCTTCGGCAAGTTCCAGGCGTCCGCGTTTGAGCTGCGTCGCGCCAGTAAAGGCGCCTGGCTCGTAGCCGAAGAGCTCGCTCTCCATCAGCTCATGGGGCAGGCTGGCACAGTCGATCTTGACCAGAGGATCTTCGGCGAGGCCCGCGCCGAGGTAGTGGATCACGGCTGCCAGCAGATCTTTGCCTACGCCGCTTTCGCCCCGGATGAGGACGGTTGAGCGGGAGGCCGCGATCTTGCTGGCCTGCTCCAGCAGCGTGATCGACTTGGGATCGACCGCGATCCAAGTCGGCAGCGGATTCGATTTGGCGGGTTCGGGCTGCACGCAGGCCGAAGTTACTTCTTCTTGCGCGCCTTTACAACTTTCCTTTTCGGTGCTGGTTTTTTACGTGCAGAGACTTTACGAGCGGCCGGCTTCTTTCTTGCCGCAGGCTTCGCTTTGCCGACCAGCAACTGTTCGGGACGGACCTTCTCCGCCGACTTCCACAACCTCTCCAGGTCGTAATACTTGCGCGACTGCTCGTTGAAGATGTGGACGACGAAGTCCACGTAATCGAGCAGCACCCACTCCGCCTGCTGATAGCCCTCGATGTGGGTGACGCGCTGGCCGATCTTCTCCAGCTGGTCCTGCACCTCGTCGGCGATGGTCTGGATCTGGCGCGGGTTCGAGCCCGAGCAGACCATAAAATAATCGGTGAAGCCGCTCGAAGATTTATCGAGCTTCAGCAGCGAAATGTCGGTGGCTTTTTTTTCTTCTGCCGCGCGGAAGGCGGCGATGACTTGCTTCTGGATCTCTTTCTTACTCATTCACCCTCGTTCGTTTGTAGATTCCCACTTTATTTATATAGTCGGCCACACTTGGACCCACATATTTCTTAAGAGCCCCGCCGGATGCGGCGGCCTTGCGGATGCCGGTCGCCGACACTTTGACGTTCACCGTATCCAGCAGATGCAGACGAACACCCGCGTGGACAAACTCTCCGCTTGCGGCGCTCTTCGCAAATGGCTTCATCACATGCGCAGACGGCCGCAACGACGCCGGCAAGGCGCGCGCCACATCGGCGAGCGAAAATCCGGAACGCGAGGCGACGATAAAGTCACAGAACTTCAACACATCTTCCGCGCGGTGCCACTTGGCGACGTCCATGAAGGCATCGATGCCGATCAGGAAGAAAAGGCGGTCGCTCTTCTTCAGACTCCTCGACAATCTCTCCAGCGTGTCGATGCTGTAGCTGGAGCCGTGCTTGCCCTTCTCCTGGTTCATCTCCAGCTCGATTGCAGACGGGATGAAGCGCTTGTCGGCCGCATCGCGCAGGGCCAAAGCAACCATCGCATAACGATGCCAATAGGCCGTGAGGCTCTTCGACTGCTTGTGCGGTGGCACGTCCGACGGCGCAAACAGGATCTTCTTCAGCTCGAACTTGTCGGCGGCCGCGCGTGCAATAGCGGTGTGGCCGTTGTGAATGGGATCGAAGGTGCCCCCGAACAAGCAGATATTCACGCTGCTTCCGCCTTGCGTGCATCCTGCACCATTTTGCCCATCGCGTACCTAAGTTTCTCTACGCCCTCGCCGGTGACGGCAGAGATGGGATAGAGCAGCAGCCGCTTCTTCTTGCAGAAGTTTTCCAGACGAGTGAGCTTGTCTTCCCACTTGGCGGCGCGGGGAACTTTCTTGGAGGCGATGGAACGAGCGGCGGTCTTAGCGGATTTCTTCTTGGCAGATTTCTTCGAGGAAGTAGTCTTCGCGCGAGCGGTGGCAACATCGGGTGCGCTCTTCTGCAGTGCATCGATCTTCGACGCGACCACGATCATCGGTTTCTTCTCGAGGCCCGCGCCGAAGCTCTTGAGCTCGTCCATGATTACTTCAAAATCCTTTACCGGATCGGGACGGCCACTTGATTCCGACACATCCACAACGTGCACCAGCATGCGGGTGCGCTCGACGTGACGCAGGAACTGCATCCCGAGGCCGGCGCCTTCATGCGCGCCTTCGATCAGCCCCGGAATATCGGCGACGACGAAACTGTAATGTTTGGGATCGCTAAGCTCACCGATGGAGACGACGCCCAGGTTCGGCTCCAATGTCGTGAACGGGTAATCTGCGATCTTCGGCTTGGCAGCGCTGATGCGCGAGATCAACGTCGACTTGCCGACGTTGGGATATCCCACGATGCCCACATCGGCGAGCAGCTTCAGCTCGAGGCGCAGATGGCGCTCTTCCCCGGGACGCCCGTCCTCGTGCTCGCGCGGCGCCTGGTGGGTGGAGGTAGCGAAATGCTGGTTACCGCGTCCGCCTCGCCCGCCGTGGGCAACGATCACGCGTTCGTTGGGCTGCGAAAAATCGTGGACCAGCTCGCCGCTCTCGAAGTCATAGACCATGGTGCCGACTGGAACCTTAAGCACGACGTCGTAGCCCGCCTGGCCGCTGCAGTTGGATCCTTCCCCGTGGCGTCCGCGCTGCGCGTTGTGTTCGGGATTGAAGCGGAAGTGAACGAGAGTGTTGTGCGCCTGGCTCGACTCCATGATGACGTCGCCGCCACGGCCGCCGTCGCCGCCGCTGGGGCCGCCGCGCGGGACAAACTTCTCCCGGCGGAAGGCAACGCAGCCGTTGCCGCCGTCGCCGGCCTTGATGCGGATTTTCGCTTCATCGATAAACATTTGAAATCAGTTTCCAGTTTCCAGTGGGCATTTGCCAGTAAAAAGAAAAATGCCTCGCACCAGCGAGGCATGGTTTCTGTCGTGTCAGCATCGCGCAGTCGCTGGAAACTGGCGACCGGCAATTGGACCTAATTACGCCTGGGCGGGCTCGATCATCACGAAGCGTCCGGATCTGCCCTTGTCGACAAACTTGATGGTTCCGGTGACTTTGGCGAACAAGGTGTCGTCCTTACCCTTGCCGACGTTCAGCCCCGGCTTGATGCGGGTGCCGCGCTGACGCACGATGATGCTGCCGCCGGGGACAAGCTGTCCGCCGAATGCCTTCACTCCAAGCCGTTGCGCGTTTGAGTCGCGGCCGTTTTTTGAACTTCCTAAACCTTTTTTATGTGCCATCGCTGGATCCAGTTGCCAGTGGCCGGTGGCCAGTGGTCAGTTAAATTTGTTCTTACTTCTTCTTGCTGGGCTTCTTGCTTGCGGTCGCTTTCGCCTTGGTCGCCTTCTTGGCGACTTTGCCTGAGCCGGCGCTGCGTGAGCGCTTGGCGTGGGCGGCGGTGCCTTCAGCTTTGGCTTTGTGGACGCCGAGTGCCGGAACCGAAGCCTTTTCGCCGTTGAACTCGATGCCGGTGATGCGGACCGCGGTGAACTGCTGGCGATGTCCGATCAGCTTTTTGTACTGCTTCTTGCGCTTAAACTTGAAGACCAGGATCTTGTCGCCCCGGCCTTCTTCCATCACCTCGCCGGTGACGCGAGCGCCCTTGGCGTTGGTGGAGAAGGTATTGCCGCTGACGGCCAGAACGTCGGCGAACTCGATGTCGCCGCCGCTATGCTGCGTCTTTTCGACCTTGATCACGTCGCCGGGGGCGACACGGTATTGCTTGCCGCCGGAGCGGATGACTGCGTACATAGAAACTCTCCAAATGGTCACCGCGCGCGACAGCAAAACAACAAAACCTTGGCGCGGGAGCCCGGAATCAGGGCTTCAATCGATGCGAGGTGCTTCCTTGTGAGGATGGGCACTACAGGCAAACTCAATGATTATAACGAGTTCTCAGGAAACCGGTCAAGAGAAGGCAGGGCTTAGCCGGTTTTTTCGGAGTCGTCCTCGCCCGCACTCGCGGCCATGACTTGCGAGTCGGTCAACTCCGGGATCGAGTTCAGCACGACCGAGAAGCGGTCGACGGTGACGGCGCGGAGCAGCTTGTAGGTGACATTGTTCCCGCATTTGGCGCACGACGGGAACGAATTGGCGCGGAGCAACGTGACCTCATGCGGAAGCCGGTGCTCGTTGTGACTCACCTGGTAGATGCCGCTGTGCGGCACCGTCTCGCCGGTCTTATAGGTCTCCGCCATCGCTTCCTGCAGCAGGGTCTCTGGATCGCTGGATTTCTGCTCTTTTACTAGGTGAATCCCTCGTTGCTGGCGCTTTCGTGAAGCCATTTCGGGGGCCGATCTGGACGGTGGCGCGAATCAGACGAGATACACGACCAGATGACAAGTTGTGACGCTCTCGGTTGCTAGCGGGTTGTACTCCCGCTCGATAATTCCTCGTGCGGATAGTTTACTGAATCGTTACCAGCACGCGGCACGCTAGACCGCAGACTGCGCCTGCGCGTGACGTCGCGCCTGGATCTCGATATAGACATTGATGAGCGAGAGCGCCGCCGGCGTGACCCCGGGGATGCGCGAGGCCTGCGCGATGGTGCGCGGACGCACGCGGGTCAGCTTCTCATGCATCTCGCGCGAGAGTCCACTCACGTTCTTGTAGTCGAACCAGTCCGGAATATTTCGCTGCTCCGCCTTCTTCAGCCGCTCGATGGAGCGCTGCTGTTGCTGCAGGTATCCAGCGTACTTGATCTCGGTCTCGACGGACTTGTATTCGAGGAAGTTGCCGGTTGCCAGTTGCCAGTTGCCAGACTCGCGCAAGATTGGCAGAAGATGCTCGATGGTCACTTCAGGCCGCTTGAGCAGCTGGGCGAGGGTATTGCCGATGGCTGATGGAAGTTTCTCGTTTTTGGTTTCTGGTTTCTGGTTTTTATCGGACACGTCCTCACTTCGAGAAACGAGAAATGAGAAACGAGAAACTTGTTCCTCAATCTTTATCAGCACTTCGGCTGAGACTCGCGTCCCCTCTAGGTAGGTGGTGAGGGACCGCATCCGCTCCTGCTTGGCTAGATGCTCAACCCAAGCGTCGTCGTCGATCAATCCGACGCGGCGGCCGTGCGGCGTCAGGCGTCGGTCGGCGTTGTCGATGCGCAGATGCAGGCGGAACTCGGCGCGCGAGGTGAACATGCGGTAGGGCTCGTTGGTGCCCTTGGAGATCAGGTCGTCGATCAGAATGGCGGTGTAGGCCTCTGTGCGATCGAGGATGAGCGGCGCCTCGCCCTTCACCTTCAGTGCGGCGTTGATGCCGGCCATCAGCCCCTGGCAGGCAGCTTCTTCATATCCCGACGTTCCATTGATCTGTCCGGCAAGATAAAGTCCGGGGA
>Ga0137403_10001325_pt1 | contig 31223 bp, 34 predicted proteins | sample CZOMad2_1_16fung_FD_122057 | JGI IMG/M metagenome (GOLD analysis project Ga0137403, IMG submission 122057) | Vadose zone soil fungal communities from Angelo Coast Range Reserve, California, USA - CZOMad2_1_16fungal (Hybrid Assembly) | ecosystem: Environmental > Terrestrial > Soil > Vadose zone... | reverse complement strand
GTTCTGCTTGCCGAACGCGTAGTCGGCGTAGACGATCCACCACTTCTTGCCGAGCTCCTTGATGCCGAAGGTGGCGATGGCCCGGCTGGTGATCGTCGGGTTCAGCGCCTCGTGGAAGGTCACCGGGCTCGTGTCGGGCTTGGCGCTGATCTCGTCGGACTGGCTCACCGAGATGTAGAGCTTCCTGGCCGCCTTGGTCTGCTCGTTGATCGCCATCTGCACGTGCGCGGCCAGCCCGCCCACCACGAAGTCCACCTTCTGGTTCTCGATCAGCTCCTTGGTGCGCTGCGCCCCGACGGCCGGCTTGAGCTCGTCGTCGCGGAAGAGGACCTCGAGCTTCCGGCCCATGATGCCGCCCTTTGCGTTGATCTCGTCCCACGCGAGCTCGGCGCCGCGCTTCATGTCGGCGGCGATGGCGGCGAAGGTTCCGGTCAGCGGAAGGGGGAAGCCGATCCGGATCGGATCCTTGCTCTGCGCGCGCAGCACGGCGGGAAAGGCGAGGATGCTCGTGCCGGCTGCCGCGGTGGTCAGGAACTCGCGTCGATGCATGGCCACCTCCGTCTGGACATCATGAAGTGCGAACGCGTTCGGGTGGCGCCGATGATAGGGGGCCGGTCGGCGAGTGTCAACAATCGCGATGGGCGTGAAATCGCGATGGGCGTGATAGAGTCCCGCCCGTGCCGGCGCCGGCGGGCCACATCGGAGCGCGCGTCAAACGCGGCGACGATCCGCGCCTGCTCACCGGCCGCGGCCGCTACGTGGACGACCTGACGCTGCCGCGCATGGTCCACGTCGCGTTCGTGCGCAGCGTGCACGCTCACGCGCGCCTGGCGCGCGTCGTGCTCGACGGGGCCCGGCGCGCGCCCGGCGTCGTCGGCGTGCTCACCGGGGAAGATGTCGCGCGGCTCTGCCAGCCCTACCGCGGCGTGCTCCTGCACTACAAGGGCATGAAGACCGGCGCCATGCTGCCGCTCGCGGTGGGGCGCGTGCGCTACGTCGGCGAGCCGATCGTGGCGCTCGCCGCCGAGAGCCGCGCCGCCGCCGAGGACGCCGCCGCGCTCGTCGACGTCGAGTGCGAGCCGCTTGCGCCGGTGCTCACGCCGGCCGCGGCGCTCGCCCCGGGCGCTCCCCTCATCCACCCGGAGCTCGGCGACAACCTGCTCTACGAAACGCGGCTCGCCGCGGGCGATCCCGACGGCGCCTTCGCCGCCGCCCATCGCGTCTGGACGCGCACGTTCACGACCGGACGGCACACCGGCGTGCCGCTCGAGCCCCGCGGCCTCGTCGCCGACTACGAGCCGGCGACACGCGCGCTCACGGTGTGGATCTCCACCCAGGTGCCGCACATGATGCAGGCGGTGCTCGCCGAGCTCTTCGGCCTTCCCGAGCACCGCCTGCGCGTCATCGCGCCCGACGTCGGCGGCAGCTTCGGGATCAAGATCCACGTCTACCAGGACGACATGGCCGCGTGCGCGATGGCGCTGACGCTGGGCCGTCCCGTGAAGTTCGTCGCCGACCGGCGCGAGTCCTTCCTGTCCGACATCCACGCCCGCGAGCAGACCATCCGCGTCGAGGTGGCGGCGGACCGCGACGGCGTCCTGACGGCGATGCGCGCCTCGATCGAGGCGGCGGTCGGTCCCTATTCGGCCTATCCGCGCTCGAGCGTGGTGGAAGGCGGCCAGGTGCTCCGCCTCCTGCCGGGTCCGTATCGCGTGCGGCACTACGACGGCGCCTTGCGCGTGGTCGCGCAGAACAAGGTCGTCACCTCGCAGTACCGCGCCGTGGGGCATCCGATCGCCGCCGCGGTCACCGAGAGCATGGTCGAGCTCATCGCCCGCGATCTCGGGATCGATCCCGCCGAGCTACGCCGCCGCAATCTCGTGCGCCCCGAGGACTTCCCGTACACGACCGCGTCCGGCAACGTCTACGACAGCGGCAGCTATCACGCCGCGCTCGCCCGACTCCTGGAGGTCGCGGCGTACGACCGCCTCCGGCGCGAGCAGGCGGCGGCCCGCCGCGAGGGACGGCACGTCGGGATCGGGCTCGCGTGCTTCGTCGAATTGACGGGCCCGGGCGCTCAGTTCTACGGGGTCGGCGGCGCGCCGATCTCCGGCCAGGAGGGCACGACGGTTCGCCTTGAGCCCGGCGGCGCCGTCACCGCGCTGGTCGGCGTCACCGACCAGGGACAGGGCACGCACACCGCGCTGGCGCAGATCATCGCGACCGAGCTCGACGTGTCGCTCGATCGCGTCGCCGTGCACTCGGGCGACACGGCCATGGTGCCGTACGGCGGCGGCACGTGGGCGAGTCGAGGGATGCCGATCGGCGGCAGCGCCACCCTGCTCGCGGCGCGGGCGCTGGGCGACCGGATCCGGACGATCGCGGCGGCGCTCCTCGAGGCGCACCCCGCCGACGTCGAGCTCCTCGAGGGCCGCGCGCTGATCCGCGGGAGTCCCGAACGAGGTCTGAGCTTCGGCGACCTGGCCCGCGCGGTTCACTTCCGGTCGAACGAGCTGCGCGGCGTCGAGCCGAGCCTCGAGGCGACCGTGCACTACGCGAATCCCGCGGCGTGGACCTTCACCAACGGGGCGCACCTCGCGGTCGTCGACGTCGACATCGAGACCGGGAAGGTGCGGGTGCTGCGCTACGTCGCCGTCGACGACTGCGGGCGGATCGTCAATCCGGCGCTCGTGGAGGGGCAGATCGCGGGCGGGGTCGCCCAGGGCCTCGGCGGCGCGCTCTGCGAGCACTGCGTTTACGACGAGGCCGGTCAGCTTCTCTCGACCACGCTGATGGACTACGCGGTGCCGACCGCCGACGACGTCCCGCCGATCGAGACGCACCACATCGAAACGCCCGCCCCCGGCATCGCGGGCGGCTTCAAGGGCACCGGCGAAGCGGGCGCGACGGGCGCGCCCGCGGCGATTCTCAACGCGGTCAACGACGCGCTGGCCCCGCTGGGCGTGATGCTCACGGACCAGCCGATCACACCGGAGCGGGTGATCCAGGCGCTTCGGCGGAGCACATAGCGCGTCCCTTGGTGGGTGAGGTACGCTGCCCCCATGAGCCCGTCACTCAAGATCGCCCTCACCGCTGTGGCACTGGTCGCCTCGACCGCGCTCGCTCCGCTGGCGGCTGCCCTGCCCGACTTCGCCAGCGTTCAGGTGCAACCCTACGAACCGCCCAAGGCGGCGCCGGCCTTCGCGCTGCCGGATCTTGCCGGGAAGACCGTCACGTTGGCCGAGCTTCGGGGCAAGGTCGTGATGCTGTTCTTCTGGGCCACGTGGTGACCGACCTGCCGGGAGGAGTTGCCTCCCGTCCAGAAGCTCTACCAGGAATATCGCGGCAAGGGGTTTGAGGTCCTCCTCATCGATTTCCAGGAGGACCCCGAGCGTGTCCGGCAGACGGTGAAGGATCGCGGCTATACGGCGCCCGTACTGATCGACCGGAGCGGTGATGTGACCGGCAAGGTCTACGGTGTGTGGGGCCCGCCGACGCTCTACATCATCGACCGGCAGGGCCGGCTCGTCGGACGGGCGACCGGACCCAGGCCGTGGGACAGCCCGGCCGGCCGCCGCTTCATCGAGGCGCTGCTCGCGACGCCCTGAGACCCCTCGAAACGCGGGTTTTGGGGGCCTTCGGGGGCTGATCAGCCCCCGCCAGGGCCGGATTGCGAATTTCCGAGAGCCGATGCTACGCTGATACTCTACAAGTTGTCGCACTCACTCGCCGGCAGGCAACCGTCGCCCCGCCGGCCACGACGTCGGAGACGGGGCGCGCCAGGGAGCAGGTGAGGAGGTCATGGACCCAACATCCGCTGCTGAAGCGCGAGCCCGCGTCACGAAGTGGATCGAAGAGGCGCGCCAGATCTTTGCCCTCCTGCCGGAACTGATGGCGGGCGACCATCAGGCGGGTGAGCGGGCCAGCGCCGCACAGAAAGAAGCAGAAAAGCTCCACAAGGAAGTCGAGGACCTGAAGCGGGAGAACCACCTTCTCCGGCTCGAGAAGGACGAAATCGCCCAGGCGATGAGCCAGATCGCCTCCAAGCTCGGGATCACTCCGCGCCGGAGTCCGTTCGAGCGGGCCGGGGAGCCGGCGAAGGCCGCCGACCATCAGAGGCCGCCCGACGCGCCCCTGCGGCCTGCCGAGCAGCCGAAGGCGCCCGACCCCGCGAAGTCCTGAGTCCTAGGCGCTTCTGACCGAGCGGAAGGTTCCGGCCGACTGCTTGGAGGACTGCTTGAGGCTCAGCGTCAGGTCGTACTTCTTCTCCGCCTGAGGATCCGAATTGAACACCGCGATCCACAGCGTCGCGTAGTCGCGACCCAGCCCCGGCACCGACGTGCCTTCCGGGAAGAGCCGGAGCACCTCCGCCTTGAGCTCGGCCCGTCCGACCGGCGGCATGGTCATGAGCCACGCCTGATCGGAGTCGTTCCGGCCGTCGAGAAGCTTCACGTCGATCGATCGCGGCTCTCGAAGGTCGGCGGCGATCGCGAAAAATCGCGTCGTCAACGGCGACACCACGATGGGGAACCGGTGATCGGCGAAGCGCTGGCGCTCCTGCGTCAGCCGCTGCGAGTTGTGCTCGGGATCGCCGATCCGGTTGCTCGGGTGCGTGAAGATTCGCGTCTCGGTGGTCGACTCGAGGATCCGCGCGTGCGTCCACAGCCCCGGCTCCGGCACGGCGGCGAGCATGACGTCCTTGACGAACTCCGGGTAATGCTCGGTGAGCAGCCCCTCGGTCACCAGGACGTTGTAGAGGTGCGCGCCGACACTCTTGGGCTGGCCGGGGGCGCCGGGCTGGAAGGTCTTGAGGCTGTTCAGGGCCTTGTTCACGAATCCGGCGTGACGGTGCTCGATATGGTCGAGCAGAATCGAATAGCCGTACGCGAGGAGCCCTTCCTCGTAGTCCGTGCTCTTCTGAATGGGAACGCTCAGCACGTAGCTGTACTTCCCCAGCTCTTCTTTGACCGCGTCGGCAAACGAGAGCGTGCCCTTCCAGCTCGTCCAGCGGGCCCAGGCCGACACCCACCACTGCGCCGCCTCGTCCTGCGCGGCGTGCTCGCCCGCCTGCGTGGCTTCGCCCTGCTCGGCGCCTGATCCCGCTCGCGCCGCGGGCGAGCCGCCCGACAGGCCTCCGAGGATCACGGGCGGCGGCGCCGCGGGCTGGGCCGGTGCCGCGGAAGCGGCGGGTGCTGCGACTCGGGGCGACGGTTGCGGCTGTGCGGCCGGCGCGGGTGTCGCCATGCGGGGCGACGGTTCCAGGCCGCGCGGCGCCGCGGGAGCCGGTCGCTCGGCGGCCGACGCGGGCACAGCCCCGACCACAAGCTTGCCGCGGGTCGCCGCGACCGCGAGCGTCTTGCCAAACGACTGGGTGACGGCGTCCTCGATGGCCGCGAACCTGTCGTCGTCGAGCGCGTCGCGATTCTCGATCATCGTGAGTAGGGCGGCGAACGACGGCGTGCTCTCGAGAAACGCCGGGGTGTTCTCGCCGTCGAACGCTCTGGGGTCCTGGGCCGCCTGACGGATCTCCCGGGCCTTGGCCTGGCACTGCACAAGAGCGGTGAAGTTCGGGCCGTCGACGTGGGAGATGGCCAGGATCCGGTCGAGTACCGTCATGACCTTGGTGCGGGCCTCCGACAGGGCGGCCCGCTTTTCCTGGCCGGAAATCGCGTGGGCCACCGCGTCGACGACCGGCTTGAGCGTCTTCAGGCCGTCGATCTCGGCCATGCCGGGGGCGTTGATCGAGAGGGCCTTCGTGGCCTCCACGGCACGCTGGCGGACGTCGACGAACTCGGTACGAATGCTGGTGATTTCGTCGACCAGCGATTCCGCCGGAGGGGCTCCCGACTGGGCCTGCTGGGCGGCCTGGGAGAGCGACTGAGCGAGGCGCGCGAATCGCTCGCTCAGCGCGGCAAGGCGTTGCGCCAGTTCGTCGGCATTGAGCGCCATGGGGGTGAAATCGATTCTAGCAAGGGCCGCCCGGAACCTGTCAAAACTACGGGACAGAGCCCGGATTGCCCCGGCGAGGCCCCTTCCCCTGGTATCCCGCGATGATAGACTCCCTGCCGTGCGACCACCTCTCGAAGGCGTGATCGTTGCCGACCTGACACAAAACGTCGCGGGACCCTTCTGCACCCAGATCCTCGGAGACATGGGCGCCGAGGTCGTCAAGGTGGAGCGCCCGGGGCGGGGTGACGACGCGCGAGCGTGGGCGCCCCCGTACTGGGGCAAGGAGAGCGCGACGTTCATCGCGCTCAATCGCAACAAGAAGAGCCTCGCTCTCGACCTCAAGTCTCCAGGCGGGCTCGAGGTTCTGCAGCGCCTCGTCAAGCGAGCGGACGTGCTCGTCCAGAGCCTGAGGCCCGGCGCCATCGACGAGCTCGGATTCGACTTCGCGGCAGCGGAGCGGCTCAATCCCAGGATCATCTACTGCTCGATCACCGCCTATGGCGCGCGCGGCCCGCTTCGTCATCTGCCCGGATACGACGTCCTCATGCAGGCGTACACCGGTCTCATGTCCGTGAACGGCCATCCCGATCAGGAGCCCGCGCGCGTCGGCACGTCGATCATCGACATGGGAACCGGCATGTGGGCCGCGCTCGGTGTCGTCGCCGCCCTGCGGCAGCGCGACGCGACCGGACACGCCGTCGAGGTGACGACGGCGCTCTTCGAGACCGCGATGATGTGGATGGCCTACCACGCCACGGGCTACCTCGCGTCGGGTGAGGTGCCGAAGCCGCAGGGCTCGGGCACCGCAATGATCGCGCCGTACCAGGCCTTCCCGACGGTCGATGGTTACGCGCTGATCGGCGCGGCGTCGGACGGGCTCTTCACCCGTCTGGTGCGCGCGCTCGGCTGCCCCGAGCTCGCCACCGACGAGCGGTTCAAGGACAACCCGGCCCGCGTGAGCAACCGACCCGCGCTCGTCGAGGAGCTCTCGAAGCGTACCCGCGAGCGAAAGGCGGCCGATCTCGTCGAGGTCCTCCGCGTCGCCGGCGTGCCGGCGGCGCCGATCCTGACCGTGGATCGGGCGCTCGCCGAGCCCCAGACGCGCGAGAGCGGCGTGCTGGTCGGGGCCAATCACCCTCGCCTGCCCGACTACCAGAGCATCGGCCTGCCGATCACCTGGGACGGCGTCAGACCGGCCGTTCGCCGGGTCCCGCCGCTTCTCGGCGAGCACAGCGGCGACGTGCTGACCTGGCTCGGCTATACCCTCGACGACGTCCGGAGTCTCCGCGGAAACGGAGTCATCCAGTGAGCTATCGCCACTTGCTGGTGACCCGATCGGACGACCGGCAGGTCGTCACCGTGACGATGAACCGCCCCGAGCAGATGAACGCCATGAACACCGCGATGGGCGAGGATCTGCTCGCCTGCTTCGACGGCTTCCAGCGCGATCCCGACGTGCGGGCGATCGTGTTCACCGGCGCGGGCGACCGGGCGTTCTGCTCGGGCGGCGATCTCAAGGAACGCAACATGATGACGGACGAGACGTGGCGGGCCCAGCACGTCATCTTCGAGCAGGCGGCGTTCCGCGTGCTCCGTTGTCCGGTGCCGGTCATCGCCGCGGTGGAAGGGTTCGCGCTGGCGGGCGGATGCGAGCTCGCGATCCTGTCGGACTTCATCGTCGCCGGCGAGACGGCGGTGTTCGGCGTCCCCGAGACGACGATCGGCCTGTTCCCGGGGATCGGCGGCACCCAGCTCCTGCCGCGCATTCTGGGCACGCCGCTCGCCAAGGAGCTGATCTTCACCGGGCGCCGGATGAAGGCCGACGAGGCCAAGGCGGTGGGGCTCATCAATCACCTGGTGCCGGCGGGCCAGGCGCGGGAGAAGGCGGCCCAGATCGCCGCGACGATCGCGAAGAACGGGCCCATCGCGGTGCGGCAGGCCAAGAAGGCCGTCGCCTACGGGGCCGAGACGGATCTCGACACGGCCATGATCCTGGCGATCGAGGCCTACAACGCGACCGTCGTGACCGAGGATCGCGTCGAGGGCGTACGCGCGTTCAACGAGAAGCGGAAACCCGTGTTCAAGGGGAAGTGACGATGGCGTCGATCGACCTCACTCTCAGCGAAGAGCAGCGCGCGCTCCGCGCGGGCGTGCTGGAGATCTGCAAGCGGTACCCCGGCGAGTACTGGCGCGACCTCGACACGCGGCGCGAGTACCCGGACAAGTTCGTCACCGAGCTCACCGAGGCCGGCTATCTCGCGGCGCTGATCCCGCAAGAGTACGGCGGCGCGGGGCTCGGCATACGCGAGGGCGGCCTGATCCTCGAGACCATCAACTACTCGGGCGGCAACGCCGGCGCCTGCCACGCCCAGATGTACATCATGGGGACCGTGCTGCGCCACGGCTCGGCCGCGCAGAAGCGAGAGTACCTGCCGAAGATCGCGACGGGCGCCCTGCGGCTCCAGGCCTTCGGCGTCACCGAGCCGAACTCGGGCTCGGACACCACGAAGCTTCAGACCACCGCGATCCGCAAGGGCGACCGCTACGTCGTCAACGGCCAGAAGATCTTCATCTCGCGCGTGCTCCAATCGGACCTGATGCTGCTCCTGGCGCGCACGACGCCGGTCGACCAGGTGAACCGCCGGACCGGCGGGCTCTCCGCGTTCCTGATCGACATCCGGAACCTCAAGGGATTCGAGGTGCGCCCGCTCCGGATGATGATGAACCACTCGACGAACGCCCTGTTCTTCGACAACGTCGAGATCCCGGCCGAGAGCCTGATCGGCGAGGAGGGCAAGGGGTTCAGCTACATCCTGGACGGGATGAACGCCGAGCGCATCCTGGTCGCCTCCGACTCGCTGGGCGACGCGCGCTGGTTCATCGACAAGGCGGTCGCGTACTCGAACCAGCGCGTCATCTTCGGCCGGCCGATCGGCGCCAACCAGGGCGTGCAGTTCGCGATCGCCCGCTCGCACATCTCGACCGACGCGGCGCAGCTCATGCGCGACAAGGCGGCGGCGCTCTTCGACGCCGGGCAGCCGTGCGGCGGCGAGGCCAACATGGCGAAGTACCTCGGCGCCGAAGCGGCCTGGGAGGCCGGCAACGCGTGCATCGACTGCCACGGGGGCTACGGCTACGCCGAGGAATACGACGTCGAGCGCAAGTTCCGCGAGTGCCGCCTGTACAAGACGGCACCCGTCAACAACAACCTCGTGCTCGCCTTCGTCGGCGAGCACGTGCTCGGGATGCCGCGGAGCTATTGATCCGTCTCGCAGTACACCTTTACAACTGTCGGCTCACTTCGGCTTGACGCCTCACGAGGGTCCAGCCGTGTGATTGAAGCTCGCGCGTGGTCTCGCGATGGCGGCGCTCGCCGTGGCGTCTCTCGGTCGGCGGCTGCCCCTGACCTCGCCGTCGCTCGCCCTGTCGACGGTCGAGGATCACGTCTCTCCTCTCATCGGCGTAGACATACTTGAGATACATATATCGTTTGGGCTCGGTGCGCGACACAATGAAGAGCAAGTCTGCCATCATCGCCTCTGCTAGATTCCGGTCCGGTCCACTCAGGAAATGGAACCCCCGACGACGCCGGACGCCCGGCGCGACGCCATGGGGCCCCGCCGTCTAGCCGAGAAACTAGCGGTCAGAAGACTCCGCGACCGGGGAGGCGAAAGGCGGACACGTCACGCGCACAGATCGCGCGACGGAGGCGATCGTCGAACTCAAGCCAACCAAAGAACTCAAGCCACTCAAGAAGGACCCGTGGGTCCATCGCCACACTCCTTTAGCAGTTACGCGTGGCCTGAGTAGAAGAGATGCGGCGGATGCGAGCAATGAGGAACATCACCCATCGAGCCGGGGGAAATCCCTGAAGCCGAATCTACATCCGTCGCAATCTTACCGCTCTGACTAGAACTTGAAGGGAAGACGGCGCGCCCCGGTGCAGGACAGGCCGGGGCGCGTCAGGCTTCGACTCCGACCCGTGACGGGCCGCGTTCGTTTCTGAGTACCGGGACGGACGCCTCGGTCCCGCGAGTTGGACAGCGGTGTCGAAGGCGAGCGGGGCTGGGGGACGTCCACGTCTGGGCGAGAATCGCGAGGCGAGCCGAGGAGCCCATCCGAAAGCGGCCATCGCGGTGAGACGAAGGTCCAATAGCCGGTCGTCCGGGCGAAGGGCTCCAGAAAACCGAGGGGAAAGAGCGGTGCGAAGCCCGAGTCGAAGAGGGTTGCTGGTTCTGGTCGCGCTGTTCGCCGTCGTGGCGCTGATGGCCGCGCCGGCGGCCGCGCAGCCGAAGCCCAACATCATCATGATCATGGGTGATGACATCGGCTGGTTCAACATCGGCGCCTACCACCAGGGCATGATGGCGGCCCGGACGCCGAACCTCGACCGGCTCGCGGCCGAGGGGATGCGCTTCACCGACTACTACGCCGAGGCGAGCTGTACGGCCGGGCGGGCGAACTTCATCACCGGCGAGCTGCCGATCCGCACGGGGCTCACCACCGTCGGTCAGGCCGGCTCGCCCATCGGCATGCCGGCCGAGGCGCCGACCATCGCCACCGCGCTCAAGTCGATGGGCTACGCCACCGGCCAGTTCGGCAAGAACCACCTTGGCGACCTGAACCAGTTCCTGCCCACGCTGCACGGGTTCGACGAGTTCTTCGGGTATCTCTATCACCTCGACGCGATGGAGGACCCGTGCCATCCCAACTACCCGCCCGCGCTCAAGGCGACGGTGGGGCCACGGAACATCGCCCACTCGTTTGCGACGAACGTGGACGATCCCACCGTGCAGCCGCGCTGGGGCAAGGTCGGGAAGCAGAAGATCCAGGACGCGGGAGAGCTGTGTCCCAAACGCATGGAAACCGTCGATGACGAGATCTTGGCTCATACGTTTGCGTTCATCGACAAGGCGAAGAAGGATGGCAAACCGTTCTTCGTCTGGCTCAATCCCACGCGCATGCACGTGGTCACGCACCTGTCGGAGAAGTACCAGAAGACGCGCACCCCTGAAAACGGCTGGTCCATCTCTGAAGCCGGCATGGCCCAGATCGACGACATCGTGGGCGCGGTGATGAAGAAGGTGAAGGACCTGGGCGTCGATGGCGACACCATCATTGGTTTCACCACCGACAATGGCGCGGAGAACTTCACCTGGCCCGATGGCGGCCAGACGCCGTTCGCCGGGGGTAAGGGAACGGTGATGGAGGGCGGCTTCCGCGCGCCCATGATCCTGCGCTGGCCGGGCAAGGTGCCGGCCGGCAAGGTCGAGAACGGCATCACCTCCGGGCTAGACTGGTTCCCGACCCTCGTCGCCGCGGCGGGCAATCCCAACATCGCCGAGGAGCTGAAGAAGGGTAAGCAGCTCGGCGACCGCACCTACAAGGTCTACCTCGACGGCTACAACCAGATGGACCTGATCACCGGCAAGGGGCCGCCGAAGCGCAACGAGATCTTCTACTTCGCCGAGTCCACGCTGGGCGCGGTGCGCATCGGCGGCTTCAAGTATCGGTTTATCGACCAGCCGAACGGCTGGCTGGGCGGCACGGTCAAGGTCGACTGGCCGATCCTCGTCAACCTCCGCCTGGATCCCTTCGAGCGCACGGGCATCAGCGGATCACTCGCGTACTACAACTGGTTCGTGTACGAGTTCTGGCGCTTCGTCTTCGTGAAGGAATTCTGGCGCTTCGTCTTCGTGAAGCAAGAGGTAGGGAAATACGCGCAGACCTTCATCGACTTCCCTCCGCTGCAAAAGGGAGCGAGCTTCAACCTCGAAGCGCTGAAGCAGGAGCTCGAGAAGAGGATGGAGTCTCGACCGGCCCACTAGACCCCTCTTCTAGCGCGAGCGGCCTGACTTGCCCTCGAGGAAGGCGCGGAGCATCCACGCCATCTTCTCGTGACTCTCCATCAGGCCGGTGAGGAAGTCGTTGGTGCCGGCGTCGTGGAGCTTGCTCGCGGCGGTGTCGGCGTCTGCGCGGAGCTGGCGGATGATCGTCTCGTGGTCGGCCAGGAGGTTCTCGAGCATCTCCTCGGCGCTCGGATACTGGCCGGGATGCTCCTTGAGCCGGGCCTCTTGCACGAACTCGCTGAGGGTCGCCACCGAGTGGCCGCCCAGCTGGCGCGCGCGCTCGGCCACGTCGTCGACGAAGTCGTCGAGCTGCCCGTACTGCTCGCCGAAGAACTTGTGCAGATCATTGAACTGCGGACCGACCACGTTCCAGTGGTAGTTGCGGGTCTTCGTATACAGCACGTACTCGTCGGCGAGTAGCGTGTTCAGGATCTTCACGACGCCCGTGCGGTCTTTGTCGTTGATGCCGAGATTGGGGTTCATTCGCGCCTCCTCTTCATGGGATGCTGGTCAGCGCTCGATGGGTTCGCCCGCCTCCGTGCTACAGTTCTTCTCACCCCGAAGGTCTGGAGGAGGCCATGAAGCTGCCGGCCCGTGTCACGATTTGTGAGGTGGGGACCCGCGACGGGTTCCAGATCGAGCCCGACTTCATTGCGACCGAGCAGAAGATCGAGGTGGTCAACCTCCTCTCGGACGCCGGCATCCCCGAGATCGAGGTGACGTCCTTCGTGCACCCGAAGGTCGTCCCGCAGCTGCGCGACGCCGAAGAGGTCATGGCGCGCATCACGCGACGCCCGGGGACCCGCTACGCCGCCCTCGTGCCCAACGACAAGGGCGCGGTCCGCGCGGTTGACGCCGGGGTCGACGTGATCCACACCGTGCTCTCGGCCAGCGAGAGCCACAACCTCGCCAACGTCAACATGACGATCGCCGAGTCGATCGAACGGATGCGCGCGGTCATGCAAGTGGCCGAGCGCGCCAGAACTCCGGTCGCCTGCGGCGTGTCCACCTCGTTCGGCTGTCCGTTCGAGGGCGACGTGCCGCTGACCCAGCTCGAGAGCGTCGTGCGGCGGCTGGTCGATATGGGCGCGCGCGCGATCGGTCTCGCCGACACGACCGGGATGGCCAATCCGCGCCAGGTCGGCCGCGCCTTCGAGCACCTGATGCCGAAGTTCCCGGGGATCGAGTGGACGCTCCATACCCACGACACCCGCGCGATGGCGATCCCGAACATCCTGGCCGGCATGGAGTGCGGCGTCACCCACATCGACGCCTCGATCGGCGGGCTGGGCGGCTGCCCGTTCGCCCCGGGCGCATCGGGCAACGTCTGCAGCGAGGACCTCGTGCACTGCCTCGACGCGATGGGGGTCGAGACCGGCATCGATCTCGATCGGCTGATCGCGGTGTCACGACGGGTTCAGGAGATCGTGGGCCGGAACCTTCCTGGCCAGATCGTGAAGGCGGGCAAGTCGACGCGGCGCTACCCTGTGCCCGACACCGTCGCCGCCCGGATCACGACAGCGCGCGCGTGACCAAAAAGGCGCGCCGGATGCTGGCGCTGATGGACCGCGCCACGACGGTGTGGACCATCCCCATCGTCGGCCGGGCCAAGGGCCGCGTCATTCGCCGGCTCCTGGACCGCCATCGGCCCACGCGCGGCATCGAGCTCGGCTCGCTGCTCGGCTACTCGGCGATCCTGATCGCCGGCTCGATGCCGCCGCGCGGGCGGCTCACCTGCGTCGAGGCGAATCCGTTTCTGGCCTGGATGGTGCGGGCCAACGTCGCCGAGGCCGGGCTGGCCCGGCGGGTGAAGGTCGTCGCGGGCGACGCGCTTCGCGTCATCCCCCTCCTGCCCGGCCGCTTCGACTTCGCCTTCGTCGACGCCGAGAAGGAAGACTATCTCGACTACCTCCGCCAGCTCGAGCCGAAGCTCGTCCCCGGCGCCGTCGTCGTCGCCGACAACACGGGCATCGCCCGCCGCGAGGTCGCGCCGTATCTGGAGTACGCGCGGACCTCCGGCCGCTACGACAGCCGCGCCTACGACTTCGGCGACGACGCCATGGAGGTCTCGGTCTTTCGCCGCTGACCGGCCGCGAGCGGCCGCGGCGCCGAGCCGATGTAGTCGGCGCGCGGGCGGATGAGCCGGTTGTCGGCGTACTGCTCGAGGGCGTGGGCGCACCAGCCCGCGACGCGTCCCACCGCGAAGATCGACGTGCAGAAATCCGGCGGGATCCCCAGCGCGTCGTAGACCACGGCCGAGAAGAAGTCGACGTTCACCGGCAGGGACGTGCGCGCGCGCATCGCGTCGTAGACGCGCTCGGCCACCTCGAAGAGCTTCTGCCGGCCGGTCGCCTCGGCCATCGACTTCGCCATGCCCCGGAGCACGCGCGCCCGCGCGTCGTCGACGCGGTAGACGCGATGTCCGAACCCGGGCATGCGAACTTTTGGATCGCCGCGCTCCTGCCTGGAGAGCCCGGCGCGCGCCCCCAGACGCGCCTCGACGTAGCTCTCGGCGCGCGACGGCTCGCCGATCTCGAGCAGCATCGCCAGCACGTCCTCGTTGGCGCCGCCGTGGCGCGGCCCCTTCAGGGTCGCGACCGCCGCGACGATGGCCGCGTGCAGGTCGGTGAGCGTGGCGACGCCGACCCGGGTCGCGAACGTCGACGCGTTCAGCTCGTGGTCGGCGTGGAGGGTGAGCACGAGGTCCAGCACCCGCGCGACCTCTCGCGACGGCGCCCGCCCCTCGAGGAGCTCGAGGAAGTACGCCGCGTGCGACGTCGCGGCCGGCGCCGCCACCGGCGTCCGGCCGGTGCGGATCCGCTGCCAGGCGGCGACCGTCTCGGGCACGAGGGTCATGAGGCGAAACGCCTTCTTCAGATTCGCCTCCGCATCGTTCGATCGCACGTCGGGATCGCGGGTCGCCGCCAGCGACACCGCGGTCCGGAGCGCGTCCAGCGGGTGGGCGTCGCGCGGGAGGGTCTGGAGCAGGTCGCCCACGGCCGGCGGGAGCCCGCGCGCCGCCTCGAGCTGCGCCTTGAACCGGGCCGACGCCGCGGCGTCGGGAAGCTCGCCGTGCCAGAGGAGCGCCGTGACGTCCTCGAACGGGACGGCGCCGGCGATGTCGCCGATCTCGTAGCCCCGGTAATAGAGCCTGCCATTGACGCCGTCGACCTGGCAGATCGCCGACCGCGCCGCGATCACGTCCTCGAGCCCCGCCTTCCACGCCGTCTCCATCGACGCCTCCTTAAATTGATTAGCCGCCGTCTCGGCCGGCGGGGCCCCAGCCCCGCGACGGCCTGCGACGCGCACGGCCTAGGATTGATTTAAATTGATTATACTTGATTCATATTGATTCAGCAGCCGGACCCTGGACGGGACCGCCCGGGCCTGCTAGCGTCGGAAGGCGAGCGCGTCATGATCAGCGTGAACGGCGAGGAGTACCTGACGGTCAAGGAGGCCACGCGCCTGCTCGGCGTGAAGCCGGCGACACTCTACGCCTACGTTAGCCGGGGGGTGCTCCGGAGCTACCGCCAGGGGATCAAGCGCCAGCGTCTCTACCGCCGGGCCGAGGTGGAAGGCCTCCTGCGGCTGGCGCCCAGCTCGACCCGCGCGGCGAACGTCATCCCGCTCCGCGCCCCGCGGCGGCAGCCGAGAATCCCGCTCGCCGAGTCCTGGATCAGGGACTGATGGCCACGCTCAGGCGCGCGGCTTTCATCAACCCCGGGCGCGACCTGGCCGGTGGCGTCGACCTCGCGCGGCGCGCGGAAGCTCTCGACTACGAGAGCGTGTGGGTGACCCACGGGTCCGGCCGCGATTCCTTTGTCGTCCTCGCCGCGTACGGCGCCGCGACGACGCGCCTGCGCCTCGGCAACGGAGTCGTCCCGATCTACCCGCGCCACCCCGTCACGATGGCCCAGGCGGCGCTCACGCTCTCGGAGATGACAGGCGGGCGCTTCATGCTCGGCGTCGGCGTGAGCCACCGCGCCAGCATGGAGGCGATGCTCGGCCTCTCCCTGCGGGAGCCCCTCGCGGTCATGCGCGAGTACGTCGCCGTGCTCCGCGGCGCGGTCGGCGGCACCGCCGCCTTCGACGGGCGGCACTACCGCGTCAACTGGAGCTTCGCGGTCCCCGAGCGGCCCCCAGCGCCGCCGATCTACCTCGCCGCGCTGTCCCGGAACATGCTCGAGCTGGCCGGCGAGATCGCCGACGGCGTGGTCCTCTGGCTCTGCTCACCCGGCTACGTGCGTGACGTCGCCGTTCCCGCGCTCCAGCGCGGGCGCGCGCGAGCGGGCAAGACGCTGGCGGGCTTCGAGATCGTCGCCGCGGTCCCGCTGGCGATCTCGGACGACGCCCCGGCCGCCCTCACCGCGTTCCGCGCCGAGCTCTCCCGCTATCTGACGCTGCCGTTCTACCGCGCCATGCTCGAGTCGAGCGGCCTCGGGAAGGAGCTGGCCGCGTTCGACCGCAGCGGCGAGGTCGCCGAGCCACTGCCGCGCGCCCTCGGCGGCGTCGGCGCGCCCGAGGCCGGACGATCGTTCGTCCAGGCGTACCGCGACGCCGGTGTGACGCTGCCCGCGATCCGACCGATCACCTTCCCCGACGCGCCGTGGTATCGCCGTACTCTCGAGGAAGCGTCCCGCTGGTAGCCGGCGTCGCGCTCGTCGTCGCGCTCCTGGCGACGGCGTGCGCGACGGATCGCCGGGCGGCCGGCAGTCCCCCGCCGTCCGACGCCGCAGGCGCACGGACGCTTCCCGCCGATCGCGGGGCGGCCATCCTCTACGTGGCGCTCGGCGATAGCACCGTCGAGGGCGTGGGCGCCACGAGCCGCTCCCGCAACTACGTGAGCCGGCTTCACGAGCGCCTGCGCGCCGTCTATCCGGGCGCGCGCGTCGTCAACCTCGGCGTTGGCGGCGCGACCTCGGCCGACGTACGCGCGCGACAGCTCGATCGGGCGATCGAGCTGCGCCCTCACCTGGTCACGCTGGCGATCGGACCCAACGACATCACCACGCAGGTGCCCCTGGCCGCGTACGCGCAGAATCTCGAGACGATCCTCGGGCGCTTGCGCCGCGAGACGACGGCGGTCGTCGTAGTGAATCTGATCCCCGATCTGGCGGTGACGCCGCGCTTCCGCGGCAGCCAGCACCAGGAGGCGGTCGGCCGGCAGACGATCGCCTTCAACGAAGCGCTGGAGCGCGCGAGCCGGGCCCACGGCGCGGAGCTGGTGAATCTCTACGCGGCCAGCCGGCGCGAGGTTCCGCGGCGGCCCGAGCTCATCTCGGCCGACGGCTACCACCCCTCCGACGCGGGCTACGCCCGCTGGGCGGAGCTGGTCTGGACCGGGGTCGAGGCGCGGATCGCCCGACCGTAAGGCGCCGCCGCCGGAAACACGCCGACCGCCGGTAAGTAAATGGATGAAACCGCCCGTGCGTCGAAGAGCGTAGAGAGGATGCCGCCATGGGAATGATAATCGCTCTCCTGCTGGCAATGGTGGTCGTGGGCGCCCCGGTCGGTGCGGAGGCCACCGGGCTCAAGATCAAAGTCACGAGCCCGGGATCTCAGCGTCCCCCCTCGGGCTTCTTTCGCGCTCCGGCCAATGTCATCCGTCACCACGCCGTCCGCCCGCGCGTCCCGGTGGTCGTCCTGCCGCAGCCGGTCGTCACCGTCTCCCCGCGGCGGTGCATCGAGCCGGGCTACTGGGCCTACAGCTGGGTTCCCCAGACCTACGTCTCGAACGAGTGGGTCGCCGGGTACTACGACTCGAACGCGCTGTGGATCGAGGGGCACTACGGACCCCGCGCCTACACCTGGGGCTACTACCAGCCGTACTGGGTCCCCGAGCGCTGGGGAAGCTGCTAGACCGGTCTCCACGAGGCGAGCCCGCGTAGTGATACAACTGTAGGCCCATGCGGGCCTACATCGTGTCCCGCCTCGGCCAGACGGCGCTCGTCCTGTTCCTCTCGCTCACCGCGGTCTTCGCGATGAGCCGCCTGTCCGGCGATCCCGTTCTGCTCTTCATGCCCATGGACATCCAGGCCAAGGACGTGAACGAGTTTCGCGGGCGCCTGGGCTTCAACGATCCCGTGCCCGTGCAGTACGCGCGCTTCGTCGCGGCCGCGGCGCGCGGCGATTTCGGCGAGTCGCTCCGCTACCGTCAGGACGCGATGGGCCTCGTGCTCGCACGGCTCCCGGCCACGCTCCTCCTCGGGGGCACCTCGCTGCTCCTGACGCTCGCGGTGGCGGTCCCGCTCGGCGTCCTGACCGCGGTGCGTCGCGACGGGCTCCTCGACCACGTCGGGACGATCTCCACCGTGCTGGGACAGGCCACGCCCGGCTTCTGGCTCGGCCTGATGCTGATCTACGTTTTCTCGGTCCAGCTCCGCTGGCTGCCGACCGGCGGGATGGGTGGCGTCGCGCATCTCATCATGCCGTCGATCGTGCTGGCGGCGTTCTATTCCGCCCGCATCGCGCGCCTGACGCGCTCGGCGGTGCTGGACGCGCTCGGTGAGGAGTACATCCTCACGGCGCGCGCCAAGGGGCTCGGCGAGGGGCGCGTGATCGGCAAGCACACGCTTCGCAACTCGGCGATCCCGATCGTGACGCTCGCCGGCCTCGAGGCGGGACAGGTGCTGGGCGGCGCGGTGATCACCGAGACCATCTTCGCCTGGCCGGGCCTCGGCCGGCTCACGGTCCAGGCGCTGCTCAATCGCGATTTCCCCGTGGTCTTCGCCGCGGTCTTCGTGATCTCGCTCATGTACACGCTGATCAACCTCGTGGTCGACCTGGCCTACGCCTGGCTCGATCCCCGCATACGCCTGCGGTGAGCCGGGCGCGTCGTCCTTTCCAGCTGAAGAAATGGCTCGGCCTCGGCCTCACGCTGACGGCGCTGCTCGCGGCCCTCGGCGCGCCCTGGCTCGCCGCGCACGATCCGCTCCGCACCGATTTTGCGCAGAGCCTCAAGCCGCCCGGCGCCGCGGGCCACGTGCTCGGCACCGATCAGCTCGGCCGGGATCTCCTCGCCCGAGTCCTGCACGGCGCGCGGCTGGCGCTGTTCATCGGCGGCTGCACGGTGGTGCTGACGGCGCTCGTGGGCGGCGCGCTCGGTCTCGTCGCCGGATTCGCCGAGCGCTGGCCCTCGGCCGTGCTGATGCGCATCGCGGATGTCCAGCTCTCGTTCCCCTTCATCCTGCTGGCGATGACGATCAACGCCATCGTCGGGCTCGGCCTACGCAACATCATCCTGAGCCTTTCGGCGGCCGGATGGGTCGTGTATGCTCGCGTCGTGCGCGGCGAGGTGCTGTCGGTCAAGGAGCGCGACTACGTCCACGCGGCGGCGGCGCTCGGCATGAGCCGGACGCGGCTCTTGCTCCGTCACGTCTTGCCCAACGTCGCGCCGTCCATCGTGGTGGTCGCGAGCTTGCAGTTCTCGTCGTTCATCGTGGCCGAGGCGGCCATCAGCTTTCTCGGATTCGGTATCCAGCCGCCGACGCCGGCGTGGGGCAGCATGCTCTCGGAGAGCCGCGACTTCCTGTACGTCGCCTGGTGGCTGGCGCTGTTCCCCGGCGGCGCGCTCGCGCTCACCGCCCTCGGCGTCAACCTGCTCGGCGACTGGCTCCGCGACACCATGGACCCGAAGCTCAGGGTCTGAGCGGCTCGACGCCGGCCATGCCCACCAGTCACTTCTTCGCGTACCTGTCGCGCATGAAGTTCATCCGACGCTGGGGGCTCATGCACAGCACGTATCCGGAGAACATCCAGGAGCACAGCCTGCGGGTGGCCCAGATCGCGCACGCGCTCGCGATCATCCGCAACCGGCTCTTCGGCGGCGACGTGAGCCCCGAGCGGACCGCGACGCTGGCGCTCTACCACGACACCAGCGAGGTCCTGACCGGCGATCTGCCCGCGCCCGTGAAGGAGTTCAATCCCGAGATCCACCGCGCGTACCACGCGATCGAGGCCGCGTCGAAGGAAAAGCTCCTCGCGCTGATTCCCGACCCGCTCAAGCCGGGCTACGAGCCGTTCTTCCGGCCCGACGCGCGCGATCGCGCGCACCGCGACCTGGTGAAGGCCGCCGACAAGCTCTGCGCCTACCTCAAGTGCCTCGAGGAGACCGGCGCCGGCAACCCCGAGTTCGCCCAGGCCGAGAAGGCGCTGCGGGCGAGCGTGGAGAGTCTCGACCTGCCGGAGGTCCGCTATTTTCTGGACACGTTCGTCCCGAGCTTCCGCCTCACGCTCGACGAGCTGAACTGACGGGACAGGAGGACACCTCATGCGTCGCGTGAACGCGCTGCTCGCCGTCTCGCTGGGGGTGGCGCTCCTGTGGACCGCCGCCGCCCGCGCCCAGGGGCGTGGCAAGGAGGTCGTCGTCGGGTTCGGCGCCGAGCCCCGGACCATGCTCGCCGTCACGATCGTCGACTGGACGACCAACTCGCAGCTCGAGCACATCTACGATCGGCTCCTGGATCGCGACGCCCGCACGCTCAAGCCCAAGCCGATGCTCGCGACCGGCTGGAAGATCGTCAACGACACGACGTGGGAGTTCACGCTGCGCCAGGGGGTGAAGTTCCACAACGGCGAGCCGTTCAACGCCCAGTCCGTCAAGGCCACGCTCGACTACGTCCAGGATCCCGCCAACAAGAGCCACTACGCCGCCTACTGGAAGGCGGTCAAGACCGTCCAGATCGTCAACGACTACACCGTGCGCCTCGTCACCGACAAGCCGTGGCCGGCCTTGATCGAGCGCGCGTCCCTCACCGACCTGCTCATCATGCCAGCGAAGGCGCTGAAGGATCTCGGGCCCGAGAAGCTCAACCGGGCGCCGATCGGAACGGGTCCGTTCAAGTTCGTCGAGTGGAAGCGCGACGAGCGGCTCGTTCTCGAACGCAACCCGGACTACTGGCAGGGGCCGGCCGACGTGAGCCGCGTGACCTTCCGTTTCATTCCCGAGTTCAGCGCCCGCATGGCGGCGCTGCTCTCCGGCGAGATCGACATCATGAAGGACGTCCCGCCGCACGCCGTCGAGCCGGTGGAGCGGAGCGGCCGCGCCCGGATCCGGTGGGCCGTCTCCTCGCGCATCAACTACCTGGCGCTCGTCAACCTGAAGCCCGGCCCCATGCAGGATCTGCGCGCCCGGCGCGCGATGAACCATGCAGTCGACGTGGACGAGCTGATCGCCCAGGTGCTCAAGGGGCGGGCGACGCGCATTTGCGGCCCACTCTCGCCCGCGAACGTGGACTTCGCGCCGGTCGAGTGCTACAAGTACGATCCGGCTCGGGCGCAGGCCCTGTTCCGGGAGGCCGGGATCGATCCGGCGAAGCTCCAGCTCACTCTCGACACGCCGTCGGGGCGCTATCCCCTCGACAAGGACGTGTCTCTCGCGATTGCCGCCCAGCTTCAGCGCCTCGGCATCAAGGTGAACGTCGTCGTCAACGAATGGGGCACGCACCTGGACAAGATCAAGAACCGCAACACGGGCGATCTGTTCTTCCTGGGCTGGGGACCGGCCATCTTCGGCCAGACCGTGATGGAGCCCCTGTTCCAGGCGAGCCAGACCTACGCCTCCTACGGCAACAATCCGGCGATCGACGACGAGATCGCGAAGGCGATCGTCATCGTGGACCCGAAGGGCCGCGCCGCCGCCTACGCGAAGCTCCAGCAGATGGTCCACGACGAGGCGGCGTGGGTGCCGCTCTGGCAGCAGCACGACCTGTATGGTGTCGCGACCCACGTCGACTGGACGCCGCGCCCCGACGAGAAAGTGTGGATGTACGACGCCAAGGTGACGCCGCGATGAGCCTGACGGTCTTCACCAACGCGGTCCTGATCGATTGCACCGGCGCCGACCCGATGCAAGGCGCCGCCGTCGTCGTCGAGGACGATCGGATCAAGGAGGTCCTGTCCAGCGGCCGCGTCGGCCCCCTGCCGGGGCCGGTGACGACGCTGGACTGCAAGGGCGCGACGCTCATGCCGGGGCTCACCGACGCGCACGTGCACATCTGCGCCGTCGAGGGCAACATCACGGACCAGCACCGCTATCTTCCGCCGAGTCTCCTGGCCGCCAAAGCCCTGCGGCGGGCCGAAGAATGCCTCATGCAGGGATTCACGACGGTGCGCGACGCCGGCGGCGCCGACTACGGGTTCCGCGAGGCCATCAACGAGGGGATCTATCCCGGCCCGCGGATGCTCGTCTCCGGCCGCTACATCTCCCAGACCGGCGGCCACGGCGACAAGCGGCGACGCGCCGAGTGGATCGAGCCGATCGACTGCTGCATCGGCATGGTCGGCTCGATCGCCGACGGCGAGGCCGAGGTGCGCAAGGCCGTTCGCGAGCAGCTCCGCCGCGACGTCGACCAGATCAAGATCATGGCCTCCGGCGGGGCCATGTCGCCGTCGGACGAGCTCGACACCACGCAGTTCACGATCGCCGAGATGCGCGCGGCGGTCGAGGAAGCGCGCGCGGTCGGCAAGTACGTCCTGTCTCACGCCTACTCGGACACGGCGGTGCGCAACGCCATCGAGGCGGGCGTGCGCTCGATCGAGCACGGCAACCTGATCCGCGAGGCCGCCGCCCAGGCCATCAAGGACGCCGGCGCATTCCTGGTCCCGACGATGATCACCTACGAGACGATCTATCGAGAGGGCAAGCGCTACGGCATCGGCGACCACCAGATCCAGAAGATCAACCTGGCGCGCGAGCAATCCGTGCAGGGTCTGACGTACGCCTACCGGGCCGGCTGCCAGATCGGCTCGGGCTCCGATCTGCTCGGCGACATGATGGTGCAGCGCGCGGTCGAGTTCGAGCTGAAGGCCCAGGTGATGAAGCCGATGGAGGTGCTGCTCTCGGCCACCAAGGTCAATGCCGCGCTCTTCCGGATGTCGGATCGCATCGGCACGGTCGAGGCGGGCAAGTACGCGGACCTGATCGTCGTCGCCGGCGACCCGCTGCGAAACCTGCGCGTGTTCCAGAATCAGGACAACCTGAAAATCATCATGAAGGGCGGCCGGCTCGTCAAGCACACGATGTAACGTCGGCGCGCCCGTCGCCCCTGTCCTAAGTCCAATTGCCGCACCCCGTCCGACGTCAAGCAGGCCATCGTCAAATTCGTCCAGGCGGTTACCGATCGCGGCAGCGCCCAGTTCGTCCCGCCGGAAACGCGCATCGCGACGTTCGACAACGACGGCACGCTCTGGAGCGAGCAGCCGCTTTACTTCCAGGGGTTCTTCGCCTTCGACCGGGTGAAGGCGCTTGCGCCGAAGCACCCGGAGTGGAAGACCAAGCAGCCGTTCAAGGGGATCCTCGAGACCGACATGAAGGCCGTCGCCGCCACCGGGGAGAATTGGCTGGTCGAGGTAATCGGTGCAACCCATGCGGGGATGACGACGGACGAGTTCGCCCAAACGGTGAAGGACTGGCTGGCGCGAGCCAAGCACCCGCGGTTCCAGCGACCCTACACCGACCTGGTGTACCAGCCCATGCTGGAGCTGCTCGCGTACCTGCGCGCCAACGGCTTCAAGACCTTCATCGTCTCGGGCGGCGGTGTCGACTTCATGCGGGTCTTCACCGAGCAGGTGTACGGCATCCCGCCGGAGCAAGTCGTCGGCAGCGTCGTCCTCATGAAGCTGCCGAAGCTGATCCATATCGACGACAAGGCGGGGAAGCCGGTCGGCATCCATCGATTCATCGGGCGTCGGCCGGTCCTCGCGTTCGGCAACTCCGACGGCGACCAGCAGATGCTGGAATGGACCGCCGCCGGCGACGGCGCGCGGTTCATGGGGCTGGTGCGCCACACCGACGCCCAGCGCGAGTGGGCCTACGATCGCCAGTCCTCGATCGGCCGGCTCGACAAGGCGCTCGACGAAGCGACCGCGCGGGGCTGGACCGTCGTGGACATGAAGCGCGACTGGAAGAAGATCTACCCGTTCGAGTGAGCCGCTCGCCGCGCTGGCCGATGTGCGATGACTTCAAGGGAGAGAAAGAGGCGGTGAACACCATGTCGAAAGCGTCTCCCGGCTGTCCGGCGGTTGCGCCGACCGGTACGCCCTGATAGTGTTTGCGCCGCGAGAACTTACAGTGACGTTCTCCCACGCGAGCGAGGCGACATCATGAGCACCCACAAAGATTCGATCCTGGACCAGTTCACTCGCCAGGCCGTGCCCTTCAGCACGGCGACGGCCATCAAGGACGAGGCCGCGCTGCGCCTCATCGTGGAGTTCAGCGGAGCCGGGCCCGACGACACCGTGCTCGACGTCGCCTGCGGCGGCGGGCTCGTCGTCTGCGCTTTCGCCAAGACCGTGCGCCACGCCACCGGCATCGACCTCACGCCGGCCATGCTCGAGCAGGCCCGGAAGAACCAGGCCGCTCAGGGGCTGACCAACGTCACCTGGAAGCAGGGCGACGTGCTGCCGCTGCCGTTCCCGGACGCGTTGTTCTCGATCATCACCTCGCGCTTCGCCTTCCACCATTTCCTGGACCCGCTCGCGGTGCTGAAAGAGATGAAGCGCGTCGCCACGCCCGGCGGCAAGGTGATGGTCGTCGACAGCGCGCCCGCGCCGGACCGGGCCGACGCGTTCAACCGGGTGGAGAAGCTCCGCGATCCCTCGCACGTTCGCGCCATGCCGGCGGACGAGCACAAGAGCCTCTACGCGAAGGCCGGGCTGCCCGAGCCGCGGTTGACGTGGTATCGCCTGGAAAGCGAGATGGAAGCACTGATCGCGCGCTCGTTCCCGAACCCGGGCGACGACGACAAGATCCGCGCGCTCTTCCGGGCCTCGCTCGCCGACGACGCGCTCGGCATCCAGACCCGGCTCGAGGACGGCAAGATTCACTACGGGTTCCCGGTCGCCGTTCTCGTCGCCGACCGCTGACCCGATGCGGATCGTCGACCTGAGCTTCTCGATCCGGCCGCACTTCCGCTGGAAGGTCGCGCCGCAGCTCGTGGCGTCGCACGCCGAGGGCCATCCCCTGCAGAGCACGCTGCTCACGATCGGCTGTCACGCCTACACGCACGTCGACGCGCCGCTGCACTTCCTGGTCGACGGCCGGGACATCGCCGCGATGCCGGTCGACCAGTGGGTCGGCGACGCGGCCGTGGTCGATCTCACCCATCTCGGGGCCAACGGCGAGGTGACCGCCGAGGATCTCAAGCGCCGCGGCGAGCACGTGCGCGCCGGCGACATCGTGCTGCTGCGGACCGACTGGCCCAAGCGCACGAGCGTCGCGGACGAGGCATTCTGGAAGCAGGGGCCGTGGACCGGCCCGAGCGCCTGCCAGTGGCTCGTGGCCCGGCAGGTCAAGGCCGTCGGTTACGATTATCCGCCCGATCATTGCATCCGCGACACCGTCGCCGAGCCGCGCCGTCGGCCGGCTCGCGACGAGTACACGACCCATGCGATCTTCTTCCCGGCCGGCATCACGGTGATCGAGTACCTGACCAACCTCGACCAGATCGGCGCGCCGCGCTGCCGCTTCATGGCGTTGCCCCTCAAGCTCGACGGCGCCGACGGCTCTCCGGTCCGCGCCGTCGCGCTGGTGGAGTGATCGGCCGGGCGTCGTGAGATGCTGGAGCCAATGATCGATCTGCGCCTGGCCCCCATGGCCGCCGTCACCAACACGCCCTTCCGGCTCGTCTGCCGCGAGTGCGGTGCCGGCCCGCTCACCAACGAGGAGATCGACGCCAGGGCGCTCCTCCAGGGCAGCGCTCGCACGGCGGAGCTGACCCGGTTCCTGCCCGAGGAGCGTCCGATCGCGATGCAGCTGCTCGGCGCGGACCCCGACGTGCTCGCCGAGGCGGCCCGGCGCCTCGAGGCCGCCGGCGCCGACGCGATCGACCTCAACATGGGCTGCCCCGTGGCCAAGATCGTCGGCAAGGGTCAGGGCGCGGCGCTGATGCGCGACCCGCTGGGCGCCGCCGTGATCGTGAGGACGATGCGCAAGGCGATCGGCATCCGCTTCACCGTCAAGATCCGCGGCGGCTGGGACGAGCGCACGGTGAACGCCGTCGAGATCGCCCGCATCGCCGAGGGCGAGGGCGTCGACGCGATCACGGTTCATCCGCGGACCCGCTCACAGCAGTACGCGGGGGTCGCGCCGTGGGAGATCATCGCCTCGGTCGTCGACGCGGTGGCCATCCCGGTCGTCGGCAACGGTGACGTCCGGAGCCGCGCCGACGCGGCGGCGATGGTCGCGGCGACCGGCTGCGCCGCCGTCATGATCGGGCGCGGCGCGCTCGGCGCCCCGTGGATTTTCGGGGCCGGCGACGCCTCGTGTACCGAGCGGGCGCGGATCATCCGGCGTCACGCCGAGCTGATCGCGACGCATCTCTCGGCGCCGACCGCGCTCGTTCAGCTCAAGAAGCACCTGGCCTGGTACGCGAGCGGATTCCCGGGCGCGGCGAAGCTTCGCGAGACGCTCTTCGGTCTGGAGACGGCCGCGGCGGTTCAGGACGCGTTCTGGGCGGCCTGGTGAGCGAGCGGTACTTCGAGGACTTCACGGTCGGCGATCGCTTCAAGAGCCCGTCGCGGACGCTGACCGACGCGCACTTCATGTTCTTCGCCGGGATGACCGGTGACAACCACCCGATTCACTACGACGAGGAATACGGCAAGAAGACGCGCTTCGGTCACCGGCTGGCGCACGGTCTGCTGCTCAGCTCGCTGACCGCGGTCGGCGCCTCCACCCTCGCGCCACTGCTCGAGCATTCCATCGTCGCGTTCGTCGAGCAGACGACCCGATTCCGCGCGCCGGTGTTTCTCGGCGACACGATCTACCCGGAGCACGAGGTCGTCGGCCTGGAGCGCAAGCGGTCGTCGGGACTCCTGACGCTGCGCGTGGCGCTGCGAAACCAGCGGGGCGAGATCGTGCTCGAGGGCGAGCACCGCTACCTGATCGCCTACCGTCCGACGGCCTAATCGCTCCGGCCGCGCGCCGCGACGTCCCACACCGCCTCGACGGTGTCGCCGCGCATCGCGTAGATCCGATCGTAGAGGTTGATCGTCGGGTCGCAGTGGGGCGGGAAGAACTCGATGCGCTCGCCGAGCCGCGCCGGGCGCGAGGGATCGGTGACGGTCAGCCGCCCGTGCTCGTCGCCGGCGAACGTGAACTCGACGCCCGGGCGCTCCACCGACTCCGGTGGAAACGGCTTGTCGGTCGAGAAGGACTTGAGCCCGCCGTCGACCATCGCCCGGTCGGCCGTGGGCGTGCTGACGACCGTTGTGATGACCGTGAGCGCCATCTCGAACTCGCCGAGCGTGGCGCCGGCGCGGCCGCCGATGCGCCGGTACTCGAGATCCATCACGCAATAGGAGCCGGCCTGCAGCTCGGTGAGTCCCGGCAGCTCGACGTCGATGTCCCAGGTGCCCGTCGAGCCGCCCGCGACGATCTCGACCGGCAATCCGGCCGCCTCGATCATCGTGCGCGTCGCCATGAGCGGCGCCAGCGCCGCGCGCGACGCAGCCTGCCGCGCCTCCCAGCCGACGACGTGAGCGCAGTGGCCCGCGTAGCCCTGCAGCCCGCGAAAGCGGAGCGAAGGCTGCGCGACCACGGCGCGCGCCAGCGCGAGCGCAGGCTCGCCGGGCGCGATTCCGGTACGCCGGTTTCCCACGTCGATGTCCACCAGAACGTTGAGGGTGACCCCGTCGGCGGCGGCCTCGCGCCCGAGCGTCTTGACGTTGTCGGTGTTGTCGACGACGAGCAGCGTGTCGGGCGCCGCCGAGACGAGCTGCATGAGCCGCCGGATCGCCGCCGGCGAGACCACTTCGGTCGTGATCAGGAGGCCGCGGACCCCCGCGCGCGCCATCACCTCGGCCTCGCCCAGCTTGGCGCAGGCGACGCCGAGCGCCCCCGCGCTCACCTGACGCCGGGCCACCTCGGGGCAGCGGTGCGTCTTCGCGTGCGGCCTGAGGTTTTTGCCGGCGGCGCGCGCATGCGCGGCCATCCGGCGGATGTTCCGCTCGAAGCGGTCGAGGTCGAGGAGCAGCGCCGGCGTCGGAATGTCGTCGCGTGTCATTCGAAGACCGCGCTCACTCTAGCACGCGCGCGGTCAGCGCAAGCGCTGGAGGTTCCGCTGCTGGATGCCACTGGTGACGTCGTAACTGAGGTCCGGGCGGCGCGCCGCGGCGGAGGACTGCTCGCGCAGGAGCTCCGCGGCGCGCTGCGCGCTCTCGTACTCGGCGGTCGCCCGCTCCGCCTCGCGCACCGCCTCGTCGAGCGGGGGGGCCGGATGCACGATGGGGCGGCGCGGCGAGGACTCGCGGGCGCGCCGGAGCTCGAGCGCCGACGGATCCTGGCCCGGCGCGTCTTGCGCCGCGGCGGTCAGCGGCAGCAGCGCGACGAGCGCGCTGGCGACCAGACGGAGAACCATGAGCGCAGTATACCCGCGCCTCACGAGAGGCTCACCTCGTCGCGCAGCTCGTTCCGGTCGTCGGGCCTCCGCGGATAGTGCTCGGCGAGCGCCCGGCCGAGCACCTCGATCGCGCGCTCGAGCGCCCGGCGCGGGGGACCGTTCTCACGCAAGGTCTCGACTATCAGGTCGCGCACCTCGTTCCAGTGACCGTCGCCGACGCGGCCATGGATGCCCTCGTCTCCGACGACCGCCAGGCGCCGCTCCTCGACCGCGACGTAGATCAGCACGCCGTGTCGCTCGGCCGTCCGGTGCATGCCCAGACGCCTGAACACGTGCTGCGCGCGCGCGAGGACGTCGTGGCGGCGCCGCAACAGCCGCCGGGGCACACGACGCTCGAGATGCACCCGGATCTCCGCCGACGTGCCCGATTCGGCGGTCTTGATCGCCTGGGTGATCGCGTCGAAATCGGCCTCGCTCAGGAACCGTCGCGCCCACTTGGGATGCCGGGCCATCACCAGCTCCCGCTCGCGCCGCCGCCGCCCGAGCTGCCGCCGCCGCCCGAGAAGCCGCCGCCGGAGGATCCGCCTCCACCGCCCCAGCCCCCACCGCCGAAGCCGCCGCCATACCAGCCCCCCGTGCCGGGCGAGCCCCAGCCGCGGCGGCCGGCGGTGTAGCCGCGCTGATGCGACGCATTCCACGCGAGGCTGACGAACGTGATCCCCACGCAGGCGAGAAAGAACAGCAGATAGATCTCCCGGGTGGACAGGCCCCGTCGCGCCGCCGCCGCCTTGCGCTGCTCGGATGCGGCCGACGGCGCGATCCGCTCGTATACCGCGATCACCGCGGCTTCGAGCCCCGCCGCGTAGCGCTGCTCACGAAAGCGCGGCGCGAGCGCCTCGCGGATGATCTGGGAGGAGACCGCGTCCGTCAGCACCGCCTCGAGCCCGTAGCCGACCTCGATGCGCACCTTCCGGTCCTGGACGAACAGGACGAGGAGGACACCGTTGTCGAGCGCCTTCGAGCCGAGGCGCCACTTCTGGAACAGCCGGCTCGCGACGTCCTCGACGCTCTCGCCGTCGAGCGATCGGAACACCGCGATGGCCATCTGCGGCCCGGCGGCGCGCTCGCGCTCGGTCAGCAGCGCTTCGAGCCGCTCGCGCTCGGCCGGGCTCAGGAGCCCGGCGTAGTCGTTCACATGGCCGGTCGGCGCGGACGGCAGGACGAGAGCGACGGCGAGGACAACCGCGAGGAGCAGGCTAGAATTTCACCTTGGGCACGGTGGCCGCGTCGGGTGCCGCCTCGAAGAACGGCCGGGCCTGAAAGCCGGAGAAGCCGGCGACGAGCGAGCCCGGGAAGAGGCGCAGGCGGGTGTTATAGTCGCGCACGGACTCGTTGAACTTGCGGCGCTCCACGGTGATCCGGTTCTCGGTTCCCTCGAGCTGGCTCTGCAGGGCCAGGAAATTCTGGTTCGATTTGAGCTCGGGGTAGCGCTCGACGGTGACCAGCAGGCGCGACAGCGCGCCGGAAAGCTGGCTCTGCGCCGCCTGGAATTTCTCGAGCGCCTTCGGATCCTTGAGCGCTTCCGGCGTGAGCTGGATCGACGAGGCGCTGGCCCGCGCCTTCGTGACCTCCTCGAGCACCGTGCGCTCCTGCGCGGCGAATCCCTTGACGGTCTCGACCAGGTTCGGCACCAGGTCGGCCCGGCGCTGGTAGACGTTCTGCACCTGCGCCCACTTCTCGTTGACGTCCTGATCGAGCCTCACGAGCTGGTTGTTGACGGAGACCGCCCACGCGGCGACGCCGACGACGAGCACGACGATGACGACCAGAGCGATGAGGAGCCCGCGCGCCATGAGCGGGATGATTATATACTTGCCGGCACCGGACTGCAGCGAAGGAGGCCGCTACGGAACGCCTGCCCGACTATCACGTGAAGGCCCGTAACACATCGTCGAGCTCCGAGAACAAGATCCACGACGACGAGACCGCGCGCCGGTTCGGCTTCCGCGGCGCCCTCGTCCCCGGCGTGACCGTGTACGCCTACCTCACGCATCCCCTGGTGGAGGCGTTCGGTACGGCGTGGCTGGAGCGCGGGACGGCGAGCGTGCGTTTCACGAAGCCCATCCACGACGGCGAGGAGGTGCTCGTCGCGGGCGCGGTGACGGCGCGTGACACGAAGAGCGTCGCCGCGACGGTCTCCGCCTCGACCGCGGCCGGCGGCGAGTGCGCGACGCTGACCGCCACCTTGCCGGCGGGCTCGCCGGTGGCCCTGAACCTCGCGCACTATCGGTCGGCGCCGCTGCCCGAGGATCGGCCGATGGCGACCCGGGCGCACTTCGCGAGCCTCGACGCCCTCGGCACGCCGGTCAACGCGTACGACGACGCGCGCGCGACGGAGTATCTCGACCGCTTCAGCGACGCGCTCGCCCTCTATCGCGGCGCGCGCGGCTGGGTCCACCCCGCGTTCCTCCTCGATCAGTCGAACAAGGCGCTCTCGCTCAACGTCCGGCTCAGCCCGTGGATCCACGTCGGCAGCGTCGTGCGGCACCTCGGCGGCGCGCGCGTCGGCGAGACCCTGGCCACGCGCGGGCGCGTGCGATCGCTCTTCGAGAAGAAGGATCGGCAGTTCGTCGAAGCCGATCTGGCCATCGTCGCCGAGACCGGCGGCCGGCCTCGCCCCGTCGCGCACGTGCTCCACACCGCGATCTACTGCCTGGCGTCCCCCGCGCGTTGATTCGCGCCGGCCGGCGTGCTAGAAACGTCCATTCACAGGAGGCCGACCGATGGATTTGACCTACGCGCCTGAGGACCTGGAGTTCCGCGGGAAGACCCGGCGCTGGCTCGAGACCAACACGCCCACGCACGAGCTCAAGACGCTCGACGAGCGCAAGGGGTGGCACCGCAAGCTCTACGAGGCGGGCTACGTCGGCATGCAGTGGCCGCGCGAGTACGGCGGCTGGGGCGCCACGCCGATGCAGCAGGCCATCGTGCAGGACGAGATGGCGCGCGTGAGCGCGCCGCCGACCATCAACGGCCTCGGCATCGGCTTCATCGGCCCGACGATCATCGTCCACGGCACCGAGGC
>Ga0137403_10001324_pt1 | contig 31226 bp, 28 predicted proteins | sample CZOMad2_1_16fung_FD_122057 | JGI IMG/M metagenome (GOLD analysis project Ga0137403, IMG submission 122057) | Vadose zone soil fungal communities from Angelo Coast Range Reserve, California, USA - CZOMad2_1_16fungal (Hybrid Assembly) | ecosystem: Environmental > Terrestrial > Soil > Vadose zone... | reverse complement strand
TTCAGTTGGTTAGAACGCTGCCCTGTCACGGCAGAGGTCGCGAGTTCGAGTCTCGTCGTCCCCGCCATTCTTTTCAGCAATTTACAAAGGTCCTGATTTTGTTCCGTTGCACACCTGTTGCACGGTATCCCCAAAAAGCTAGTTAATCAGCAAGCCCTCTCCTGGCCAAATTTACGGCCTTTCGCACATCTGGCAGCACTTCCGTAGAGTGTCCTTGAAACTTAACAGGATTCCTCCGCGGAACTGCGTGTAGCCGAAAGCCGTGCGAATGTTCGACTGATGGACCTGGTGCTGTGCTGCTTCCAGCGTCTCCCATGAACGAGGATACAAAGTGATGGAACGTATGGAGTCCCGGCCGCGGACCGACGACGGCCTGATTTTCGACTGCATATCGTATTGTGGATGATCGTACTAAAGAGGTCCTATGATGCAGATTTCAGGATTAATTGAAATCAGCGAAAAAGAGCCACTTACTGGATCGAATCCGACGTCCTTTTTGATAAATCAGGGTGACCTGACCTTCCCGCCGAGCGCCCCGTTCTTCAGCTGCTGGTAGATGGAGGTGGCGTTGTCTTCGAAGGTCGCTTGGTACTGCGGGAACTGACGAAGGGAAACATACTTCTCCATGCGAATGCCGCGGCGGACTTGCTCCAGTGAATCGCCGCGAGCGGTCATCTCTTTCACCTGAGCGAAGACGTCGGACAGATAGTCACGGAAGAAGCCGATGTCGCTCTTGGCGCCCAACGCAAAATGGCCTGGGACTACGGATTGCAGGGGTTTGGCCAAGGCAGCATCGAGCGTTTTGATCCAGTTTTCCACGCTGCCTGTGTCCATGGCCGGGCACGATCCATGCATGAAGAGATCACCGAGCGCCATGGCTTGCTGCTCAGGAAAATAAACGACAAGATCGCCCAGAGTGTGGCCCTTGCCGGGCGCGGTTACCTCGACCGGATAGCCGCCGAGGAAAATGGTGACGGAGTCCGCTATGGTTTCGTCGGCCAGCCGAAAGTCGCGGCGGTGGCTCGCGAGAGGACCGCTGAGCAAGGCTTCCGTGCGCTCGCGCGTGAATTCCGTGGTGATGACGATCGCGTCTTTGGACAGCGTGGCGTTGCCGCCCTGATGGTCGGGGTGGTAGTGGGTGTTGATGATGTAACGAATGGGCCGCGAGGAGACGCTACGAATGGCGACGAGGAGCTTTTGTGCTTCGTGCGGGTTCAAACCGGTGTCAACGACGAGGATGCCTTCAAGCGTGACCAGAAAGGTGGAGTTAGCGCTGCCATCGTTGTCTGAGATATAGGCGTAAAGGTCTTGGCCAATTTTCTGTGGTTGCAGACCTCGCGCTTGCTGAGCAAAAGCGGGAGCGATGCAAAAAACGAGCCCGAGAACCAAAGCCGATCGCAAAGGGTGGATACGCATCGCTTAGAAACTAAGCTTTACGCCGAACTAAATCAAGCACGGTCCGCCGCTGCGGTGTCCGACTTTCTTCTGCGCGACATCGGGCGTCTGGAAGAGCGGGCCGAAAACTGGGAGAAGGCAAGACACTGTTGGGAAGCGCGAAATTCGGATGATTGGCGAGATTGAACAGCGACCGTCGACTCGCAACTCCCCTAGAATCAACACTTACAGCTCAAAAATGCCAAAAGGCTGCGTCTTCATTTCGTCATGGTCGCCAGCGGCTTGAAGATTTCGCTCAGATAATCTACTGAGTTCGTATCCCGCTCAAGATGTGGACCGCGCAAACCGCCGTTGAAGGAAATACGGTGAGGCTCAAGCGAGCCGGTGTTTGATATGAGCAAGGTGAGTGGCTCGGACGCGCCCTTGGCCTGCTGCACGGCCCGAGTGAGTTCCTCGACCGAGAACGGCCGCGCTCCGATAGCGATGATTTTCATGTATGGACTCAGTCCGCTGTCAAATGCCGGCATTCCTGGCGTGGCGTCCTGAATTGTCCCGTCACTATGAACGATGAGTCCCAAAGAAGAGGTGAAGTCGCCCGAACCTGACACAGCCTGGCTTGCTGCCAGGAATTCGTTGGGAGCGTCGTTGTAAACGAGATTCCAGCCTCCACCAGTGATACCTTCGAGTGGTGCGTGCGGCTCGGTGGAATCAAGGCGTTGCCGGAAATGCGCGCGCCAATCATAGGGGGCAATCGCATTCAGCGCGGATACGACATCGTCAAAGCTGTAGGTCTCGATGACCGGCAAACCCTTGCCTCCGCCAAAGAAGGCGTGGCAGAAATCGTCCAAAGAGCTGCGGCCCTGCGTGAGTTTGCGAAGTTTCACGTCTACCTCGAGCCAAAGCAGGACACTCTCCGTGTAGAAATCAGTACCGCGTCGAACAGAAGCCCACTCGGAAGGAGAAAAGTAGAGGATTTGTGCTGCGTCTGCGGTGTCCTGAAGTGGTCGCCAGGAACGGCCTGCGCGGTGATCCAACATGGAAGCCAGCGACGCCACGTGTTCGCGCGTCTGCTCTGGACTCCACAGTCCGCTGCGAGCCGCGAGAATGGTGCCGAGATAGTCGGTGAGACCCTCGTAGACCCACAACAGCTCGCCGTCCATAGGCTGCTGAAAATCGGGTGTAGCGAGACCCTTGGGCCGTCGAAACTGGCCGTTCCACGAGTGCGTAAACTCGTGTGGAAAGAGCGTAGCATTCAGCAGTCGGGCATTGGGATCGACGAGGGTATGTTCCGGCACGCGATCATCGCTGCTCTCGTGATGCTCTTGGCCGAGGCGGATCACGTTGTCGCTCAGCGTTAATAAGAAGTGGTAGCCACGATATGGATGGGAGCGATACAAGGCTGAGGCTTCAGCCACAAGACGCTTGTAGTTGTCGATGAGCGCGGGCGGAATGTCGAGCGCCCAGGCGTCGTCCGCGGCCACGTCAATTTCGTGCGACGGCTTCTCGCCGGGAGTAAGAGCGATCACTCGCGTGAAACGCCCTGATTGCACCGGAGAATCCACTAGAAGCTCGACATCGACCGGAGCAAAGTTAATTTGATTCTCGGACTGGGTGGCCACCGGGAGGGAAGTGTTGAACTTCCATCCGTCGGGCAATCGCAGTGAGGGCTCGAACATGATTCGATTGGCAGGCAAGCCTTTGGGATAAAGCAGAACCTGATTCCACATCAGAATCAGAAGCTGCGACGAAGCCGAGCCACTAAAGTCGATGGTGGGTCCTGGCGCAGAAAGCAAGAACTCCAGCTCAACCGAGACGGCGTGAACTCCGGCTGGAACGTTCAAATGGATGGCGTACATATCGACGGAGTCTCGTCGCCAGGCAATCAAGTGATCGTTTGCCAAGAACTTGAGGCCGGTGAGATTTGCTATGGGGCCATCGGGTGAGTGATCCGCAGGCATCCACTTCGGATAATAGAGAGTTAGCGGCCCCGATGCAGCCGGGATTTCGAGTTTGGCATGAAGGACCTTCCGCGGAGCCAAACGCGCGTCCACGGAGAGCTTAATTGGCTTGGACCCCCGTTCTTGCGCGCTCGACACGAAGGAGACGCCGAGAGCCAGCAAGACTGCAACCGTCAGGTTCCGCCGGCGGCCTCGCCGACCTCGGCCGCCGGCAGCAGTCCTCGTTCGCTCCCGAACCAGGGAACTGCTAGAAGTAAGTTTCATGCGAACCTACCAGCGCAACTTTCCACTGAGCTGAATGTTTCGCGGCCCGCCGACACCAAAGTGCGAATCGAAGCTGCCGTCATCCGCGGTTGCCGTGATTCGGGTACTCGTGTCCGGCGAAGGCTCAGCAAAGTTGGGATGGTTGAATGCGTTGAAGAACGAAGTGCGGAATTCGAACGCCAAATGCTCGGTCAACTTGAAGGTGCGCTGTACAGAGATGTCGAACGCGATGAGGCCTGGCGCGACGATCGGATTCCGTGGACAGGTGCCGAACGTTCCGGGAGCAGGTGTTCCGAACGCACCCGGCATCACATAGGAATTGGCCGCTGGGTTATTCGGATCGTTGAACACACTCAACTGATAGCGGATCGGGCCGATACAATCCGGCCGTTCATGGAAGTTTTGTACGCCGCTCTCCCCGCCGAAAGTCAAGACCGGCGTAGCCAAGCCATCGCGAAGTGTGGTTGTTCCGGAGATCTGCCAGTCCTTCACGAGATACACGGCCTTGTTCTCGGATTTCGGAAAAGGCAGCGCATAGATGTAAGTGATTACCAGGGAGCGACGCTGATCGAACTCCGAGTTGCCATAGCTCCCGGCCAAGTTTCGTGAATCCGCTGGAACATAACCGCTAGTGCCGAAGAAATCGTTCACTTCGGACGCCGTATCCAGGTTGTGTGACCAGGTGAACGAAACCTGAGTCGTCAGGCGGTGAAAGCCGGTCGCCTTAAGGACGGCTTGCAAAGAGTCATAGTTCGCCCAGCCTACGGAACTAATCGTATTGATCTGCCGCAAGTTGGGAAATTCCGTGTTGAAAGGCCGGCGGAGTTGTGAGGTATTGCGGTCACCGGGAGTCGGTTGATTGATGTCCAGCAGTTGCAACTGGTGCGTGCTCTTGTTTCCGACGTAGCCGATTTGGAAGACGACGCTCGGCGCCAGTTCCTGCTGTATGTTCAAATTCCAGCTCTGCGTATTCGGTGTCTTCAGGTTGTGGTCCACGCTGGTAATGTCGGTCGGTCCGCTCGGCGGTGTCGGCCCGGCATTTCCGAAAATCGCCACCCCCACACCGAACGGAATCGGCCGATCAGGAACGATGGTGAATCCTCCTCCGTTTCCGATTGGGTTGGCGGAGAGCGAAACGAAATTGCTTAGCGGCGCCGTGTCGTAGTAAATGCCGTAGCCGGCTCGGATCACCGTCTGGCGACCGGGCAGCACGTGAATGTTCGGAGCCCAAGATAGAGCCACGCGCGGACCAAAGTTTCCTTTGGGAGCACCGTAGAGGTGCCCGCCGGGCAATTGTGAAACTGGCACGAGCCCAAGGCTCGAATCAAAAGCCGAAAAACGGCCGCGCGATTCGTTCACGGTTGTGAGGAAGTCATAACGCAGGCCGCCGATCAGCGTCAGATTCGGCTTGATCTTATAAGTGTCCGAAGCGAATCCGCTGATGACATTTTGATCGACGTTCGACCGGCCGCTCAGGACTCGCGAGATCGAAGTCTGCCCCTGCGTAGGTAATCCAGCCAGCAAATCAACAAGACCAGCGACGCCTCCATCCGCGGTCAGCGAATTTCCCAGTTCAGAGCCGGAAAAGGTCAAAAGGCCCCGGCTGCCAACGGTCGTGTAGTCCGAGTAGTTGTGCAAATAGTTGAATCCGAACGTGACGGAGTGTTTGCCGCGATTCCAGTTGAAGTCATCCGCTACCTGAAAGGACGTGGCCACGCGACCGCCTGCCCCACCCTGCAAGCCGAGATTGGAATAGCGGTTCGATCCGTTACCGATATCGATTTCGGGGATACCGAAGCTCTCCGGTCCGACGCCGGTATTCAGTCCAATTGTGGAAGGATCAACGTTTGCATCGCGCCCCTTTTGGAATTGGCTGAACCGGTTGTAGCCAAGACGGAGTGTATTGATCAGATTGGGCGCAAAGATGTGCACTTCGCTGATCGCGTAGTTGGTGACGCGAGTCGGAGTTACACCAAACCACGGGCTCAGTTGCGAACCTCCACCTGGTCCAGGGCCTCCGCCAGGGAATTCGTCTTCACCACGGCCGTAGAGCAAGCGCGTTGAGAGCGAATCTTTTTGCGAAAACTGATGATCCAGCTTCAGCACAAAGCTGTTCGGCGTTTGTAGACCGTGATTGTCGATTACAAAACGTCCGGACAGGCCCAAGTTCGTGTATAAGCCCAAAATGTTTTCGCCCAGTTGGTTCGGCGTGATTCCTCGTGTCGCCAGCAAATCGGTGGCAGTCTGTATTTGAACTGGCGTCGGTGCGTTGCCCACCAGCGTGGTGCCGAGCCTCAGGCGACTGCCGTCATACGCGCCAAAAATGAAGGTCCGATTCCTGCCGTCGTACAATCCCGGAATGATCACCGGCCCGCCCGCAGACCCGCCAAATTCGTTCCACACAAACGGCGCTTTCTTGTTGCCGGACAAATTCTCGAAGAAATTCGCGGCATCCAGTGCGGCGTCCCGGTGCAGCTCATACACCGATCCGTGAAACTGATTGGTGCCGCTCTTGATGACCGCGTTCATCACGCTTCCGGAGTTTTGCCCGAGGTCTGCGCCTGCTCCCGCGCTCACCACGCTCACTTCTTGAATCGCGTCCAGAGGAAGCCGAGTGGCCGCCGTCGCGGAGTTGCCGCCTTCATTGATGGAAGGCAGGTACGTCGAGGGATCGGTATTCGAGGCGCCATCAATGTTGAATCCGTTCGAACGCGCGCGCGATCCGTTGATGCTGTACTGCGCAAACGCAAAGTTGCTGTTCTGCACCGAACCGGGCAGCACCAACGCGAGCCGCGTGAAATCGCTGTTGCCGATGGGCAACGACGTAATTTGCTTCTCAGAGAGTTCGCCGCCCGCTGAGTTCGTCTCCGTCTGCAGGAGCAAGGGGGCCGAATTGACTTCGACTTGCGAGTTCACGCTGCCAATGGTCAAGACAGCCGTCACCGTATTCACTTTGTCGAGCGAGGTGCTGAGATCGGTAATCACCGTCGTTTTGAAGCCATCTTTGCTGATGGTCAATTGATATGTGCTCAACGCCAACTCTGGAAAGCTGAACTCGCCTCCGCTGCCCGTGACTTGCGTTCGCTCCAGGCCCGTCGAAGGATTCGTCAGCTTCACCGTCGCGCCGGCAATGCTCGCGCCCTGCCCATCCTGAACCGTGCCGCTGATGCGTCCCGGAAAGAGCTGAGCCGCGCCGGTTGGTGCGCGCAAGAAAGCAGCGAATGTGAAAATCACAAGAGCCAGCAGAATTCCAGAATAGCGATTGCGCTGCACGGTTACCTCCGAGCTGGGATTCGTCCAGCCGGGCGGAAACTACTCCAGGAGCAGTGACATGTCAAGAGGAATCCAACTGATATACAATCCGTACACCGTGTACGCATCACACAAATGCGCTTCGCGAGTTGCTCAAACTAACTCGTGGAATCGCGAACCAGAACGTCCAGATTTTCGGCCAGCGCTTTGGTTACAGCGGCAACGTCTGCACTGGTGTTGTAGACGTGAAACGATATGCGCAATCCGTCGCCACGGTTGGAGACGACGATATTGCGCTCGCCAAGGCGGCGCACCACAAGCTCGGAATCCTTACATCGCAGAACGCTCAGCGGCCCGACGCTATCGGCCGGAGTTTTGCATGCAATGCCCAACTCACGGACCCCTCGCGCGAGTTCTCCCGTAAGCTGCGCGATGTGTTCAGCGATAGACCTCATGCCGATCGATTGCAGCAGCTCCACACCGGCTTTGGCCGCATACAAATTCGGGATCGGCGGCGTACCTGCCTCAAAGCGACGCGCCGTCGGCGACAAGTCCAGATTTTTCACGTCGAAAGCAAATGGGTTTTTCTGCGCAAACCAGCCTGAAATCGTTGGAGCCAGTTGCTCGTGCAATTCGCGACGAACATACATGAACGCCGCCCCTGGCGGCCCGAGCAAATACTTCAGCGTCCCGGACACGTAAACATCCACGTCGAGTTCCTTGACGTTTACCGGGCGAGTTCCGCAGTCCTGGTAGTCGTCCAGAAGCACCAGGGCTCCGCGCGCGTGCGCGTAAGCCCCGATTTTCCTTACTTCGGACCGCCAACCATTCAGGAAACACAGCCCAGTAACTGGGACGATCAGTGTGCGCTCGTCAATCGCTTGCTCGTAGCCGCTCACAGGCATCGAGTTTCCGTTGGCTCTTACAAAATGCACTTCCGCGCCGCGAATGCGTTGCGCCAGCCACACGTGGCCCATGGTGGGAAACTCGAATTCGCCCAAAACCACCTTTTTGCGTTGGCCGAACTGCAGAGCGCTGGCCAGCGAATTGATCCCTGCCGACGCGCTGGGAACAATCGCAATCTCATCGGGATGTGCGCCCACGAATTGTGCAAAGGTTTTCCGCGCCGCTTCGTACTCCTCGATCCACACATCCCAGGGAGAACCTGCAGAATCCCAGCTGTCCAGGTACGCGGAAAAAGCGCCGCGCACGCTGTCTGATAAGGCGCCTTGCGAGCAGCTATTGAGGTAGATCTTTTCGCGAAAGACCGGAAAACGAGCGCGAATCTCGAGGATTTCAGGAAGCATTAACATTCTTGGTTGACCGGACCATTCCGAGCCCCAGCGAATGGGCACGGTATAACTTCTCGTCCTGACATGTCAAGAGTATTGTAAGCGGCATGCAAGACGTATGCAGCTGATTGACAGAAATCAGTTGATACTCCAGAATACCTCCCCGCGATACCAAGTCATTAGGGAAGCGTCACGTGCGTCCCTCGAAACAAGCAGGACCCGTGCGGAACTGGAAGGTAATGACCCGCAAATCTAAACTCTCGAATTCGGCGGCCCGCCGGCACTCCCGCTCTAGCAGCCAGCCTGGCCAGGGAAGCCGTCGGCCGGGCGGCTCTCTTAGCGAGCGCGTATACCAGGGATTAAAGCGGGACATTATCCGAGGAGAATTTCGCTCGGGCGAGGCGCTGACCGAAAAAGAATTGGCGCAACGGTATCGGGGCAGCCGCACGCCCGTCCGCGAAGCCGCCGTTCGTCTGCAGCAAGAAGGATTGATGCAGATTGTCGCGAATCGCGGTTACTTCATCACTCCTATAACCATTCAGAGCGTGAATGAGATTTACGATTTCCGCGCGGCGGTCGAAGGTGCTTCGGCCGAGCTCGCCGCGCAAGGCAGAATAGATTCCGCGGTTATCGAGCGCATCGTGCGTCTGGCTGATACCCAATACGGTGTTGACGATCGCGACAGCTATACAGCCTTCATCGAGGCAGACACCGAGTTTCACGTCGCCATCGCTCAGCTAACTCGCAATCCCTTGCTCGTTCGCGCCGTCGCGGACATGCGTTGCCAGATGGAACGCATCATGTTCGCATCCATCGATGTCGGCTATTACGGCGAGGTTCCGGTCCGCGAGCATCGCGAGATCGTGGAAGCGATCCAGCAGCATGATGCCGCGTTAGCCCGCAAGCGCATGTGCGATCACATTTACATTTCGAAAGAAAAAGTGATGCGGATTGCCAGCCGCGGGTCGCGGCTATAGACCAGTCGCCCGAGCGCCCGCAATCGCTTGCGCGCCAGGTCAGCCTGGTTCCGCGGCCGCGGGCTCGCGCCGCCGGAGCTTCCAGTAGGCCAGCGAAATAGCCGCGAGAAACACTGCAAACGATGGAACGGTGTACTGCAGTCCTTCCACGAAAAATGTCGCTACCACGATTCCCAGCAGCGCGGCGATTCCCGCCATGGTAGAAAAGGGCGCCCCGGGTAAACGCAGCGGCAGGCCGGCGACTTGCTCGCGCGACAGTGCGCGTCGGAAAGCGACGTGGGTAACCAGCGTGGTCCCCCAAACAAAGAACATGCCCGCCACCGCGACTCCGTAGAGCGCGAGAAACGCTTTCCCGGGAGCGTAAATCGCCAATAGGATTGCCGCGACCATGCCACTCGTCGACGCCGCCAATGCTCTCAGCGGAACTCCGTTGTGGCTTACCTGCCCAAACGCCGCAGGCATGTACTTGCCGCGTGCCAGCGAGTAAATCATCCGCGTCGTGAGGTACAGATTGGTGTTCGCGCTGGAAAGCGCAGCTGTGATCACCACCAGATTCATAATGCTTGCGGCGTAAGGAATTCCCGCGGAGGAAAACGCCTGCACGAACGGGCTGCCTGTAATCCCGGTTTGCAGTTTGTCCCATGGCGTCATCGCCAGCATCACAAACATGGCCAGCACGTAAAAGAGAATCAATCGAAACACGATGGTGCGCATCGCGCGAGGAATCGACTTGCCGGGGTCTTGCGCTTCTCCCGCTGTAACGGCAATGACTTCGACACCCATATAGCTGGTGACTACCAGCGTGAGCGCCAGCCACACTCCGCTCCAACCATGAGCAAAGAAGCCACCGTGCGCGGTGAGGTTCGACAGCCCGACTGCCGGACGCGAACTCCATCCGAAAATGAGCACAGCTCCCACGCCTACGAACACGATGATCGCCAGGACTTTAATGAGCGCGAACCAATACTCGAACTCTCCGAAGCGGCTGACTTGCAGCGTGTTCAGCGTTACGAGACCTGCCGACACCACAACGACCCACGCCCATTGCGGCACCGTTGGGAACCAGAATGTGAAATAGATGGCCACCGCCGTCACTTCCGCACCGATGGCGATGATCTGCACCACCCCGTACGTAGCGCGTACCGTGAAGCCTGACCATCGGCTTAGATACGTCTCCGCGTACACGCCGAACGATCCGGCAACCGGATGCACCACCGCCATCTCAGCAAGCGAGTAAGCGACGATGCTCGCGATCAGTGCGCCCAGGAGGTAAGAGACGATTACCGCTGGGCCTGCGAGACGTATCGTCACGCTGCTGCCCAGAAACAGCCCGACTCCGATTGCGCCGCCGATCGCCAGCATGCTCAGTTGCCGCTGGCTCAGGCGGCGTTGCAGGCCCTCCTGGCCTAAATCAGCGCCAGTTGCCACGACCGCCGGACGGTTAGAAGACTGGCTGGCGTTATCCATGTTGGCTTATATCCCGCAGGACTGTCGCAAACCGCTGAATCTCCTCAGCAGTGTTGTAGTGCACCAGGGAAGCGCGGACCGCTCCGCTCTCCTGCGCTAGCGCCAGCCGCTTCATCAGTCGCGGAGAATACATGTGGCCGTCGCGAATGCCTATATTCGCGCGCGCCATTTCCTCGGTGACTCGTGCCGGTGAAATCTTCTTCAAATTGAAACAGAAGGTGGGGACTCGGGTCGCCAATTGCTCTTCGTCGGAGATTCCGTAAATAGTGGCGCCGCACTCCTTCAGAACGCCCAGCAGTTCGACGGAAAGCCTCGCCTCGTACTCACGAATCTTTTCCATAGCGCGCACCACGTTCGCGCGACGCGATTCGGGCCCATTGCCTGCGGCCCCACCGCTGCCCAGCGATTCGAGGTAGCGCACCGCCGCGTCCATGCCTGCCACATTTTCGTACACGAATGTTCCGGCCTCGACCTTCCCTGGTGGTTCATCCGGAATGAAGTCCTCACGAAACGTCGGCAATCGATCCAGTGCGCTTCGCTTGCCCCACAAGAAGCCCATGTGTGGCGAGAAAATCTTGTAACCCGAACAAACCAAATAGTCACAGTCCAGGGCCTGCACATCGATCGGGCCGTGCGGTGCGTAGTGCACGCAGTCCACGAACAATTCCGCTCCCGCCGCATGCGTTATCCTCGCGGCCTCTCCAATGTCCACGATCGATCCGAGGGCATTCGAAGTCGCGGTACACGCCACCAGACGTGTTTTCGCGGAAAGCAGCGGCTCCAAGTCCTCTGTGTGAAGATTGCCGTCCTCCCGCATCTTCCACCAACGAAATGTCGCGCCGCTTTTCGCCAGCGCCAGCCATGTCGCGATATTCGCTTCGTGGTCGATATCCGTGAGCACGATCTCGTTGCGTTGTCCGAGTGTCTCGCCGATTGCCAGGCTGACCGTGCGAATGAAAGACGTCGCATTCATTCCGAATGCGATTTCGCAAGCGTCCGCCGCGTTAAGAAAAATCGCTACGCTCTCGCGCGCACTGGCGATCGTCCGGTCTACTTCCTGACTCTTGGCATACCGGCCCCCGCGCTGCACGTTGCAAGCCACCAGATGATGGTTCACTGCATCTAGCACCATCTGAGGAATCTGCGCTCCGGCTGCATTGTCGAAGAATAGGAAGGACGGGTCTCTGCGCAGAGCCGGAAATAGACCACGGAGTGCTTCGACCGGAAATGGCCAGGACTGCCCGGGGATCCTTGCTGATTCCGGTGAACTTTTCATCTGTTTTTCACGCCTCTCCTCTACCGCGCGCCCCGACGAACCTGCGAACCTACAACGCTCGCGTTTGGCATGTCAAGAGAATGCCATGAGTATGCAAATCGTATTTTTTCTGGCTTCCCGCGATTCCGGTGTCGTCGCCGGCATCGAGTTGTTTGTGAACGGCGGCGCCGCGCAAATCTGACCTTCTCTACCGGAAGGCCGAAATTCGGTCGTTTGATCTAGCGCCTGGCAGGGTCTGCGTGCAGTGCATCAGTTGCTTGACGCGCGATGAGCAGGAAGCCCTTGGCGCGGGCGTCCCGCTGTAACTCTCTGAGGTGCGTTCGGCTGGCGCTCGTTTGCCCGGAGCGCAGCTCCAACTTGCCGAGCCGCAACCGCGCTTCGAATTCGAGGCCAACATAGCCAAAGCGATTTGCTTTCTCACGCGCCGATTCCAGAGCGCTTGCGGCGCCTTGCCTCTTGCTCCCATCCGCCCTCGCTGAGTTCGCTAGCAGTCCGCCTACATAACCATTATCAATGTCGCCTTGAATCCGTACGGCCAGATCCATCGCTTTCGCCAGCAGTTCGTTCGATTTTGCCGAGGCTTGCTGCGCTTCGGCCGCCTTCCCTTGCTCCGCTAGCGTCACCGCCAGCAATGAATAAGTCAGTCCTTGATCGTCCGTCGAACGTCCCTGCTTAAATACTCCCAGGATACCGCGAGCTGTCGTCTCCGCTCCCTTTGCGTCGCCAGTGTCAAGTTGCAATTGCGCCAGAGCAAATTGGGCTCTCCGCCTCGGTCAGTTTCTCGCCGATCTGATGGCGGACTGTCGCCGATTCCTGGAATTTAGCGCGGCCGGCCTCGATGTCTCCCTGCGACACCAGAACATTCGCGAGTTGATACAAGCCGTAGCCCTGCAAATCCTTCACGATGGCGCAAAACAGCCATTGATCGTTATTCATATTCAGGAAAGAGGTGGCGGCAAATGTTTCACATCGAAATGCAGAACGTCAACAAGTGGTACGGAGAGCTTCACGTATTGCGCGACATCAATCTGAAGGTTACGCAAGGCGAGCGCATCGTAATCTGTGGCCCTTCGGGTTCCGGCAAATCCACGATGATTCGCTGCATCAATCGGCTGGAGGAACACCAGAAAGGCACCATCTTCGTGGACGGCGTCGAACTTACCGATGACCTGAAGACGATTGACGAGATCCGCAGAGAGGTTGGCATGGTCTTCCAGCAATTCAATCTGTTCCCGCATCTGACGATTCTCGAAAACTGCGCACTTCTCTGGCGGCCAGCAGCAGCGGGTGGCTATCGCCCGCTCGCTGTGCATGACCCCGAAAATCATGTTGTTCGACGAACCGACTTCGGCGCTGGACCCGGAAATGGTCAAGGAAGTTCTCGACACCATGCTGTCTCTAGCCGAGGATGGCATGACTATGCTGTGCGTGACGCACGAGATGGGCTTGCCCGGCAGGTAGCGAATCGCGTGATCTTCATGAGCGCGGGACAGATCGTTGAGGTCACTGAACCCACGGCATTTTTTGATACCCGGCGCGCTAGCGCACTAGGCATTTCCTGGCCCAAACGCTGCACTGATCGCTCGCGCTCGCAACTCGCCAGAACGCGATTGCCGGCAGGAACCGATGGCGGTAAATGTTCTGTTGCTACTATTGAGATTCCCGGAGCCGCGATTCACGGCGCCATGCGGCCGGTGGCGCGCCAATGGAGGCGGTGAAACCATCGAGTCATGTGGGCTTGGTCGGCAAAGCCGGTTTCCGCCGCGATCGTGCTGAGGCAATCGAAGCCGCGTGTTACGCGCAACCATGCGGTGCGAGTGCGTAATTCGGCCCTGAAGACGGCGGGCGCCACGCCATAGGCCGCCGCGAATCCACGGGAAACTGTTCCGCGAGCCAGATTATTTGCTTCAGCCCACTCGCCAATTTCCATGGAAGCGTTCTGAGCTAACTCCGCAGCGAGCATATCGGGCCAGTCATTTCTTCTTCCGGGTGGCGGAGCGGGCTTTCGCGCAAGCGCTTCTTCCAGGAGGATCGTCGCGTCGTCAACGTCCCTTTCAGCGGCACGTGCCAAGACATCTACTTCATTCACACGATAGAGGCCGCCGGTTCCACTGGCATCCAGCCAGTTCAATCGAATCAGTCTGACACCGGCCGAGACCATCTGATTCGCGTGGCAATCCATCGCTGAATGCACTAGGACATCGCCGGGACACGCGACGATACGTCCGAGGTAGCCCGATTCCTCGAAGCATCCTGCCAAGACGACGGTGGCATAGGCACGCAAATGGCGATGGCGCGGCAAGCTGAATTTTCCGGGCAGAGTCTCGATGCCGGGGGTGATGCGACGAAAGCGCGGGCTATTGTTCAAAGCAGACACGGTCCACTTTAGTGCGAATTTCCTGGAAGTGGCAATACAATCATCGCCATCGGCCAGGTCAAATAGATTCAAGACAGGGCGGGCGTAGTGGCGTATTCTTTGTCCGGAAGTTGTCCGTTTTCTCGATGTTCCGAAACGAGCCGCCGTTTGCAGATAAGGATGTAGCCGATGACTCCGATCAGCCGACGTTCGTTCATGGAAATGGCCATCGCACTGAGTGCGACGGCAGCGTGGGGGAGTCCTTTTGCAACGCAATCGAAGACTTCCTGGAAGGAACGCCGCGATCTTTTTCAAGAAGGGGTAGCTTCCGGAGACCCTGAAAGCGATAGCGTACTGCTGTGGACTCGCCGCGCGCCGAGTGGTTCGCACCCAGCTGAGAGACTGACTGTCGAAATCGCCGAGGACAAATCCTTCCAGCAGGTTGTCGCCACGGCATCAGCGCCAATCTCCCAAGCTTCCGACTGGACTTGCCGCGTGCTTGTGGGTGGATTGAAGCCGGCGCGCGTCTACTGGTATCGCTTCACCGATCATGAGGGAAACGGCAGCCGCGTCGGCCGAACCATCACTGCGCCTACGGACGACGACGCGCGACCCGTGCGCTTCGCTTTTGTCAGCTGCCAAAATGCCAATCAAGGCGCGCAAAACGCGTATCGACGCATGATCTTCGAAGATGAACGGGCCGCGGTACCGGATCGGATTGGATTTGTGCTGCATCTCGGCGACTTCATTTATGAAATTGTCTGGTACCCCGAGGATCGGCCGCAAGGCATGTACGATCGCCGCTTACGGGACATCGTTCGCTACCAGCATGGCGAAAAGCACGGCGACTTTCACGTTCCCACAGTGCTTGACGACTATCGCGCGATCTATCGCGGGTACTTGCGCGATCCGGATCTGCAAGACGCTCGCGCCTATTTTCCGTTCGTCTGCATGTGGGACAACCACGAATTCAGCTGGCTGGGCTGGCAATCCCTGCAAAAGTTCGAGGGGGTCACGCGCCCTGCGCAAACGCGCAAAGTAGCCGCCAATCAGGCCTTCTTCGAATATCAGCCGGCACGATTGTTCAAGCCGAGCGGGCCGTCGCTCAACCAATTCGATCCTCCGCAAGTGAAGGACGCGCCGATCACGCGTTTTGACGAGCACGGACTGGGACAGGAACCCAACAACCTCGCGGCGATTGCCAGCCTCAAGGGTTATCGAGCGATGCGTTGGGGCCGCAACGTTGAACTGATCATCACCGACCAGCGCAGCTATCGCTCTGAAGATCCCAGCGACCGGCCTGAAGGCAAAGTCTTTGCCAGCAAGGATTTTCCTGAATTTTTTCCGCAGGAAGCATTCGAGATACTCGACGGAGGCAGCGCCTACAACGGCGGCCATCCACCAGAATCCATTCGTTTCGGCAGCGAGGAGTTTCCGAATCTCCGCAAGGACCAACCAGCGCAGACGATTCTCGGCGCCGAACAAAAAGCTTGGTTTCTCGATCGGTTGCTGAAATCGAAGGCGACGTGGAAGATCTGGGGCAACACTACTGGAACTCTGGACTTTCGCGCGGATCCGCAAAACCTTGCGCCCGGTATCGCCAAGCCTTGGCCCGGAGCAGGATACGCCAGTTTTGGCGGCGGCGATCACGGCAGCGCATACGTCGAGCGCGGCGAAATCTATGACTTCGTTCGCGCCCACGGAATTACCGGATTCGCCACCGTGGCAGGCGACCGCCATAGTTTCTGGGCCGGGCTAGCTGCTAAGTCTTTGCCGCCTCAACCGTTCGAACCGGTGGGCGTCGCTTTCATCACTGGTTCAATCTCCGCGCCCGGATTGGTGGAAGCGCTCGAACACAACTTTCCGAAGGACCATCCGCTTCGATCCTTGTTCATCGGCCAAGGCCCGGCCGACTCGCGCCCGCAGCCGACCGTAAATCTGCTGCTTCGGCACGGCGTAAAGTCTTGCCTCGAATACGCCAAGAGCGGCGACATTTCGAAAGCGCGGACCCTGTCCAACCCCGCTCTCTCGCCACACCTTTCCTTCGTGGACATGGGCGGGCACGGCTATTCGGTCGTGAAAGTGACGAGCGATGCGTTCGAAACTGAATTTGTCTGTATTCCCCGTCCGCTTGAGCGCTCCGAACGCGCCGACGGTGGCTCGCTCCTCTATCGCACAAGATACCGAGCCGCGCTGTGGCACAAAGGAGAATCGCCCAAACTCGAAGGCCAGATTGTAGAGGGCGATCCCCGATTCTCGATCTAGTTGGCAAAGGAGACGGCGGTGCCGGTTTTTGTCGAGCGCTTCGCTGCTCTAGTTCGGAAGAGGTGCGTTTCATTTCGGTGCAGCGCCTCATCTCCTGAAAACCGTAAGTGCCGCACTTTCAACGCGCAAGACATCGGCCACTTAGGCCCTCCGCCTGCTCCAGACGCTTCCGGAGAAGCCTATGCCCAAGGGTCGCAGACCAGGAACAGCGCCGGAATCGCAAATGGCCGCCGCCCATCTCCTTGAGCGCCGCGAGCCGCGCTACGCCATAAACATTGAAATTGCCGTCAGCGGTATCGACCGAAATGGGGAGGTGTTTCATGAGCGCGCCGTCACCACCAACGTCAGCGAGTGGGGCTGCGCTTTCCTGCTCTCGATTGAACTTAGAAAGAACGATATTCTCGCGCTGCGCGTAGTCTCTTCAGACAAGGCTCAACGCTACTCGCCGCCGGAAACCATGTTTCAGGTGATGCGCGTGATACCCGAAGGCGATCTTTGGTTCGTAGGCGCCTGGAAGATGGACGCGGCGGACGTCTGGGGCTCAGCACTTGAAACTGCGGCCGAGCCTGAACAAACCGCGTTCCGCTCGCGCAACGCTGCCGACCGCAAGAAACGCCGGGAGACATCAGGAAACGCTGATCCTCAATGACCTCCCGGACCTTATCTCCGATCCCAAGCAAGCAGGTGGAAGCCCCCATTCGACAGGGAGGCGGGGCTGGAGCGATTGAAATCGTGGGTTTCCCCCAAATCTTGCATACCCGCACGTTGGGCGACCCGGATACCCTATTTCTTCGGTTGCTGGGCGCCGCGCGCGAGGCCGACGCTATGGTTGGACGCTTATCTTCCCACGGAGAGAAACGCGCTACGGCGGCGATGTTGAGCGGCATGCATTTAGCGTCGTCGCTGTTGCGAGATTCAAATTTTGCGTTGGTGGCAAAGGGGCAACCACACGAATGTGCTTATACCGTGGACCTTGAAGCCGGGACGTTGCATCTACGCACTCGGCTTTACGCTGTGGTCAGCCGCCGTGCATCGTTCTTCCGCGTGGAAATCGCCGGCAAGATTTCTGAGGGTGCCTTCGTCGTGCGAAATCCATCTGATGGCTCGGTGATCTTGCAAGTCAGCGAGGACCGCTTGAAGGAGGCCAGCGCCTTCTCTTGGCTGGCGCAGGAATGCCTGCGAGCGCAAATCGAGCAGGAGCGCCTATCGCGTCTGGACGAAACTCAAACGAGGGGAGAGATCCAGCTGATCGTTCCCGTGGCCGGCGGCACGGTTCGCGCAACGCTCAAACCCAGAGAAGATGCCGGATGGGACATTATCGATGGGCGGCAGCGGGAGTGCGTCGGCGTCCTGTCCCCGGAAATCGAGAGCCATCTGCAGAAGGTGCTCAAATTCCTAGCCGACCTGTTCGCCGAAAAATGAGCAACCCATTGCCGCAAGATTCTCCATCTTTACAAGCACGAACGGCTCGGCGGCAATCTTGCCGAGCCGTTTCCGTGGTTCAGTGCGGATGAGGATAAGGTCCCCGAGTGAGGCTTTGCTGGTTAGATCACAGGCCGGGCCTCGTACGCTGCAGTCGGGAACGATCCGAAGTTGCAGCCAGAACTCTTCCTGTACCCACGGAAGCCGCGAAAATACTCAGCGTGCATCCGAACTATCTGCGTCGCCTGATGCGCAATCTGGATTTGCGCATGGCTCTGAAAATCCTGTCTAGACTCGCTCGACAGCCAGCGAAACGCCCTGGCCTACTCCGACACACATCGTGGCCAGCGCACGGCGGCCGTTGATTTTCTCCAGCTGATGCACCGAAGTGAGCACCAAGCGTGCGCCGCTCATACCGAGCGGATGGCCGAGGGCGATCGCGCCGCCATTGGGATTAGCGTGTGCCGCGTCGTCGCGAATGCCAAGTTGCCGCAGGCAGGCCAGGGACTGGCTGGCGAAGGCTTCGTTTAGTTCGACGACGTCGAAATCGTCGATGGCCAGCTTCAATCGCGCCAGCAATTTCCTTGTCGATGGCACCGGGCCGATGCCCATGATGCGCGGCGCTACGCCTGTTGTCGCCATGCCCAGAATTCGCGCTCGCGGCGTCAGGCCGTGCTCTTTCGCAGCACTTTCCGATGCAAGAATCATCGCTGCTGCGCCGTCATTCACTCCCGATGCGTTTCCTGCGGTTACTGTGCCGGGCGTGCGAAATGCCGGCTTGAGCTTGGCCAAAGCCTCGAGAGTTGTGTCGGAGCGCGGATGCTCGTCGGCAGATACCACGGTCGGACCCTTCTTGCCGGGCACCTCCACTTCCACGATTTCCTCCGCGAAGAAACCTGCGGCTTGCGCTTTGGCGGCGCGCTGCTGGCTGCGCAGAGAGAATTTGTCCTGGTCTTCGCGGGACACGTGAAATTCTTCGGCCACGTTTTCGCCAGTATCGGGCATGGAGTCGACGCCGTACTGTTTCTTCATAAGCGGGTTGATGAATCGCCAGCCAATGGTGGTGTCGTAGATTTCCACGGTGCGCTGGAAGGCGGCTTCGGCTTTGGGCATGACGAAGGGAGCACGGGACATGGATTCGACACCGCCCGCGATGACAAAATCGATTTCACCGGAAGCAATGGCGCGAGCCGCGGTGCCTACCGCGTCCATTCCCGAGGCGCATAGGCGATTGAGCGTGGCACCGGGAACGGTTTCCGGCAGGCCCGCGAGCAACAGCGCCATGCGCGCTATGTTGCGATTGTCTTCGCCGGCTTGATTGGCACAGCCGAGAATCACTTCGTCCAGCTTTGACCAGTCCGTTTGGCTATTGCGCTGGAGCAGCGCGCGGATCGGAATTGCCGCTAGATCGTCGGTGCGTACCGTCGACAACGCGCCGCCAAAACGGCCAATCGGGGTACGTACCATATCGCAAATGTACACAGGTCTCATGAATGATGGCCGGACCTTTCTTCGGGTATGAATAGTCGAGTATAACGCAAGGCTATAGAACGCCGCCGGGCCGCCCGGCTCATGGTCCTAAAATCGATTTAAGCCTGCCTGAAGTGCATTACAATTGCGCTCGTCGATCCATGAGCGAATTACGGGAGGAACCATGACGCGCAGACTCGGTTTTGTGATGGCGTTGCTGTTGCTTACGTCCGCTGCGGTACGCGCTCAGACCAAGCTCTCCGTGAAATGGGAAGAACTAACTGCGGCCGATTTTGCCGCCGGAATTCACCAGGCGAAGGGCACTTGTCTGCTGCCATTCGGCATCCTGGAGAAACACGGGCCGCATCTTCCGCTTGGTACCGATTTGCTGAACGTGCGGTACGCATCGCTGCATGCGGCGGAGCAGGAATATGCGCTCGTTTTTCCCGAATACTATTTCGGGCAGATTTTCGAGGCCAAGCATGAGCCGGGAACGATTGCGTACAGCCGGGAGATCCAGTTGCACGTGCTGCAAGAGACCACCGATGAGATGGCTCGCAACGGCTGCAAACGCATCGTCATTGTGAACGGGCACGGCGGAAACGAGCACCTGCTTCCCTTCTTCGCGCAGAGCCAATTGGACAAGCCGCACGATTACGTCGTTTACGTGCTGGATGGCGAACGCAGCCGGACCGGCGGTCCGGCGAAGAAATCGACGGGCGTCGACTACCACGCGGGGGAAAGCGAGACGTCGAACACGATGGTTTCGCGGCCCGATCTTGTTCATCTCGACCGAGCGGCCAGCGAATCCGGCGCGGATCAGAAGCGCGCGAGCCTTCCGGAGAATGTGTATACGGGCATCTGGTGGTATGCGAGCTTTCCCGATCACTACTCCGGTGACGGATCCGTGGCCAGAAAAGAATTGGGCGAGTGGAACATGAACGGCGCCGTGAACGCGATCGTGGAAGCGATTCGCGCGGCAAAGGCTGACGACACGAGCCTGAAGTTGCAGAACGAATTCTACGAGAAGAGCAGGCATCCACTGGACACGAAGCAATGATTGAGCGCGTACCCGTGGGCCAGGATTTCAGACCAGGCTGGAAGCGAATCCTTGTTCCAAGCGTCTAAGGGCCGAATTGCCTCGTTCTTTCTCATTTGTCACGAAATGGAGCCGCGATGAAAAACTTCCTTCTCGGGGTCCTTACTACTTTGCTTGTATTGTTAGTCGGTGGGCTGGCTTATCTGCGACTTGGGTATGCCGAGGTGCGCGGGGACTGGCCAGCCTCGCGATGGGAGACTTCCCTGCTCGGAGCGGCGGTACATGCCTCGGTGCGGCGCGAAGCTCCGGAGATTGCGAATCCTGTCCCGGTGACGGATGAGAACTTGATCGCTGGAGGTAAAAACTACCTGGGCGACTGTGCGGGATGCCATGGGCGGCCGGGCAAGGCCGACAAGTTCGATACTGAGCACAGCCTGTTTCCGGCAATACCCCGGCTCGCGGATGGCGGGACCGAGTATACCGAGGCGCAGGTCTTCTGGATCGCTAAACACGGGATTCGACGGTCCGGAATGTTTGCCAACGGCAAGTGGACGCCGGACGACGAGTTGTGGAGGATTGCGGCGTTCATCAAGAGGATGCAGGTGCTGCCGCCAGCGGTGCAAGCAGCGTTGGCGCCGAAGGAAGCGGGGCACTAAGGGCCGGGTGGCATTGCGGACGCGGGACGTAATGGCCGCGATCACGTCGACCGCGATCGCGGATCGCAGCATCCATTGCGAGCAATATCCCGTCCCTCCTTACCTCCGGGTTACCGCTTTGCCTGGCCGCATCATTTCCGAACCAACTGCACCTCGGTTCAGGTCGAGCCGTCCAATTCCGCGATAGAATAGAAGCTATGGCACCCTCGCAAAGGGTTCGTCTAATCGCCCTGGACATCGACGGCACGCTGCTGGACAGCCGCTGGCAGCTTCCAGAGGCGAACCGCGCGGCTATCGTGGAAGCCACGCGGCGCGGCATCGAGGTCGCTCTCGTCACTGGCCGTCGCTACGACTTCGCCATGCCCGTGGCGACCATGCTCGGATGCCCGGTCACCATGATCGTCAACAACGGAGCGCTGATCCGCAGGTCCGACGGCGAAACCCAGCTTCGCCACTTGCTCACCCGAGATACTGCGCACGACGTGCTGCTTCGCACGCAGCCCTGGCGCGATGGCGCCACCGTCATCTTCGACCGGCCCTGCGAAAATCAGCTCATGATTGAATCGCTCGATCCGGACGATACGCTGCGCTACGCCTATTACTCGCGCAATCAGCAATACATCGGATTCGCCAAACCGCTCGAAACTTGCCTGACCGAAGATCCCATCCAGGTGATGTTCTCCGGCCGGGTAGCGCCGATGCGTGAAACGGAAGCGATTCTCCGCCGCGAGGGCTTCGCCGAGCACTATTCACTGGCGGTCACGCTCTACGAAGCGAAAGACTTCGCTATGATCGACGTGATCAACCCGGTCATCTCGAAAGGATTCGCGCTGGCAGAGTGGGCCACCACGCGTGGATATGCACGCGACGAAGTAATGGCCATCGGCGACAATCACAACGACCTGGAAATGCTCAATTTCGCTGGCATCCCGGTAGTTATGCGCAACAGCGTCCCCGAACTAAAGAACTTCGGCTGGCACGAAACTCTAAGCAACGATGAAGGCGGTGTGGCCGCAGCCATCGAGCGCTTCGCCCTGCCTGAGGCTGCCTCATGCGCCTAAGGCTAGCAGCCGCGGTCACGCTCTTCCTTCTGGCGCCTGCTCTGCGCGCTGAAACCGTCGTCCTGCGCAGCGGCTTGCGAATCAGCGTCACCGGCTACCAGGTCATCGGCGAAAAATTCCATCTCCAAATGTCCGGTGGATTTGTGGAAGTGCCCATCGCCGAAGTCGAAACCATCGAACCACAGCTACTCTTTGAGCCCGAGCAAAAGAAGGCAGAACCGTCCGCCACCGGTCCTTATCGTGAATTTGTGCAAGCCGCCGCCGCAAAATACAGTGTCGACGCCGACCTGATCACCAGCGTGATGGCAGCGGAATCGAATTTCAATCCCAAGGCGATCTCGCGCCGTAACGCCCGCGGCCTGATGCAACTTTTGCCGCAAACCGCGGCGCAGCTAGGCGTGAAGAATATCTTCGATCCCAAAGAGAATATCGACGGCGGCACGCACTACCTCCGCGACCTGCTCCATCGCTATAACAACGATCTTGTCCTGGCTCTGGCCGCCTACAACGCCGGGCCGCAGCGGGTCGTCACGCATGTCCCGGCCATCCGTGAAACTCGCAACTACGTTGGCAAAGTCAAGCGTGACTTGGATCAAAGAAAAGGGGACAAGCGCAAATCGGGACAAGCGACGCCAACGCAGAACGCGCCGTCATCAAACTCGCCGGCACCAGCGAGCCCCGCACCCACGGACGCACCCGGGACGGCGCACTGACTTCTCATCGTTTCTAGGGAGCCCTCGCCGACGCCGAATCAGCACGTTAGTTTTGCGGCGGCGGAGTAGGATTTGGCGGCGGCGCGCCCGTCGGCGGAGTGGTTGGCTGCCCGAAGCCAGATTGCCCAGGTTGACCAGGCTGACTGCCTCCTGGAATCGTTTGCAATGGCTGGCTCGATCCCCCGGTGTCCTTCGAGGGATCCCAGATGAACTCGAACAGCCGGTAATTCTTGGCCTTGTCGTAGACAACGACGGAGCGTCCGTCAATCTTGCTCCCAACACCGATAATCTTGCCGCCAAACACGGTAGGCGAATCGACATTACCCGGCGGGAGATCCGGCGCCTCTGGCTGGCCCGTGCCGCTGCCGCTGGAGGACGAATCGCCGCTTGAAGTGCCTCCAGCAGCGCCCGGAGTGCTGCCAGACGCGCCTGCAGCCGTCCCAGACGCACCAGCCTGCCCGGTCCCGGCAGCGGAACCCGCAGCTCCGGAGCTGCCCGCTGCAGGGACTGCGGTGCCAGCCGGGGTACCCGCCGCACCGCCGGGGCTGGCGGGGGTGGGCAACTTAAAGAGCGGATGCGGCTTCAAGCTGCCAATGAGTTGACCGGCCGGGCCGACGTAAATGAAGCGCCAAGTGCCGTCGACTTTGTTCATGGGATCTTTGTAGGCTTGGCGGAGGAAGCGGATGGAGCCGGTCTTGGCTTTGGCGAGATCGTCGATTTCGGCGGGAAACCGACCGTTCTTGCGGTAGAAAAGTTTCACGGCTCGAACGTACTGATTGCCGCGCCAAATCATTTCTTTTTCTTTTTCGCGTTTGCCGTCAGTGACCACGCTGAGCGAAGCAGCCGCGGCAGCGATCAGGACCAGCGCGGCGAGAAATACGACGGTGAGAAGCGCGAAGCCTCGTTGCCCGGTGGAATATTTGCGGCGAATTGTCGCTGGGCGTTTCATGTGGAAGGTTGCGCCAGAGCGGCCTGGTCTTCGACCAGCGGCGTTGTGTTGTGTCGACCGGAAGCGATTTCTTCGAATTCAAGGTTGGTGTTGTTGACTTTGACGATGCGGTAGCGGCCGAGGAGGATCTCGCCTTCGGAGACGATCAAGACGTCGTCACCATCGCTGAAGAAAGCGCGGCGAGCGGTTCCGTTGGGCACCGTGCCGTATCCGAAGAATTTGAGATTGCCGGGCAAAGTCGGTGGCGGAATTGGCGGAGCAGGCATTGGTCCAACCGGAGGATGAGGCTGGTCGTTTTTTGGCGCCACCACGGAAGCCACCAATGGGGCTTCCGGGCTGAACGGATTGCGGCCGTTGCTCTTGTATTCGGTCTTCTGGGCGGCATTGAGTTCGGGCCAATGCAATTCGGGATTGTCGATTCCGAGGAGCTGAACGCTGCCGATGGCGGCGGTATTATTTGTGCCGCTCGATGACTTGGCGCCACGAAAGTAACCGAAATACCAAACCAAGGCCCCGGCAACTACAAGGCCGGCAAGCAGCACGAGCTGTTTATTAAGCTTCATGCGGCGGTCCTGAAATAGGTCTGCAGATGGAGGATGACTTTGATCGGGGCGTTGGGGTTCGGATTCTGGTTGTCACCGCTGAGCGAGAGGCCTTCGAGAATGTAGTGATTGTCGGATCGCTGCAGGCCGTTTACGAAGTGAATTACGCTGGCGTAGCTACCGGAAACCGCGGCGGTGATTTCGACGTTGGTGAGCCCTCGTGCGGGAATCTCCTGTTGCTTGAAACTGAGACCTTGCACCTGGGCGCCGCCTTTCTTGGCGATGCCGTCCAAATCGGCGGTGGCGGAGGAATAGCCGGTGCTGGCGGAGAAGAGGGAGTGCTCGAATTTGTCGCAGTCGGCCTGAATGACGGGCATGCTGGACTGGATGCCCTTGGCGCGCTCGACATCAGCCTGCAAGAGCCTGAGCTGCTTGGATTGCTCGGCAAGATCCCGGGTCGGATCGTGCGCCGAAGAGGCCCATTGCCAACTGTAGGCAGCGAAGGCCACGTCAGCGGCGATCAGCAGCGCGAGTGCCGCGATGATGAAGCGCTTTTGCAATTTGAAGTCTCGTGACATCAAGTCCTCGAATATACCGCGGTCAATTCGAGCGTACTAACATCTCCACCGGAAGCGCTGGGCGCAGCGTCTTGACCGAGAGCGATGCGCGTAAACTCCTTGGAGGCTTCGAGGGCGCGAAGAAACTTGATTTTGGCTTCTTCACTGGTGGCACCCACTTTGAGTTTCACTTCGACGCGGCCTTTGACCTGTTTAGGCTCGATACTCACGACACGCACCCCGGCCGGGAGGACCCGCTCAAGGTCCATAAACATCTGGGTCCAATTGAAGCTTCGAGCATCGATAATGCCGTTGATGAAAACGGCGCGGTCGTGGACCTTGGCGTTTTCGGGGAGAGCGAAATAGTGTTGAAGCTCGTCGCGCTCGGATTGCAGGTTGGCGGCCTGGCGGCGGATTTGGTCAGCTTTGGCGCGGAACTCCGCCTCCAACTTGCGAGCCGCGTAAACGTGCCAGCCCAGGGCAATGAAGACGATGCCGGCAACAACGGCAATCGCGCCAGATCCGGTGAGGAAGCGGCGGTGGGTTTCGAGCGCCTTGGTTGCAAGATTGAGGCGTGCTCTCATGAGGTCGTCGGTGTCAGTTCCCTTCCCGCTAGTTTAGCCAACTTTCCGAAGATCATTCCCGATCCAATAAAATCCTAACTGCGATTCAACATCCAGCCCACGAGGCCTTCGAGTTCGCGATCCGCCAATGGACGGGCATCGCCTGGGATGCGGCCCTCGGAGATGGCAGTGTGCAACAAAGAATGAACCTGGCAATGAAACTCGTCTTCGAGAGGGCGCACGAACTCAGCGGTGCGGATGCCCAGACCAGCAACGCGGACGGACTGAATGCTTTCTCCCCAGGTGTCCTGATAGTAGGCGGCTACGGGGAAAATCTCTTCGAGCAGCATCTGTGGCGTTAAATTCACGCCGTAAGCCGGGAGTTCGGTGCAGCGGTATCCGCAGAGGATGCCTTCGCGAACGATGGCGGTGGTGAGGGCCGAGCCGGAGACGCGGGCGAGGAGAGTGGGCTTGGCGTTCTCGAGCAGCGAGACGGCCGCGAGCGAAGAACTGAGAACCACGCCCGGGCGCAGAGCAGCATTTTCGGCCAGGGCTTCGTATTCACGAACGATGCGCAAGCGGGCCAAACCGGTGACGACGTCAACACCATCTTCACGGGGGGACTGGCGCATGTACGAGATGAGGGTTTCATCGGCTTCGAAGGGTACGCTTTTCTTGAGCTTCCAGCGAAGCATCGGAATGGCTTCCTGGGGAGAACGGGGAAACTCGTCAAAATGCTGCACGAAAACGCGAATAACTGGGTCCGGAAGAAGGAGCGCGACATCCTCGTCCTTGGCGCGGAGACGGCCGGCGACACCAAGAACGGCGTCGCGGACAGCAGCAAGATTCACGATGTTGGTTTCGATGGCCGAGGGAAGCAGTGCGCCGGGTGCCAGCGACTCGACAGCGAAACCGTCGACGGAACCCGTGCGGGTCCAGCGGGCGCCGGCGACGCGATCCGGGGCGATCTCGATGGCCACGGGAGGATGCGGAATGGCGTCCAGCCAACGGGAGAAGCGGCGAACGAGGTCGCTCTTGTAAATACCCTGCCGAAATGTGGCGACGCTACTCAACGAAAGTCACCTTATTGATTTCCTTCAGAGTGGTGATACCAGCGCGAATTTTTGCCAAGCCGCTTTCGCGCAGGGTGATCATGCCTTCTTCGCGAGCGACGCGCTTGATTTCCGAGGTTGGGCGGCGGTCGATAATCATTTCCCGGATGCGGTCGGTAAGATCGAGCAATTCGCAAATGGCGGTACGGCCATGATAGCCGGTACCGGAACATTCGAGGCAACCGGCGCCTTCAGCAAGTAGGACGTTGCCCCAAACAGCGGGATCGAGGCCAGCGTCCGTGAGTTCCTTGGCGGTGTAGGTTTTCTGCTTTTTGCAATTTTCGCAAATGATGCGAACGAGGCGCTGGGCCATGATGCAGTTGAGAGCGGAGACGAAGTTGTACGGCTCGACACCCATGTTGATGAAACGGCCGATGACGTCGGTAACGTTGTTGGCGTGGACGGTAGTGAAAACCAGGTGGCCAGTGAGCGCGGACTGGATGGCGATCTGAGCGGTTTCCTGGTCGCGGATTTCGCCGACCATGATCTTGTCCGGGTCGTGGCGCAAGATGGAGCGCAAACCGCGGGCGAAGGTGAGGCCTTTTTTCTCGTTGACGGGAATCTGGGTGATGCCGCGAAGTTGGTATTCGACAGGGTCTTCGATGGTGATGATTTTGTCTTCGTCGGTCTTGATTTCGTTAATGGCGGCGTACAGCGTAGTGGTCTTACCGGAACCGGTGGGCCCGGTGACCAGAACCATGCCATAAGGCTCGCGAATGTAGCGGCGGAAGCGGCGCATTTCTTCCTGAGAGAAACCGACGACGTCCAGACTGAGACTCTGGAATTTCTCGGAAAGCGTTTCCTTGTCGAGAACGCGAAGCACGGCATCTTCGCCGTGGCTGGCGGGCATGATGGAGACCCGAAGATCGATGAAGCGGCCTTTGTATTTCACGCGGAAGCGGCCGTCTTGAGGAACGCGGCGTTCGGCGATATCGAGATCGCTGAGCACTTTGATACGCGAAAGTACAGTGGAGTGCCACTCTTTGGCGATGGGCTGCATGGCGTGCTGGAGAACACCGTCGATGCGGTACTTGACGGCTACTTCGGAGTCGCGAGCTTCGATGTGAATGTCGGAGGCGCGGCGTTCGAGGGCTGTAAAGATGACGGTTTCAACCAAGCGAACCACCGGGCTAGCGGTGGTGTCGCGAGTGAGGCGGTCACCGGAAATAGTCTCGTCACTCTCTTCATCGTCCTTGGAGACTTGCAGGGTAAAGGCCTCGGTGGCTTGTTCGAGGACTCGCTGAGACTGCTCCGTACGCTTGAGGAGATCACCGATCTGACGAGCGGTGGCGACCCGAATAACCAGTTTTTTGCCGAGCAGAAGCGGGAGTTCATCGCTCATCTGCACACTGGGATCAGCCACGGCGATGGACAACAGGTTGTCTTGCACTTCGAGCGGAACAAAGTTGTAGCGGAACATCAGATCCGCTGGAATGGTGCGAAATAGCTCCGGGTCAATGCGCTGTTCCCGCAGATCGATGAACGGCAAGCGATAGCGCTCGGCAAGCTTGCGGGCGTGATCGCGTTCGTGCTGGTCGTCTCCTCCGGCGGGGAGTGCGTGAGCAGGCGAAAGATGTTCGGTGGTAGCCATAGGTTCCTATTTTATGGAGAACGAAAAGATGGGCAGGTAGAGTGAAATCAAGACAAAGGCAACAAGCAAGCCCATGAAAACGAGAATAATCGGTTCGATCAGAGAGACCAGAGCGGAAAGTCGCAGATTGACTTCTTCTTCGTAGAATTCCGCAACGCTGGTAAGCATAGGAGCAAGCGCGCCGGAAGACTCACCGACTTCGATCATATCCAGAGCAAGATCGGGCATAACTGCCCTGGAAGCGAGAGCGGCATGCAGGGATTCGCCTTCCCGGACACTCTGCGTGGCTTGAGCTACGGTGGCTCTAACGAGCCGGCTAGTGATGGCGTCGGCAGCCGTTGAGAGCGCGGAGACGAGTGGAGTTCCACCGGTAAGCAGCGTGGCGAGAGTGCGGGAGAATTGGGCGACCTGGAACTTCAAGAGCGTGTCGCCAATCATTGGCGTTTTGAATCTCAAACGGTCGAAAGCGGCGCCGCCCTCTTCGCTGCGGGACCAGAAATAAACGAGGATTGCGGCGAGAAAGACTGCGGCGATGGCGCCGAGAAGATAGTAGCGATAGTCGACGGTGACGGCGATGAGAATTTTCGTGGCGGTAGGGAGTTCGGCGTTGAGGTCGCGATACAGGAGAGCAAACTTGGGGATGACGACGGTGACCAGATAACTGACGATGATAGCGGCGACGACAATCAGAAGCACCGGGTAGACGAGGGTAGCGAGAATTTTCTTGCGCACGCCGGTGCTGACGCGCTGATATGTGATGTAGTAGTCGAGCACACCGGACAAGTTCCCGCTCTTTTCGCCGGCGAGAATAGCAGTGGAATAGACCTTGGAGAAAACACCAGCGGCGTCGACCGCTTCAGAGAGCGACTTGCCTTCACGGACGCGGTCGCGGATCTGCGCGACGATGGGACGGAGCTTGGGAGAGGCCGCGCGAGTAGCGAGGAGATCCAGGGCACGGAGGATGGGCAAGCCGGCCTTGATGAGAGTGTTGAATTGCTGGTTGAGGATCAGGAATTCCGAACCCCCGACTTTGCGCTCACTGCGCCGTCCCATGCCGGCGATGAGGCTGCTGCGAGCTTCTACCGAGTAGACGTACAGGCCCCTATCCGCCATCTTCTGGCGGGCTTCGTCAAGAGTGCCGGCTGCCTCGACGTGAGAAAAGACCCGTCCGTTGGCATCCGCCACGCGGCAAACAAACTCCCCCATAGACCTTCAGTTTACCTCAAACAAGTAATATGCGGCTGGGAGGACGATGGTTGGCCGTATCTTTTCGGAAACATCGGGGCTAAGGTTTACGGGCCTAAGGATTTACGCGGCTTTCGCTGGAGGGCAATTCTCCATTGACAATGGCCGTGCCTGGCGAGGGGGCGAAGTGAAAGAGCGATTCGGGCAGGGGCTGGTCGAACTGCCAGTTGGCAAATTTGAATTCGATGGCCGCGCCTCCGGGCTGCTTGATGAGGACGCGATTGAGGATACCGGTAGTGGAATCGATCTCGAGAAAGGCCGCATCGCCTCGAGTTTCGGCGGCGGCTTCGCGATCGGGGGCATGAGCTTTACCACCCTCCGCGCCTTTGACGGCACAGAAAAGCACCACGCTCCCGCTTTTCTGAGGTGCCTCGGTAGTCGCTAGGTAGACGGCGGAACACACACGAGAAAGCTTGGATCCCCCGACTAGGAGGGCCAAGGGAGTGCGCCAGTCGCTGCTCTGTTTTGCGGGGACACGGGTGACGGTATGGTCGGCGGGCACATAGAACCAAGCGGACTTTCCATCCACCAGGAAGAGACTGTCGTCGGGAGAATGGTACTCCCAACGCATTTTGCCTGGACGGCGGAAATAGGCTGTGCCGGCGTCAGCGCGGGTGACACGGCCGTTGTCGGTGTAGCGCTCGAGGAAAGTGGCCTGGAGTGTCTTGGGGGCGCTATAGAGCGTCTCAAATTGGCGCACCACAGCTGAGGCCCCCTTCGATGCCGGGGGCAAAGGAGAGAAGGTGAGCAGAGCGAGAAGTACAGAAATCACGTTGTGAGTTTACATCGTGGGAGGCTGCTTGCCAAAATGGCGGGGCAAAATAGAACAGAGCACGAGAGTTGCCTCCCGTGCTCTGCTCTTCGAACGAAAGTGCTTACTGGAGCACGACGGCCGTTGCCGTAGGTACTCCGTTTGCCGGAACCGCGCAAGCTGCACCAGCCGGATCGAAATAAATGACATTCGTCTGGTTGGAACAGAACTGGCGGTTACCAGTTGTGCCAACGTTGGTCGGAGTAGCGGACACGGTGAACGTATCGTTCACTGGAGGAGTAGCAGTGTTAGGAACGCCAGTCTCGGCGAAGGTATAACCGCTCTTCACTCCCGCAGCCAATACTCCATCAACGATGCCCTTGCCGCCCGGGCAAGTGGCTCCGGAAGGACCCATATCCGCAAGCGCAAGCGAATAGCCAATCTGCGGGCACACCGAGTTAAACGTTGCTTCTCCGGTGTTGATGGTGCGCACCGTGCCGGCCGCACCCGCTTCGTTGGCCGCCAGCTTGGATTTGATGAGGTTCGGAATGGCAATCGCCGCGATAATCAAAATGATCGCCACGACGATCAAAAGCTCGATAAGAGAGAAACCCTTTTGCTGCTTCTTCATGCTGTCTCCTTAGAGGAATCGTTATAGTGCCAGAGCACGCAAGGGATTGTGCACGCTAGGGGCCTTTGAGAGGAAGAGAACGGAACCTCGACAGATCTGTAACATGCTGACAATAAGCCCCTTAACGAGGCCTAAAGAGCGGGAGCGATCTTTAGGGCATGAAGCGACCCTTGGAGTGACGGTTTTTGTCATCCTGGAGCAGACAAAATTTGGTTCCGCGAGAGACTTGTGTCAAGGTCCATCAATCGCGCAAGTGGAGTGGGCTCCAGCGGCCGCCTATTCAATCAGGCCATGAGCCAGCAAGCGGATCAAGGGATTGTGCTCGAAGAGAGTCTCGAAGAGAGTAAGGTGAGCAGAGCGAGAAGTACAGAAATCACGTTGTGAGTTTACATCGTGGGAGGCTGCTTGCCAAAATGGCGGGG
>Ga0137403_10001323_pt1 | contig 31238 bp, 21 predicted proteins | sample CZOMad2_1_16fung_FD_122057 | JGI IMG/M metagenome (GOLD analysis project Ga0137403, IMG submission 122057) | Vadose zone soil fungal communities from Angelo Coast Range Reserve, California, USA - CZOMad2_1_16fungal (Hybrid Assembly) | ecosystem: Environmental > Terrestrial > Soil > Vadose zone... | reverse complement strand
ATCAAGTGGCTGGAGACAGCCTGTTCCAGTCCCGCGCGGTACATATCGATATAGTGCTTCTCCGGGAGGCTGCCGTCGTCGGGAGCGACCTGGAGGTCCCAATACTGTCCGCTGCGCCAGTCGCCGGTCTCGTCGAGTTCAAACCAGTGACCTGGCATGAGCTTGCGGATTCCGGAAAACATGGTGTCTGGGCCAGAGGTGTAGCCGAACGCGAGATATTCGCCCAAGATGCTGCGATTGAATTCGGGGTTGACTCCGGGATAGGCCAAGAGCGCTTTGATTTCCGAGCCGAACAACAACGTTCCGTCCTGGTGCCGGTAGTAGAAGGGCTTGATGCCGAGGCGATCGCGGGCGCCGAAGAGAACGCGGCGGCGTTGATCCCAGATAACGAAGGCAAACATGCCGCGCAAATGCTGTACGCAATCGCGACCGTATTCTTCGTACAGATGGACTATGGATTCCGTGTCGCTATGTGTGCGGTAGACATGGCCACGGGCTTCCATATCCTTGCGAGAGTCTCCGTGGTTGTAGACTTCGCCGTTATAGACGATCCAGACGTCGCCGGTCTCGTTAGACAGCGGCTGATGACCGGACTTGACGTCGATAATGCTGAGGCGTCGCATGGCGATGCCGACGTTGGCGTCAACGAAGAGACCTTCGTCGTCGGGACCGCGATGCGTAATTTGGCGGTTCATGGATGCCAGAGTGGAGCGATCCACTCGACGGGTTCGATCTTGAAAGAAGATCCCACAGATGCCGCACATTTATCGGCCCGTCCTATCTCTTGCGCCGGAGAGTGCCAGGTCCCGCCCAAGAACGGCATGGTCCAAAGGTTGGTGCAGGACAAGCTGGTCTTTGTAAGGAGAGCAGACTTGGGTCGTGTCTCCGCGGGTAACAAGTTGGCAGTACGGAACCGCACCGTGCGCCGAGACGAGCCGCTTTCCGGCTGCTTCCACATAACTACCGTTGTAGAAATACAAATCATGCAAAATCCGGTCGACGGCGCGATAGTAGACGAACTCGGCATCGCTGGCCCAGCTGGCGTGCAACCACGGTGCGGTTTTTTGGGGTCCTGATTTCTGGCGAAAAAAGAATCCGTGCTGCTCGTGGCCGACCTCCTCGTTGCCGACCTCGTAGAGATACCCACGAACATCGGCGGCGTCACTTTCATTTAGGGAACGAAGACTACCGCGGGGCTGATTCCGATTCGAGAGGGGCTGGAGGAGGGTTGCGCATTCGGCGGGAAGTTCGAGTTCGGCGGAGCAGCGGTACGTCCATGCGTCTTCACGACGACCATAAACCGGAGACCACGAACCAGGGCGGAGTTCGCGGCGCCACTGATCACCGGTACAGTTGACGATGTCGAGACCACAATCCGGGCCGGAACGGGTAAAAAATCTGCCTTCCCGCTCCGAGGAATGTAGATCCGGGCCGAGATGCCAAGCGAGTTCGAGATTATGCACTCCGCTGCCCTCCGCCACGTCGCGAATGAGCCAAAATCTCTCGGGGAGATGAAAAACCCAGCGCCGGTGACTGATGCCACGCTCGGCGTAGCCATCGTGGCTACCGCAAAACAAATCAAAGTACTCGGCGGCGACCCATATTTCCGGGTGGGACCGCGTTAACCGGCTCCAGGCGAATGGTCCCGTGGGATCACTCTGCCCATAGCCATCGACCGTCATTGTGTTGTGCGCCGTGGTGCCACGGAGCGCATTACGGTCCGAGCCATCTCCCACATATTCAAGGGTGCCCGGGTCTTGCAGGAGCACCCGACGGCCATACAGAAGCTGCACGCCGAGCGCGTCCGCGTGCCCGTGGCCTGCAGATCCCGCGCCTTGTGCGCCGGCATCAACGATGAGTTGTTGTGGGATGGGCTCGGCGCCGGCCATCAGATAAAAGCCTGAGGCCTCGAGCGCAGCGGAGCCTGCTTGTGTAGGAACGGCTTTTAGGGCGTCAAACTGCTCGACCCCTTCCGCGCCGAGAAGCCAGATCAAATCTTCCGTCAGGCCGCCGGCAACGTGTTTGAAGTCACCTCGACCGAAGACTACCGCCGCCGTGGCTAACGGGTCGGCTAAGTGCTCGGCGCGATTTCTCCGGGCATCCAGGACACGTCCGCCGTCGTCGTCGCCAAAACTTGCCGTGATTCCGGTGCGGCTGAGCAGCGCCAGAGCTGTGCACATGCGCTCGACGGTGTTGGCGTATTCGGCGGGCGGTGGGATATCGCTCTTGGCGGCCAAAAGCCCGCAGTGGAGGAAAAACTCGAGGGCATAGACGTGGTAGTAGGCGCTTTGCTCGAAGTAAAAACCGTCGTCGCGCACTTGCTTTTGGGCCTGCTGGGCGATCATCCGCCATCCCAGTTCGCGCCAATGCTCAGACTGAATCGCTTCTGGACAACTCGTTCCAATAAAGAATAAGGCCGCTACCTCGCCCAGCAGATGCGTGTTGGGCGAAAAATAGGTGGAGAGATAGCGCTCGATGTGACGCCCGCTGAGCGCCAGAGCCCGGCTCAGATCGGTGTGAAACGCGGCGGGCATGACCGGATTCCCCTGCAAAAGGGCACGGACCCACAGCCAGGAAAGACTGCGGAAGGCTACCTCCAAACTGCTGGACCAGTTGATTCCGATGGGGTAAGGGTTTTGCTCCTGCCAGGAATACCATTGAGCAATGAGTTCGTTGGTGAAACGCTCGTCTCGTGTCAGCAAATAGGCTTTCGCCAGAACGACGAGGTGCTGATGGCGATTCAATTCCCAGGTCACCTTAGAATCGCCTACCTGGTCGAAATCGAGGTACTGAACGCGGAAAGCTAACGCGCGGGGAGCCTGCTTGCCGTGCACCTTGTCCAAGTGCCAGTCGATGACTTTGCCGTAATCCAAGTCTTCGAATCCCAACAGATCGAAGCGGTGTTCCAGGATCCGTTCCGCACGGATGACAATCGCCTCGGCCTCGGCGGGAAGCCGCTCGCGGAGAAGCGCGACCAGTTGCGGAACCTCGCCGGTTTCGAAGAAGAATCGCCCCTGCCGGCCTGACGGTCCTGGACGGAGGCCGGAAGGCCGCTGGTGACCGAGCTTAGCCAGCAGCGCATCCCCACGGTGCGACGCGGCCTGCCGGGAGCGGTCCCATAATTCCGTCCGTTCCATAGACGCCAAACGGGAAGCCAAACGTCGGATTCGATGTTGCCAGCTCGCCATAGCAATCGAGTGATACGAAGGCAGGAACTGAACCGATTTTACAGGAATTGCACCCGCTCCCCGCGGCTAAACTGGCGAATTGACGGCGTGGTTTCAATAACTTCGGTAATTTCTCCGACGGCGGCTTCGCTGTGCGCTGGTGGTTCGAACTGGTATGCTTTGTAGTGACTGATTTAAGGGATTTTGGTCGTTGAGCTTTCGAACATTGAAGGTATGATCGGGCACCCAGGGCCGTGAGATTGTCTGATCGAAATGCTGATGAATGTTTTGGAAGCGTGCACGATCTTGCGCTGTTTTCAGTCGTTGAGTTCGTCCTCTCACAAAACAATAGACACCTTCTTAAATTCCCAAAGGAATCATGACTCGTTCGATCAGCGTGTTTGGACTCGGTTACGTCGGCTCAGTGAGTGCGGCCTGCTTCGCCAAGCAGGGATTTCCCGTCATCGGGGTGGACCTGAATCGCGACAAAGTACAGATGATGGCTTCGGGGCGCAGTCCCATTCTCGAGCCCGGGATGAGCGAGCTCACCGCCGAAGCGCACAAGGCTGGACGCTTGAACGCCACGATGGACGTGGCGGAGGCCGTCGAGAAGACAGATATCTCGATTCTTTGTGTGGGCACACCCAGCATGCGGAGCGGCAAACTGGACTTAGGACACATCGAGCCCGTATGCCGGCAGATTGGAGAAGTCCTGGCCAAGAAAAAGGGCTTCCATCTCGTGGTGCTCCGCAGCACGGTGCTGCCGGGAACTGCGGCCACTCTCGTGGTGCCGACGCTGGAGAAGGCTAGCGGGAAGCGATCCGGGACGGATTTCGGTGTTTGTTCGAATCCCGAGTTTTTGCGCGAGGGCTCGGCTGTCAAGGATTTTATGGAGCCAGCAATGACCGTTATCGGCGCCGCTGATCCGGCGCACAGCGCGTTCCTGCGAGAGATTTATGTCTGGGCGCCTGGGCGAATTTTCGAAACATCTTTCACGTCGGCCGAAATGGTGAAATACGTTTGCAATTCGTGGCACGCGCTCAAGGTGGCGTTCGCCAATGAGGTCGGATCGCTGGCTAAGGAGATGGAGGTCGACGCCGAGGCCGTTGTCGAGATATTTTGCACCGATACAAAGCTCAACATTTCTTCCACCTATCTGAAGCCCGGATTCGCGTTTGGCGGGTCGTGCCTGCCCAAGGACGTGCGCGCTCTCAGTCATCGGGGCCGGGAAATGGATCTGAAACTTCCATTGTTTGAGTCAATTCTGCCAAGCAATGACCGCCATCTTGATCGCGCCGTCGACATGATTCTGCGTACGGGCAAGAAGAAGATTGGGCTTTTGGGACTTAGCTTCAAAGCGCATACGGACGATCTCCGCGAGAGTCCACAAGTCATCCTTGCCAAACGTCTTCTGGGCGAAGGCCGCCAGCTTCTCATCTGGGACGAAAACGTAACCATGGGCCGACTCATCGGGTCGAATCGCCAATATATTGAAGAAGAGATTCCGCACCTGGGAGAAGTTTTGGGAAATGACTTGGCCAAGGTTGTGTGCGGGTCCGAAGTGATTGTGGTCGCGACACGGATTGATCGCGAGGAACTACGGCGGCTGCTAAAACCTGATCATAAAGTCATCGATCTGGTGAATCTGGACAGGGTTCACCGCCCGGACGCTGGCCCCGCGTACGAGGGAATCTGCTGGTAACGGCGGGCGAATCGTGAAGATACTCTGGGTCAAACCTGGCAAGCTCCTGCCCCTCGATAGCGGGGGCCAGCTGCGCACCTACAACATTCTGCGCTGCTTGGCGTCAGAGCATGAACTGACTTACCTGTCGTACTACGGGGGCTCGCGCGACGAGACGTACGAACGCGAGATCGTGGGGCACATTCCTGGAACCGTTAGTGTTTACACGGGAGCGCCTGACGCGACGCCCGGAGAGCACTATCTCGACTACGCGCGCCGAGTGATTTGGCGCGCGCCCTATGCCGTGAGCAAGTTTACGGACAAGAGAGTACAGCGGCTGCTCGCGGAATGGATGCAGCAGCGACGGTTCGATGTGGCGGTTTGCGATTTTCTTTCGTCAACGCTCAACTTCCCACGGGAACTGCCGCTTCCCACTGCGCTTTTTCAGCACAATGTGGAAACGGTTCTATGGAAGCGGAGAGCCGAGTTTGAAGTCAAGTGGCTGGAACGCATGATTTCGAAGCTCGAGTACGCCAAGATGCGGCGGTACGAGCCTGCGCAGGTTCGCCGGTTCCATCATGTAATTGCCGTGTCCGGCGCGGATCGTGACACGATGAGCGCGATGGTGCCCTCAGCGAATATCAGCGTGGTGCCGACCGGCGTGGATCTCAATAAATTTCAGTACGATCCTGGTCTCCGACCTCAGGGACTGGACGTTGTGTTTACAGGGTCCATGGACTGGAAGCCCAACATCGATGGCGTCGAATTCTTTTGTAAGGAAGTCTGGCCTGAGGTGCTCGCGGGGATCCCCAACGCGCGCTTCCTGATCGTCGGGCGCCGCCCCAACCAACGCGTGAAAGACCTGGCTAGCGCTTCGGTCGAAGTGACGGGAACGGTGCCTTCGATAGTGGAGTACTTGCGCCGCGCTTCGGTCTTCGTTGTTCCGCTTCGTATCGGCGGGGGCACCCGTATCAAAATTTACGAGGGCATGGCCATGGGCAAGGCGACGGTCTCGACAACAATTGGGGCCGAAGGTCTGGACGTCACCCATGGGCAGGACATCATCCTGGCTGATGACCCGTCTTCGTTCGCCAAAGCGATCATTCAATTTTTGCAGGACGACGCCATGCGGCGACGATTCGAAGCCGCTGCGGCGGCGACCGCGGGAAAGTACGATTGGCCGGGAATTACGAGGCAGTTCGTTGAAGTTTTGAGGGCAACCATCCGGGCGGCCTCCGGCTCAATACAGGAAGCCCCGGTGCTCCACGCTCAAGGATCATGAGGGCTGCGGAAATGCGACCGGGAATCGGACGTTGGGTCGCCAATCGCTCGCAGTCCTCTTCCTCTGGCCATCGTTTGGAGCGGATCCGCGCAGCGTCTAGTTCTCCTGTTTCGGCCAGGAATCAGCAAAATTCACTAGCAAATCAAGGCACGACCACCCAACTCCGGAACAGAACAGGCGTGAATCGGAGGTCCATGGGCCCGGACCCAATGCTTTCGCCGGTTTCCCCGAAAGGACATGTCCGAAGGAAATGGGCCGCGTGTCCTACTGAGACCTACCCGATTGTGCTATGCGCCCATACAGTCGGGTGCAAGGACTCGACCTGTGTGAGTTCGCCCCAAAATACAGTGTTTATAGGACGTGTATGCCTAAAGTTTTGCTGGCCGAAAAGGGCGTCTGCGGTTTCGGCTCAAAAGGCTCGCGGGGTTCGTTCCTCAGTGTGGGTTTTGCATTGGTCCTTTTGGCCGGGCTGGCGGGAATCGAGGCAGGATGCGCCCCCGTTAGCAAACTATCCGCCATGGATCTTACGAGCCCTACTGCGCACACGACAGTCGCTGCAAATAGCCAACCGATCATGGTCACTGCGAACCTGGGCGTTGCGGAGCAGGGCGTTGCGTTTAACGGACGAATTAGCGCGACGGGCGGAGTTGCCCCTTACCATTTTTGGATTCGTTTTGGCGACCTGCCTGTTGGTTTGAGTTTGAACAAGAGCACGGGTGTCATCTCGGGAATTCCGCAGAGCCCACAGACTCGTGACTTCACCGTGCGAGTTTCCGCTCACAATTGGAACCATCACACGGATCTAGGGCTTCGACTGACGGTGGGATCGAAATCGACGGGTGTGACAGTCACCGTCACACCAGCGAGCACTACGCTGTCCTCTGGGGCGACCCAGCAACTGTTAGCCGCCGTGCATGGCTCGAGCAACGCGGAAGTAAGATGGAGCACTACAGCGGGAACCGTCTCGACGAGTGGATTATTCACCGCTCCCAAGGTGTCCAGCGCGACCACGGCGATGGTCACCGCCACAAGCGCGGCCGCCGCTGGCGCGACAGCCTCCTCGACGATCTCAGTAACGCCGGTGGCAATCGCGAACCTGACCGTATCCACGAACAGCCTGCCTGATGCGTCGCAGGGTTCGTCTTACTCAGTCGGCCTGTCTGCAACGGGCGGAGCGCAGCCTTATTCCTGGAAGCTTACAACGGGTTCACTGCCGGCTGGCATATCGCTCGACGCTGCGGGAATGGTCAGCGGGAGCCCCTCGAAATCTGGACCTTTCTCCTTTACCGCGACGGTGACGGATCGGGATTCACGCACTGCCTCCGGGGCATTCGACGTAACCGTCAATGCCGCCAACACCAACGCCAAATTTGATGGCCCTGCGGAACTACCTCGCGTCTATGTGCAGAGCGCTCTAGCGAATACTCCCGCGAACGGCAAGACGTGGGCAGTGGGGGACGCAGCCAGCCTGCAATCCGCATTGAACTCGGCGGCGTGCGGCGACACGATCAGCTTGAAATCTGGCGCGACGTTTACCGGTTCCTGGACTTTCCCCGGCAAAACCTGCGACGACCAGCACTGGATTATCGTGCGCACTTCCGCGCCAGACTCGAGCCTGCCTCGTGAAGGAAACCGCATTTCTCCCTGCTACGCGGGCGTGGCTTCCCTGCCGGGGCGACCCGCGTTCAATTGTTCGGCGGTGCAGAACGTGATGGCGAAGCTGGTCATGGGACAGAGTTCGGGATCAGGACCCATCATCTTTACAAGCGGCGCCAACCATTACCGCCTCATCGGACTGGAAGTTACGCGACTGCCTAACGCGACGGCCATCGGAAACCTGGCCTATCCATCCGCGGGATCGACGGGCGACCATATCATTTTCGACCGTATGTGGATGCACGGCACCGCGAAGGACGATACGACTCGCGGGATTTACTTGAGCGGCCTCACCTATACGGCCCTAGTTGACTCCTACCTCAACGACTTCCATTGCGAATCGGCCTTGGGAACCTGCACCGATGCGCAAGCTCTGGCGGGCGGACTGGGAACAACTCCGGGAGGTCCTTACAAGATTGTGAATAACTTCCTGGAATCTGCCGCGGAGAATATCCTGTTCGGCGGCGGGCACGCAACGCAGACTCCAGCCGATATAGAGATCTCTCACAACCACTTTTTCAAGCCCCTTACGTGGATGCCCGGCCATGCTAACGCGGTGTTGGGAAATCATGGCAGGCCGTTCATCGTAAAGAACCACTTTGAACTTAAGAATGCACAGCGGGTGCTGTTCGACGGCAACATAGCCGAAAACTCCTGGGGTGGATTTTCCCAGGCCGGATTCACCGTGGTGTTGACTCCAAAAAACCAAATGACTGCCAACGGAGGCGTTTGCCCGATCTGCCAGGTCACCGACATCACCATTCGCAACAGCACGTTCAGCCACATAGCAAGCGGGTTCCAGATCGCAAATGCACTGGAGACGGGTGGCAAAGTGCCGCCATTAGCTGGCGCACGCTATAGCATCCACGACGTAGTTTTGGATGATATAGACGATGCAACTTACACGGGCCAGGGGCAACTCGCGCAGATTTCAACGGGCCTCACCGCACCCCTGCTCGCCGACCTACAGATGACCCACATTACGGCATTTCCCCACCATTCGTTATTCATCGTGGGGAACCCGGCATCACCCAAAATGCCGAATTTCGTTTTCTCCGACAGCCTTGTAACGACGGGGGCCTACCCGGTTTGGACGGTCGGCGGTGCCGGGGCAGCATGCGCGATCTTACACTCCGTTCCAACGATCGTGCTGAACGCTTGTTTCAGCAATTTAACATTCAGCGGCAATACCCTGATCGGCGCTCCTAGCCTGTTCCCGATCGCGTTGTGGCCGAGCGGCAACACCATGGCGAAGGACGGCAATTCCGTTGGCTTCGTGAATTTCAACGGCGGCAACGGCGGGGACTACCACCTAAAAGCCGATTCGACTTTCAAGAGAGCCGCTAGCGATGGCAAGGATGTGGGCGCGGATATTGATGCCATCGCCGCCGCGACAAAAGGCGCATACTAGCGCGTCAAAGACACCCTTCTCGGCCCGACCCAACGACTGCTAAATGTCCGGGTGGGGGTATCTACTGCAACGGCACCTGTCAGTAGATTTTCGCCTTCGAATCGTGCCTTGAACAAGCTCGCTGCGATCCTCGCCCTGTCGTCTTGCTGAAAACCAATAGTAGGTCTCTTCCGATTCCCAATTTTCGCCCGTCGGGTTGGGCACTGAGAGAATGCCGTGCGTGGTAGTCTTTTCTCAGGCCACCATAAATCCTTATGAGCGCTATTTGGCATCGAAATTCTCTTACAATCTGGCTGACGGGCCTCGTTATCGTGCTTGCTGCTGTCCCGCCGAGAATCGTCGCGGGCGATACGAATCGACCCTCCGGGGTTTTCGACGGCCCCGCCGAATTGCCCAGGGCACATGTGAAAAGCTCCCTGACAGACACACCCGCGCCGGGCAAAGTTAGAAATGTAAAGGCGTCGGACGACCTGCAACACGCACTTAACGACGCGGCATGCGGCGACACCCTGAAACTGGAGGCTGGTGGGGTATTTAGCGGTCACTTCGTGCTTCCAGCGAAACCCTGTGACGACGCCCACTGGATTATCTTGCGGACCAATGCGCCGGACTCCGCGCTGCCACCGGAAGGCACCCGGTTGACGCCCTGCTACGCCGGGGTGGCGTCGCTTCCTGGGCGTCCCAGCTATCCGTGTGCATCCGCGAAGAATGTCCTGGCGCGGATCGAATACCCGAAGAAGGGCCGGGGCCCGATCGAATTCGCCCCCGGGGCCAATCATTACCGCTTTCTGGGACTGGAAATTACGCGCACCGCGTCCGAGGAGTCAGTTTCCAACTTGATCTTGATCGAAGGCAATTCCTCGGCCGATCATCTCGTTTTCGACCGGGATTGGATTCACGGTACGGCACAGAGTGAGACCACTCGAGGCATCGGATTAGGTGGAAGCACGGATGTTGCGGTGGTGGACTCCTACTTCAGCGACTTTCACTGCATTGCCCAAATCGGTACCTGCACCGACGCACAGGCGGTGGCAGGCGGTCTCGGTGACAAACCAATGGGGCCATACAAGATCGAGAACAACTTCCTGGAGGCGTCCGGGGAAATGGTGATCTTCGGCGGGGGGTACGCTACCACGGCGCCTCACGATATAGAGATTCGTCGTAACCATATGTTCCGGCCCATGACCTGGAGGAAAAACGCTCCCGGTTTCGTCGGGAGTTCGGACGGTCATCCCTTCATCATCAAAAACCTTTTTGAGCTGAAAAATGCCGAGCGCGTGCTCTTTGAAAACAACGTCATGGAGAACTGCTGGGGCGGGTTTTCTCAAGAGGGCTATGCCATTCTGCTGACGCCACGAAACCAGGAGCCGAACCGATGCCCGGAGTGCCTGGTATTGGATGTAACCATCCGAAATTCCCGAATCAGCAATATCGGTGCGGGATTCCAGATCGGCAACGTACCGTCCGACGTCGGAGACTATGCCAAGGATGGAGGGCGTTACAGCATTCACGATGTCCTGGTGGAGAATTTGGATGGGGAGAAATTTCAGGGTCACGGAGTCTTGTTTGAGATTATTTCCACTCGCGTCACCCTCCACGACGTATCCATCGATCACGTAACCGGACAGGCTACCAAGTCCCTGTTTTTGATTGGGGAACGCACCAACGAAGCCAAGATGCCGAATTTCACCTTTACGAATAACCTGCTCGGCGCCGGAAAGCAACCAGTTCTCCTCACGGGTGGAGGTCCAGAAAACTGTGCATTTCGTCCCGAAGTGCAGGGGCCGGCAGGTGTCTTCGAAAGCTGTTTCGCGAATGCAAAGGTTGCTGGGAACTTAATCATCGGTGGGCGCAACAAATGGCCTCCGAAAAACTTTCTAGTGAAGAACGTTAGCGAAGTTGGCTTCCAGGCCGCAGACCAAGATCAAGTTCGCGACTATCGGCTACACCCCACCAGTCACTACAGGAGCGCGGGCACCGACCAAAAGGACGTGGGTGCCAACATCGATGCCATCGAGGCGGCGACCAAGGACGTCCTCTAAGTTTATGTTACGGTGCTCCCTGATGACACGATGGATCTCTCTGTCCGAAACGCTCCCGTCCACGTGCCCACGACCGGTTGCGCATGCGTAAGCTCGACATCCTAAAGAATGTTGGCTCCAGCTGGGTCAGTCTCGGAGTCAACATTGTCATTGGCTTCTTCCTTTCTCCCTTCATTCTGCACCGGCTAGGGGACGCCGCGTTCGGCATCTGGGTGTTGATCTTTTCCGTCACCGGTTATTACGGAATCTTCGATCTGGGGATTCGTTCTTCGGTGATCCGGTACATTTCGAAGTTAACGGCGGTCGAGGATAAGGAGGGCTTGGCGAAGTTTTTCAACACGAGTCTGGCCACCTATACGTTCATCGGACTGGCTACGACGGCGGTCACCCTGATCGCCAGTCGCTATGTGGGAGCGATGTTCAAGATAGATCCAAATTTCCTACCCACCGCGCATTGGCTTTTCCTGATCGTTGGTCTGTCCGTAGCGGTCGGTTTCCCTCTCGGTATTTTTGCGGGAATGTTGGAAGGACTGCAGCGCTTCTACCTGCTGAACTTCACCAACGTTATTTCCCTCGTGCTGCGGGCGATCTTGACCGTGATGGCTTTGCACAGAGGCTACGGTTTGCTCACGGTTGGGCTGATTACGGTTCTCCTGCCCTTACTTAGCTCCGTGGCGCGCGCTGTTCTCGTCTTCCGAATCCTTCCTATCCCGATCGGCTGGAAGTACGTGGACCGGTCAGTTTTTTCGGAAATGGCCAACTACAGCGGCGTAACGTTCGTCATTCAAGTGGCTTATAAGCTTCGCTTCAAGACCGACGTGATTGTAATCGGAAAGTTCCTGGGCTCGGCGTTTATTACACAGTTCTCGATCGGCGGGCGCCTCGTGGACTATGCCACCGAGGTGGTGGGCAGTCTGGCGCAAATTTTCCTGCCCATGTCGAGCCAGTCGGATGCGAAGGGTGACGCTAATCGGCTGCGCAAGATTTTTGTCGCGGGCAACCGGGCATGCGCTCTCGTCATTTTTCCTGTGACGGCCATCCTTGTTATTTTGGGCAAATCCGTTATCGAGGCGTGGGTGGGCCGAAAATACGTGGCCGCCAGTTACCCAATCATGCTGGTGCTTTTGCTCCCGACTACGCTCATCCTCGCGCAAAACGCTACTCCGCGCGTTATTTATGGTATGGCCAAGCACAGGACACTCGCTTGGATCACCTCCATTGAAGGCGTCGCGAATCTGATTCTGAGCATCGTGTTGGTGCGCTGGATGGGAGTCATTGGGGATGCCATCGGTACAGCGGTTCCGCTCAGTTTCACAGCTCTGTACTTCACCCCGCGTTATCTGTCCAGACTGCTCGGGGTTCGCGTTTGGACGTTCCTTCGCGAGGCTTATGTACTTCCGGTTGTTCTTTGCACTCCATTGGTGGCTGTGTTGATGATCATGCGGCGCTGGTTCCCGGTCCACAGGCTCATACCCTTGATGACGGAGATCGTTCTGGCGATGGCGGTTTATGGGGTGGGTTTGTGGTGGGCTGTGCGCACTCGGCGCGTCTATGAAGTGGGAGATCTCGCCAGTCCGGAACTACTGGCAGCAGAGACGACGGAATTGGCGGAAAGCCTCACCGATCAGGTATAGCTCAGCTCTTCCGCTCAATTGGCGACAATGGGCTTCCCCGGCGGCTTCCCGGGCAGTTGGGGGCGGGAAATCCCAACGAGCCAATCCACTTTCTCGCCGACTTTGTCCTCCGACTCAGTCTGTTTGAGAGAAGCCTTGACCGTGTTCAGATTCGCGATGACACCGGCGAGTTTGGCGCACATATCGGCGGCGTCCGTCTCCCGGTAGGTAACAACGCCTGGCGGACGGCGTCCGTTGTCGCTGGCAACCACGGGAACACCCAGGGTCAGACTCTCCAGGACCGAAGCTGAGACCCCATCGCAGGTTGGCGTGCGCCAGAAAATTGTGGAGCGAGTCAACAACGTGAGGAATGTGTCATGGTCCACGTTGCCGAGGAGCAACAGGCTATCGCGTTCCTGCCCGGGCCAGGCCCCAACGAACTCCTGCGCTTTCGGCATTTCCTTGCCCGGGAACCCCAACCAGATGAATCCGGCCTTGGGATGATCCTGAAGAAAGCGAGACATTGCCTCGCGCATGATCTCCAGTTCATACTCGGGCCGGAACGACACGTAGGAACAAATGACGGGTTCGTGACTACCGAAGAAAGCCTCCACCGGCGCGTCCAGGGAACGTGACTCAAAATCCAGATATTGTGACGAGAAGGCCGAAATCGCCGTGACCTTCCCTGCTGGGATTCCGTACTGAACGATTTCCTGTTTGATTTCTTCGCTGTTGCAAGTGATTTTCCCTGCCAGGGTAAACAACAGCCAAAACGCGTTTCGCAACTTTAAGGAGTTGCGTTTGGGGAAATACATCTGGGAGAGACCGCCGTGGAACGTGAGGTACGAAGGGCGAAAAACGAGACGTCCTACGATCATGGCCGCGAGCGCAAGCAGGTAACCGGTTTTGGACTGTCCATTCACGTGCATGCTGAGCCGGTAACCGCGAAATGCGTAGCGCCAGAGCTTCAGGAAATAATCAAGGCCACTTTGGACGTCTACGTAGTCTGGGCTGGGGATCTCTCTATTCTCGTTGATCTTAAGAATCTGGCAGGTGTAGCCACGGCGGCGCATTTCCTCAACAACCAATTTAAGATGGATGGCCCACCCGCACAGTGGTGGAGGATAGTTGCCGATGTGCAGAATCTTTGGCGCGCCTTTCAAAGCGGTGTCCCCGTTTCCGATTGTCGTCAACTCAGCCAGGACAGGTCGCGCGGCACGAACAGTGGCGCAAGCGGGGTCTGACGTTTGAGCAATAGTTTTGTTTCAAAATACGCGAGGTATAAATGGCGGCGCCATCTGAGGTGCGCGCGATCCAGGCCTCGTAGAGCTATGGCTGAAAGCGAATAACCAAGCTCCGTCAAGGCTGGGCCCAACACCGTCTCCAGCTCGCCAGCGGCCCTTTCCGGAAGAGCCTGCTTCCAGCGTCCGACCGGGCTGAAGTCCGCATCGTCTTTCCCGGATCCAAACGAAGTATTGGGCTGGCTCACCGAACCGATGCCAACCTTGAGAATCTGTTCGTAATCGAGTTCCTGTCCGACGAACGAACTCAGGCCCGCGAGGGTCTGGTGCGGCTTCGAGACTAGCTCTTCGTAACGCACCTCGCGATAGTGGGCGGGGCCCAATTTGTGGCCGGCTCGCCGCCCGTGGAAAACCATCCATTCCCAAAAAAGACCGGCGGCGATCAGTTCCCCGTCTTTGTCCCAGGGAAGAGGTCGAATCCACTTCTGCTTTTCCGTGGAAAGCGCAACATCCCGGCCATCACGAATGACATGAATCACCAGCGCGCCGGGTATGGTCTGGTGAATTCGGTCCAAGTAAAGAATGTGTTCGGGCGTACAGTCCGCCCATCGCTCCACTCCCTGCCGTAGGGCAATCGCTTCCATATAGAGACGCAGGAAATCTCCCCCGTTTCGGCACTCCGCCATGATGCGCGGTTCAATGGCGGCCATGTCCAAGCCGGCTCGCTGGAACATACGCGTGGGCCCCCAGAGATCGAGGAGTTCCCGCCGGCGAGCTGCTTGGCTCAAATCACCGGCGCGTGGCTCAAGAACGTTGAACACGTTGGATTCCGTGCGGTAGACTGCGAAATTCCCTGCCGAGAGAAGCATGTGATAGAGCCACGTAGTCCCGGAGCGCACGCAACCAACAACAAACACCGGAGCTTTGCTCCGGGTCATAGCCTCGGTGCGTCCTGATAGATTCGTGACGGTGCTGCTCATGCGGACTCCGTCGGCACAGGTGTTCTGCCTTTTTCGCCTAGCACCGTGGCATAGAGGTCTTCGTACTGTTTTTGAACGCTCGCGACTCCGAACTGAGATCGTGCGACTCCTTTGCCTCTGGCTCCAAATTCCTTGCGCAAAGACTCGTTCCGCAAAAGGGTCCGCAGAGCATCAGCGAGCTGAGCGTCATCGCCGGAGTCGACCAGAAGGCCAGTTTCACCATGACGCACGACCTCGGCGCTCCCGCCGACTCGAGTTGATACCACAGGTAGACCCGCAGCCATCGCTTCCAGGATCGCATTCGGCATGCTCTCCGAGAGTGAGGTGAGCACGCTGATGTCGAGGGAAGCGAGAACGGCTGGGATGTCCCGGCGCTCGCCGAGAAAGAGGACTTGGCGCGCGATTCCCAAATCGGCCACCATTTTCTCCAGCTCAGGACGGAGCGCACCGTCCCCTGCGAGGACGATCTCGAGGTTCGGGATGTCCTTCAACACAAGAGCGGCGGCACGCAACAGAGCGGGCTGGTTCTTCACCTTCTCATTCATGCGGGCGATCAAACCGACCCGCAGCGTCTTGCCGGGTGGAAGCAAGGGCGCGGTCGGATCGAAGCACTGCGTGGGCAATGCGTTCGGGATGACGACCAGCCTGTGGGCAGCGACGCGGAGCTCGCGCAGGCGTTCGGCTGCGGCGTGAGAGTTACAAACGATTCGATCCGGGAAAATGCGGAGAACCCATGTCAGAGTCCTCGTTTGCGCCCCACTCAGCCGATCTCCCAATTGACGCATGCTTCCGATCACGACCGGCGTTCCCGCCATCCGGGCCGTCGGAAGCAACATAAGGTTCGAATAGAAATCGAAGGAATGCGCAACGGCAATCTTTTTGCGGCGTAAGTGCCGCGCCAAAGCAAAGCGGCTTCGTTGCGCTTGCCACGATGCGAAACTTCCGCCGAGAGGAAATTCCTGAATTTCCGGCAGATTGTCGAAAAAAATTCCTCGATGGCGCAGGCAACCGGTTTCCACTCGAAAGGCCCCCCTGCTCAGGGCCTCGGCCATCACAGCGAACTGGCGCTCTGTGCCGCCCGCGTCTCCACTATTGGCCATCAGAAACAGCCCCGGGCCGGCACGCTGCGAGATCGGAGCGGTGGTTTGATCAGCTTCCACGGCAGCAGGGCTTGGGGTCACGCGCGTCCCTCCGCAACTGTCTCCCTCTCCGCGCCATCGTTGCCGACGTCATGGGAGCGATCGTTTGAGGCGCGAGCATTCGAGGAGCGAGCATCAATGGACCGGGACGAAGCGCTATCCGTTGGGCAGATGAAGGGCATGCCCGGAGGTTGGGGATTGTATCCGCGGGCTTCCAAGAAGTTGCGATGCCAAAGTTCGAACATCAGGAGGCACCAAACCGCACCGGTGTGAGCACGGCGGCCCCTGATGTGCTCATCGACCAAGCGGCGCACAGCGGCCGGCCGGAAGTAGCCGCGTTGAGTTGTGCGCGGTTCCATGAGAATTTCGAGGAGATCATTCTTGAGCCCTTGCCGCATCCAATCGTCTAAAGGAAGGGTGAAGCCCTGCTTCTTGCGATAAATGACTTCGGATGGAACTCCTACCCGTTCCGCGAGCTTCTTCAAAATGTATTTTCGGCTGCCTCCGCGAAATTTCCAGTCGGAGGAAAGACTAGCGGCAAACTCCACAAACTTATGATCGAGGAGCGGCGCACGCATTTCCAAAGAGGTGGCCATACTCATGCGGTCGACCTTCACAAGAATGTCCCCATTGAGGTATGACTTGGTATCGAGGTAGAGCAATCGGCTGAGCGAGTCTTGCGCGGGCCCGCGATCATGCCAGGCCCGGCCGGGTTCGAAGGGATCCGGGAGCTTGGCTGCGGCGTCGGCGAACTCAGCGGAGAATAGACCTTGCTCTCGATGCAAACCCGGCAAGTAAGAAACGGAATCGAGGTAACGGTCACTGGCAGGGAGCGATCCGTTCCACAGAAATTTCCGTCCATAGGCTCCAGCGGGAACCAGAGGATGAATGTGACTGCGGTAGGCGCGCCCGAACCACGCGGGAATGCCGTCGAACCTCTTGCGGTTCATGGCAATCACGTGACGGTCATACCCAGCAAAAAGTTCGTCGCCACCATCGCCCGAGAGCGCCACGGTGACGTGTTTGCGCGCCATCCGCGAAACATGGTAAGTCGGAATCATGGACGAATCGCCGAAGGGCTCTTCGAGCATGCCGGTCAGGTGATGAATGGTCTGCTCGATATCGGCTTCCACGACTAACTCGTGGTGATCGGTCGCGAACCGTTGCGCGACCTTGCGTGCGTGCTCCCCTTCACTGAAGCGCTGGCTGTTGAACGCGATGGAAAACGTCTTGACTGGCGACGAACTGTGGCGGGCCATCAGCGCGACTACAATCGAGGAATCGACACCGCCGCTTAACAAAGCCCCCAGGGGAACGTCTGCAATCAAGCGAATGCGGACCGCATCTTCCAGCCGTGATTCCAGTTCCCGCAGACATTCCTCTTCGTTGGCGGGCACGTATGTGCCGTAGGCTGGAACATCCCAGTATGGCTGCGCTGTTCCGAGCGTACCGTTCTTAAACTCGACCCAATGGCCAGCGGGGAGTTTCCGAATTTTCTGGAAGGAGGATAAGGGATCCAGAATGTATCCGAAGTAAAAGAAATCGAGCACTCCCCGAGGGTCGACTTCCGCGAGCTCCGGGGCTACGGCAAGGATTGTCTTGATTTCGGAACCAAAATAGAGCCGTCCCTGGTGCTCGGCATAATACAACGGTTTCTTGCCAAGGCGGTCCCGGCCCAGAAGGAGAGACTTCTTACGCTCGTCGTAGAGGGCGACGGCGAACATGCCGCGTAGTTTGGTGAAACACCCGGACCCCATCTCCTCGTAGAGGTGCACGATAACTTCGGTGTCGCTATGGGTATAAAACGTGTGGCCGCGGGATTCAAGTTCGCGGCGTAATTCGAGAAAATTGTAGATCTCTCCGTTGAAGACGACCCAGACGCTCTGGTCTTCGTTGTGAATTGGCTGGTGGCCACCGGACAGATCGATGATACTGAGGCGCCGCATGCCCAACCCAACTGGCCCGCGTGCGTAGATTCCTTCGTCGTCCGGCCCGCGATGAACAATCGTCTGGCACATGCTGTGCACTTGATCGGCTTGGGCTTTCTCATCGGACCGGCGCACCAAACCCGCTATGCCGCACACGGGAGCACCCCCCTTGCGAAGACCGAAGAAGATGACCCTTGGCCCAAGATTTGGACGCACGAAATAATCACCAAAGCATTCATGATCGCGTCCAGGCTAGCTTCTCGGCTTCCGCCGCGTTATCGGGAAAACGGTTCCACTTGTTCTTCTTGACCTGCGGCACGATCGTCCCGAACTCTGAGCTGTTTCCAATACGGTACAGCGTACACGTATAGGCAATGACAAAGTAGGGAAACAAGTTGTATTCCGTAGATGAAAAAGCCGCCCCTGCCACATATGCAGCCAGACTGGCCCATAGGGCATCGGTGTACAGATGGACGGTTTCATCTTTTTGGTAACCCGGGGTTTGCCGGAGATTTCGGATATTGCGGAACGATCCGGTCAACGCCAGCAGAAAAAGGCAGAGAGCCGGGATTCCCGCTTCCGCGGCAAATTCCGTGTAGGTGTTGTGCGCCACCTGCCAGCCTTCAGTAAATTGGGGAAAGTTTCCCGGGCCAATGCCAAACAGAGGGTGCTTCGCCGCTTGCCGCACGCTCTCTTTTAGCAGCTCGGAGCGTTTCTCCAGGGACCCCTTGTCTCCAGAGTTTTCGATGTTCCCCAGGAACAAGCTTTCCACTCGCGCCCGGTAGGTCGTGGAACCCGCTACGACGCCAAGTCCCGTCAACCCCAGCACTGCCGTAGCAACAAGAATGCCCGTGCGCTTGCCTTTGATGCCGTACGCCCAAAAGCAGATCATCCCGGACATGACCATGGCAATCAACCCGCTGCGCGAATAGGTGGCATAAACGGCGTACAGCATGACGAGGAGGCCAATGCCCCAAAGCAATTTCCTTAAGAATCCCTTCGTCGAAAGCAGGAAGGCAACGCACAACGGGAAGTTGATAGCGATGTTAATCGCCAAATCATTGGGGTTGTTTAAGATGCCTAGTTGGATGCCATACAGGCGGTCGGCTTTGCCATGGTTGACGAGAACGGAAGCAAACGATACCGCCGCGACCGAGGCCGCCTGAATAAAGAACAAGGTGCGCAATTGCCGCAAGGAAACCACGATCATCGAGATTAAGATCGCGACGATGACGCCCTTGGAGAACTTGTCAAACACCGTATCGACCAGTGCACCCTTGATCCATACGCCAAACAATGAGGCAAGAATCATCTGCCCTAACAGCAAGAGCAATACCTTGACCGGAGTGGGAAGGCTGGGCTTGTCCTTCGCTCCCAGGCTGAGGATTAGGCCGATCAGAGCGATCCCCCCACTAATCTTGTTCAAGGGAATCACGGCAAGTCCGGGTATGAAGTCTTCCGGCCGCGTGTAGTAGATGATTGTGAACGCAACCAAGGCGCTATAGGCGAGCGTGGGACGGTCGACGGCCTTCTTGAATTGGTGCACCGGGTTGTAGGTGGTGGTGGCCATAGAGTCCCAGTTTCTCACCGGCCCCAGGCGGCTTTTCGGCCCAGGGCAAAATTGCGGAATGCCACCAGAGCGGCAGTGTTCAGCAGGACAAACGTGAGGGCTGCATCCGCCACTCTTCCGACGACCCCCAACCTCGCAGGGATTGCCGCCAGCAAGCTGAGCGTGTAAAAGGCGATTTGCGAAGCCAGGCAGGTCAAGAAAAATGGGCCGTCCAACCACGCCGAGCTGACGAGCAGACCGGCAAGAGCGAAAGGGACGATGAGGCGCAACAATTTATGGCTAACGAAATCCCAGCGTGCCGGATTTTGCCGGCTGACTAGCCAGGGCGCCGCTTCTACCAGCTGGTAATTTCCAGTTAGCGTCCGCACCTTACGCCAGAATTCGCGCCCCGCTCCCAGATCGGCCTTGTCCCAAGCGCGCGCCCTGGGATCGAATACCACGCGGAAACCCTGGCGAATGACGCTCATGGGCAAAAAGACGTCATCTAAGATCAAGTCCGCGGGCAGCTCGACGAGTAGCGTTTTACGCGCCGCATAGAGCGCGCCGGTCGCGCCAATAGTGGATCCGGAGAGTGATTCCAGCTCCCTAACTTTCTTTTCCACCCGCCAATACAAGCCCATCCCGCTGGAGCTTTCGCCAGCGTCGGGATCGCCCAGCATGAGTTCCCCGCTCACGCACCCAATGCTTTCATCGGCAAAGTTCTCGACCAGCAGCCGAATGGCCCCGGGCTCAATCAACTGCCGGACATCTGTAAACACAACCACTTCGCCCTGGGCGACGGACATGGCCTGATTCAAACCGAGCGCCTTTCCGCAATGTTCCGTCAATACGATGAGATGAATGGCACCTCGTGCAGCCCACTCCTGGAGGATGGCATCCGTCCCGTCGGTCGAGCCATCGCTGACCACAAGAATCTCCAGACGGTCGGCGGGGTAGTCGAGGGCACTCAGATTCCGTAACTTGCCCGCCAAGGCGGCTTCTTCGTCGCGAACGACCATCACAATCGACACCGAAGGTGTCAGTGCGCTTCGCCCTACCTGCCGGGCCCGCCAGCGGCTGCGCAGCCAAAGCCACACTGGATATCCCAGGTAAGAATACATAACCAGGGCCGCGGAGAACCAGAACACCCACCTCATCGTGCGCCCCGCCCGAACAAAACAGTCTTGACGGTCTGGAACATCACCAGAAAATCCAATCCCAGGGACACGTTCTTGATATAAAACAGATCGTACTGCAACTTCTCCTTGGCATCTTCGACGGTATTGCCGTAGCGATAGCGAACCTGCGCCCAGCCCGTGATGCCGGGCCGCACCACGTGGCGTACGGGATAGTAGGGGATCTCCTTGGTCAGCCACTCCACAAACTCCGGCCGCTCCGGCCGCGGGCCTACGAAGGCCATATCCCCGCGCAGCACATTCCACAGCTGAGGAACTTCGTCCAGTCGGCATTTCCGCAAAAACTTGCCAATACGGGTAATTCTCGGATCGTCGTCGCCCGCCCAAGTCGGACCCGTGTCCGCTTCGGCGTTGGGCTTCATCGTACGAAATTTATAACAATGGAAAACCAATCCGCCGCGGCCCACCCGCTCCTGCTTGTAGAGCAGGTCGCCTTGCGAATCCAGCTTGATGGCCAAAATGACAAGGGGAATCACCGGCAAGATGAGCAAGAGCAGAACCAGGGAGACGGTTAGAGAAACCACGCGCCGCAGCATCATGAACGCAGGACTGAAGCGGAATCCGTCGGCGTAGATCAACCAGCTCGGGTACAAATGCTCGACTTCGATCTTGCCGGAAATGCGTTCGTTCAGCGACGTTGCTTCCTCAATCTTTACGCCCTGCAGGCGAAGATGCAGCAACTCCTTCACCGGCAGATTTCCGCGGCTATCCGCGAGGGCGACAATCACGTGATGGATCTTCTGCTGCCGCACGGCGTCGAGCAGATGCGCGCCCAGGGTATCCCGGTTGATCGGGCCTTCCATCTCGCCCGTCCAACTGACCACGCGCATGCCGAGATCGGCGCGTTCGCGGAGACCCTGGACCAACCGGAGCGCCCGGTCTCCGATGCCGAGGACATACACGCTGTCCTGCAAGGAGTCGCGCCGCACGAGCCAGTGATAGGCCGCGCGCCACCCGAACAGCGAAACCGTAAGAATCACCAGGCCGATCAGGTAGGCGTTCTTGCCCAGCATCATGCCTGGATACAAATAGCCCAGGACGGCTAGCAATAAGGCCAACAGCCCCGGCACGAGGAGGAGACGGAAATACAGTTCTCCGCGCTCTTCAAACTGTCCCGGATCGTACAGATCGAACCAGTACGAAGCGACGACAACAACCCCGGTAACCGCCAAAATCTTGTAGTATCCGCCTTCGACGTTGAGCGCGATCCAGCTATCCGGACCGTACTGCATCATGGTGGCCAGCAGAAACGAGGTCCAGACGATCACAGCCTCGCCCACCAGCAGGACCAGTGTGCGAACCGGATAATAAACATTGAACAGGCGAATCACGTGCTCAGCCCTTTTTCGATTCGTATTGCTGACCGTACGCGGGATAGTGGTAAATCGCGTAGGCACTCGCCTTCGGCTCAATTCCATTCAAGACCACGCCGAGCAATTGCTCGGGCGCAAATTCAAGGCGCGCCCGGCGTGCGGCCTCGGCGGAAGTTACGTTGCTGCGCACTACCATCAGTACACCGTCACAAAAATTTCCGAGCAGGCTGGCATCCGACACCAGGGCTGCCGGAGGCGAATCGACGATGATCCAGTCGAACATCGATTCCATGCGGGCCATCAGCGTTTTGAGCTTCCCGTTGGCCACCAGTTCGGCGGCATTGGAAACGGGCTGACCTCCCGGAATGACGAACAGGTTTTCCATCGACCCTTGCTGCAGGACGGAAATTTCATCTCTCTCGCCCAGGAGATAGTCGGAAAGGCCGGGCTGAAGATCGCTGCCGAACAACTCGTGCAATCGTGGCGCCCGCAAATCGGCGTCGATCAACAGAGCGCGGCGGCCGCGTTGTTGCACCAATACCTGCGCGAGGTTCGCCGCCAGAAAGCTTTTGCCTTCCTTGGGCAGGGCACTGGTAATCAGGATCTTCTTTAACGGCTTCCGCTCCCGCAACTGGTACAGGCGCGATCGCAAGGTGCGCATCTCCTCTTTCCCCAGCGCCTGGTCCGCACCGCCGAAGAACAGCATGGTCCTGGTATCCGGATTCCAGGGCACGCGCGCCGTCCGGGCTTGCAGCGCCTCAAAGGTCATCGGCGCATCGGCAACAACGCTGTTAGCCAAGCGGGACGCCATGGAGGGAGGCATTCCCATTCCCTGGTCGACGACCTGGTCCAGGCCGCCGTGCGTTCCACGTTCCTGCTCGGCCCGTTTTAGAGCTTCATGAATTCTGCTCATATCTTTCCTTCCTTGGAAAGCTCAGTTTCCGGGCGGCGCAAGCGGTCCGCCAGGGTTGCCAATGTACGCAATGCCTCGACCACATCGAGTTTTTCGGGATTTGCCGGCACCACCGCCTGGGTCACTCGGTCCGGACTGCCGCTCTCGTGCAAATCAAAGTCGCGCGCCACGGCTTCGATCACTCCGGGGGAAACGGTTTTGTGCTGATCCACGAAGCTGCTGACCAGAGCATGTTCGCACAGCATGTTGACCACGCGGGGGATGCCACCCGAATAGCGGTAGATCAAATCGACGGATTCGGGCTCGAAAATCATTTCTCCATTGGAACCTGCAATTTGCAACCTTTGATTGATATAGGCGCGAGCCTCGTCCAGCATGAGGGGATGGGTTTTGGCGCGCAGCGTGACCCTCTGCCGCAATTGCCGGAGCTGCGGCTGACGTAATTTGGCTTCCAGTTCGGGTTGTCCCACGAGAACGATCTGGAGCAGCTTTTCGGTGAATGTTTCAAGGTTAGTTAGGAGCCGAATCTCTTCCAGCACTTCATCGGAAAGATTCTGCGCTTCGTCGACGATGAGCACCGCGGTCTCGCCCGCGCGATAGCGATCGAGCAGCCAGTTGTAGAGCCGCAACAGAACCTGGCTTTTGAGCCGCGACTCGCAGGTGATGCCGAAATCGGCCATCATGAAATCGAGAAACTGCGTCGTATTCAGGCGGGAATTGAAGATGAACGCGGTTGCCACCTGCTGTACCCGCAGCCATTCCAATAACTTATTGATCAGCGTGGTCTTGCCCGTGCCCACCTCGCCGGTAAGCAGAACAAAGCCCTTTCGGCTTTGAATGCCGTAGGTGAGGCATGCCAGCGCCTCTTCGGTGTGCCGCGTCAGGAACAGGTAACGCGGATCCGGATTGACGTTGAATGGATTTGCCCGTAGGCCGAAAAATTCTTTATACATAGTTGCTCGCTGAACCGAACTCCCTAGACCTAAACCTCGATCGATTCCTTCTCGGCGACTTTCGATTTGCGCCAAAATGCCGAGTTGGCGTCGCTATCGTCTTTCTGCCCATCCATGCCCACCCAGGGCAACGCGATCAGAGTGGGCAACTCCAACACCGCCTCCACATCGGGCTCGGTGCGAATGGAGTCATCCTTCATCTCAAAGACAAATGCCAGACCAAATCCCAGCGTCAGCCCCGCTGCCAAGCCTCCCAACGCAAACAACCAGCGCTTCGGGAAACTCGGCGCGTCCGGAAGATCGGCCGGGCCGAGCAACTGAAATTGTTCTCCCAACTGGCTCTTCTCAACCTCCTGGGTAGTCTCCGACGCGTCACGTTTCGTTAATAGGTCCTGATAGTTCTTTTGCGCGGTGTCGTAGTCACGCGTTAGTACCTTATATTGTTCTTCCACCGCCGGACTGATGGCGACCTTGCTCTGGTAGGACCCGATCTGCTGCTGCAAGCGCGCTTGGTCGCGGGTGGCCGTAGCGATCACTTGATCGTACTGGTGGATTTGCAGCCGCAGTTGGCGAATCTCGGGCGGCTCGGAGGCGCTGGCCTTTTGTGTGTCTTCGTCCGTTACTGTCGCGGCACTCGCCTGAGCCATTTTCTTCTTCAACTCTGCCACATCGCGCTTGAGCTTGATGACGTCAGGATGGTCCTCGGTGTAACGGCTCTCCGCTTGCATGAGCTGGCCCTGCAGAGCTGCCATCTGTTGGTCTAGAGCTTGCGGGCTGGTGGTAGTGAGCGAAGCCTTCCAGGCTGTTACCTGCTGCGACAGCGTCCCCTCAGCGAAGGTTTTATCCTGCTGGGCCCGGTTGAGCGCCTGGGTACTCGCATCGAGCTGCGAGTTCAATCCCATCAGAATGCGCAGATTGCTGTCTTCGTCCCCCGGAAGCTGCCCGAGATATTGGCGTTTGAATCCGGCGAGTTTCGAGTCCATTTGGTCGAGCGATTGTTTGGCATCGTCGAGCTGTTTGGAGAAGAAAGTCGTGGAGCCCTGGGCTACACGTTCCCTCTGCTTCAGATTTTCTTCCAAAAGCATGGAGGTCAGTTCGCTGCAGATTTTTTGTGCCACGATAGGATTGCTCGCCGTGTACTCAACGTTGAAACCTGCAATATCCGGTGTGCCCGGAGTTGGCTTCTTCTTGGTGGCGGCGGCAACGGCTGTCTTAGCCAAGTCGGCATCCATGGGCTGGATGCTGAGGTTGGCGCGAATTTCACCCATCATGCCATCGGCGTCATCTCCCTTGGCAAGGCCGAGCCGTTCAATCATCGGCTTCAGGCGTCCGGTGCTCAAAATCTGCTGTTCCATGGTGACCATGCGCTGCAGAAGGTCGGCAGTAACAATGGGAGCCACTCCCTGAATCTGCTGACCTTCCACGAGTACCGCCGAAGTGGAGGTGTACTTCGCTGGAATCGCAAAGGACACAAGGAGGCCCAACACTGGCGCGATTATCGTCGGGACGATGATCCACCACTTCTGGCGGCGGAGCATGCCCATGTAGTCTTCCATCCCGAGTTGCCGGTTCATAATCATCTTCGTGTCTCGTTCCCGCTGCCCCAGGGTGCAGCTGTCCAAATTGTCGGTAGCGCAATGTTCTGTATCTAGTCCAGCCGAATCGGTGCCGGATGCCAACTCAAAGTGATATCGCCAACATGCCGGTTGAAGGTATGCGCGTTGCTGCAGTCGACTTTCGTGCACGCATCCTCGCCAAAATATTCAAAAGTGTATTGGTAGTGCATCTGCAGAGTGAAGAAGCGTCCCAGGCGGCGCGTCAGGCCTCCGCCTCCGAACCCGGCTTGATAGGTCCCGCCCAGTCCGTTGTCAAGTAACGTCGCGGCCTGCAACGCCCTGTGATGGGAGTAGCCGACGTCGACGATGCCGGTCCACAGGCGGGTCAAGGGACGAACCACACTGGCCCGTGCTTCATCCGTTTGCGATCCCAATTGAATTCCCGAACCGGCCGTGATGTGACGGTTGTAACTCAGTAGCAATGTGTTGCGCGGGAAGCGGTAACGGAGCATTGCGCGCGCACTCTCGGTCAGCTCTGTTGAGGTGCCGGTTGGAAACCGGAGGATGATAAATTCAGGCCCCAAGCCCAGAGTCAGATCCATCCTTCCGGAAACTTGATGCTGATACAGGCCTTGTACGGTGTGAGTGACGATAGTGACGGCATTTTGTTGCGGAAATTGAAACTGCTCGAATCCGTATTGCAGACCAACCTGATCGAAGTGGTTCAGAACGCGACTGTAGCCAGCCTGGGCGCTCTCCTGCCGACTGTTCACGGTACCCGTGTCGTGGGAGTGGAGAAAATCCGTAAAGGTATAGCCTGCCGCCGCCGTGATTGAAGAGCGCGGACTGAGGCTCTCCCGGAGGTCGAGCGAGGCTGCATTTGTGAGGCGTGACTGCTGACCAATCGAGCCGAAGGTAGACCCGCCCCCAAAGCTTCCACCACACGACCCGCCTACTACGGTGCCACCCGCACCGTTAAATCCGCTGAAACCGAACGAACCTTCGGGCAGATAGGTAAGCTTGTCGCAGGCCTGCAACTGCCCAGTTCGCCACGCATAGCGTTGCGCCGCCGCCATTTCATGGATCTGGGAGGGCCGGCTCCAGTCATAGCTGTATAGCGATGCGCCACCTATGTAGTCTGCCGAAAAGGCATAGCGGCTCCAGATTCTGGTCAGGTCGAGACTGCCCAAAAAGCGCGTGATTGCCGCCACGCCGCCATTTGACGACAGGTTGCTGTTTACCGACTCGGTCGCATGCAGGCCGGGCTGCAAGAAGCTGCGGACGGCGATTGCGGGTTCCAAAGACGCTTGATCCAGAGAGGTAACCGGTGGTGCTACCGTGACCTGCGGGGAAGGGGGTTCCTGCCCGAACGCGGGGGCGGGCGTTGGAGTGGAAGGCGTTTGAGCAGCTGGCGCCTGGGGGTCCTGCTGCGTGCCCTGCTGAGCCCATGCTGTCGCGCCTGACAGGGCGACGCACACAAGAGCGAATCGACATTTTTCTTTCATCGCTGTGAATATCATTGCCCTATGGCACCACCACAGTGTCGCCGGGTTTCAGCAGGATGTTCTGTTCCATATGCTCACCCTTGACTACTGCCTTGTAGTTGAACGGCAACTTATCCTGCTTTCCATTTTCGGTGCGCAAAACGTAAATGCCTTTGGTATTAGCAAACTGCGAGAAGCCCGCGGTTGACAATACCTGCAACACCGTCATGTTCGGCGTCAGTGGAACCGCGCCCGTATGCAGGACTTCCCCCAGGAGAAATACCTTCTGGCTATTCATCTGCGTCACAACGACCGTCACTTGCGGTTCTGCAACGTATTTCTTGAGCCGGGTCGTCAAATCCGCTGCCAGTTGCATCGGCGTCAAACCGGCGGCCTGCACGTCATTCAGCAGCGGGAGGGAGATCTTTCCGTCCGGGCGCACCGGCAAGGTGGCCGTCAGATCCGGCTCCTTCCATACCGAAACGTGCAGGGTGTCCTCGGAACCAATCACATAGTCGACCGAAGTCGACGACGAAGCGGAAGCCATCGGCCCGCAGCCGGTCGTACAAGGCGCAGCTGCAGCTTTGGCCTTAGAGTCTTGAGCTTTGGCATCCTGGCCAAACGTTGCTCCCGACACTATACCCGCCACCATCAACCATCCCAACCAGAACCGGTTGTTTGTGTTCATTCCCTTCTCCTGTTTTCCCGTTCCGTGGATTCGACTTTCCACTGGCTAGGCTCCGTACTCTTCACAGCCGATCTGCTTCAGCTTGTATAGCAAGGCCTTATAACTAATCTGCAGCTCCTGCGCTGCTCGCCTACGATTCCAGCGCGTCTTATTCAAGGCCTTGAGAATCAATTCTTTTTCCGCCTCGCGGGAAGCCGCCTTCGAAGCTTCCTTCAGCGAAACCCGCGCAGCAGAGCGGCCGCCGGAAAGGACGCTCAATCCACGCAAGCCGCCGAGGACAAGAGCTTCATCTCCGAGCATGACAATCGCTTTGGCCACGTCTTGGAGCTCGTGCAGGTTTCCCGGCCAAGGGTAATCCTTCAATCGCCGTTCGGCCTCGGCGCTCATCTTCGGAATCCGCCGGCCCAACTCTGCGGCATATCGTGCCAGATAGAAACCTACCAATTGCGGAATTTCCTCTCGACGCTGCCGCAAGGGTGGCAAACGCAGGCAGACGCTGCTGATGCGGTAATACAGATCCTCGCGAAACCGCCGCGCCGCCAACTCGCCCTCCAGGTCAAGCGCCGTCGTAAAGACAAGTCGAGCGCGGCCTGTTCCATTTTCCAAGGACTTGCCATTTTCCAGCACGTCCATCAGCTTGGTTTGGCACGCGGGCGTAAGGCTCGCCACTTCCTCCAACAGAACGGTACCCCGCCGAATCGAACTGGAGACGGTGCTGGCCAGCATTTCCAGCGTCAAGGTGGCGCAATCCAACGCTAAGAAGGGCTGGTTCCGGCGAATCGACATCTGATGAATTCGTTCCGCTGCCGTCCGTTTCCCGGCTCCCGCTTCAGCGCGAATCAAAACCGGCGCATCCCCGGTCGCCAACTCGCGCATGACTTGCTCTACCGAACGCATCGCTGGGCACGCGCCTGGCAAGAACCGGAGTTCGGGTTCCGTTTCCCGACCAGGGAAGATTGAACCTTCTTTACGCGAGGAAGGAAAATTATGGTCTGAGGTAGACATACCTGTGCCGCGGTCGTCTGGGTGAACTAAGTCGCGAAATGTCTGCGAATTATTCATACACGTGCACGACGACAACCGTGCGAAACCTCGTCCGGCTGGGCCATGAATGAACGCCCTTATCTCCTTATTGAGTAACTACTTAGACTGCATGGGGGCGAAAACTTTCGACATTACTGGTCCATGATATCTTCCCACGCTTCGGAGCAAAAGTGGAAAACTTTTGCCCATTCTTTCGTAATCGGCCTTCATTATCGCCGGTGAGAGCGAGTGCGATCTACCTATTTAACCCTATTTTAATCAATAATTTACCTTAGGCAGAGCTGGCGCCCATGGCTCGCAACGCGATCCTGGAAAAGTTGACTTCTGGCGGGCTATAGGTTTCTCCAGGAAATTCGCTTATGCTGACGATAAAGACCATGAATTCAGGGGTTCAGGCATTGCCCTTTCGTCAGGACTCGGCGGCGGCTTGGGAAGACCCGACTTCTAAAGCGGGGTTCGCGGTAGTTGCCTGCATTCTTGTTTACTTGTATGGGTCAATTTTTGCGCGGCTGGCTTCCCAGTGGTCCCACGACGCCAATTTTTCGCATGGTTTTTTTGTGCCAGCTTTCGCGCTCTATGTTCTCTGGGATCGGCGCGAGACGCTAGGCCATGTCGACCGGCAGCCGGCTTGGACCGGTCTTTGGCTTTTGCTGTCGGGACTGCTGTGCCTGGTTGTCGGCGCCCTCGGCGCGGAGCTTTACCTTTCTCGCGTCTCGATCGTACCCGTGTTGGGAGGCCTCGCCGCCCTGTTCTTGGGGTGGGGTTTCTTGCGGGCCGCCGCTTTTCCGTGGCTCTTCTTATTACTGATGATTCCGCCGCCCGCTTTGGTCTTCAACCAAATTACGTTCCCGCTACAAATTTTCGCCTCGGAGGCGGCTGCCAACCTACTTCCTCTGTTGGGTGTGCCGGTCTTGCGGGAAGGCAACGTAATTCACCTCCCGGCGATGGCCCTTGAAGTGGCCGAGGCGTGCAGTGGCATACGGTCTCTGATGTCTTTGGTGACGCTGGCCGTGATGTACGGCTACGTACTGGAAAGCCGCCGTACGCTGCGAGTGTTGCTTGCTCTGGCCGCAGTCCCCATCGCCGTGGCAGCCAATAGCCTGCGCATCGTTGGAACCGGTCTCCTGGTGCAGTACTGGGACCCTGACAAGGCCGAGGGCTTTTTTCACACGTTCTCAGGGTGGATCATTTTTGTTGTCTCGATTCTGCTGCTCTTTGCCGTGCGCAAGATTCTTCACTTGGTGTTCGATCGCGGCATGATTGGACCCAACGCCGATTCTCACGATTCGCCGAATCTCATTTCAAAACCAAGCTCGGAAGCGCCGTGATCAATCTGCGCCGCCATTCCCGATTCCTGATTGTTCTTTTTCTGCTCACACTGACAGCGGTGTTCCTCCATGCTCGCGGCCAGGAAATTTCCCTGGCGCGGGAACCACTCTCTTCCTTTCCGCGATCCCTCGGCGCACGCACTGGAACGGACTACCCCATCCCGCCCGACATTCGGGAGGTCCTGGGCAATGGCGACTTCCTCTGGCGCCTGTACCCGGACCCGACCGGCGCCCCCGACGCGGACCTGTTCGTAGCGTACTTCACCTCGCAGCGGGCCGGCGATACTCTGCATTCGCCGAAAAACTGCCTGCCCGGCGATGGCTGGTTTCCGCTTCGATCCGGCGAGCAAGAAGTCAACGCCCCCGGCGTGGCGCCCTTTCACGCGAACGAGTACCTCGTCGCCAAAGATTCGGAGCGCCGGCTGGTTCTTTATTGGTATCAGGCTCACAATCGCGCGGTGGCCAACGAATATTGGGCCAAGTTCTACCAGATCGCCGATGCGATTCGTTACAACCGCAGCGATGGGTCGCTGATTCGCGTTACCACTCCACTAGCTCATGGCGAGCGCATCGAGAGCGCGCGACAGAGGCTCCTGGAGTTTGTGGGTCAGATAGCTCCGCAACTGGGCCGCTACATTCCGCAATGACTCGATGAACGATTATCAAGAACCAAGCTGGGTCGAATTTGGAGAATCCCCGATGAAACGAAGGCTGTTATTGTCCCGCTGGGTGACGCTTTCGCTGCTCGCTCCGCTGATTCTTCTCGGGAGCTGCAAACGTGACCCTAACCTCCGGAAGCAAAAATATCTCGAAAGTGGCGAGCGTTATTTCAAAGTGGCAAAGTATCGCGAAGCCGTAATCCAGTTCTCGAACGCCCTACAGGTCGACCCCCGCTTTGTCGAGGGCCATTACCAGCTCGCCCAGGCCTATATTAAGTTGCAGGACTGGAACATGGCTTACGAGCAGCTGGAAAAGACCGTCGAACTCCGTCCTGATTACTATCCCGCACACATTGATCTTGCGAATCTGCTCATTGCCGGCCGCGCGCTCGACCGCGCCAAAGAGCACTTGGAT
>Ga0137403_10001322_pt1 | contig 31242 bp, 39 predicted proteins | sample CZOMad2_1_16fung_FD_122057 | JGI IMG/M metagenome (GOLD analysis project Ga0137403, IMG submission 122057) | Vadose zone soil fungal communities from Angelo Coast Range Reserve, California, USA - CZOMad2_1_16fungal (Hybrid Assembly) | ecosystem: Environmental > Terrestrial > Soil > Vadose zone... | reverse complement strand
TTGCCCGCCACAGCGCCGCGGGAGGGGACCGTGGGGTCGAACCCCGGGGAGCGGACCATTACGCTAGAGGACGTGACATCTCATCGTCTCTGAGGCGGCACCGTCCGTCATCGGATGCCATGACCGGGACAGGCTGCTGGTCGTCAGGGCATGTGTCGCGGCTGAATGGGAGCCTTCCTCTCCCCAAGCCCCCCCCGGTGTTTGTCCGCGCTCAGCCCAATAAAATCCACCACTTGAAGATGGCTGGAAACGGGGTCACGGACTATTAAGGGTGGCGGGCACAATCATGCGTTTTTATACCCTAAGGGCTCCATCGCTGGTCAGAGACAAGTATCTTGAACCGTTCTAGTGGTCTCTGTTCGCGCTGATCCGTCGGAAATACGCGGACTTGGCCTTGGGGGTAGTCTGCAAGAGCCCAGGAAGATGCTCACGTGAAGAGCATGAGCAGTAGTGTCCAAAACCTTTGAACAATCAACACTTATGGCTTAGCGTATATTTTCGCACCAAATTGCCCGCTACCCTTTATGAGCCGCAAACTGATCGTAACCAATTGCTAGGAAAGGGGTTGCAACGCTGTCATGTGTTCTGATAGGCCCTCGGTAGCGACGGTTGAACCCATTTGTGACAGATAGGCTTTAGCCTTGTTGGCACGCTGTTGTGATCTTTCAACTAATTGATTTTATAGAGGTTACGGTCTTATCAACGAGGGGAACCCTCTTTGTCACAGGTCCCCGTTCCACCCGTACGATGATCACTTGGCGGCTGGTGTCATGAGTGTTGGGATTGGGCCAACTTCTGTCGTCCCCGCCCGCAGGGAGGCCACCCTTCCACAGCGATCAATTTTTTATCAATATTGATCACACACCGGGGAGTTGACGGAGGGTCCCTTATGGGAAGCTGGATCATCCGAGCGCCACCGTGATCACGCGTGAGAGACGAGTGGCCCCCGTGGTCACCCTTCCCTCCGATCGTCGCTCCTGGGCGCTAGCAAGGGCCCTCGCGGTCACCCTGGCGACTACGACCGTTTCCGGGTGCGTGACTGCCGCATCACGGCGCGCTTCTCGCCGCGCGTGTGCGTTGGCTTCACCGGCGGCGGCACTTCGTAGCGCAGCAGGCCGAGCTCCATGACCGCGGGGTCGAATGGCAGCTTCCAATCCTGGGGTTGCCGCACGGTCCGGCGAATGACGAACACCTCATCGCCCGGCTGCAGCCGCTGGACGCTGATGCGCTCCTGAGGCAGCTTGAACCGCTGGCCGGTCATCTGTTGCACCCAGGCCAACGTGTCGGGATAGATCACGGCATTGATCACCGGACCACCAAGCACGAAGGCGATCAACTCCTCGACCGTGGCCAGGCGATAGGTAAAGGTGCCGGGGCACCCGTAGGGAATCACCGCGGCGTGCATCAAATAACGGCTCATGGAGGCCTCTCCTGCTGTGGGGGCATCGCCACGCCTATGGAACGGGCATGATCTCCTCGTCATGACAGCTCATAGAAGTGGGTTTGCCGGTGGTAGTCACAATACCGCTTCCCCTCCTGCTTGCCCGGCGGCCCGGCACATCTCGTCGGCGGGGGATGCCAGGGGTCGTCTGACTGGTGGACCGCCGCGACGCCCGGCCGGTAGCCGGTCGATCCCTGGCGCTTCGCATCGTTGTAGCGCTTGCGTAGGGCACGGCTGCGCATCATCAGCGGCCAGTCAGGCCACTGGTACCCGTGGGCGCGGCACTCATCCAGCCACTCATCAACGGCCTGCTGTGGAGTCAGGCCGACCACGGCCCCGAAGTCGCTCATCCTCTCCTGGCGCAGCCACAGATAGTCCTCCAGGGTGACCTCCAGGGTGTCCGGTGCCGGCGTCTTGGTCGTGGTCGGCGATGGAGACCGGATTTTCCCCTTTTTTTCAGGAGGAGTCGGCGCCGGGTCGGACACAAAAATGGTCAACTCTTCTGTATCACGGTCAACTACAAGTAACTCGGGGGAAGGAGCTTTCCCCAATTGAGGGAAGGAGCTTTCCCCTACCGCCTCAGCTTGGGGTAAGCAACTTACCCCAAGCGACCCATCATCCTCAGCTTGGGGTAAGGAGCTTTCCTCTACCGCGGCCTGGTCCATCTGGGAGGCGCGCCACTGCCGCCAGCGCTGATAGGGATGCATACCGCGGGGCGTGCGAGCCTCGAAGGCTTCGAGCCGCGCGGGATCGACCAGGGCATCCAGCGCCGCCGGCAGGACTTCGTAGCGCGCCGCTCGGTGTGAGCAGGCCGCTTCGACGCACTTCAGCACCGTCACTCGCTGCCCTTTGCGCAGGTCTTTCTCGCCGCGCAGGCGCTGCAGGTGATCCCTGATGGTCACCTCGGAAAAGCCGGACTCTGCTGCGAGGAGCTCGCGGCTCTCCCAGACGATGAGAGTATCGGGGCACGTGGGGTCATCCTTGGCGGGGTTGATGTGATCCAGGAGGGTGTCGAGGGTATGGCTGATGGCGCCGGGGATCGTGGACATCTTGAGTGCGGCTTGCAGGGGAAACCAGGTCATTGGGCACCTCCTGACGCGGAGGTGGCGGGGTGAGTCGGAGGAGTTTGCGATTTGCTGCGGACGTGTGCTACTATCGACATGGACACGGGCATAAGTCTCCTTACAGGGTGCAAACGTCTGTGTCGTGGGGGAAGCTGGCCTTGCCGCCAGGCTTCCCCTGTTTTTTTTGTGTGTGTGTGTCAACACCCCCTTCCGGCCATCGGGCAAGCGACCCCGAAGACCTTGGGGAGGGTACTCTTCCTTCTACACGATTCCCTGCCCCATGGCTACCGTTTTCTGACCATCCACGTCCGGCACAGGCGACAGCGCCAGCGCGGGGGCTGATGCGCCAGCCACACCGTGACCTGGCACCGCTCACAGTCCCAGGTACGGCCCGTGGCGGGAGCCATTGACACGTACCCGCCCGAGGCTTGCCAATGCTCCAGGGCGTGCATCACGTGGGGCACGTCCCAGATGGTTTCGCGGGCCTCATAGACGACGACGCGCGTGGCGCCCCAGCAGTAGCGCCGCAAGAGCCATGGCAGGTCGCGCCGGCGGCCACCATACATCTCGACGCGCTCGGGGAAGTAGGCCAGGAGAAGGATATGCTCCATGGCTCAGCCCTCCCCGGTGGTGGTGACGGTCGGTGGGGGGAGCGATGGTGACGCCTTCGCCAGCACCGCGAGGACGAACGATCTCTCGGGCCTGGCTATGTGGGTAGGGCAGAGGGTGCAATCGTTGCGCCTGACGTCAGGGAGCAGGGGAGAAGGTGCCCCTAAGCCCTGGTCTCAGGGGGAGAAGGAGGCGCACACAGGGGGGGTTACGATGGGCGCTCGGGGTGAGCGGTGTCGGCAGAGGGGTGCTAGGGTGAGTCAGGGGATCTGAAGAACTTCCGGGCGATACCTACAAAAACATCACGGCTGACCTGAGTGGCTAGAGTGCTAACCCTTCTCGTGTAATCGGCGGTAACAGTGAAACGGTGTCCTAGGGCGACATCGGAGCGCTGTGTTCTAGTCAGAAACTCTTGACTTACTCGCCCCCCGTTGTGCACCAGAATGTGGCGCACCTGGTAGGCGTCCTCCAGAGCAGCTAGGTTATCGGCGGGAGTTTCAAGAGATATGCCTAGTTCGCGCCGTAGGTGATCAAGCCGGTCTGACACTGATTTCCATCCGAATTCGAATACATATTCTTCGGTCATCAGCGTTATAAGCGCATCCCATGACGCTGCATCGAGAACACGCTCCCACGTCATCTGCTTTCCCCTGCGAAGTAGGCGCGGTTCCACTCGGCACACTGCCCTCAAGCTTTCGCTCAGGAACCCATCGAGATGTGCCAGAGTGGTTACAAGACACTGAGCGAAGAGTAGTGGCGCGAAATCGATATCAAAGGTGAAACGGGTGAAACGCCCTTGTGTGCCCGCTTTCCCCGCTAAGTCGATAATTAATGCAGTGATCAGATCTTCACATTCAAATCTGCCGGTCCATTCCCCAGGGGCTTCACCCCCGAGTGTGTCAACCCTCTCTATTACGGTTCTCAGAAACTCCGTCATTTGTTCCAGAGGAGTCAACATACGAGTCACCATAGTCTCCGGCAACCGCGAGGGGAAATCCGCCAGCATCTCACTCGCAATCAGCGCGGCCACATGCGATTGCGCAATTGCTACTGCAGCATCAGCGTACACACGTTCAAACTCGGTTAATTCCATGAGCCTTCCTCTCAGTCCGCTACAGCATCGACCGCTCGATCCGCTGCCGGTCCCGTGTAATGGTGCTCTTATGTACCCCGAGTTCACCGGCAATTTTCGTGATCACGCCCCAGGTATTCCAGCCGAGCGCCAGCAAGAGCTCGAACACCACATCCTGGCGCTCGCAGGCCCATTTCCGGCGCTCGATATTATATTTCCTTCTCCCGGACGACGTGGCGCAGATGGTATTCCAATCGCGCCGTTGCCTCCACTGCTCCTTCGTCCACGTCATGCACACCCCCGCTCACGTGTATGTTGCACACATCATCCACGCCGCACACAACCGCCGTGTTGCAGGCATCTTGCGCGCGTGAGCGTATCATTTCAGCGCGTGTGCGCTCCCCCCCATCGACATTTGGCCTGAAGATCACCACGGCGCTATCAAACGGCGCGTTGTGCGCGGCCCCGCCAAACTTCAGGCGCCCTGGCAGGGAGTGGATGTCTTCGCGTGCGACGTACGGGATCACATACTCTTGCCACCAGCGCGGCCCGGTCTTCGACGGCACCAAGCACACCACGGTGGCGCCAGCCTTCGAGGCTTCATAGGCTTTGCGGATCCACTGCAGAATGGCACGCCCATAGGGGGGATTCATCCAGCAGATCTCACGCCCCCAGTCCTGCTGCAAGCCGTCCTGCTCCGGCGTGAAGTAGCGGGCGCACTCCGCATTCTCCGGCAGCGCGCAGACATCAAGGGTGAAGTGAAACCGCGCGTTCCACTCATCGAAGGTGGCTTGCGGCGTCTCCCGCACGTCGGATCCACGCCGAAAATGCACCGAGCGCTGGCGGCGCTGGCGATAGGCGCGACACAGCTCCGCATTCGTGGCGGGTCGTTGCCGATGATACTTTCGTGGGCGTCCTCGCGGTCGCTTGGTCATGATTATTCTGTCACCTCATGCGACAGGAAAATACCCTGACTCTCCATTGGTCTCATTGGTGACGATCAGCGACAGCGCCCCTCCCACTGCTGGGTCTTGGAGTTCAAGCGCCCCGTGCAGGTCTGCCCCGGCGGCGGCGTGACGGTAGTGTCCCAGCGCTGCCGCGTCGGGCTCCAGGTCGACACCGCCCGCGTGCCGTCATCGCACAGGGTCTGCAGCCGGCCCAGGGTCTTCTCCTCGGACGTGGTGCAGCGCACGGGACCGGCCCAGGCGGCGGTCGCCAGGGCGAGCAGCAGCAGGATCGCGCTCAGCATGGCTCGTCCTCGTCGGCGGGGGTCATCGGTGGCGTTCCTTCCGCGCCAGATCCATGATGGCGACCCCGAGGCCGTGCAGCGCCACCTGGATCGTGCCAGGGACAGGCTGCCCCGCAAAGGCCTGCCGGACGGCGCGCGCCATCCGCGCGTAGCCCCCCGGCACGGCGCGCGGGGACTTAACACTTAACGCGCGACGGCTGACGAACGCGGTATGGTAGTGGTCGACCGACCGGGCGCCGGGCCGCCATTCCTTGCGCAGCAGGCCGTGCCGGACGAGCGTGCCGATCGCCCGCGAGAAGGAGGCCTCGAAGGCGGGACGGCCCCGCCCCCGCGCCGCGAGGGTCCGCTTCACGGCCCGCAGGTCATAGACCGCGTGCCAGTCCTCGGACACAAAGTCCGCCTCATGGTCCCGGTTCAGGGCCGCAAGAATGTCCCGTTGCAGCGCGCCCAGCCCTCGGCTCATCCCTCTTCCTTATGCACCACTTCCCCTCCGCGCGGCGACCGGGTGTTGCCCCTTGACGGTGCGGTACACGGTTTGCGCCGTGAGCTCATTAGTTCCGAGATGGGTCGTCATTGAGTGCATCGCGGTCGCGCTTCTCCCATGAGGTGATCAGGGTGTCTGCCATGGCGCGGTGCGGTTCGAGGTCCTCGTCATCTCGGACGTACGTGAGCACGAATCCGGCCATCTGCGGGCAGGGCACCACGCCCTGAACTCCGTACGCCCCTAGACCCACGACAGATTGCTCAATGGCTTCGTCTTCGCCCTCCTCGGTAAAGTCTTCCTGCACGAGCGCCCAGGCGATGAGCGGCTCCGTCCACAGATGGAGCGCACCCGTCTCCAGATGCCGGGCAAAGAGTGCACGCCAACCAGTGGCCGGGATCAGTTGCTGAATGGTCATCGGGTGTCTCCTTATGCACAACTTCGTGTCAGCGCGGCCACCCGATGTCGCGCCTCGGCGGTCAGGTCCACCGCTTCGGCGCTCCCGCCAGGCGTCCGGGCGATCGTCACCAGGCCCTTGCGCTCCAGGCCCTTGAGCGACGTGCTCAGATGGCCCTTGTCATGCGCTAGGGCCTGTACCAGCTCCTGGTGACTCGCAGCCATGGTGCCCCTGGTGCGCTGCTCTTCCGCCCACAGCCAGGCCAGGATACGGCGCTGTAGACGGGAGAGGCGTTCGGGGGTCATCGGGCTCAGGCCTCCGGGGGAAAGTCCGCTGCCAGCACCTGCTCGGGCCGCCAGGGACACGCTTCGGGGAAGGTCGCCAGGGGCAGGCTGGTCTCAGCCGCCGCCAGCTCTCGAGCATCGGCATAGGCCAAGGGGATCAGGTCAGGCAGCTCGGCCCGCAGCGTGTGGTGGTCCCGCAGGATCCGGGCCAGCCGTTGCCGGGAGACCGTCAGGGTGCGCCGCCAGCTCCCACTCCGGCGCGCGGGCTGGTAGACCCACTTCAAGCCATGGCCCAACCGCACCACCAGGATGCTCTCCACCGCCCGCCGGTCGCGCTTGCCCATGCTTTCGATCTCCTCGGCCAGGTGCTCGAGATCCAGGGCGGTCCAGTCCTTGGCCCGCAGCGCCGCGGCCTGAGCCTGGGTCCAGGCGTAGAAATCGGTGTCATAGGTGCTCATCGCTCCTCCCTCGGGGCCGGTGCCCGTTCATGGTCCCGCAGCACCTGATCCAGGGCTTCCTTGCGGAAGAGCACCCGGCGTCGGCCCTGGAACTTCACCACCGGCAGCAGGCCGGCGCGCATCCAGCGCTCCAGGGTGGCGATGCTGATGTGCAGATATTGCGCGGCTTGCGCTTTGGTCATGACCTCGTCAACCATGGCGCGGTCTCCTCTCGCGGGTGGTCCAGGGGTGATGCCCCCAGGATACACGCGCCGTCGTGAGGGGTCAAGCGGACTGCTGCGGGGCTCTGCCGCGCTCTGACGGAAAAGTTGACGGACGAAGAGATTATGGGATCCTGGCCAGCGGATCGCTGTGGTGCTCGATAGTTATGAGTTGACGGAAGGCACCGCCCCGCGCCGGGGCGGTGTTGTCCGGGAATTGTTGCCGATGCTGCGCAGCGATGATCAGGATTCGCGGCTGGAGCGGTCGCCCTGCGCGCCCTGGTGGCCTCAGGCCTCGCGGCTCAGCGGATCACCTCGTCGGCCTGGAAGAGGAGCGTCGGGGGAAGAGTCAGGCCCAGTTCCTTCGCCGTCTTGAGGTTGATGACCAGCTCGAACTTCATCGGCTGCTCCACCGGCAGGTCGGCGGGCTTGGCGCCTTTGAGGAGGCGATCCACGTAGGAGGCCGCGCGCCGGAGCTGATCCGTGAGGCTCGATCCATAGCTCATCAGTCCCCCCGCGGCCACGGGGCCTTCCGCGGCCACGGGGTCTTTGCCTTCGAACATCGTTGGGAGCTGGCGCTTTGCCGCAAAGTCCACGACCTGTTGGGTATACGGACGGGTCAACACATCCGTGATCATGAAGAGCGCGTCTGCGCGCTCCTCCGTCATCGTTGCGAAGGCGTTATCGAGATCTTTCGCCGCTTGCACCCCCACGGGTTGCACGCTCACCCCCAGCGCCGGTGCCGCAGTCTGAATCTCCCGGAATATGAGGGTCATGGCGTCACTGCCCGCATTCCACAGCACGGCCACCCGGGAGAGACTGGGAACCGCCTCTTTGAGCAGCTCCAGCCGTTTGCTACCCAACCCCGTGGCCACCGTGGTCAACCCCGTGAGGTTCCCGCCTGGTCGCGCGAGGCTGGCGACGAGGCCGGTCGCGACGGGATCGGCATCGACCACCATGACAATCGGGACCGTCGTGGTCGTGGTTTTGGCCGCCTGGGCCGCATCGGTAGATCGTGCCACGATGACGTCCACCGGCAGCTGGACCAGCTCGGCGGCGAGGGCGGGGAGCCGATCGCTCCCCTCCGCCGCCCGGAATTCAATGGCGATGTTGTGCCCCTCCACATAGCCCAGCTCGTGCAGCCCCTGCCGGAAGGCCTCCGTCAAGGGCGATCCAGCGCCCCCCCCACGGAGAGATACCCGATCCTGGCGACCTTCGCTGACGGCGGCGCCTCGGCGGCGAGCGGCGCCCCGAGGATGATGCAGGCGAGGGTGACGAGAAGCCCGATGGTGCGGCGCATCATGATCATCTCCTCCGACACAGGTCTGCGGCGAGTGTAGGCGGGTGGGCCGGGCCTGTCAACCCTCATGTCCTGGGGCGCCCGCCGACGGTGCGGCGCGCGGCGAGGAGGACCCCCGCCGCGGCGGGGGTTAGCGGGTGCGGGTCATCCACTTGCGGCAGAGCCGGGGACGCGCCGCGCGACGGGACACTCATCGATGACGTGCTGGAGTAGGGGCAGGGGCATTTTGCCGCAGCGCCCGGCTGGTCCCTGGACGACGTGGCCGGTGCGCGGCATCTCAGTGGACCAGCGCCTCCAAGACCCGTACCAGCCGGGGCAGCTCCTCCACGCGGATCTCCGCGACCAATCCCCGCAATTTCCGACGCAGCCGTGCGGACTGGCCCGCGTCTGGCTCCTCCTGAAACAGCTCATACAGATCCACCTGCAGGCCCTGCGCCAGCCGACTCAAGAGGTTCAGGGTCGGGTTTTCTGCCCCGCGCTCGATACTGCTCAGATACTTGGGACTGATCTCAGCACGCTCGGCCAAATGCTCCTGTGTGTACCCCCGCACCCGCCGTAGGTGCCTGAGCCGTTGGCCCACCTGTTGGCATGCGTCCATGGCCCTCTCCCCTCTAATCAAGGGCATTATGGCGGGCCATGGGAGGTTGCAACACCATCCGTTACCAGAAAATATTTGAATTTCTCACTGTTATAGAGGTATAACCCCTTGTAGTACCCTAAATTCATGGCCTCATTTCATGCCATGCTGCAGATCGGAGACGCCACGGCCCACCTGGCTGCGGGCGGACGGCCACCCCCCAGGCCTCCAGTCCTGACTGAGCCGAGACACGCGCGACACCCCACGGGAAGGAGGACGATCATGGCCCCGTACGTTGACCTGGCCCACCTGCGTCGATTGCTCGCGCAAGGGTACTCCCAACGCGCCATGGCGAAGGAACTCGGCATCTCGCGCACGGCCCTCCAGCGGTTTCTCCTCTCGCTGAAGAGACCGGCGCAGGATCCGCTGACGCCAGTGCTCCGGCAGATCCTGCGCCGCCTGGAGACCTTGGAGACAGCCCTGCATCGAGGGCAGGCCACCGGGAGGAGCCAGCCGCCCGGCCCACGCGCCACTGGCGACATATCCGTCCGCTGGAGCGTCCGCGTGCCCCGTCCGCTGGCCCAGTACATCCAGACCCTCGCGGCGGAGCGGAAGCTGCCGACCAGTCGGCTGGTGCAAGAAGCGCTCCGGGAATGGCTCGCGGGCCAATGAGTGCTGGCGGCTCCCCGCGTAAATCGGCCTGCACATGTGTGCTAGGGAAGGGTTCTATACACAAGACTCGAAAATCGCCTCTAGGACGAACGATCTCTCGGGCCTGGCTATGGGGAGTAGCGGGGACGGGAGATCGTGGCGCTATGCGCCAGCGAGCAGGGGAGGGGTGTCCCTGCGCCCTGGTCTCGGGGGAAAATGGGGGCGGACTTCTGGTGATTGTCGCCAGAAGGACCTCTGGGAGGGACGCAGCGAGACGCCCCCACCGCCTCGACCCGCCATAACTAGCGATTGTTCTATACTTTCTCCGCCCACTCAGATAGCCTCACCCCATGGTTCCTGTGTCTGCTGACCCGACTCCTACGACGAGAAAGAGGTTCTCCCATGCGCCGCTCGCTCCTACCCGCTGTGTTGTCCCTGAGTCTCCTGCTCAGTGCCGTTGCCACTACCTACGCCGCCTCGTATACCTTCACCACGATCGCGGTCCCCGGTGCCACGCTCCTCACCGAGGCGTTCGGGATCAACACCGCCGGCCAGATCGTCGGGCGCTGGCTTGATGACATGGGGGGGGGCGGCTTTCTGAAAGACGGCGCTACGTTCACCTTCATCGATGACCCTAGCGCCTTGTACACCGAGGCCCATGGGATCAATGCGGCGGGCCAGATCGTCGGGTGGTTCCAGAATGATCTCACAGGGCACTTCCATGGCTTTCTCAAAGACGGCGCCACCTATACCACCGTTGATTTTCCCGACGCCTTGAGCACCTTTGCCAACGGGATCAATGCGGCGGGTCAGATTGTCGGGCGGTTCGATGATGCCACGCCGTCCGTCCATGCGGTTGTGACCGATGGCGTCACCTTCACCACCATCGATGTCCCCGGCGCCTCGGAGACCGTGGCGTTCGGGATCAACGCGGCGGGCCAGATCGTCGGGTGGTTCTTTGATGGCACGCGCGGCTATGGCTTTCTCAAAGACGGCGCCACCTTCACCACCATCGCGGTCCCCGGCGCCACGTATGGGGGGACCGAGGCGTTCGGGATCAATGCAGCGGGCCAGATCGTCGGGGTGTTCGGGGATGCCACCGGGAATTATGGCTTTCTGGCGACACCTGCTCGTCGGCCCCAGAAGTGACGCTCACCACCAGGCCAGAGACTGCCGCAGCACAGCCTCTCAGAGCGATCTTTTTTCTGGGGGAGCTATGGGGAGTAGGGGGCGGGGGAGAAGTGCGCCTATACGTCAAGCTGCGTGGCGTCAATCCCCCTTTTCTGCATCTCCCGCAGCAATTCCTCTCGACGGTCGGCGGTAAAGAGGCTCACGGGGAGATCATCAAGGGGGCTGTCGTCGCTCTCCTCATCCACGTCCTGAAGCGCTTCATCGTCAGCCGTCGTCACCAGCGCGTTCAGGGGCGTGTTGACCTCCCCTAGATGCTCCTGGAGTAGTCCCAGGAGTGCGTCCAGGGCCTGTGCGAGGTCGCTCATGTGGCCGCGGACCTCCCGGTAGTGGCCTAAACCGAACAAGTGTGCTATCAGGGGCAATAAGCACTGCTAGACCCGTCCAGATGAAAGCGAATAGCTCATTCTCTTTCATGGTTGCGCACCACCGCCTGGTGCAGAGGCCGTAATCGAGTTCCCTCAGCGCCATTAGAATCCCGAGGGATGAAAGGTATGGTTGGAGAACTCTTTCATTTCTCAGGCCTTAGAACCCTTACTTCCTTATTGCCCCTGATGACATCCTTGTTGGGTTTAGGCCGAATGGCATTAAGTTAGTCGTAACCTATTATCATATCAAGAATTATGGTAGCTCATGTCGCGTGCATCCGCGCACGGTGTGGACGGGACCCTGCTAGATCCTACCCCGTCATGCCGCCGTGCATGGCTCTGATCAACTCCCTGAGCTCAGGCCGAGAGACCCGTAACATATTGATACACCGTACGTTGAGGCTTAACTTAATGCCATTCGGGTTTAGGCCTAGTTAGGAAGCATGGCGCAATCGATGGGCCTGAAATGTATGGTTATACCCGTCTGCGGGGCATGTGTCGGGAATCGGATGTTCCATTGTCCCAGTTGTTTCATAGCGCACCCAAGGAGCTCATAGTTCAGAATGTCATGGAGATATGGTTCGATAGGGACGGTGCCCTGCTTCCATGCTGACCAGGAATGTTGCTGTTGATCGTACTCTCGGCTCACGGTTCGCTCATTTTTAGGGCGGTTTGTGAGAATCGAGGCAGAGCCTCGCATAGATGGCGACAGGGAAATCGAGGAGCACAAGAATGCGCTGTTGCACGCGCGACAGGGGTGTGAGATGATGCCGCCAGCGGCGGCCTTCACGGATGATGGTCAGCGTCAATCCCTGAAAGGCCTCCAGCAGGCGTTCAGCCGTCGGCTGAGCGGTCGCCCGTGTTGGGTTACCGACATACAACCCCTGCAGCCTCGTCTTGGTCATGGCCAAGCGCCGGCGCACACCAAACTCCAGCAGCGTCAGGACCCGCAACCCGATGGACAACAGGCGGATCAAGCCGGTCGCATGGTCATCGCGCTCCAGATACATCGGCGTCAGCGACAACGGCCGGCCTTTCAGTCGGCCCATCGCCCGCTCGACCAGATACTCGTTCCGGTACGCCCAGACGGCCTCCTGCAGGGAGAGCTGCGCAGGGGGCTGGGTGGTCACATAGACCCGCCAGCCCAGCTGGCGCACCGCCGCGGCCACGGCCTCCTGGTCGACGCTGACGGTCACCTGGCCCTCCCACTCCAGCCGTACGGTGGTGTTCCGGTCGCCATAGCGCCGCAGCGGGCGCTCCCAGAAGCGTTCTGTATACCGGACGTGCACCAAGCCCTGAACCCGATAGCGGGCCAGAATGGCGTCCACCGCTTCCCGCAGCGCTGGTGGGTCAGGGCAGCGTCGTTGGCCCCGGCGGCGCTCATTGAGCGCGGTCACCGCGGCCTGGGCGTTGGCCAGCCGGGCGCGCAGCCCCCGCTCCGCAGCTTGGGCCAGCTGGACCGAGCGGATCACCAAGCGCCGCTCGGTCCAGCGGCGCGGCTGCCCGGCGACCTCCGCGGTCATGCGCTCCGAGCGCTCGAACCCCTCCGCGATCAGCTCTGGCGGGCCAGCTGGCTGTGGGCGGTGGATCGGAAGCAACGCCTGCGCCCCCCTCCACACCGGCATCAAGTAGTCAGCCAAGATGGCCGGGGGAAGCTGGGTCTCCGACAACGGACACAAATAGTCGTCGCCCCCCATCTGGATGAATGCCCGCGTTTCTAGGGCCCCCATCTTGCAATCGCCCACATACAGCAGCCCGCGCCGCCCCAGGCTGTCGCGGACGCGTATGATCGCCGGCCCATACAAGGGGTCATCGGCCCGCTGGCCCGGGACCACGTCTGTTGCCACGGGCATGCCCAGCGGATCCAACGCCGACACCATGATCTTCACTTGGGGCAGATCGGGACGATGGTCTTTGCTATGGCCAAATTGGAACAGCCCGTCTTCGGTCACACTCCAGTGACCGTTGGCGGTGGTACTATCCAGGCGAACACAGGCCGGCTGCAGGTCGTACACGCGCACCGTGTGTTGATTCAGTGCCCCCTCAAACGCACTCCAGCGCGTATCGTGACTCAAGGCCTCCAGCACCGTGGCCAGTCGGTCGTCGCTGACGTCCAAGGGGTGGATCGGTTGCTCCGTGCATGCCTGGAGCGTGTGAAGCCGTTGTTTGGCCCAGGGGACCACGTGGTTCAGCCGATGGTCGCCCTCGGAGAGAATATGCGTCAACCAGAGCACGCTCACCCAGCCCAAGCTCAGGCCCACCCAGTTACCATGGGTCGGGAAATGCTCGTCCAACAGGGGCTGGAGCCCCATACGGTTGAGTTGAGCCAACAGCACAGGAATGTCATCGACGCGTTCACTGACAAGGGTCAGAGTCTCGGCCATGGTGCACCTCCTTTGCGCCCGAGACCCTAGCACAATTTTTGAAACCCCTCAAAAAATGAGCGAACCGTGAGTCTCGGAATGGAGCACCTAAGATTGCACGGCCACGCCATTCAATCCCATAGAGCGCATCCACTGTATGAAGTTTGTCAGGCATGAGGGTGACTGCCAGGCTACGGATGTTCATTAACCTCGGCGTGCCTTTCTCAGCAATGGCGAACGTGATCTCGGCATACCAACTGTCCCCGCATTTGGTCAAGTACCGGTTATAAAAGGTCGTGATTGCTTGCTCGGCCTCTGAATCTGGAGCGCGAGCGCCAAGCATGGAAGAGGTGATCACGACTACGAAGAGACCCGTGATGATACGGCTCGTCATCGTGTTCATGAATTTGTCCCCTTGTACCTTACTGACCCGGACACGGTCATCTGAAACCTTCAGGCTTAAAGGGCCAATTGATTCGGGTGTCATGCGACAAAAACTTTAGCTTTCAAGGTCCGGATCAGTAAATCAGTCCACACGAGCACGGAACGGTAAACGTATGCCGCCATCCGAACAGCCGTGCCGTAGACGTATGGAGGCCACCTTCCCCCCGCTACGGGGAAGGCGTGCTCTGGGCGGCGGCCCAGCGCGTGGCCAGGTCTTTGACGGTGGCCATGAAGTACGCCCCTCTCGTCTTGGTGATGCGGTGCTCGCGGCTGGCCTGGCGGGTCTCGGAAATGGCCATCCAGAGGAGCCCTTCGGGGTATGCCCGGATGACTGTTGCATACGCCGCACGGTTGTCTCGGTCACCGCAGGTCGCCAGGATCTCGTCGAGGAGGGCCTGCTCGGCACCAGTGAGTTCCTGTTGAGCAGCTGGGAGTTTCTTGCGTGTCCGAGTGAGCTGCTCTGCCAGCTGCTGGCGGGCTTTGCGCGCGTGTTGGTCCTCGAAGAACTTTTGCCCCGGCACGTAGGTGACGATGAAATCATTGTTGTTGGGTTTATGAGCGGCCTTGCGGTACTGCCAGTCCGCGAGAAATTGCTCTCGTTGCAGCTCTTGGTGGGCCGGGTCAAGCTGTTGCTTGACGAGTGAGAGGTGGCGGTGTTCGGCCAGCAGAAACTCGGTGCATAGGTCGCGGTAGCTTTTGGTGTAGGGGTTCCCAGCAGAGGCATACCAGCCGGTTTCCAGGATAGGGTACAGCGCCTTGGCGATCGGTTTGCGCAGGCGCTGGTGAAAGTTGTAATCGAACGGCCGGAGGTACCGGTAGAAGAAGTTCGAGAGCCACCAGGGAGCCGGCCAAATATAGTTCATCTCGGCGATTTTACCGTTCCTCATCCGCTCGCCTCTGACATAGGCCTGGCTGAATAAAGTCCCGACAAAGCCGTCGCTGTAATCCTTGGATTTGGCCTGGTAAATCCCTCCGATAATTCCGGTGAGGGTCATCCGCTTGATCCAGGCACGTATTTCCTTGCGTTCGCGCGCGTTTTCCGTTTTGCCGGCGTAGCGGATGAGTGCTCGCGTCGGGATAGCGATGGGTAGGTGGAACCGGCCGTCGCGATCGATGATCTCGTCACAGATTTTCAGGAACGCGCGGTAGTAATCGAGATCGCTGGTGACCGGGAGGCCGAAAAGTGCGTTGGCGCTGATAATGGTCTTGGTCACGTGCTTGGTGCCGTCGGGGTTGACGCTCTCGGTGAGAATTTTCTCCTTTGTGAGATGGTGTTTGATACGCTTGCTGGAAGGTGTGAAGAAACCAACAGTTTCAAGGAACACTTCGGCTTGGATGTAATCGGGAACTATTGGGTGCTCTGCTTCGGGGAAAAGGACTGGTTGCGTCTCCAGCTGCACCTGTGTCCCTCCTGTCCTGTCGGCCGTCATGTGGTTTGGAACGGTTTTGGGAGAACGTTCCTGTCGGCCGGGCAGGCCGACATATGAGATTACATGAGAATTTTATTAGAAGAAACATACCAGCCCTGTGGAAAACAGTAAGAACAGCTTTAAAAATAAGGAATTACGGAGTCACAATTTTCATTAAATGTCCTAGAGGATTTCATTAAATGTCCTAGGCAAACAACTCCGTGTGTATCCCCTCGAAGTGGTCTCGTAGATCCTCCTCCTCCCCCCCTTCCGGTGAGTCCTGCAAGGCCGTCGTCTCCTAGCATGTTTCCTCTCTCTTGGCACAAACTCGGCCGCCTGAAGCCGCGCTCGTAATAACCTCCCCCACTGGATCTCTACCAGAACGCGTTCCTCGCCGGGCTGCATTATATTCCCCTTGCGGAATATTCTTTAATATCATATCATACCGTTCCATCCTAAATAGAATGGTATGGTATTATATCATATTGTAGACGTCTGTGAGAGGTCCTCGTATGCTCGTCTTGATCGGAGGAGAGAAGGGGGGGACCGGCAAGAGCACCTTGGCCATTAACCTGGCTGCCGAACGGGCCTTGGCAGGCCGTGACGTGCTCCTCGTCGACACCGACCTCCAGGGATCGGCCTCGTACTGGGCGCAGGTTCGGGATGAAGCCGGAATCACCCCTCGCGTGGCGTGCGTGCAAAAATTCGGGAAGGGACTCCAAACCGAACTGAAGGACCTAGCACGGCGCTATGAGGACATCATCATCGACGCGGGGGGCCGGGACTCCGTGGAATTGCGTGTCAGCCTGGTCGTCGTGGAGAAAGCGTATATCCCCGTGCAGGCCTCACAATTCGATATCTGGACCCTCGACCATCTGGACGAGCTGGTCGCCACGGCCCAGGAGTTCAATCCCACCCTGCGCGGGTTCGTGGTTATCGCCCGCGCCTCCCCTAATCCACTGGTCTCGGAGGCTGAGGGCGCCCGAACGATCCTGGCGGACTACGCGCATCTCACCGTGGCCCACACAATCATTCATGACCGCATCGCCTACCGGCGCAGTGGCCGCGAAGGGTTGGCGGTCAGCGAACTCTCGCCGCCCGATCGCAAGGCGACCGCCGAGATCTCGTGGTTGTATAAGGAGGTTTTTGATGGAGCGGAGCTCCTTTCGCCATCGACCGGGAAGCGTCGATAGGTTCATCGAGGACGCTGGAACGCCAATCGAGGCAACCGAGGAGACGGCCGTCACCTCGACAGCAGTCTACCCCTGGCAATCCGCACGGACGGACGTGCAGAAGCTCTTTAACCTGCGCCTGCCGGAGAAGCACCTTTTGATGCTGCGATTCATTGCGGAACACACGCCGGACACCATGCAGAAATTCTGCTTGAAGCATTTATTGCAAGCGATCGAGGAGAAGGTTGCCGAATTGACGCGGGCGTAAACCGGTAAGGCTCCAGTGCACGATACGCCCTGGAGGCCGTGAAAGTGGTGGACTTCCCCATCCAGACGTTCGGGGGGACAAAAAACTTTCTCCCGCAAGCGTTGGCGGCGTGGGAAGGGCATGCGGAAGCCGAGCAGGCCAAACGGGAGGCGGACCTGCGAGTCGACACGCAGTATCGCCGCGAGCGTGAGGAACAGGAGAGACAACAGCACGTAGCTGAGATCCGGGCTGCGCTGTCCGAAGAGGCATTTGCGACCCTGAGACATCGCGCCGAGGAGGCCCTCGCCGCCGACGGGGTGGAGCGCACGCGTCTGGGGTACAACGTGTTGGTGAAGCTCAAAATCGATGACCTGCTTGAGCAGGAGGGTATCTCGATGCCCGTGAGCGCCGATGGCGCCCATCCCCCCGCGACGGTGACGGCGAGGCGTTGAGGAGGCATCCCCGATGTCTGGACCACTGACGACCTTGTTGGCTGGCGACCATACCCGACTCGACGGGCTCCTCCAGCGGGCCATGACGGATGGGGGCGCAGTCGATCGCACCGCGTATGCCGAGTTCCGCGCAGGCCTGCTGAAGCACATCAGCCTGGAGGAGAAGATCCTGCTCCCGGCAGCCCAACGCTGGCAGGGGGGTGACCCACTGCCCATGGCGGCCACGCTGCGGCTCGATCACGGGGCCCTCGCCGCCCTGCTGGTGCCCACGCCGACGCCGGCGATCATCGCGGCTATTCGCACCGTCCTTGCGACCCACAACGCCCTGGAGGAAGGACTCGGAGGGGTCTATGAACGCTGCGAGCAATTAGCCGGGGCAGAGGCGGACGCGCTGCTGGCCCAGTTGCTCGCTGCCCCCGAGGTGCCGGTCGCCCATTACTCTGACGGTCCACAGGTCATGAGCGTGGTGCGGCGAGCGCTGGCGAGAGCTGGCTATGACATCGAGCTGGGAGAGTAGCCGCGTGAGGCGAGACCACGTCCGTGGATCAGGGGCCGACGCACGCGAGAGCCGCGCTACCCAAAGACACGCTCGCGACCCTAGAACGCCGCGCCGACGAGGCCCTCGCCACGGAAGGGATGGCCCGCACACGCCTCGGGTACGAGGTCCTGGTCAAGCTTAAGGTGGATGAGTTCCTCGAACGGGAGTACTTACCGGCGGACGTGAGCCACAATAGCGGCCATGCCGAGATGGCCACGACCTGACGTGAGGGCCTGAGCGGGGTGCATGCCCACGGCCCTGTGCTGAGGGATCGCCCTGCAGGGCCATGCGAGGAGGAACCTATATGGTCACAGATGAGTGGGATCCCGCCCCGGGGACACGGGACCACTTCCTGCGGGTGACGCAGTTACAGCGCTGGGGCACCATCCAGAACTACGTCGATCTCTGCCGAGCGCAGGGGTATTTCACTCCGGCCTTTTACGCGACGGCGATCGCGCACATGGAGCGCATTCACGTGCGCCGCCGGCTCAAGCAGGTGACCACCGCGCAGGGCTGGCCGGTCTTCGGGAACATCGCGCGGGTCCGTGACGACGGTCGGCCGGAGCGCGTCTTCTTGCAGGAGGAGCTGTTCGGGCCCGAGGAGTACCGGCAGGTCGTGGCCTACCACTACGGGATGGCGCGCCATCACCTGTTCAAGGCGCAGACCTACCGCGACTACGCCAAGGCGCGCTACGGCGTGCAGCTGCCGCTCTTCGATGAGGACGGTGGTGAGGGGGGAAGCGACGCCGACACCTGATCATGTCCACACACGCGCTCGGCCTTGTCGAAGACAGGGCGCGCGTGCCGGAGCGCCCATCGACGCCTCACGTCTCGTGACCGGGTGGGAGGCCCAGCGCCATGACCGAGTCCACTGCGCCGCAGACGCCTGAAGAGGAAGCGGCCCTGCGCGCGCTGGAGATCAAGCACCGGCGCCGGCACCGGTGGATCGCGCTGTTCTCGAGCGTGACCGTCAGTGTCCACGCGACGCTCATCCTGCACACGCTCTGGGACAGCTGGCCGCTTCAGGAGCGCGACCTGGGGCCGCTGGCCTTGTTGGTGGTGAATGCGCTCGGCGGCTTGGGCTGGGTGGCATGGAACCTGTGGTACTTCCGCCGGGACGAGGCCATGGATCGCCAGTGGACGCTGCAGAACGTGCGCTGGCAAGCCCAGGACCGTGCCTGGCGCGACCAGTGGGCGGCGCGCCGGGAGCAACCACGGGCAGGCGAGGCCCGCTGACGTCCCCAGGTGAGGCCGCGCACACGTGTCCGAGACGATCGCATCCTCGACGCCTGCGGAGGAGGCGGCGCGGCGCGCGCTGGAGGCGCAGCCGCGGCAGCGCCCTAGCTCCATCAGGCGCGAATGGTGCCTCGACGCGGAGGCCCTGGAGCCGTGGAACGCCCGCGGCCGTCTCTCAAGAGGGGATTGAACCACGGGAGGCGGTCAGGCAGAAGAGAGGCTTGGTGCACGAGGGAGGGCTGCCATGCAAGATGCTTATGACACCCCGTTTGATCGATATGACTCGCCTGTTGATGTGGACGAGGCGGCTCAGCGCCTTGAGGCCCGGGTGGATCGGCTGGACGCGCGCATGGATCGACTGGAGGCCGCGGTCGACCGGCTGGAGGCGGCGGTCGAGCGCATCGAGGTCAGGCTGGATCGGCTTGAGCGCATGATGCGCCGATGGATGATCTTCCTGATGGTGTGGAGCACGGCGTGGATGGCGCTCATAGTCTACCTGACACGTGGAGGTCGGTAGGGACGACGGCCCGCACACACCGTCACTCGGGCGCGCACACATGAGCACGGTTCGACCCTGATGGCACCTGCGGGAGGGACGCGTCCCTGAGACAGTGATCTCTGCTCACCCCATGTCCAGCTCCGCGCCCTCTGGAGATCCTCGCCGTGCCTGAGAGTCGACCAATCCGTGGGAGGCGAAGCCATAGCCGTGGTGGAGGACGACATGATCAGCCGTCTGGCGGAAGGGCCGTTGCACACCCTGTTCGGCACGTTTCGGGAGCTCCTCTATGACGACGGGCACCAGGAGAGCATCGCCCTGGTGATGGGCCAGGTCGAGCAGGGGCAGGATGTCTTCTGTCGCGTGCACTCGCAGTGTCTGGCCGCTCATGTCTTCAACAGTCTGGACTGTGATTGCCGCGAGCAGATGGCGCTGGCCCAATCGCTGATCGCGCACCACGGCCGCGGCCTGATCATCTGGCTGAATCAAGAGGGCCGAGGTCATGGGCATCTGGCCCTCATGCGCAGCCGGGCGCTCCAAGCCCAGGGGTGGTCCCAAACCGAGGCCTACCAGCGCCTCGGCTATGCGGCCGATGCCCGCGACTATACGCGAGCGGCGGAGATCTTACAGGATCTAAGAGTTCGTTCGGTCAGACTCCTGACGAACAGCCCACAGAAAGTGCAGAACTTGCAGGCGGCGGGCATCCACATCTCGAGTACCCACCCCTTGACGGTGGATCCCGGGACCAACGAGCGACTGAGGCGACGATACGCGGAGAAGATCCAACAAGGCCATCGCATTCCCCCGGAGTACACATAGGTGATGGCAGGATCAGAGGAGGCCCTGAAGCCGAGCGCCACAGCGCACAGGCCCGTCGGGCGCGGCGCGACGCCGATCACGAACAGTGAGGGGCTGTCGCTTTTTGCCTCATTTGGCGACATCGGCATGGCTCTCGGCTGCTCCGACATGCGTCGCTGTGTGGCGTTTGGTACAATCCAGCCTCTCTCTGAACTCTCGCCCTCGGGAGAGGGCCGGGGTGAGGGGTGTTTCCTCCACGAACGTTGGTGAAACCTATTCCAGCCCGTAGAGCCGCATACGCGCGCGAAGTTGGGTGCGGCTCAGCCCTAATAATTTGGCGGCTTGCGACTTGTTCGGGTGCGCCTGCTCAAGGGCCCGCTGGATGAGCTGCTTTTCCAGGTCCGCCATGGCGATGCCGCCGGAGGGACGCGTGATGGCCTCGCCGCTGGGGACAGAGGTTCTCAGCGGTTCGCGCAAGGGGGGCAGATCCTGGGCTGTGACGACCGTCCCCTGACAGAGTATGACCGCGCGCTCGATGACGTTCTCCAATTCCCGGACGTTGCCCGGCCAGGCGTAGCGCTCGAGCAACCCCATAGCCTCCTTGGAGATGCCCAGCACCTCCTTGCGCAACTCCTGGCTAAAGCGCTTGAGGAAGAACATGGTCAGCGGGCTGAGATCCTCCTGGCGCTCTCGCAACGGCGGTAGGGCGATGGGGTAGACGTTGAGGCGGTGGAACAGGTCGGGGCGGAATCGCCCCTCCATCATGAGCCGTTCCAGATCTTGATTGGTCGCCGCGATGATGCGGGCGTCGGTCGTGATCGTTTCCGTGCCCCCCAAGCGTTCGAACTGCCGATCTTGCAGCACTTGAAGGAACTTGGCTTGCAGGACCGCGCTCATGTCGCCGATCTCGTTGAGGAAGAGTGTGCCGCCGGCAGCCAGCTCCAAGCGCCCCGGCTGCCGTTGCGCGGCGTCAGGGAAGGCCCCGGGCTCGTAGCCGAAGAGCTCGGCCTCCAGCAACGTCTCTGGGAGCGCCGCGCAGGTGACGGCGATGAACGGCCCCTGGGCCCGCGGACCACTATCGTGGATGATGCGTGCGATGCGGTCCTTGCCCGTGCCGCGCTCGCCCGTGAGCAAGACCGTGGCCGTGGTGTGCAGGACCCGCTCCACCAGACGGTAGACCTCCTGCATCTTGGGGCTCAGGGTCACGTACAGCTCCTGGCGCGCTTCATCGAGCAGGATGATGGAGGCGTGCTCGATGTCGAGCAGCGTCACCACGCGCTCGATGGCGCGCTTCAGCAGGTGGTCGAGGTCGTGGATGGAGGAGAGCGCCTCGACGTCGGGCCGCTCCTGGTGGCGCGGCACCGGCTCGACGGCATCCGCCGGCGGGGGGGTGGTCGCACCAGCCTGTGCCGCCTGCGCGAAGGCCCGCAGCGCCAGCAGCACCGCTGGGCGCAGCTGTGGGTGGGCGAGGACCGTCTGCAGGTCGCGATAGGCCGCACGCCCCTCAGGATCCGCAGCCAGCTTTGAGAAGTCGATGCCAGAGATCTTCTCGACCCACTGGTGGAGTGATGCCGCCGCCTCGTCGTCGCGCCGGCGCTGGGGCTCCTCATCCTCCGGCGGGATCCCGGAGGTCTCCTCGCGGTCGCGCTGAGGGGGGGACTCCGCCTGCCGACGGCGGGCGTGCGCTTCAAGGGCCTGGCGCACCCGCTGTTCCTCGTCGGGGGAGAGTCGTGACGCTCCCGCTGTGGAGCCATGCGGCTGGCGGCGATTGGCCGGGGGCAGCTTCAGCTCGCGCCTATACTGCGTCACCGTCCGGCGGGCAATTTTGATATTTTCCGCCGCTAGAACCTCAACGAGCTGCTGATCGGTGAGGGGCTTTGCGGGGTCCTCGGCCGCTACCAACTTTTTGATGCGATCTTTGACCGTCAGCGACGACATCGTCTCGCCGCCGTAGGACTCGATGCCGCTCTGGAAGAACTCCGTCAGCGCGACGATCCCGTGCGCCGTCGCCAGGTATTTGTTGGTAATCACGCGGCGCACCGTCGACGCGTGCAGGCCGAGAGCATCCGCCACCTCCGTCAGCGCCAGCGGCTGCAGGTAGGCCAGGCCGTGGTCTAGGAACGCACGCTGCCGTGTCACCAGACTCTGGGCGACGGTGGATAGCGTCCGACGTCGGTACTCGAGGCTGCGGATGAGCCAGACGGCGGCGCGGAGTTTGTCGTCCAGGTACTGTTCAGCCTCGGGCGGCCCCAGGGGGCCTTCACGCCGCAGGCGCCCATACGTCTGGCTGAGGCGCAGCCGAGAGATCCCCGCCTCGTTGAGGACGGCCTGATACGCCTGCCCCACCTGCGTGACGATGACATCCGGTACGAGGGCCTCGGGGGGGCTGCTGGGGCGTTCGGACACATAGGGCGCCTCGGGCGCCTGTGAGGGGAGGCCGCTCGCATCCCAGCCGTCGGGAACGCAGGCCTGCCAGATGTTGTCATACCGCTCCGCAGCGTCCGTCAGGTCGTCGGCGGAAGCCCTGAAATGCGGGGCGTGCAGCTTGCCGGCCGGCGCGTCTTCGTCCTCTGCGCGCGCGCCCTCTTCCAGCAGGGGATTCTCCGTCAGGGCCTGCCGGATCAGCTGGACGAGGTCCCGGCGGGCTAGCGGCAGCAGCGTGATGACCTGCCGCCGCACCGGCGCCTGCCAGATCTCCGCCCGGATGGTGAGATCCACGGGCGCGGGGACCTGCACCGCTCGCGCGGGTGGTCGCAAGGCGCGCAGGAGGCGGGTGAGGTCCTGGGCCTCGGTCGCCTCGTAGTGTTCGAGTTCATCCCGTGGGGCCATCGTCCATCATCTCCTTCAGGCGCCGCAGGGCGCGCTGCAGGCGTTTGCGCACAGCCGCCTCAGACATGCCGAGGGCCTCCGCACTCTCGGCCACCGACAGCCCTTTATGGAAGCGCCAGTGCAGCACAATCCGCTCGAGTTCGTGCAGCTGGGTGAGGCTGGTGGCCAGGCGTGCAGCCCGCTCCCGCGCCTCCAGCCCCTCGCCGGGCGGTGTGGAGGTCTCAGCGTGGACCTGCTGCCAGATGTCCTTCCCAAAGGCTGTGGCGATGCCCTGCCGGCGCGTGCGATTCCGGAGCGCCTGTTGACATTTCTGCTTGGCCATGCCGAAGAGCCACCCCTCGACCGGCGGCCCCGGCCGGAAGGTGCGTAAGGTGTGCACCATGGTGACGAACACCTCCTGCATCACCTCTTCCCCGAAGGAGTCGCCGAGCCGGGCGACGCAGTACCGCAGAATGCCCCGCTGGTGGGTCTCATACAGCCTGGTGCATACGTCGGCGTAGTAGTCGTCGTCCTTGAGCCGCTGCCAATCGATCGCCATCGGCCTCTCCCGTGGCCTGTGGGGGACCTGCCTGCTCCGGCTATGACGATCAGCCTCATTCTATATATCCCTGAGCCGTCTGTTTGGGACAAGCCCGCACCTTACAAAAAAATCAGCCGCATCATAACCACTGGTGTTTCCAGCGAAAAGAGGTCTCCGAAAAATTTTGGCGATCGGCCGGGCGGGGGAAGGACTGCGGGTCGGGGATGAGGGGAGTAGAGAACGACGTGACGAACGGACGCCTGAACCACGAGGTGCCGCCGCGGTCTCGTGATGGCCGTGTCGCCGTTGTGGCACCAGAGGAGAAGACGACATGAAGTTGCTCTGGCACTGGCTCACAGAACTGGCCGAGGTCTATGCGCGTCATGCCGCTCGCCACGGCCCTAACCGGCTGCTCCCCGCGGAGGTGCTCCCCGCGCACGGGCGCGTGCCAGGGCACGCCGAACCCTCCCCACAGGGCTCCGGTCCCGACGGGCACACGGCAGAGCCCTCCACGCCGAGGGCGTGCACACGCTTCTAGCTCGACATGGAGGAGGAACACGCGATGGCACGCGACACACGGAACGAGGCAGGCGATAACGGGCATAGCGCCGTGGATCACGACCGGCTGCGGGCGGAGATTCACCACCTGGAAGCATCCCTGCACTACTGGCAAGCCCGGTGGCACCACACGCCGGGCCCGTCGGACCCCAGCACGCCGCGCCACCGAATCCAACGGGTGATCGACCTACCGCACCGGGAACTCGCCCTCACGCAGGGCTTAGAGCCGTCCTAAGAGCGGGCCCCACGGCTGGGGCCATGAGGCCTGCCCCCTCAAAGAGCTGAGGGGCACACGTGAAGTGTGGCCATCGACCCGAGCATGGTCGTCGCAGAAGGCCCATGTCCCTATGGACCATCCTCCTAACGACATGGTGATGACGTCGAGGCCGCACGCTGGCGAAAGGAGGTGATGAAATGATGAGACAGAGAGATTGACTCATCGCCATATCGGCTTGTCAGATGTCAATACCTGGAAGGAGGTGATGAGCATGCCAGTCCTCTATGAAGTTGCATAATCCTTTGCTACAGACCGACAGCGCATTGTGCCACTTGTGGCGGGCCTCACCGCCTGTTCACTGGGCATGATGGCCCCCTGTCGGACACTAGGTTCCGCGAGACTTCCTACCTAGACGCCTTGGTGTGGGGAGCAGCGGAAAGGACCTGGTGCCTGTCACGCGTATGACCGGTACCGAACGTGTATAGGCGGGAAATGGAAGGAGGTTCCCACGATGGCAGCTAATCTACACGTCATCAGTGGTCAGCTTCGGTTAAATCAGCCGCAGGGACATGCTGAAGTCGATTTCTCTACGGGGGGGGTATCCGGGGCGGCGAGCCGCCTGGAAATCCTTGGCCAGGGACGCAATTACCGGTCCCGTCCTCACGTGATCGTCAGCCTGAGCGAGACGACTCTCAGCACGCACGACAATACCTTTTACCGGGTCAATCGGTCAGTGACTGAGGAGAAACTCATTGTCGACTGGAGGATCGATCGCGCCGGTGGCAATCTGGATCTCGATTTTCTCGTTATTGGTGTCCCCCAATGAGTTCATCCTAGCGGCATGAACTCGACTCGCCCGGTGTCCATGCGCTTGAGAAGCCACCATGGCGAGCGGGGGCAAGATTCGGCCCCTCACATGTGAGGGGCCGGGTGTTCATCAGTGCGGAGTGTGCCTGATCCGTCAGGGCGGGTGAATTCCGCACTGGTGTCAACTATGTGCCGACGTATGTGGGACCAGGACACCCCATGTGGCTCATCGGCGAGAAATTCGTCACCTACCGCATGGCGGTGGAGGGTGACATCTCCATCGTCAAAATGGAGGATTATCCCGTTCCCGGACGGGAGAACCCTCGTATCTATCGTGAATACTTGGCGTCTCGTTTGGCGGCCCGGATTGAGTTGCCCGTGCCGCCCACGCGCCTGCGCCAAGACCCGCGCTACGGCCGGGTGTCCGTCCAGCAATATGTGCACAGGGCGACGACGCCGGATCCCTTATGGCTGGAACGGATGGCGACGTCTACTCTCGGGATGCGCATCGCCCTCTTCGACCTGGTGTGCGGCAATCACGACCGCAAACCGGACAACCTGTTGCAACTCGGGACCGCCATGATTCCCATCGATTTCAACACAGCCTTCCAACACACCACGACATGGGGCGATTTCGATGGGGAAACCGACATCATGCTGGCGCGATGGTTCCGCATCCGCGGTATGCTTTCCTTGACACCTGCGCACCGATCGTGGCTGCTCGGGGAAGCGAAGCAGATGAGCGAACGGTTGGACGATGCCTTCCTCCACGTCTGCCTCGCGGAGATCCCCCCAGCGTTCTGCGGCCCGGCGGAGGCGGCGCACGTGCAGGCGTTCCTCGGGGCACGCCGCGACCGCCTCCACGCGTCGGTCGCGACCTGGTGGGACAACACTGTCGCCCCCCTCCATAGCTTCGATAGCGAGACGCTGGCGATGGCCCTTCGCGAACACAGGCGATGACTACGGGACGCGCGTCAAGAAGGGTGCCGTGCTTTTCGATCGAACGGACGCGTCCACTGTGGCGCACCCCGACCAGGCGATGCGCGCTGTCGTCTACGCGATCGGTGCTGTCGTCGAAGGGGGCCTCCCATGGCAGATGCTTCCCCACGCGTATGCTCCCCCCATCTGCGTCGACAGGAAGTCTGCTGGGCCTTGCCCATAAGCGAGGATGAGAGCGATGAGTATAGCGGACTGCCACGCCACGCCGAGGTTTCGCGCCATGTTGCTCGATGATGTAGACAACGTCATGATCATCGAACGGTCCGCCTCTAGTGTTCCCTGGACGCCCGAGGTCTTTCGCGCGTGCATCCGGGTCGGATATCACTGTGCGGTGCTGGAGGTCGAGCACGAGGTCGTCGGCTACACCGTGGTGGCCGTGGACGCTGGGGCCGCACACATTCTGAATCTCTGTATCGCGCCGACGCATCACGGCCGGGGCTTGGGACGCGCGGCCTTGGATTACGTGGTTGCCGTCGCGAGAGCCAGGGAAGTCGAGCGCATCCTGTTGGAAGTACGCCCGACGAACGGGATCGCGCAACGCCTGTATCGGTCGGCCGGCTTTACGCACAGGGGTAGCCGCAAGAACTACTACCAGACGGAGTCTGGCTACGAGGATGCCATCGTGCTAGCGTTGGAGCTCTAAACCGTCCGCGGCCGCGCACGCGCCGGTACAGCCAGCGCTCGCCGTGCGGTGGCAACACCAGCCCCAGCAGCTCCCTGGCAACTGCCGCCACCACATCGGCGCGGGTGTGGCTTCGGCGCGAAGTGGCACACGTATGGGCCACGACACAGGAACCACGCAGACTGAGGGTCTCTGGTACCACGATTGTTGGGTGTACCCCTGGTGGTCACGACAGTACAGAGGAGGCGGCGATGAAAAAGGTACTTGTCAGCATCATCATCCTGGTGAATCTGTTGGCCGCAAGTGTAAGTTTTTCCGGAGTCGACAACGAATTCCCGCCACCCGAACAGTTACCGAACGATTTTCCTGGTCTCGCGCGGTTACGGACCAAACTAGTAGAGCGAGAAATCCCCCGGGCGGAGAAAGAATTAGCGGAGTTGGTGAGAAAACAAGAAGGTGCAGATGTCCAGAAGAAATTTTATCAAGAGCAAATCGAGACCACGAGAAGCAAAATTGAACTCTTACAACGGCAAACCCCCCGAAATACGAGTGAGATTGACTCGCTTGAAAAAAAATTACCGCAGCTGAATGAGCGCTTGGACAAAATGACAAAGCTCGATTTCACGGAGATGATTACAGCAAAGGAAGCGGACGTCTTCGAGAAAAAACAGCTCAAGGCGAGCATTGAGGACAAAATTCAGGATCTGTTGAATCCCGATACGGCAAAGCAGCGCTTTAAATCAACCGTGAGCATAGTCTTTGCGGCCTTGGTCGGGACCGTTATCTGTGGGTTTTTTGTGATCGCCTTCCGAGATGAACGTGTCAGGCAGGCCATCTTCTCCGGCCAAGCCGGCATACAATTCGTCACTCTCTTTTCGCTAGTGATCGCCATCATCTTGTTTGGCATTACCAGTATCTTAGAGGCGAAGGAGCTGGCCGCCCTGCTAGGGGGGCTCTCAGGCTATATCTTGGGTCGTGTGACGGCGGAACGACCACCCGTGACGACGCTGGGCACAGCTCCCCAACCCACCTCTCCGGCCCCGTCAACGACCTCCCCGGTCCCGGCGCCGCCGTAAATCAGGGCCGCAGAGGCGTTCGGTCGCGGCGTGTACTCGGGGTTCTATGTGTGCACGCCACACCAGCGCTAGGCATCCGCCGCCGGCACCCGACCGAACGGCGTCAGAATTGATACTGGTAGGGTGGCGGGCAAAAGCATGTGAAAATAGACGCCAAGACGCTACCCTCTCTCAGATAGCAGAGGTGTTTCGTCCCATCTGTCGTCACCTCGGCATGCCTGTCGCTATCCGTCCCAAAAGACGAACGTCGCAAGTGTTCTCCACGCCTGAGCACCGAATGTTCCAGACCTATCCCCCCACGAATTGCGACGTGACGTCGCGTTCTTCACGAAGTTGCGACACGCCGCGATGTAGGGTGAACCCAGGCCTCGTGTCCTCACGACCATCGTCAAAATTTTCGCAACATCTCTGGCTGATTCAGCTGCCCTTAGCCACGCGCGAACCCCGTGCCGCTGTGGGTCATCGGCCTCAGTTGGCGCCGCCGCCAGAACGTTTGCAGTCTCTTTTCGAGAGTGTAGGAGGGCAGGATGTTTTCGTCCCGCGCCTTACACCGCAGGGGGCGTCCGCAACCACAGCACCATGTGCTCATCGTCTACAGGGCCGTGACATCGAAATCCTTGCCTCATTCAAGCCCCAATCAGGTATGATGCAGCACCATGGCCACCCCAACGGCCCGAAGGGGCACTGCGGCGGACCGCGTGCCACCGCCTCGGTCATCCGGCAACCTGGTGAACCTACCGCACAGGAGAACCTCATGAAGGCGTCTGTCTATTGCTCCACCGTCCTGGCTGTGTGCACGATGATGGTATGCGGCATTCGCCCAGGCATCGCGACCTCCTCTGAGGGCAGCGTTGAGTGCGCTGATGTGGCCCAGCGCGGCGTGCTGAATGTCATGACCCTCAATATGTTGTTTTCTAAGGTTCACGACCGTACGGCGCGGCTCGAGCGCATCGCAACCTTTGTGCGGGGCCAATTTGAGACGGGCCAGCCGGTGGATGTCATGTTGCTGCAAGAAGCGGCCGGGGGCTTCTTGGTGAAAACGGAGAACAGTGCCCACGACCTCCAAGCCATGCTCCGCGATCACTATGCGCTGGACTACCGTCTCAGCACCGCCTATGCGAGCGGCGTCCCGGGGATCTTAACGATTTTCAATGCCACGCTCAGCCGCTGCGCCATCACCACCAGCCTCTGGCGACTGTTGCCGTCGGCCACCGAGCTGGAGTTCCAGGGGCATGTCATTCCGGTGACCCGCAGCGTGCTGATGACGCGGCTGCAGCTCCCGGGCCTGGGGCCCATCGATGTCTATAACACGCACCTCTGCGCCGCGTGTGAGGCGGCGGAACGTCTGGAACAGGCACAAACACTCGTGCGCTTCGTGCAGCGGGTAGAAACACTCGCCCCCGGCTCCAACCCCATCATTCTTGGCGGAGACTTCAACACCGATCTCGTGCACGCGGATCCACAGGAAGAAGCGCTCTATCGGCTCATGACGGCGGAGAACCCCTTCCCCTTCCAGGATACCTATGCGGTTGCGAATGGCGCCGGTAATCCGATCAGTCCGCTCTGGTGTATCAGGCGCGAAGATGGCCGCCTCGACTTGCCTGAGGGGTGCACCTTCGGTGTGACGGACATTCGCGATCCCTTGGGGGGCAATCGAGAACCTGCGCGCATCGACTATCTCTTCGTCTACGGTGTGAGCGGCATCGTTCAGAGCCGGGTGGTCTTTACCCCGAATACGCCTACCGAGGCCGAGCAGGTCAGTGTCTCCGATCATAGCGCCGTCTTGACCAGCATTCGTGTGAGGTAGCGCCGCTCGCGCTGGCGCAAACCTCGTCAGAGGCAAGGCTGTCAAGGTGCCAGGGTGACCGCCCCACCAAAAGTGCCGAAGAGCCTGGAAATTTTGACGAGGGTTGTGTCCTCATGGCTCAAAACAGTCCAAACCATGAGCCGCTACTACCACGCAAACCACTGGAATTTCGTCGCGCCATCGGGTAGGATGGCTCAAAACGGCCCTTTTGAGCGACAGGATACACCACCACATATCTCCAACCGCTCAAAACACCGCAAAACCCCCTCCTCTCGACCTCTGAAAAATCACGTGTTTATCATGTCCCCAGGTTGACGAACCGCTCAGAAGAGCTACAAGGAGTGGTTCAGAGGGTTTCGTCTTTTGTCTGAAAGTGCGTATGCCTTCGCTCATGGGTCACGCCGCGATGCTTCAGACGATGAATCCCACGGATGGCGACAGCAAAGCACGTCAGAACATCCTTACGCTGGTGGGGAGTGAAGCCGACCTTATCGTGATAGCCAGCGTGCGATCTCTCACGTCACGATTGACAGACCCTGCCCATCCGCCTACACTCGCGCCGAAGACCGTTTCGGCTGACGATCCCGCTGTGTCGTCTGGAGGACACGACCATGATGCGCCGTACCATCGGGTTCCTCGTCACCCTCGCCCTCGGCTTCCTCGTGGTGCCGCTCGCCGCCGTCGCGCAGCCGCCAACGCACGTGTACCGGATCGGTGTGCTTTCGGCCCTTGGTACCACCCCACGAGACCCAATGGTGGAGGCGTTCCTGGAGGGGATGCGCGCGCTCGGCTATGTCGAAGGCCAGAACTTCGTCCTGGAGTACCGCGGGGCGGCAGGACAGTACGAGCGGTTCCCTGACTTCGCGGCCGAGTTGGTCCGTCTCCAGGTGGACGTCATTGTGACCGGGGTGACGCCAGCGGCGCTGGCCGCCAAGCAGGCGACCACGACGATCCCCATTGTGATGGCAGGCATAGGCGATCCGGTGGGGAGCGGCCTCGTCGCCAGCCTCGCCCGGCCCGGTGGCAACGTCACCGGACTGGCCGTCCTGCAGCCCGAAGTCCCAAGGAAACAGCTGGAGATCCTCAAGGAAGCGCTCCCCACCGTCTCCCACGTGGCCGTCCTCTGGAATCCCGCCAATCCATCCGCCGCCCTCATGATGCGGGAGACGGACGTGGCGGCCCAGGCGTTGGGCGTCCAGGTGCACCGCGTGGAGGCGCGCGGTCCCGACGCGTTTGACAGTGCCTTCGCGGCCATGACCAGCGCGCACGCGGGGGCGCTCCTCGTCGTGCCGGACCCCATGTTCCGTCTGCAC
>Ga0137403_10001321_pt1 | contig 31247 bp, 29 predicted proteins | sample CZOMad2_1_16fung_FD_122057 | JGI IMG/M metagenome (GOLD analysis project Ga0137403, IMG submission 122057) | Vadose zone soil fungal communities from Angelo Coast Range Reserve, California, USA - CZOMad2_1_16fungal (Hybrid Assembly) | ecosystem: Environmental > Terrestrial > Soil > Vadose zone... | reverse complement strand
CTCGTTCCTGGGCATTCAGGTGATCGCTCGCGTGCGGGAAAAGTTCGGAGTGGAAGTTCCTTTGCGCACTCTTTTTGAGGCTCCCACGATCGCAGATCTGTCAGCCCAGATTACGCGGCTGCGCGCCTGGAACGTTGATGCAAACGAGAGAAACGCCGCGGACTAGCACTAACCTTAGGTGTCGATCCAATTTCAGGCAGAGGCGGATTGGGAGCGAGCAAACAATATGGCGAACGCGGATGTGAACGTCACTTCTGTAATGGAGACCGACCCCAGCCTGAGTCTCTACCAGCTTCTCGACCCCGAAGTGCTGGCAAATCCCTATCCGCTTTTCCGTCGACTTCGAACCGAAGATCCGGTTCACTGGGATCCGTTTCTACACGCGTGGGTTGTGACCCGCTACGCCGACGTGATTCGCGTGTTGCATGACTTTTCGGCCAACCGCACACCTACACCTGAAAAATTGGAGGCGATGGGGCTTCCCGAACTGAACTCCATCGCTCAGGTGATGGTGAAGCAAATGCTCTTCCTGGATCCTCCGTCCCATACGCGCCTGCGCAGTCTCGCCTCTCAGGCCTTTACCCCACAAAGGGTTGCGGTGCTCCGCGAACATATACGCGAGATCACAAACAGCCTTCTGGATGTAGTCGAGGCCAGAGGACGGATGGACGTAATTGCCGATCTCGCGGCACCATTGCCGTATACGGTCACAGCAGAGATGCTGGGGGTACCGGTCAGCGATGCCCGGCAGTTAAAAGAGTGGTCGCAGGATTTTGCAGAGATGCTCGGCAACTTCCAGCATAACCCGGAGCGTGCGCCCCGTGTCCGCCGTAGCGTCGAGGAAATGTCCAAGTATTTTCATTCGGCAGTTGCAGAAATCCGCAAGCACCCGCGTGAAGGCCTCATTCAATCCTTTCTGACTGCGGAAATGGATGGAGATCGCTTCAGTGAGGAGGAGATTGTAGCCAACACGATTGTCACGATGGTGGGAGGACAGGAAACCACGACGAACTTGATCGGCAATGGCGTGCTCGCGCTATTGCGCCATCCGGTAGAACTCGAACGATTGAAAGCCGATCATTCGCGAATACCGTGCGCCGTTGAAGAGATGTTGAGATTCGAGCCGCCGAGCCAGCATACAGCCCGTCTGGCCCCTTACGACACGGAGATGGGAGGTAAGTTCATTCGTAAACGCCAGGCAGTAATCGCGGTGATGGCTGCGGGCAATCGCGATCCCGAACGGTTCCCCGACCCGGACCGGTTTGACTGTTCACGTGAGGACAATAGGCATCTTTCGTTTGGCTGGGCCGCCCATTTTTGTTTTGGCGCGGCTTTGGCTCGCATCGAAGGTCAGATTGCGTTTGAAGCCATGCTGCGCAGGCTTCCGAGCTGGACTTTGGAACCCGGGCCTCTGGCCTGGAGAACGAATCTGGGATTGCGGGGACTCGAAGCTCTCCCGCTCACATTCAAGAACGCCAGTACAGGTCCTTTACGTTCCGATCTATCGCCATGCCCCTGAAAATTATCCCACAGCGAGCGCTGACGCAATGGCACGGCGCGGCAGAGAAAATCTGCCTGCCGCTTGACGAAGTCCACATCTGGTCGGCAGGTCTACGCGTTGGGGGCGCCGCCCTTTGCACCTGTTGGGATTTGCTCTCAGCGGAAGAGATGCGGGTCGCCTTGGATCATCGCTTTGCAAAGGACCGCCGGGAATTCGTTGTAACACGAGCGCTACTCAGACAAGTCTTGGCGCACTACGCCGGTCGAGCCACCGCTGATTTGTGTTTCGATTCCAACTCTAGCGGCAAGCCTATGCTTAGGGGAGCACAAAGCCTTTATTTCAGCGTGTCCCATTCTCATGATCTGGCACTTTTGGCTATCGCGCACAGTCAGGTTGGAATCGATGTCGAATATATGCAATCCCGCGTCCTCCCGCAATCGGTGATCGAACGGTACCTTGCCCGCCCCGAACGGTCTCATCTACGGGCACTGCCTGCTAAATCACGCGCTGTGGCGCTTTATCGTTGTTGGACCCAGAAAGAGGCCGTTCTCAAGGGGCTTGGCGTGGGCTTGCTCTATCCTCCGCGACGCGTGAACGTGCTCGCAGATGGTAGAAAGCCCCATGTCGTTAGCGCGCTGGGGCGCAACTGGTTGGTCCGGCAGCTCGCTGCGCCTGTCGGCTATGCCGCAACGGTAGCCATCGAACAGCCAAACTGTAAGATTAGGCGGCGCCAATGGAGGCCAACATGACCGTGCCACCGGAGGTGCCACGGGAAAAGCCACAGCATGGTCCAAAGCTGCGGGAGGCGCACTTCGAGGACTATGACCAAATTGCCGGGCTTGAATTCCGGTTCGGGCTCACGATCAAGCCTTACGAGCAGTGGGTCCATCTCTGGCAGGGCAATCCGCTGTACCGTGAGCTAAGAACTGACTGGCCTATAGGCTGGGTGCTCGAGGACGAAGACGGTAAAATCGTCGGCTCGATGGGAAACATCCCATTCTCATATGAACTTGACGGAGAGAGAATTCTGGTTGCATCGGGACGCTCCTGGGTTGCGGACCTCGCGTATCGGAGCGCGTCGTTGTTGCTCCTAGACAGCCTGATTGGACAGCGCTATGTAGATCTCTATTTGAATAATACGGTCGGTGATAATTCCGTCGCCACCGTAACTGCCCTTGAGTGCTCTCGGGTGCCGGTCGGCGTCTGGGACGAGGTAGCTTACTGGATCACAAACTACTTGCGGTGCTTCCAGGACATGGTGGCGATGAAGAATTATCGTCTGACTAGCCCGTTTGCCTATCCGTCGTGGGAGGGGTCTTGGACACACTTGAAGGCTATGCGGGCCCAGCTTTCCAAACCCCTGAGTTATCCGCTTGCCGCCGCGGCATTTCTGAAAGACCATCTGGCAAAGACATCATTGCGCAAGGGTGACGTCGAAGTGAAGGCTTGCTCGAATTTCGACGATCGCTTCGATATCTTCTGGGAAGACCTGAAGAAAAAGAATCGGCACTCACTCTTGGCCGTCCGCACGCGCGAAGTCTTGGACTGGCACTTTAAATATGCATTGTTGGGCAACCAGCTCTGGATCGTCACCGTTGTTGATGGTTCCCGATTGGTCGCCTATGCGATTTTCAAAAAAATGCTCAATCGAGGGTCTGGCGTTAAGCAAGTAATGCTTGTCGACTATCAGTCTCTTGAGGCTAGCACGTCCATGCTTGAACCCGTGCTCTCCTGGACTTTGAGAAGGTGCCAGTCCGAAGGTGTCCACATGTTGGAACACACTGGTCGTTGGCTGGAGAAGGGGGAATTCATTGAGACCGCCGCGCCTTACCGGCGCAAACTGTCCACGTGGACATACTTCTACCGCGCAAATAATCCCGAATTGAGAGAGCTCCTGAACGACAGACAAGTTTGGGCTCCCTCCTTATTTGACAGCGACGCGACTCTCTGACTCGCTTATCTCATACCTAGGCAGAAAATTGACACTGGTTTGGCAACTCCTACGAGTCGTGGTGCGTTTGCGCAGATCAATGGCGAAGGACGTGTCTTGCTGTTCTCTTTGGGAGCGCGATTTCGCTAAGCGGGTGTGACCATCCCCCCATTTTCCAGTACCTCAAAACGATAGCGGATAGAGAGCAACCGGATAAACTTCTGTCTCTGCCAACCTGTCCCTAGATTGAGGCGCAACGACCGGGGCTCACTTGAAAATTATTGGTTCAGTTCTCGTATTCTCCACGCATTCTGGATAGAAGCCGGTGCCGAGTTCCTCCGAGAAATTCAGAAAGCCCACGCCTTTCATCGACGCCTTTCAGGAGCATCTTCCGACCCTCTCTGGAATGCAGGGCCGTGATTGCGTAGCGACTCAGTGAATCGTTCGCTGGGTCACACTATTGTTCCTTAAGGACTTTCAAAGATTTCAGCGCGGCTGCCAGTGCTATCTGTTCCTCATAGTCGTCTGTGGTGCTTACCAGTTGCCTGAGTCGCAAGCTGACGACCTGCTCTGCGACGATAATCTTGCTTTTCAGCAGTTCAGGACGAGTTTCGGCCATTGCCTGTAGGTAGTGGTTTTGCCAAAGCGGATATTTCATAGTTACATCGCTCACGAGTGTTTTCTTCCCTGACCAACAAACCCGATCAGTGGGCAAACATACTCTGAGAGACTGTTTTCTGTCCGCGCTGCGGGGTGAAGAATTTGGATTGGTGTTTTCGGCCCTTGGCGCGGCGTTTCGTCTTATCCACAAGGTGCCGTGGCCGGGTGAAGGCTTGGCGGAAGATTGTGTATCGCCCCTTTGAGCTTACACTCAGTAGGCGCGAATGCAACTTTAACTCTCGAGGGTTTTTGTGACGGACTCAAGGATGCACGTGTGCAATCCAGGGCGCCGCTCATAGCAGGCAGGGTCACAGAAATACCCCACTGGTGTCCGGCGCAGTAGGGAGCCGGACATTTTCACATGACCACACGTTTTGGTTGACTTTCTATGCGCATTGAATCATTCTCAGTGGGCAAGATCCGCTGAGGGATGACAAGCGGTACCTCCCCTACTCAGCAGAAGTAAACGTTTCCCCAGCCTCAGGCAATGCCCCCTCCCCCGGCTCAAGGTACGGCTAGATCCCCTGGTCCTGAGTAAGTCTGCGAGGCGACTTTCATCCTGTAGGTGGTAAGCCAAAGGAGGATGACATGTTTGCTCGATTCGTTTCTATGCGCCTGAAAAGCGGTAGCCTGACCGAATTCGACCGCATTCTCGACAAGGAGGTCATTCCACTGCTGCAACGCCAGAAAGGTTTCCGGCAGGAAATCGTCCTAACGAACCCGAACGGGGCCGAAGCGGTTGGCATCAGCATCTGGGAGCAGAAAGAGAATGCTGAGTCGTATAATCGCGAGAAATTCCCCGAAGTCCAGCAATTGCTGACCAAGGTGCTGGACGGAACTCCGCAGGTCAAAACATACGAGGTCTCCCACTCAACCATTTACAAGCTCACTGCTCACGTGACAGCTTAAAGACGACAACTTTCTGTTTAACATTCCTTTCGGATGCTGCTGTTTCAACGGGGGCGGGCTGGGCTCGCCCCACTGCATTTGCCCACCCAAGATAACTTCACTGCAAACGAGGAAGTGCCTCCGCCAATCGCCCTCTCAGCGCGGCCCAGAAAACACAGCACCCTAACGCGTCCCCTGTTTCGGCTGCGAGAACGCTCATGCGAATTCAGTAGCCCGCCCGTTTGTGGCAGACGTGAGTTCATTGCCTTGAATCGTTGGCGCGGAGCACGGGATTTCAGCTCGATTCACTCGTTTTAAGGTGGGGTTTCGCATCTGGGTGACGGGGCGTCCAGTCTTTCGGCGGAAAGGCCACGTGCCAGAACATAGGATTGGGCAGCATGAACTCTACTCCCACCTGAGGATGATCGCTTTGATGCCTGTCAATGTGTGCGACAACACACTCCAGTGCAGCTTTTGCCTGGACGTTCGACAGAGTGAGTCGCTGTCCTCTGTACACCCGCGTCGACACAAGAATCAATGCACCGTGAGCGCTGATGGCCCGCGTGTGAGTCTCTTCTTCAAAAGGCGATCCGAGGACGTTCTGCCCGGAGACTCGCACCGGGATGGTCATCAATACGCGCTGACTTCTTCGGCGGTTTGCCGCGAGCCAGGAAGTCTCGCGGGATTCGGCAAGCCACGTTGCAAGAGTGTCACGCTGCTCCTGCTCAATGGCGGTAAACACCAGACCCATGCCCTTGCCGACTCGGGAGTAGACGACTCTTCCGCGGGCTTCAAACAATTGTGTTCGTTTTGTGATGCGCACGTCCGTGACCGTCCCTAAGGGGAGGGGCTTGTTCGTGTCCACATAGCAGCCTTGCTGACTCAAGTCACGGACGCGCGTTTCAATCCGTGCGCCCGATTCAGCCACTATGACCTCAACAGCGGCAGTGAACTCGTAGCGAGGATGGATGCGGCGGTCCGCCTCGGCAAGCGCGGCCGAGGGCTCAGCAGGCTTTTCCGTCTCGACGGCCGCAATGAGCTCGTCACGAGGAGGAGTCTGGCGTTCTGCCTCGTCAAACACGACGGAGGGTTCAGCAGGCGTTTCCGTTTCCACAGCGGCAATGAACTCGTCGCCAAGATCAATCATGTAGTGTGACCCGGCAAGCGTCGTGGAAGGGTTAGCAGGCGTTTCGGTCTCAACGGTGGCAATTAATTCGTCGCGTGGAGGAGTCCGGTGGTCCGCTTCGTCAAGCACGATGGAAGGGCCAGCAGACTTTTCTCCATCAACGGGAATCTTGGGAGTGGGAGGGTTCGCAACTTTCGAGCTTCGCGTACGCTTGCGGCGCTTCATAACCATACAATTCTATCCCAAAGATTGGAGACGGAACTGAGCGTTGCGCCTGAAAGTGTACCTACTGATACGGGAGGATAAAATATTTTCGACGCGGAGGGCATGAATTTCGGACACCTTCGGATACGGAACGGCATCAAACTGAGGAAGTTACAACTCTTCCTGCTTACCCCTCCTCTGCATTCGTCCAACTCTTTGGATCTTGCCGCAAAGAAGAGGCTCCAAGGCCCTAGGGCGCACTAAGTAGATCACCTGCAGTGGAATTACAGTCTGTACCGGATGGTCAGCTAGTCTAGCCAGTGGTACGCAATCGTGGGATGCGGCAGAAGGCTAACATTTCCGGTGCCGATGGCCGATCCGAAAAGCGGATTGCGAGAGAGGTGTCGGTAGATATCTACCGCCAGGACGAACCAGTCCGTAAAGAAAGGGCTTGGACCGAAAACGTTAGTCCTCACGGCGCCCGGGCTCTTGTGGAGCAGGTCTGGCGACCGCACCAACACGTGCTGGTTATCTCTTCAAAGGAAGACCTGCGGTTGAGAGGGCAGATTATTTATTGCCAGCGTTTGGCAAAGACTAGGTTTGCTGTCGGGCTGCTACTGTCCGCCCGGGCGGAACCGTGGGCGAGGCCTTAATAAGCCATGAAAACCGTGCCACAAGGGCCTTGCTTTTCAAGGCGGCTGAGTTCGCGGGTCGGGACACCGCAGGGCGTGTGGGTCTATTGGCGCTGTAATGGACATGATGATCTGTCGAGTGTCAGCGATCTCAGCCTCCGTGGTCTGTTTATCGAGACATCAGACCCACGGCCTCTGGGTGCCACGGCCAAGATTGATTTTCTTGTTCAGGAGGGACAGATCAGGGCCGAGGCTATTGTGTGCCATGTCAAGCCCGGCACGGGACTGGGACTAAAACTCACAGCACTGGCTGAGCCAGATCGCCCACGTCTCGCCGCATTGATGACAAGACTTTGTCGCTTGCCTCAATTCCGCAGCCACTTGTACCTAGAGAATCGGTTATCTGCGTGAATGCCTTGGACTGCGAAATCACCAGCGCGGCGTGTATTTCCCATGCCCCCGCGAAACTACAGATTGCTACCATTACTATGGTTCATGTTGCACTGCGGACATTTCCATAAACGGAAACTCTTATGTTCCGGCAAAACCTCAGCTAGATACATGGATGCCCCATCATGGGGACAATGGACATTGGGCGTCATCTCTAGCTTATTTCCATTTCCGTTCTGGTCGGTGACGAAGTATCCGCGCGAAGCATGGTAGTGGACCAGGCAATCAGGCTCCGGACAGGTGTAGGCAAGTATCTGTGTCCGCTCGTTGCTGGTTTGCAGGACAACCTGACCAAACGTCATTTCAATGTGATGCTCGTAGCAAAGAGCGGAAAGTTCCCTTTTCATCTGGAGACTGGGCATACGACCTCCCTCAAAACTGCTGAGAGACAGCTTCTCAGGGAGTGCTTGAAGTGAGACCAACGGCGTCTGCGCCAGGGAAGCAAGTGAGGTCGCGCAAGCTTAGAATCAGGAACCCCCAACCGTCAGGGAGAGTAGCACCACCGATGTGACACATCAAGAGTTATCTCCCATCCGTGGAACGAGTTAGCGAATCTTATGAGTGACAGACCCCAACCTTGCGATAGCCGCTAGAGGCGGGATAAAGACCACTGATGCAAGCGTGATTCCCCCCAAGAATGTGCTCTGAACGACATCCTGACAGATGTCTCCTTTTGATTAGCTCTCAAACTAAAGGGCGAGGTAAATGTCGAAAATATGCCCAACAGAGATTTTCCGAGAGCCCAGAAAACTAGAGTTAGCGGCAACTGACGCTGAACCTGGACTCCACCACGGGGATCTTCTGTTGATTGACAATCACCTGTGGATTTCTGGAGAATCGTGAGTCGGCTTCATCGTCTCAGGGCTTTACCTAACCATGGAATTCAGATTCTTCCGGCACAACAATTGCTGTCTGCACTGGATTGAAAGCCCTCGAACAGCGCGTATAGTTCGAGGCTGGACGAGAAGGGCCACGAATCCAGGACGAACGGCCCGCGCTGTAGCCCCGCCAACGCCGAACGATTGGCCGCCCCTCCATCGCAGCTCTAACCGACCGAGATTTGAGTACCGTCGTGGTGCGACCTCTAGAGCATTGGAATCTTCTCTGGCAGCGGAAGCTACGGCATGCAGAGCGAAATAAGCTGCACGAACACCCGCAGATCACGGGCGCAGTGGCCCGGCAAATCCTTCGCGGGCACGCCTCTTGCCAACAGGGACACAAGGCTCCGTTCCCGATAGCGGACAGACTCTACAGGGTGCTGCGATGGACGAAACCAGGCAGTCTGCCTTGGCTGTTGTTAAGCCTCCTGGTTTGTACGCCGATTGTCCGCGCGCAAGTTGCCGGTTTCGACAAAGAGGCCATCGAGATTCTCGGGACTGTATTTGCGGAGGCAGGTAACCGCCCTATAGACGGTGCCATCGTAAACATCCGGTCGGTTACCGGAGGACCTATCGTCAGCATTCTGACCGACTGGAGTGGGCGCTTTCAGGCGCGGGGGCTCGATCCTGGGATGTACGAAATCGCCGTGGAAGAACCAAGCTTCGAGCCAACTCGCTTGACTCTTCAACTTCCTCGTGGACCCTCACGGCCTCTAGAGCTGTATCTCAAGGCGAGCAACCCTTCGCCTGTGCGGCGGACAGATTACGCGGTTTCAGTGAGGGAATTGAGAATACCGATGAAAGCGCGCAATGCATTTGAGAAGGGATTGCAACGTCTGGCAAAGCATGATCCGGTCGGCAGCCTGACGCAGTTCGAGCGAGCTACCACAGGATTCCCGGACTATTACGAGGCTTACTACCACATCGGTGTGGCGGACCTCAGGCTGGGCCGTGAAGAGGAGGCCGCACAAGCTTTCCAAACCGCAATTGTTCTAAGCGGAGGGCGCTACGTCTGGGCGCAGTTCGCCCTGGGTTTGCTGCTTTGCCGACGAGGGGAATACGCCGAGGCAGAGACCGCCATCCGCCATGGACTGGACGTAGATGGGAATTCGGCCACAGGTCATCTCTTCTTGAGCCTCACCCTTTTTCGCCTGAACCGTCTTGAGGAGGCAGAAAAAAGTGCTCGCGAGGCCCTGGTGAGGAAGCCCGCTTTTGCCTTTCCTTACCTTGTGCTGGCGGACGTCCACGGGCGCAGGGGGGAGTATGCAAGGCAACTCCAGAACCTGGACGCGTACCTCAAACTTGAGCCTAACGGACCGGCAAGCAAGCGGGTTCGCGAGGTTCGCGAAGTCGTTCAACGGATTGTGTTCAAAACGAAAGTCCAGGAATAATTTTGCGGATAAGAGAGGGCAATGGCGTGGTTAAAGTCAAGGCGAGTCAGAAGATCTTTACGGACGCGGAGACTGCCAACCTGACCGGGATCTGCTTGGAGCATCTCCACCGCCTGGCACGCAGAAGGCACGTAGGGTTCATCGCACGCGCGGCTGAAGTGGCAGGCATGCAACCGGATCAGTGGCTGTTCACGCTGTCGGACCTGATGGTTCTGCTTAAGTTGCATCCGCGCTGCGAGCACTAAGTTGGTGGCCGACGCCGCCGATTTCGGGCGGATCACGGGCAACTCTGACGTAACGCGATTACGTAAGGTTTGCCGACAATCCGGGAGTTGACGGACATCCAAACCTAGTCAATGAGTGCAATCGCGATTTCTCGCCAATTGCTCACCCGTGCGGGCGATCCGTTGCTTGCCGTTGCTTGCCGCTGCTAGAATTCCTGGTAATGCTGCCAATCGCCGCCGTCGTCCTGTTGCTGGGTGCCATCGCAAATCCGCAGGTGCCACGTCTTGATCTACCCGCAGTCGCTGATGGCGACACGGTGTTCTACCATGGCACCGTCGGAAAATTCGAAATTCGTCTGACTCTCATGCGAGAAGGGGACAGCGTTTCGGGATCTTATCAATATGCAACCCAGAACACTGAACTCTACTTGCACAGTCACCCTCTTCCAAGTGGAAAGCTGAAAATCGTTGAGTCTTCAGCCCTGAACGTCGCTACCGGCGAGTTTGTTTTTGAAGGCTCGCTCGGACTCGACCAGTTGGACGGCACATGGCGCAGTGCTGACGGAAAGCGCTCCTACCCGGTTCACTTAGAAAAGATTTTTGAAGAGCAGTACGACGAACTCCCGAAGATTTGGAGTGCGAGGCCGAAATCGGCGGCTGCGAAAGTGCCTCAGGAGCTACCAGACCCCGTGTTGCACACCCGGCAGCAGATTGAAACACCGATTTCCCTACGAGGGCCTAACGGAGTAACTCTGCTTGCTTCCATCCACGCGAATGAGAATGGTGCGATTGTACACATTTGGAGACCGATTGACGACGGTTTCCAGTTATCGTACGAAACCAACTCCAACAGTGGGACTTCGGAGGCAAGCTATGATGTTGAAGCATTCCGCCTGTCCGGTGAGTACTTCGTTCATCTCATGCTCCTCGATTCCGGAACTGGTTATTTCCACGTCGATACCTTTTTGTGGATCGCTCCGGATGTGACACTCCAACGGGTAAGGTTTGTCGAGCCAGCGAAAGCGTATCGGGGCCTCGGCAAAGGGGAAGGTGTCTGGAAAGGAGAGGTCAACGAGTTTCGCGACGATGACGCCGTGTTTAGGTTTGGCGTCTGGAGAGAGGGCGACGCAAACGGCGATCCCACTGGCGGTCAAGTCAAAGGCCATTACAAGCTCACTGGAGGCAAACAGTACCATTCTGAAACAAAACGATGGTCGCAGGATTTTCAGATTGTGCCCGCCGACTTCACCCGTTTTGCGCCGGAGCACCAGTAGGTAACCGAATCTGCTCGGATGTATTATTGCGATTTCCGCCGTAGTTGAATGAAATCAGGCGATTACAGTCACTGAGAATTTGCCCATCCGGAGCCATTTGATGTCTCTCGGGATTATTCCCGAGTGACGGGCAACTCTGAAGTAACGCGATTAGGTAAGGGTTGCCGACAATCCGCCCAGAATCGGGCATGGCACGCTAGCCCCTGAGGGAACTCCAAGAAGGCAGTGCGAAGTGGAGGCTTCCGTAAAGTAGAATCATGGGTTGGTACTGCCCGGTTTTGGCCGGGAGCTCTTGACCACAAAGATGTTGCCATAGAGATCCTCGAACATAGCCTCGGTCACGCCCCACGGCTGATCGACGGGGGTTTCGACGAACTTAGCGCTGCGTTTCGAGGCCAGTTCATAGAACTTTCGGCAGTCTGCCACTTCAAAAACCCATCTGGTCTCCGCGCCAACGCGAGCTTCGTAGTTGCGAATTGGATCGTTTCCGGTCGCGGGACTCAGGTTGGTTCCTTTGTCGAGGGCCGAGTAAGGCTTGGCAATTTCCAAGATGATCCCAAAGTCCTTTTGGCCCCGCGGGGCAACAACCAACCACCGCTTGTCCAAGCCAAACGTCCCGTCCTCCGTTTTTTCGAGACCCAAGACGTTCGTGTACCACTTGAGCGCCTCGTCATAATTGCGGACTACGATCGTGACGTAGCGTAAGCGAACGATCCCGAGGTCTCTGTCAGCTGATTGCGAAGCCGTGGTCACTGGAAGCAGAACCACACCCAGCAGCAGAACCACAATTGCGAAGTGATATTTCTGTGTGTTCATTTGTGCTCACCTTTCACCGCAAACTCTGGTCGCGCTACACCCGTTGTCCTGTATTGGCCACGGAATCTCTTTCGACTGCGGCACCTCAATTTGTCCGAAAGAACGAACTGGTTGCCGTCACCGCGGGCTACGCCTCAAGCGAGAACCTACTTGGGCTGTTGGCCGGAAGCGCAATGCGGACCAGACTTCGTCGATGGCGACGATGGACACGGCGCGCCATCCAGTGCCCTTCATCGCTTCACGGATTACGTCGCGACTGAGCTCTCCTTCGACTTTGGAGGTTTTCTTTGGGTAGGAGATCCATACCAAGGCATTCGGAGCCGCATGTTTCGGCAGTTTCTTGGCGAACGTGCTGATCTCCCCAAGGCGCGTTGCAAAGATCTGCACGAACGGGTACGTTCCATCGGCTCTTGAAGAGACGGTGAGTTCGTCAGGCATGGGCGCCAGCAACTTCAAATAGCCGGGAGGCGGAGCGATGATTAACGCCCGCATACCGGGGTTCATCCCGAGCTTTCTGGCAACCGGCGTTTTCATTTGCGATTGACCTTGCTGGAGAGCGCGAACTGATTCCCGTCCGGGTCCTTGAATATGGCGATCGATCCCCAGGGCTCGTTCTTGGGTTCTTGGGCAAAAGTGACGCCTTTGGACTTCAGCACTTTGGCGGTTGCGAACACGTCGTCACACCAAAAGGCAATGGACTGAAACTCGCCAATGCGCCTCTCATGACCTTCGGGCGTGTAGAGGGCGAGTCCGGTTTCCGCGCCAGGAATGAGGAGTTCAATCCACCTTTGCGCGTCAGTGAACGGCTGGTCGGTGACTATCTTCAGTCCCAGTGCTTCCGTATAGAACTTCAGCGAAACGTCCTGATTGTGAACCGGAATGCCGACAAACTTTATTCCCCGAACCATTGGTGCGCCTCCTTAAAGTGTCCGGAGAATAGCTTGCAGAATCCGCGGGCGCAATCAGCCAGTCATTGCTATATTATTGGCCGGTATAGCCGTGTTGAACCTGGATGATTACGTCGTAGACGTGTTGATGCGCGATTGTTGTTGACATCTGCTCGCTTGGGGGCGTATATGTCGAGTTTCTAGGTATCGTAATGACCGAAAGCAAACAAGAACTCCTTCGCGGCACTCTTGATATGTTGGTCCTGAAGGTTGTCGCGCTGGGCCCGAGCCACGGCTACGCCATCGCCCAGCGCCTTCAGCAAATCTCGAAGGAATTCTTCCAGGTTCATCAAGGATCCCTTTATCCCGCCCTTCATCGCCTCGAAGACAAAGGCTGGCTACAAGCCGAGTGGAAAGAATCCGAAACCGGCCGGCAAGCCAAGTTCTATTCGCTGACCAAAAAAGGCCGAATGCACATGAAAGCCGAAGTTGTGAATTGGAAACAACTTTGTGATGCCGTTGGCCTCATCTTACGCGCAGAGGAGGACGCCTGATGCCACGCTGGATTCGTCGCCTTCTTCAAAAGACACATGCAGAGTCAGAACTCGATCAGGAGCTCTGCTTTCACCTCACGCGCCAGATCGCTGACTACATCGCCTCGGGCATGTCTCCACAAGAGGCTCGCCGCCGCGCCAAACTCGAATTCGGTGGCCTAGAACGCGTTAAGGAAGAGGTCCGCGATACGCGCTGGGAAACCCACCTCGACAATCTCTTCCGCGATTTCCGCTACGCCATTCGCAATCTTCGCAAAGACCGCCGTTTCGCTTCGGTCGCCGTTTTCGCTCTGGCTCTTGGCATAGGCGCGTCCACAATCGTCTTCAGCGTCGTCTACGACGTCTTCTTCCAGGCGCTTCCCTACAAAGATTTCAATCGCTCCGTCGTATTTGAAATTCGCAATACTGCAGACACCGGCGCATCCAAAGGCCGCGCCTCCTTCTCCCACGAGGAATTCCGCGCCCTCCGCGAGCAGAATCAAGTGTTCGAAGAAATGATCGCCTACGGTACCGTCGGTCGGCTCCTCTACGACGACGGCAAATTCACCCACGCTCTGCCGTTCGGTGCCGCTGTTACGGCCAACGCCTTCAATTATCTGGGCGTGTCTCCGCTGCTTGGCCGCACGATCGCGGAAGAAGATGGTCGCCCCGATGCGCCGCTCGTGTTTGTCCTGAATTACCGCACTTGGCAACGCGAATTCGGCGGCGATCCAAAGGTCCTCGGCAAGAGTTTTATCGTGCGTGGCGCTCAGCGAACCCTGGTCGGCATCATGCCCGCACGCTTCAACGCCTTTAACGCCAGCCTCTGGATGCCGATGCGCGACGACGAAGCGAACGGCAATATCATCGCCCGTCTCAAACCCGGCGTCGCCGCGCAAGCTGCTGCCGCCGACCTCGACGCGATCGCCCACCGCTTGCAGCAAACAGGCCCTAAGGGAAGGTTCCCAGAAAAGTTTACGGTCGTAACCCGCACGCTGCTCGATAGCCTCATCGGCAGCTTCAAAACCACACTCTACGCCTTACTCGCCGCCGTGTTTCTCCTCCTCCTGATCGCCTGCAGCAACGTCGCCAACCTCTTGCTCGCCCGGGCCACTGCCCGCGAACGCGAAATCGCCATGCGCGTCACACTGGGCGCCACGCGCGCCCGCCTCGTCCGCCAACTCCTCGTCGAAAGTTTCGTCCTTGCCGCCGCGGCTTCCGCAGTCGGTTGTGTGCTCGCCTATTTCGGCCTGAACGCCGTCGTCTCGCTAATTCCCACCGGCACGCTCCCCGAGGAAACCATCATTCGCATGAACGCTCCCGTCCTTTTTCTGACGCTGGGCGTCACCTTTCTGAGCACCATCATCTGTGGTCTAGCGCCCGCGCTCGCCGTCGTTCGCGGCGATGTGCAGCCGCACCTCACCAGCGCTGGCCCGGGCACTGGCGCCGGGTTTCGGCAAGGCAAACTCCGCGCGGTTCTCGTCGTCGCCGAAGTGGCCCTCTCGATCGTCCTGCTTATCAGTGCCGGCCTCTTGATGCGGAGCTTCCTCGTTCTCACCCGCGTCGATCTCGGTTTCAATCCCAAAAATCTTCTCCACTTCGAACTCGTTTGGCCCGACTCCTACAATTTCAAGTGGAGCGATCCGGCCTCCGTCGTAAACATCCGAATCCGCAAGAACTCCGTCACCCGCCAGCTTCTCGAACGCATGAAAACCGTCCCCGGCGTACTCTCCGCCGCGGAATGCGATGAAGAGCCGCCTTTGAATTCCGACCTGACCGACATCATCATTCCCGGCCGTCCCCATGTGGAACGCTGGGAAGCCCGAGACGAATCCGTCAGCGAAGACTATTTCGAAACTCTCGGCATCGCGCTGCTCCGGGGCCACGTCTTCTCCGAAGACGACATAACCGCCGCCCGCCACGTCATGGTCATCAATCAAGCCTTCGCTCGCCAATATTTTCCCAACGAAGATCCGCTCGGCCAAAAGGTCAAACTCGCCGCGTTCGACCAAAAGTATCGCGATGCCCCGCGCGACGCGTACTTTGAAATCGTGGGAGTCGTCGCCAACTACAAATCTCGCGACTTTGTAAATCCGTCCTGGCAGGAAGTTCCAGAAGCCTTCACTCCATACAGCCTTAACGTTTTTTACTGGCGGACCTTTCTTGCCAGAACCTCCGTCGATGCCGCCTCAGTTTTGGGAAGCATGCAAAAGGAACTCCAGTCCGTTGATCCGAGCGTAGCCATCGGCGTTTCCGGAACGCTGGAATCGTCCCTCCGCGAGTTCTATCGCGGCCCACAATTCGAATTGGCAACGATCACCGTGTTCTCCGCGATCGGCCTCGTCCTGGTAACCATCGGAGTGTTTAGCGTGATGGGCTACGCGGTCGCGTTGCAGACCCGCGAACTCGGCATCCGTATGGCGCTGGGCGCCCAGCAGAGAGCCATTCTTGGCTTGGTGCTTTTCAACGGCTTCCGCTTGGTAGCAGTCGGGATCGGTTTCGGCTTGCTCGCAAGCTTTGCCCTGACGCGCTTTCTCGCCGCCCAAATCCCCGGCGTCTCGGCCACGGACCCAGTCACGTTTGCCGCCGTCGTGGCCATCGTTGTCTCCGTCGGCCTGACCGCCTGCCTCCTCCCAGCCCGCCGCGCCGCCCAAGTCGACCCCATCGTCGCCCTCCGCTATGAATAGTGATTCTAAACATAGCTGGTTTCGATTCGCTCGACAAAGCTAGCAATATCCTGGCTCACATGCCTGGTAAGTTCGTTACCGGAAATCAAGTGATTTTGCGGCGATTTCTGTTAGTCGAAAACGTCTTAGGCAGTTCTCCGCTGTGAGTGGAGCATCCGTTCGGGGCGGTGAAGATCGAACCCACGACCTAAATCTCTAAAGCCTTGCCGCTAGCGGCTTCTCACTGTCGAACTGCATTGAAAAGACAAAGAGAAAACCGGTTTGCCAGAGTCGAAAGAAAGGTCTCCGTGCTGAAAACAAAGCAGTTACAGACACGACTTTCATAAGGTTTCGCGGGCCGAAGGCCCTAAAAGGACAGATAGGACGTCGACCCGCGGAGTCACTCTTTTCTTGAGCCTCGTGCTCTCCAGGTATATAGTGCCGCCCATGCTGCGTGTCACTTGCCGTAGCCTACTCCAGGCTTTCGGGATTGCATCTATTAGCCACTTGCTACCGGTCCTCTTGCATGAAAAGGGTGTCCTATGCGAACTGCGTGGGGAGTGTTATTTCTCTTCTTGATTGTCAACGCTAGTACATGCTCGGCTCAAACGGTAGGGGCGAGCTTGCAAGGCACCGTGTACGACCCGTCCGGAGGATTCGTTCCGGGCGCGGCGATCGAAGTCCACAACGTCGGGCAGGGCGCGGTGCGAGCACTTGCTACGGATGACAAGGGCCGGTATCGCGAGCCGCTTTTGCCGCCGGGGGAATACGAGCTGCGTGTGAAAGCGGCCGGCTTTCAGCCCGTTGTGCTGAAGGGCATTAAGCTGACCATCGGGCAAGATGCGGTGCTGGACGTCAAGCTGGAAATCGCGGGCGGCATTGAACGCGTGAACGTCACCGCAGAGGACGCTCCCCCGATCGACCTAGCTTCCGCCGCGCTCAGCGGTACCGTGAACCGCTCGCAGATGAATGATCTTCCGCTTAATGGACGCTCGTTTCAGGAGCTGGCACTTTTGCAGCCGGGTGTAAACGCCGCTGTCGCAGCAGGAAGCGATGCGGTGGGCGGGCGCGGAAAGAAAATCACCATCAATGGCGCGCGGCCAGAGCAGAACAGTTTTCTTCTGGACGGCTCGGACATCAACAATGTTTACAACAAAACGCCGGGGTCAGTGGGCGGCGTGTTGCTGGGCGTGGAAACGGTGCAGGAATTTCAGGTGCTGACGAATTCTTATTCGGCGGAGTTTGGCAGGTCCTCCGGTGGCATCATCAACGCGATTACGCGGTCGGGAACCAACAAGCTCCATGGGAATTTGTTTGAGTATCTGCGCAATTCAGCGCTGGACGCGAAGAATTACTTTGATCCGACGGCAAATCGCATTCCGCCTTTTAAGCGCAATCAATTCGGGGGAACGCTGGGCGGGCCGATTAGGCACGATAAGACGTTTTTCTTTGGAGCCTTCGAGGCCATCAAGGAGCGGCTGGGCGTAACGGGCACAACCTTTGTTCCGGACGATAGCGCGCGCAATTTTCTTTTACCCTGCCAGCCATCGCCAACCGACCCAAGCTGCATGGCGAACGGCCTGAAGGACGTGTCCGTACCCGGTACCCGCGCGGACGTGAATTCACTGCTGCGGATTCTCTTTCCAGTTGCGAATGGGCCCGAAGTACTTGATAAGAACCAGAAACCTACCGGCACTGCCGGGTATTCCTTCACACGCCAGCAGCCTACCGATGAGTATTTCGCGCAGGGCCGCATCGACCATCGCTTTTCCGCGAACGACTCATTGTTTAGCCGATACACATTCGACAACGGCAACGTAGACCGACAGATCAACAATAAACCGCCGGACGTCTTTTTTAAGGAGCGCTCGCGCAATCAATACTTAACGCTCGAACACGTGCACACGTTTTCGCAGGCGCTGCTAAACACCTTGCGGGTTAGCTTCTCGCGTTCCACTTCGGAGGTCGATAACCAGCGCACCGTGGATGTGCCGCCAAACCTTTGGTGGATACCTCCATCGGCGGGCGGCGTGCAATTTGGATTTCTCACAATTCAGGGACTGGTGACCGAGTTAGTGGGCGATTACCGTCTGCCGCGCAACGACCACCTGAACAATTACCAGTGGCATGACACGCTCTTTTGGACCAAGGGTGCACACGGTTTGCGGTTCGGATTTGAGGGGCAGCGCATGCAATTCAATCAGCAGACCACGAGCCAGTTGGGGGGCATTGAGACGTTCACAAGTTTGGAGAATTTCTTGAAGGGCGCGCCTCAGCAGATCAACTTTGCTGTTCCGGGAAGAATCGATCCGAATCGCGGCTTCCGGCAATCGCTCTTTGCATCTTTCCTGCAAGACGACTATCGCTGGAAACCAAATTTGACCCTCAATTTGGGCCTAAGATACGAGTTCGCCACGGTTCCCACGGAAGCAAACGGGAAAATCTCCAATCTCCGCAGTATTTCGGACTCCAGCATAGTCATTGGCGATCCCTGGTACGCCAACCCAGCACTGAAAGATTTTGCGCCGCGAATTGGTGTTGCCTGGGATCCGTTCAAGAACGGGAAAACTTCGGTGCGCGCGGGTTTCGGAATCTTTTACGACCAGCTTCTGCCGAAGTATTACGTGTTCTCGGGCAGCCTCAACCCCCCGTTCACCACGCGCACTAGCCGCATCGCTAAACCTGGCGCTCCGATTCCGTTTCCGAACGCCGTGCAAGGTTTCTCTCTGAATGCCCCGGTCTGCGGACTTCCCGGCGGTCCGACGGGAAGCTGTCCTCCCCCAAATATCAAGGCCAATCTCCAGACGGTCAATTACGACCTGCAACCCTCTTACATGATGCAGTACAACCTGAGCGTACAGCGCGCTTTACCCGGCAATTGGGACGTGACGCTCGGCTATGCTGGGTCGCACGGACTCCACCTGATTCGTGTAGCTGATGCCAACCTAGCCCCCTATATCGTTAATGCGCAGGGCCGGACAGAGTTTATAGGCGATGGCACTACCAAGGCTCCGAAATCGATAAACCTTTGCTGCCGCCGTAACGCCACTTTCGGCGGCGTCACCCAGCGCGAGACCGACGCCCAATCTTTCTATAACGCGCTGCAGGCGGGTGTGACCAAGCAACTGTCACACGGCCTGCGCGCACAGTTGTCGTACACCTTTTCGCGCTCTATTGATGAGTCGAGCGGAATCAACTCGCAGGATTTCGACAATACCACCCAGTACTCGATTAATTTCTTCGACCGCAAAGCGGACCGCGGCCTTTCGAGCTTTTCGGTGAAGCATGTTCTGGTGGCGAACTGGAGCTACGAAGTGCCTTTTGGAAGCAGCAGGACGGGGCTTGCCAGTGTGCTGGTGAAAGGCTGGCAGCTCAACAATATTGTCACGGCGCAATCCGGGACGCCCTTTGAAGTGCGGCTCGGTCACAACCAATCGGGAAATCTGAATACCATCGACTTCTCGATTCATGAGCGTCCGGACATCAGGGCGGGTTTTTCCAACAATCCCGTCACCGGGGACCCCAAACGCTGGTTCGACGCGAACGCCTTTGTACTGCAGCCCGTCAACACCATAGGAAACCTTGGCCGTAACACGCTGATTGGCCCCAATCTGGTGAGCTGCGATTTCTCTCTCTTCAAACGTTTTTCGTTAGGAGAAACCAAGGCGCTGCATTTTCGCGCCGAGATGTTTAACATCTTCAACCACCCGAACTTCGGCGTGCCCAATTCGGCGAACCGGACCGCCCTGCTGCCCAATGGCGCGGTGAATCCCAGCGCCGGCGCCATTCTAAGCACGGTGACGACATCGCGGCAAATCCAGTTTGGATTGAAGTTGACATTCTAGCCTGTGACAATCGGCCGCCGACCTGTGCGCGCATCGAAATCGCACTCAGTCGTTCGACAGGGCAAAGTGTGGCTGCTGGGGGATGAAGAATTGAGCGCAATAGCAGCCTCGTGCCAGCGAATGCCTCCTTGAATGCGTGCCGCTCCGATTCAGCAGTCCGACGATCTTGGCGTTCCACGCCACTTCCAATCATTCTGCTTGAAGCCCAACTGGTCATTAACGGGCTTACGGAGAAGTGCAATTTCCCCGACATCTCAGAAGTTCGGTCAGGGGAAGTTGTGGTGCTAACTATATTCAGTTGGGGCGGAGTCGGCTACGCGGAACTTATCGTCGGACCATGGCTAAGTCGCATTACCGGTAAAGTTCCTTTTCGCCGATTTAACTTACTCCGGGTTGTCCAATTCAGAGGGTTCTCGAAAATGACTTTGTCGTCGTTACAGGCACAGGCACCGCGTGATTTTATCCGGCTTCTCACTGTCGAACTGCATTGAAAAGACAAAGAGAAAACCGGCTTGCCAGACTTGCCAATTAAGGGCCCGTGAAAATAGCTAAGTGATTGTGGGGCCTAGCCTTAGCTTATTTTCCCCACTGTTCGCAATGAGGAGGCCGGGGGTTCGAATCCCCTCTCGTCCACCAGATTTCAAAATTTCAAAGGACTCACATTATTTTTGAAAACCGGGTGAATTGTCGCTGTCCGGTTTCAGCTGCCAGGCATTAGGCTGTTGGTCGTGATACGCTCACTGGGAAATTACCTCATCCGACGATCTTTTGAGTTGGAATCTGCGGTCAAATGTTTGAACAGGTCAGCGAATCAGCGGGCAGGAGTTGGAAGTTGTGGCTAGTCCTCGCGGTTCTGTCTTTTGGACTGCTTGCAAGCCTGATTTGGGTCTTGCGAATGACCCGAATGCCGCTCAAGTCTTACAGCGGGCAGCTTCCCCCTCTTACGAATGGGCAACTAGAAACGGTCAGTCACTTATCTCAACACGTTAAATATTTATCTGAAACAATCGGTGAAAGAAATCTGTCCAAAGCGGGAACCCTACAAGCGGCCACCGATTATTTCCAGAGCCAACTTAAACAGGCAGGGTACGCAGTCATAGAACAGACTTATCTCGTTCAGGGGCATCAAGTACGCAATCTTGAGGTGAGGCTACCCGGAACCAATGCCGCGGGCAAAACTGTCGTAGTAGGTGCGCACTACGACAGCGTCGCAGGGGCGCCAGGCGCCGACGACAATGCCAGTGGAGCCGCAGGCGTTCTTGAACTAGCCCGACTATTACGCGGGTCTGCGCACCGAAAGACGATTCGTCTGGTGTTATTCGTAAACGAGGAGCCACCGTTCTTTCAAGCAGAGAGCATGGGGAGTTTGGTTTACGCCCGCCAACTCAGGACGGAGCATGTTTCAGTCTCCGCAATGATTTCACTTGAGATGCTCGGTTTTTATTCTGATATTCCTGGCAGCCAGAAATACCCAGCTTTGTTGGGGTGCGTCTCGCCAAAACCTCATCCGCGTAGAAAATGGTGCGATTGCTCTAGCGCCTCAGATTGAAAAGAGAGCCTGGATTCGGTTAAGAGTTGCTTTGAGGGGCGCGCGAAGGTTCTCTTTAGGCAAGCACCTGGGCACATCCGGCATACATATATAAGGATGGGTAAAAAGTTGGTCCGGATCAGGCAGCCCGGACGTAACGATGATGCAGCCCGCCCAGTCGATCCTGAGAAAGAACGCGCCCCGAGGCGGTGGAGCGAATTCTGTAGTCCGGGGTTCCCTTCCCCAACCCAAGATGCGTGCGGTCCTCATGGTGGTAACGAACATACTCGGAGAGCAATCGCTTCAGATGGCGTTCATTCACCGCGACAATGTGGTCCAGCAGGTCTTGTCGGCAACTTTCGATCCAACGCTCCGCTACACCGTTCTGCCAGGGACTCTCGAAGGAGGTGCGGACCGGGGATATATTCAGGGATCGGAGGGTCCCGGGAACTTCCAACCCGTATTTCGCATCCCGATCGAAGATGAGATACCTGGGAGCAGACCCAAATGGAAACGCCTCCCGCAACTGCTGGATGATCCAACCGCTCGTCGGATGCTTCGTGACGTTAACGTGCAGGATGCGTCGACGATCGTGGCTGATGACGAAGAAGCAGTAGAGCGCGCCGAACGTGATCGTTGGCACGGTGAATAAATCCATGGCCGCAATCGCTTCCCGATGGTTTCGAAGGAAGGCCAGCCAGCGCTTGGCCGGGTCAGAATCTCTCGGTGCTCGCCTCATCCAACGAGAGATGGTTCTCTCGGAAAGGTCAAAGCCGAGCATGAGGAGTTCCCCATGTATCCTCGGTGCTCCCCAGGTTGGGTTGTCAGCAACCATCCGAAAGATCAGCTCGCGAACCTCCCTCGGCGTCGGTCTTCTTCCAACCTCCCTCCGGACTCTGGAGATCAGCCTCCAGTACATACGAAAACCAGTCCGGTGCCAGCGGACGACTGTTTCGGGCGTAACGATGATGAGGGATTCCTTCCAAGCCGACCAGACCCGCCGAGCAATGACCCAAAAGAGCTTATCGAAGAGGCCGAGGCTCGGGCGAGGATGCCGCCGTTTCAGTACCGCGCGTTGTTGTCGGAGCGTGAGATTCTCCAAAACAAGATTTCCGCGACTGCGGAAAAGACGAATCAGGGCTCCAAGCCAGAGGAGAAGCAAGCTTAACATGGCAGGCAGTTATACCAGATCAACGATTGGAAGTATTGTTGTAAGCTCTTGATTCTGCGGTCGGCCAGAGTTTTGACGAGGCACAGGCCACTGAACGATGTCAAATCAAGCCTGATAAACAAAGTGTTTAGCAATACTCAACGCTTTCGGCATGCTTCTCACATTACAATGGGAACCAACCGTTTCACGCTTCGAAATTGCGACGTTTGAGGAGACCTTCATGGGCCATCCGCTTCTCGACCTGAATAACAAGACCGCAGTTGTGATTGGCGGAACCAGCGGTATCGGGCTCGCGCTCACTCGCGCGCTGGCGCAGGCCGGAGCAAATGTGGTGCCTTCAGGGCGGCGCGCGGAGCAAGTGAAAGCGGCTGCGGCTGCGGTCGTCTCGCTCGGGCGACGGTCGCTGACGCAAACTTGCGATGTCACCGACAATGCGAGCCTGGAGGGGCTGCTGCAATCGGTGTGCGCTGAATTCGGCAGCGTTCAAATCCTTGTGAATTGCGCCGGGCGCACGAAGAAAATGCCCACGCTCGAATTTCCGGATTCCGATTGGGACGCCATCCTCGAAACAAATTTGAAGGGGACGGTGCGGGCCTGCCGCGTGTTCGGGCGGCATATGATCGAGCAGCGCTACGGCCGGATCATCAATATTGCCTCGCTCTCCTCATTTGTAGCGCTCTTTCAAGTTGCCGCCTACAGCGCCAGCAAGGCGGCCGTTGCTTCGCTCACCAAATCACTGGCCATCGAATGGGCTCCGTCAGGAATTTGCGTGAATGCGCTCGCTCCGGGCGTATTCCGAACAGACTTGAATGCGGCGTTGCTGGATGGCACGGAACGTGGGAAGGAATTCCTAATGCGCACTCCGATGCGAAGGTTTGGCCAACTCGACGAGCTTGCCGGCGCCGCGGTTTTTTTGGCGTCCGATGCCGCGAGTTTTGTCACGGGGCATTTGCTGGCCGTGGACGGCGGCTTCCTGGCAAGCGGCGTCAACCAATAGTCGACGGCGTGAACAGGATCATTTTACGATGGCAGGGGGGTACCCCCGGGGGTACGTCCCGGGCATTTTGTATGAATTCAAAACAAAGGACTTACAAAGTTTGCATTTCGTAAGTTGCTGATTCTAAAGGGTGCGTTTTCGGTTGGTTTATGCCTAACAAAGGGCTTTCAAGGAAGAGAAACGGACTTCAATTATGATGCAAAAACTGGCTTGTCCGAAGAAACTCGCAATACTTCCTGAAGCGAATTATACCACGCAAGGTGGCCATAGCCGAAGAAAATTTTTGGAACATTGCCAGGAGCGGAAGTCGGGAAGGCCTGAAATCGGGGACGCTGTCAAAGACTTTCAGATTTCGGAATCGCGCTTCAGCGGCTGCTCTTGGCGGCGATGCCCGATGATGCCATCTGCGCCCGAGCTTGCTCCACGATGGCGAGGAATTTGCGCGCATTTTCGACAATGATTTCCGGCTTGTTTGCCTTCAGCGCCTCCGCCTGCACGCATTCCCCGCCGACGCCCAACGCAGCAGCGCCTGCTTCGATGAATTCGGCCGCTGTATTCAAGCTGACCCCGCCCGTCGGAACAAATGGAACTTGCGGAAATGGACCCTTCAGCGCCTTGATGTATTTCGCTCCGCCGACCTGGCCGCACGGAAAAATCTTCACAAAGTCCGCGCCGGCCTCCCAAGCGGCCATCACCTCGGTCGGGGTCAAGGCACCGGCCATCATCAGCTTCCCTTCCCTTGCCGCAAGCGCCACCGTTGGAACGTTGAGCCCCGGGCTGACAAGAAATTGCGCTCCCGCATCGAGGCAGCGCCGCGCGGCTTCAGCGTTGAGCACTGTTCCCGCTCCAACCAGGACTTGCGATCCGGCCTTCTTTGCAAGCTCTCGGATGACGTCGACGGCGCCCGGCACGGTCATGGTGATTTCCACGATGGGGATGCCGCCTTCGCAAACTGCATCCGCGGCGATGCGCGCTTCGCGTGCTGACGCCGCGCGGACGACCGGCACGATTCCTATTTCCAGTATTCGCTCGCGAACTTCTTGTTTGTCCATTCACCGTTCCTCGGCACTTCGTCGTCAACGTGCGATGCGCGCTCCAACGCCTTTCATCACTTGCATTACTTCCTGGAAGGTCACCATGGAAGTGTCGCCGGGCGTGGTCATAGCCAACGCGCCGTGCGCCGCGCCGCACTCCACGGACCACTGGGGATCTTGTCCGGCCAGGAATCCGTAAATCAAACCGGAAGCAAACGAATCGCCGCCTCCCACGCGATCGAAGATTTCCAGGTTTTCGCGATTCTTAGCCTGGTAGAACTTTCCGTCGTGATAACTGATGGCGCCCCAATCATTCAGCGTCGCAGTTTTGGCCTTTCTAAGAGTCGTGGCAACCACTTTGAACGGATAATCCTTCACGACTTTCGCAATCATCTGCTTGAAGCCTTCGACTTCGAATGCCGAAAGATGTTCATCCATGCCCAGAACGTCATAGCCGAGCGCCGCTGAAAAATCTTCTTCATTGCCGAGCATGACGTCGACGTGCGGCGCGATGCGGCGATTCACTTCCTGCGCTTGCTTCTTGCCGCCAAGGGATTTCCAAAGCGACGCTCGATAGTTCAGGTCGTAGGAGACAATTGTTCCGTGTCGCCTGGCGGCTTGCATGGCCTCCAGGGCTACTTCCGGTGTTGTCGCTGAAAGGGCGCAGAAGATTCCTCCGGTATGAAACCAACGGGCACCTTGCTTTCCAAAGATCTGCTCCCAGTCGATATCGCCCGGCTTCAGGTTAGAGACTGCGGTGTGTCCGCGATCGTAACTCCCCAGCGCCGCACGCACACCAAAGCCGCGCTCAGTGAAATTCAGCCCGTTGCGGGCGGCGCGGCCAACGCCGTCGTGCTCGACCCAGCGCATCAAAGACTGGTCCACGCCGCCCTGATAGAGGAGGTCTTGAAGAAGGCGCCCAACGGGATCATCGGCGAACGCGGTGACGATGGCCGTGTCCAAGCCAAAGCAACGCTTCAGCCCGCGCGCGACGTTGTATTCGCCACCGCCTTCGCACACTTCAAAGGACCGCGCTGTGGCGATGCGCCGGTCGCCCGGGTCGAGCCGTACCATCACCTCGCCCAGACTGACCAGGTCCCAGCGGCATTCTTTCTTTGGTCGGATCGTCAGTCCCATACGCTCACTCCAGCCGCGCTCTTAATGGAAAATTATCCGCAACAGGATTGAGATTCACGTTTGGCTTCTCAATTGATTTTGGCTGGCTCCAGCCTGGGACTCAGAAGTTGAATCATGGCAAGCGCCACGAGATACGCTGAACCGGCGATCACGAAGGGAATCATATAACTCCCCGTCCATTGTAAAACATAGCCAACGATTTTCGCGATGAGCATCCCGCCAACCGCGCCTGCCATTCCCCCAATCCCGACGACGGAGGCTACTGCTCGCTTCGGAAACATGTCAGAAGTCAGGGTATAAAGATTTGCGGAGAAGCCTTGGTGGCCCGCCGCAGCAAGACCGACCAGCAGAACCGCCGGCCACAATCCAGAAACGCGGTAGGCAAACACAATGGGAACGATGCCGATCGCGCACACGAGCATGGCAATCTTGCGTCCCGCGTTTACAGAAACTCCCTTCTGGATCAAAGAAGACGAGAACCAACCTCCGGCTACGCTTCCGACGTCGGAAATCAGATAAATCACCACAATCGGAAGGCCCAGTTGCGCCAGGTGCACCCCGTGCTGACGTTCGAGAAAATCAGGCACCCAAAAAAGATAGAACCACCAGATTGGGTCAGTCAGGAATTTTCCGCAGGCATAGGCCCACGTTTGCCGATATGGCAAGAGGTTCAACCATTTAATTTTCTCAACAGGTTGCGGCGCATCACCAAGGATGTATTCGAGCTCCGCCTTGGAGCAGCGCGGGTGGTTCTCTGGTTTCCGATAGAGCAAGAGCCACAAGGCGAGCCAGGCAAAACCGAGCGAGCCTACAATCACAAAGGTCCAGCGCCAGCCAAAATGGAGAGTGATCCAGGGCACGGAAAGCCCAGCAAGGATCACTCCAACATTCGTGCCCGCGTTGAAGATGCCGGTAGCCAACGCGCGCTCCTTCGCGGGAAACCATTCCGCAACGGCCTTGATGCTGGCCGGAAACACTCCCGCTTCCCCGAAGCCGAGCGCGATCCGCGCCATAAAGAAACTCGAGAGCGAGGTTCCGATGGCGTGAGCCATGGAAGCGAAGCTCCAGAAGATCATAACGATGGCATAGCCCAATCGCGTACCGACCCGGTCGATAAATCTGCCGACGACGAGCATGCCAACCGCGTAAGCCGCCTGGAAGGCAAACACCACATTGCTGTAATTGATTTCATTCCAGCCGAGGTCATGCTGCAGCGTGGTCTTCAGTGCGGAGAGGACCCAGCGGTCCATGTAGTTCTTTGTCGTGCCAAGCAGCAGGAGGCCGCAGATGACCCAGCGAAAGTATCCAACACGAGAAGGAACAGTTATCGCGGTCCCAGCTTGCGGCTGGGGCGCCAAGATATCGGATGCGGAAGTGGGTTGTGCTGGGTCCATTAAGCAATCCTACCAACTGTGCATGGTGCCATCGAGTTTGCGATTTACGGGAAGATACGCCCGCCGATATGGATATTTCGACGCAAGAGCTTCATCCAGGTCCACGCCGAGGCCGGGAGCATCGCCGGGATGCATCATACCGCCGGAAAAACTGTAGGAATGAGAAAAGACGCGCTCTGTCTCTTCGCTGTGGTGCATATACTCCTGAATTCCAAAATTATGGATGCTCAAATCAAAATGCAGCGCGGCGGCCATGCACACGGGACTCATGTCTGTGGCGCCGTGGCACCCGGTGCGGACGTGATACAGTTCGGCCAGGCTGGCGATCTTTCGCAGATGCGATATTCCGCCGGCGTGCACAACCGCGGTCCGAATGTAATCGATGAGTTGCTCCTGGATAAGTTGCTGGCAATCGTAGATCGAATTGAAAACCTCGCCGATCGCGATAGGCGTAGTGGTGTGTTGGCGGATCAGGCGCAAACTTTCCTGCAGCTCGGCCGGAACGGGATCTTCCAGCCAGAACAGGTGAAAAGGTTCGAGACTCTTTCCAAGGCGCGCCGCTTCGATTGGCGTCAGCCGGTGATGGACATCGTGCAGCAAGGGAAGATCTTCGCCAAATTCTTTGCGCAGCCGCTCAAATAATCGCGGAACAAAATTCATGTAGAGTTCGGAGCTCCAGGCGCTTTCCGGCGGAGCGTCTTTTTCCGCTGGCTCATAGTACATTTTGCCGCGGCCGACCCCGTAGGTGCTTTCCAATCCAGGTATGCCGCTCTGTGCGCGAATCGCTTTATATCCGAGTTTGATGTACGCGGCGACTGCTTTGACTGTATCTTCGATGTCTTCTCCGCTGGCGTGGCCGTAAACAAGAACGCCGTCGCGCGAAGCACCTCCGAACAATTGATAGACGGGCACATTCAATGCCTTGCCCTTGATGTCCCAAAGTGCCATGTCGACTGCAGAGATCGAGCACATCGTGACGGGACCGCGCCGCCAATACGCACCCTTATAAAGGTATTGCCAGATGTCCTCGATGCGCCGGGCGTCGCGCCCGATCAGCAGGGGAAGCACGTGGTCGGAAAGATAGCTCACGACGGCGAGTTCGCGGCCGTTTAGTGTGGCGTCTCCCAGGCCGTAAATGCCGTCTTCCGTCGTGATCTTCAGGGTTACGAAGTTGCGTCCCGGGCTGCAGACAATCACTTTGGCATCGGTAATTTTCATATTTGATAGGAATCCTTTGTATCGTACCCCGAGAAATCGTGAAAGAAGATAATTTCCATTTCGCTGCCCCAAACTGACGACATCTTGTACGCGCGATGCTGGCGCCTTGCCACGATTACCTTTCCAACTTGAAGATTCTCTCCATCAGCAGCCACTTTTCGCCCGGCTTGGCATTCGAAAGCGGCTTCTGAAACCTCCACATCAGCTCTTCCCACTCTCGAACCTTTGGATTTTCTCGATCCGCTTTAGCTTTTTTCTCAAGAGAAAACTGTTCGTCCACTTCCATCACCATGAACATCCGCGTACCGAGCGAATAAATCTCCAAATCGACTATGCCCGCATCCTTGATGCTTTTCGTGATCTCCGGCCAGATTTTCTCGTGATACCGCTTATATTCGGCGATCAATTTCGGATCGTCCTTCAAATCCAGCGTGAGGTAATAGCGTCTCGTCATTTGGCCTCTGCGGCCGCTGCGGAATCAGGGGCGATCAAAGGAGGGTTTGGTCTGTATCCCCACACCGCAAAATAAATTACATAGAGATAGCAAATCAGCGGCATGACGAAGGCTACCTGAATGTCACTCGCGTCTGAGATCCGCCCCATCGCCGCGGGAATCAGCGCTCCGCCAATGATGGACATAACCAGGAGCGACGAGCCCCGCTTGGTAAGGGCTCCGAGATTTTTCAAACTGAGCGCAAAAATCGTGGGAAACATGATGGAATTGAAATAGCCCACCAGCACGATCGCCAGGACAGCAACAAAGCCGGAAGAGACAATCCCGATCACCACGCAAAGCAGCGCCCCTAGGCCGAAGATGGAGAGCAGCCTGGGAGCCGGGATGCGCCTCATCATCCACGAACCGGAGAACCTGCCGATCATGAATCCTGTCTGATGCGCTACCAGGAACAGTGCCGCCATCTTCTCAGGCGAATTCGGAATCATGCGCGCGAGGAAGCTGGCCTGAGCTCCATGATTTCCCGTCAGGAATTGCGCCCCCCACCCTGCCATGTCTTCGAGTGTATCCGGCATGGTGTGCTTCACGAAGCGAATGACGAAACTTCCCACTCCTACCTGCGCCCCTACATAAAAGAACTGAGCAACAACGCCTTTGATCAAATGCGAATGATTGAAGACACTGCTCTTCGGCGAATTGCCGCTTGGCTCATCCTTTTCATGCGGCTGGACTTCCGGGAGGTGAGCGAAGTAGATCAGGGCGGCAACCAGCAGAAAGATTCCGGTGATGACCAGATAGGGCACCTTCACCGTATTCGCTTCCGACGTTATGTAGGCCTGCACCTGTTGCGGACTCATGGCGGCTCTTTGCGTCGGCGTGTACTCGATTCCAGAAAGAATGAACGCGGCACCCAAGGTTGGTACGAGGGCGGCGCCTACGGCGTTGAACGACTGGGCAAAATTCAGCCGGCGTTCCGAGCTCTCGGCCGGACCAAGGACGGTCACATACGGATTGGCGCTCACTTCCAGAAAAGATTGGCCGGAAGACATGACAAATAAGGCCAGCAAGAAGAATCCATAGACTCTGGAGCTTGCCGCCGGAAGAAACAGCAAAGTCCCGGCAGCGCAGATGAGCAGCCCGACGAGGATACCTTTCTTGTATCCGATTTTTTCCATGAGCCGGCCTGCGGGAAACGCCGCCAGGAAATATCCACCAAAGAACGCAACTTGAATGAAAGAAGACTGGAAATCGGTAAGATCAAACGCCTTCTTGAGATGCGGAATCAGAACGTCATTTAAGTTGACGCCGATGGACCACAGGAAAAACAAACTTGTGACCAACACGAACGGCACAACGTATTTTTGTTCCGTCAGCGGCGCAGATTGCGGCAATACAATCCCTCCGTCTTATATGCAGCAGAGAATTAAGTCAAAACACTCTCAAGGTGTATATCATCACGGTGAACAATTCTCATAGCCCGTCTTCGCCGCGAGACGCCACACCGCCGTTCATTTTTTGGTAGAGTTGCGTCGGTGCGTTTGGGCACGGCGATGAGTATTGAGAGAAGGTAAATGGACATCCACCAACTCGAATTGTTCCTTGCTGTCATGGACTCTCCGAGCATGACCCGCGCGGCGGAAAAAATTCACCTTTCCCCCGGTGCCGTCAGTCTTCAGCTCCATAACCTTGCCGATGAGCTCCGCACGGAACTATTTGTGCGCCGCGGCAAGCGCCTGATTCCTACGCCCGCGGCTTTGCGTCTGGCCGAGCACGCGAAACAGGTCGTTAAAATGATGGGCCACATTCAGCAGGAGTTTGAGAACGACCTCTCCAAAGACGTGCGTCCCTTCCATTTCGCCACCGGGGTCACCACTCTGATCTACCAACTGGGCGGCCCACTGCGCCAACTTCGCAAACGCTATCCCAACGCGGAAATCCGCGTGACCGTTGGCGTGACCGAGGAAATGATTGCCGGTCTGCTCGACCGCCGCTTCGACCTGGCTCTCATTTCCCTTCCTGTAGCCGAAGACGACCTCAATATCATTCCCTTGTTTGAAGAGGAGTTGCTCGTTGTCCGCCCCTCCGCAAACAAAGTCGGCAGCGGACATATCGGCTCTTTGCGCGCCTCGGACCTGAACGGCGCTCCCTTTTTGCTCTATCCGCGGCGCAGCAATGTGCGTCTGGTTATCGACCGTTTTTTTCAGGAGATCGGCGTGGCTCCTCACGTGGTCATGGAAGCTGATGATACGGAAGCCATTAAGCGCCTGGTGGAATCCGGCTTCGGCCATTCAATCCTACCGGAACATGCGCTCAGGGGACGTTCTCATTTTTTTCAGAAGTTTCGCATTCACGGGCACACGCTCAAGAGAAGCCTGGCTCTCGCAACGGCGCGCACCGATTGTCCCCGCA
>Ga0137403_10001320_pt1 | contig 31254 bp, 28 predicted proteins | sample CZOMad2_1_16fung_FD_122057 | JGI IMG/M metagenome (GOLD analysis project Ga0137403, IMG submission 122057) | Vadose zone soil fungal communities from Angelo Coast Range Reserve, California, USA - CZOMad2_1_16fungal (Hybrid Assembly) | ecosystem: Environmental > Terrestrial > Soil > Vadose zone... | reverse complement strand
CTGGCGGGGATTACAGTGATGGCGTGCGTGCAGGCGAGATAGCTGGTGCTGTCGAGGCGCTCCTCCGACGCAAGCATCGCCAGTGCCTGACGATCTACCGGCGCGAGTGGAGCATCGGCGTGGGAGCGACCCGCGTTGACGTTGCGGCGATTAATGGCACTATCACCGGTTGCGAGATCAAGAGCGCCCGGGACAACTTCAGTCGGCTTCCATCGCAGGTGCCGCTCTACAGCGCAGTACTCGATGCGGCCATCCTCGTCGTTGAAGGCCGTGCAGCGGTTGAGCGTGCAGAGAGCGAGGTACCCAGCTGGTGGGGCATCTGGCAGGCAATCCAGTCTCAGCAGGGTCCAGTCCTGAACGTCCTCCGGACTCCGGGTCAGAATCCTGAGCTCAAGCCGACTGCTATCGCGCAGTTGCTCTGGCGGGATGAGGCGTATGACGTCCTCGATCGTCGTGGTCTTAGCGGGGGCCTGCGCCGGGCGACCAGATGGCGACTCTGGCAAGAACTGGCCGAGCAACTCCAGCTGTCAGACCTGCAGTGCGAGGTGCGTGAATCCATTAAGGCTCGCCCAGAGTGGTGATTCGCTGTACGACATAGTCGAGGTGATGGGTCGTGCCGATCTCCCGCCAGGTCGAGGCATTGCCTGGGCTGTGGCTACGCGAGTTCGCGATCCGGAAGTCAGCTCGGCCAAGCTCAGCGCCCACGAACTCAGGATGCGCGGCGATCGCCTCGCACACCTCGTAGAACTGATCGTGGCCCCGTGGATCGTTAATACCCCCTTTGAGTACTAGCCACTTGCCCGCGACGGTGTAGCGCAGCTGAGGGGCGGCACGGTAAGGAAGGCCTGTCACAAGGACAGGGTTGGCGACGGCATAGTCACCAAAGATCGGTTGGCGGGGTACGCGCCTACGCTCCCGCAGCTGGTCGTAGAGGGTCGCGTCATTCCGTACAGGTTCGCCGAGCATCCATGGTGGGTATGCGGACAGGTCTGAAGGAAAGGCACCTGCGCTCACGATTATCTCTCGCCACTCGTTGACGTCGGTCAGCTCGCGAAGTACCTCTGCGACCAGGCGGGAACCGGGCCTTACCATCAGCTCGCCAGCCACAGGCCCAAGGTCAAGTAGCAGGTCGGCATCCTGGCGGCCGACGGCGAGATTCTTCAGGTTTGCTGATTGAACGGCAAGAGACGTCCCGTCCGGGCCCGCAGTCTTCAGTTGAAATAGCCCGCTGCTTGAAGAAGCTTCCTTGTGCAGGTGGTAGGTCGCAGTTTGCGCGTTCGAGTGAAATGCAAATATGAAAGTAATGAGCAAGCCAAGTGACACTCTGCGAATTACTCTGGTCATTGGGGAACGCTCCTCTTTGTGACACAAAACCTGTGGGAATCGGCTGATTAATTCTGAGTCCGACGGCACGCGGAAAGCTACCTGGGTTTGTCTGGACAAACCATTCCCTCAGATAGGGAAAGAAGACGGCGTGAAATCTGCGTTCTTAAGTCACGTTTCGCAGGCGTGAAACCTAGAGGTCATCGGGTGAGTCGCACGTGAACGAGAACGAGAGGTGCTTCGAGTAAGCGGGCGGACTCTACTCGATGATTGAAGTCTATGTCAATAGCGAAGTTTGTTTGCTTAGCAAAGTTTGTTTGATCGTGTCCTATTTCGTGTGTTGGGCGTGGAGATATCTTTCAAGCTTTAATTCTGCCCGTCCTTTGATCTCGCGCATGGCGTAGAAAGATAAAGACGATCCGATCGACTAGACGTACGGTCTACCGTTTCACGATTCTCGTACTCGTCGACGAGGGTCTTCGACGACTTCAGATTGGTATATCAAAGCGGTGCCCATGGTCTTCTGGCGTGCCGACGCTAATGCGGTTAGAATGAGGCGCTTTACCCATCTGCAGCTACGGTTTTGAATAGCACCTTCCGCTGGGCCACAGAAGTGACCATTCCTTCCCAGGCCCGTTCGAACTCAGCGAATGCTTCATTCCAATCACCAGGCGCGGCATAGACCGTGGTAATAGCAAAAGAAAAAGCCGCGACAAGCGCAGCACTCCAAACATGAAACGGTGCCCCCAATGCAATCGCCTTGAGCCAGACGACACGCTGGGCTACTGTCGTGCGGACGGGGCGGCTTTGATCAGTGACTCTGGCCCTGTGAGCACTGAGGCGGGTACGGTGAAGTTCGCCTCTGCTCCGGTGTCGAGCGAGACTGAGACCAGCGTTCTGCCGCACACGTCAGCGTCTCCAGAGATCAATCGTCAGACTGCACCAACAACCGCGCTTCCTGCGCGGCGGCCATCGGGCGCGACACAAGAGCTAGCCAAACCGAGACGGCCAAGGGCGGTCGTAGCCATAGCCTCGCTTATGGCCGTCGCTCTGATTGCCGGCGTCTACCTCTTCTGGCCCCGCGGCGAGAGGGCCGCCGCGCCTATTGAATCCATCGCCGTGATGCCATTCGTCAACGAGAGCGGCAACGGGGATATCGAATATCTCTCGGACGGCATGACCGAAACGCTGATCAGTAGCCTTTCACAGTTGCCAAATCTGAATGTAAAGCCGCGTTCGTCTGTGTTTCGTTACAAAGGCAAAGCAACGGACGCGAAGACGATCGGCAAAGAGCTTAACGTCCAGGCGATCCTGAACGGAAGAGTTGTCCAGCGCGGCCAGGATCTGTCGCTTTTTGTCGAGCTTATAGACGTAGATCTGGATAAAGTCGTATGGAGCCAGCAGTACAATCGCAAACAGACTGAACTCGTCTCACTTCAGACCGAGATTGCCCGCGACGTCTCAAGCAAACTAAAGTCAACAATGTCTGGGTCGGACGAAGCTAAGGTAATGAAGACCTACACAACAAATCCGGAAGCCTACCAGCTCTACCTTAAAGGCAATTATTACAGGACAAAATATACTAACGAGGGATACAAAAAAGGTATCGAATTCTACCGAAAGGCCATCGAACTAGACCCGAATTATGCTTTGGCATATATCGGCATAGCCGGCGCCTATTTGACTTCGTCGGACTGGTATCTACCGCCGACCGATGCGATGCCTAAGATGAAAGCCGCTGCTTTAAAAGCACTGGAACTTGATAACACACTCGCCGACGCTCACACGTATCTGGGAGCAAATGCAAACTGGTATGAATGGGACTGGTCGACGGGTGAACGAGAATTGGAACTGGCCATCGAGTTAGATCCAGCCAACGCCGAGGCTCATCACCAATATGGTTTTTATTTCGCGATGATGGGAAGAACTAACCAAGCCGTTTCGGAAATGGAGAAAGCCCAACAGCTCGCACCGCTTGACATAAACCTCAATTCCGACCTGGCGGCAGCCTATCTCTATACGGGCGAGTTCGAACGAGCCATCGATCGGGCGCGAAGCACGATCGAAATAGATCCAAATTACTGGCTATCGCATGTCCTATTGGGAATTGCCTATGAAAGAAAAGGACAGTTTACTGATGCCGTTACGGAATTGGAAAAGGCTCATTCATTAGAAAATGGTCCGTGGGTAACGGGATATCTTGGCTATGTTTACGCGGCGGCGGGGAAAAAAGCTGAGGCTCAAAAGGTTTTGGCGGAGCTGACCGACTTGTCAAAGCGCCAGTACATCCCGGCATACACTGTCGCTTTTGTCTATGCCGGGTTGAATGACAAAGACCACGCGTTTGAATGGCTCAACAAAGGATATGAGGAGCATTCGGGATTAGCGCTAATCAAGGTTGAAACGACGTTCGATAATCTACGAGGCGACCCGCGATTCAAGGAAATGCTGAAACGGATGAATTTGCCGGAATGAATAAAATGTCCGACATGCTTCAGCTTGTCGTCAAGATGGGCAACACTCAAGGGTGATAGTACCCGTTACGTCGTACATTGAGTGTTGCCAATCTGACGACAAGCTGACGCATGTCGGACAACGCCTGAATCGGAATGAATTTGAAAGTAGATGAATAAAGAACTCGCGGCCAACACTATACTGTCGCGTTACCGCATCGTCTCGAAAATCGGCGCGGGTGGGATGGGTGAAGTTTATTTAGCACACGACACGAAGCTCGATCGTAGAGTTGCGTTGAAAGTTCTGCCTGCCGATGTCGCTGCTGATCAGACACGGATGCGGCGCTTTGTTCAGGAAGCGAAGGCTGCCTCGGCGCTCAATCATCCCAACATCATCACGATTCACGAGATCGAGCAGATCGACTCGGTGAACTTCATCGCCACCGAGTTCATCGATGGCGAAACTCTTCGCCAGCGCATCAGCGCGGGGATGAAGCTGGGAGCGATTCTGGAGGTCGCGATTCAGGCAGCCAGCGCCCTTGCCGCCGCACATGCCGCAGGTATTATCCACCGCGACATCAAGCCTGAGAACATAATGGTCAGGCGCGATGGCTACATTAAGGTTCTCGATTTTGGCCTCGCTAAGCTAACCGAACCACTGGATTCCGTTACCGACCCCGAGGCTGCGACCAGGGCCATCGTCAACACTGACGCCGGCACGGTGATGGGCACTGCGATTTACATGTCGCCGGAACAAGCAAAGGGCACTGAGGTAGATGAGCGGACCGACTTGTGGAGCCTCGGGGCAGTCCTCTACGAAATGGTCACCGGGCAAGTGCCGTTCGTCGGCGAGACTCCGACTGAGACTATTTCTCTGATTCTGCAAAAAGAGCCTGCGCCACTGACGCGTTATGCGCGTGAAGTGCCCGCCGAGCTGGAGCGGATCGTCAACAAGGCTCTCACAAAAAACTGCGAGGAGCGGTATCAGTCGGCCAAAGATCTGGTTATCGATCTGCGCAACTTGAAACGCAAGGTCGAGGTTGATGCTGAAATTGATCGTACCGTTTCACCGGAGTTTCGTGGCGCCGCGGCAACAAGGTCAACCCCCAACGATCAAAGCCCACCCGCCACCGCCTCCGGTGAGGCAGCGACCGCGACAGCCGGCGCGACGCATACAGTTTCCAGTGCTGAATACATCGTCTCCGGAATCAAGCGGCACAAACTGGCGGCCCTGGTTGCTGCCGTGGCATTAGCCATAACAGCCGTCGCTCTGACGACCTATTTGCACGCCCGGAATTTAGACGTTTCTATTAACTCGATTGCCGTGTTGCCATTCGAGAATCGCAGCGTCGACGCGGAAACCGAGTATCTCTCAGACGGCCTGGCTGAATCGCTCATTTACCGGCTGTCACAGTTGCCGAACCTGAGAGTAACCCCGACCAGTGTTGCCTTCCGCTATAAGGGCAAACAGGCTGACGCCGTAAAAGCAGGCAATGAACTCGGCGTAAGTGCAGTTCTCCTGGGAAGAATCACCCAACGTGGCGACAATCTGACGATCAGCGCGGAACTTGTGGACGTCCGTTACAACAAGCTGTTATGGGGTGAACAGTACGACCGCAAGATGTCAGAGTTGCTCGCGACTCAGCGCGAGATTGCGCGAGAGATCGTCGAGAACCTTAAGCTCAAGGTTTCGGGTGAGGAGAAAGGGCTTGCCAAGCACTACACCGAAAACAATGAGGCGTATCAGCTTTACTTAAGGGGACGTTTTTATTGGAACAAGCGAACTGAAGCGGGTATGCAGAAGTCCCTCGAGTATTTTCAGCAGGCGATTGAAAAAGACCCGAGCTTCGCGCTGGCCTACAGCGGCCTCTCTGACGCTTACGATCTTCTGGGGGCCCAGGACGCGGCGGGAGGGATGGCGCCGAACGAGGCGTTTCCAAAAGCGAAGGCCGCCGCGCTCAAGGCTCTGGAAATCGATGACACGCTCGCGGAACCCCATGTTTCCCTGGCCCATATCAAATATTATTACGACCGCGACTGGGAGTTTGCGGAGCGCGAATATAAACGGGCCATTGAACTCAATCCCAACTATCCGATAGCTCACCAATGGTATGCGATCTTTTTGATGTCCGTTGGACGGTTTGACGAGGCTCTTACCCAGGCCAGACGGGCTCAAGAGCTCGACCCGCTCTCGCTTCCTATTAACATGACTGTGGGGTGGGTTTTGCTTAACGCTCGCCAATACGATCAGAGCGTCGAGCAATCACGCAAGACCCTGGAAATGGATCCGAATTTTATTCTCGCGCATCACCGGCTCGGGCTCGCTTACGAGCAACAAGGGAAGTATGACGAAGCGATCGGCGAGTTCAAGCAAGTCGTCAATCTGTTACCAGGCAAGCCGCTGGGAATCGCTTCACTGGCACATGCCTACGCATTGTCCGGCAAACGAGCGGATGCGCAAGCAAATCTTAATGAGTTGCAGGAAATATCGAAACAGCGTTACGTTTCGCCCGCTGCGATTGCAATGATATACGCCGCCCTCGGCGATAAAGATCAGGCTTTCGCCTGGCTTGAGAAGGCAGACAAGGCGCACGACGCTTTGTTGGCGCGCCTCAAAGTGGATCCGAGATTCGACAGTCTGCGCTCCGATCCACGCTTCGCCGATCTCCAGCGGCGCGTGAGCATGCCACAATGATTTGATTCGACGAGTGCCAATTGATTACCGCCGGCTCAAAATTAGATCGATACCAGATCCTCTCCAAAATCGGGGTTGGTGGAATGGGTGAAGTCTATCTGGCGCAGGATACAAAACTCGAACGCAAAGTGGCTCTGAAGATTCTTCCTGCTGAGGTGGCCTCGCATCGCAATCGAATGGAACGCTTCATTCGCGAAGCAAAATCGGCCGCCGCTCTCAATCATCCGAACATCGCACAGATTCATGAAATCGGGGAGCACAATGGAATCCATTTCATCGTGATGGAGTTCATCGATGGCGTCACGCTAAGCGAGAAGATTCATCGCGAGCAAACCGAACTTACCAAACTGCTCAAATATCTGCAGCAAGCGGCTGAAGGGTTGACGAAAGCACACGCTGCCGGAATCGTTCATCGCGATCTGAACTTTCCTTTCCAGCCTCATTATTCCTGAAATCTATCTCCAGTTCATCGAAAGACTGGTGCGCTCAAACGGAGGCCGCTAAAATGAAGGCTTATCAGCACTGGCGTTACCATGGCGGACATCACGTTCCTGGTATGCCCATTGGCATGGCGCGATCCTGAGGGAAGACCCGCCCGATCTTTGGCGGACGCGAAGAAGTGACTTTACTGTCTGGCACAAAACTAGGCCGCTACGAAATCCGCTCCCAACTCGGCGCGGGAGGGATGGGCGAAGTCTATCTGGCTGAAGATATGCAGCTACGTCGTCCTGTCGCCATAAAGATCCTACCAGGCAAAATTGCTTCTAATCGCGATCGGATGCGTCGTTTCGTACAGGAGGCACAAGCAGCGGCGGCACTCAATCATCCCAACATTGCTCACGTTTATGAGATTGGAGAAGCCGACGGTGTGCACTTCATTGCGATGGAATACATCGACGGTCAGACACTCCGCGAGTTGATTCGCGCTAATCGAAGCAATCTGGCGAAGCTTCTGCGCTACTTGCAGCATGCGGCGGAAGGTTTGGCGAAAGCCCACGCAGCCGGCATTGTCCATCGGGATTTGAAGCCCGACAACATCATGGTCACCCGCGAAGGTCACGCGAAGATTCTCGACTTCGGCCTGGCGAAGCTAATCGAAAGACAGGGAGTCAAGGAGATCTGGGGTGCAGAAGATCCGACGATCGCCCTTTCTCCCCTTCGCCCCGTCTCCCCATCTGCCTCTACGCCGGGCGTGATCCTGGGCACGGTCGGCTATATGTCACCGGAGCAGGCGCTAGGAAGAGTGAGAGAGATCGATCACCGCTCAGATATTTTCTCTTTTGGCTGCATCTTGTTCGAGGCAGCCACCAGGTCGAGGGCCTTTGAGGGCAAGGATGGATTGGATTCTCTGCATAAGATCGTTCACGCACCAACGCCGCTAATTAAGGAAACAAACGCTAGCGCTCCCGACGAACTGCAGCGGATTGTGCGTCGCTGCCTGGCAAAGGATCCGGAAGAGCGCTACCAAACGATCAAGGATGTAGCAATTGAACTTAAGGAAGTGCGGCGCGAGTTGGAAGAGGCGGGTATTGATACAACCGTGCAGCCTTCAGTCAGCAGCACAATCACGGGCGGCCCAAACACCGAATCAACGGTAAGCCAAACCAGCGGAGCGACCACGACTTCAACTTCCCCACCCGTGTCAAGTGCCGAGTATGTGATCACTGAAATCAAAAAACACAAACTTGCGGCGGTAATCTTTCTAGTTATCCTCGCACTTGGAATCGTTGGCACCGCTGCTTATCTGCACGCGCGAAATAACGAAGTCGCAATCGACTCGATCGCCGTCTTGCCCTTCGTCAACCAGAACAACGATCCGAACCAGGAATGGCTCTCAGATGGGGTAACCGAGAGCATTATCAACAGTCTGACACAGCTGCCCGACTTGAAGGTTATCGCGCGCAGTTCGGTATTTCGCTACAAAGGAAAAGCAACCGACCCGTTTGTTGCCGGGAAAGAATTAGGAGTGCGAGCAGTCCTGACGGGGAGAGTAATGCAGCGGGGCGACAATTTACTGGTCAGCGCCGAACTGGTTGATGTTCGAGACAACAAACAACTCTGGGGAGAACATTACAATCGGAAACTGGTAGATATTTTTGCCATACAGGAAGAGATAGCTAAACAAATCTCGGAGAACCTCCGACTGCACCTCGCCGGCGATAAACAAAATTTGCTGACGAAACGTTACACGGAAAATACCGAGGCTTATGAGTTGTATCTGAAAGGTCGCTTCTTCTTTAATAAGAGGACGGAAGAGGATATAAAAAAAGCAATTGATTACTTTCAGCAAGCGCTCGCCAAGGATCCTAATGACGCTCTGGCCTACTCCGGCTTGTCTGATGCTCAAGCCGGCCTGGTCTTTCCTGTGGGCGCGGTCGCGCCGCGGGAAGCCATGCCCAAAGCCAAGGAAGCAGCTATGCAGGCGCTGGCAATAGATAACACCCTGGGCGAGGCTCACGCCTCACTGGCCTACGTCACGTTTTTTTACGATCGGAATTGGCAAGTTGCCGAGCAAGAGTTCAAGCGAGCTATGGAGCTCAACCCAAACAACGCCGACACCCACCACTGGTATTCGCACTACCTGATGTCCCAACATCGCGTCGACGAATCGCTGAGCGAAAGTAGGCGCGCACTTGAATTGAGTCCTCTCGATCTGATTGTGAACATCCATCTGGGTTGGCATTATCTCTATGCACGCCAGTACGACCAGGCGCTTGAACAATTGAATAAGGTCGTGGATATGGATCACAACTTCGCTCAGGCTTATCCCTGGCTAGGATTGGTCTATGAGCAAAAAGGTAAATATCCGGAAGCCATTGCAGCCTTTCAACGCGCAATTTCCCTATTCCCTGGCGGGAGCACACAGGCCCAAGCGGAACTCGCACATGCCTATGCAATTTCAGGGAACAAAGGCGAGGCTCTGAGAATAGTTGCTGATTTGCAGGAGCTCGCGAAGACTAAGTACGTCCCCCCATATCAGATTGCGGCGATCTACGCGGGGCTGGGCGACAAGGACCAGGCATTTTCATGGCTGGAAAAAGCATATGAAGAGCGGTCGGACTGGCTCGTAAACGTAAAGGCGGATCAGAGATTCGACGGCGTGCATTCCGACCCACGCTTTGCAGAACTCGTACGGCGCCTAGGGCTGCCTTAGTAATTGATTAAGTAGTTATTGCAACCAGTCGATGCGCTGCTGACCTGCCTCTCGTGAGACATTACCTTCCTGACGCCTCTTCACCTTTGAGCGTCATTATTGTGCTGGTCACCTGGGCCACCAGTTTGTCATCATTCCTTACGATGTCGCAGACGTATCGACTGATCTGCTTTCCCACGTTCACAGGCTTCGCGACAGCCCGGAGGCGATCGTTCCAGACGGGGCGGAAGAAGTTGATCTGTAGATCGATGCTGGTGAAGCTTTCGTCCTCTTTCAAACTGGTCGCGTGAGCTATTCCGATCGCGGCATCAGCGATATCGCATAGCACCCCACCATGAACCGTGCCCATGGGATTGCCATGCTTTTCAGGATCAGTGAGAATTTCTATCGTTGCCGTGGCGGGGTTGACCTCGATTAATTTGAAGCCCAGGGTCTTTGCGATGGCCGGCGGATAGATGAAGCGAGACTCCTCCGAGCCTGCGTCTCCGTCGGCAGCCACGATTTTGAGAATTTCCAGGTTGGACAATTTACTCATTCTTCATTCCTCGAATCGTTTGAATACAAGTGCTGCGTTGGTTCCACCAAAACCGAAACCATTCGTGAGCGCGTACCGCACCGGCATTTCTCGCGCTTCGTTCGGTACGTAATCCAGATCGCAGTCCGAGTCGGGATTCTCGTAATTAATTGTGGGCGGCACTTTCCCATGATGGATAGCGAGCGTGGTAAACACAGCTTCGACGCCGCCCGCCGCGCCTAGCAAATGACCCGTCATCGACTTGGTGGAATTGATCGCCAACTTGTAAGCATGCGGCCCAAAGGTTTTCTTGATTGCGAGTGTCTCGCTTTTATCACCGAGCGGAGTTGAGGTGCCGTGCGTGTTGATATGGTCAATCTTTTCAGGGGAGATGCCTGCATCCTGAATTGCACGCAGCATTACTCGCATTACACCACTCTGCGTCTCGTCAGGCGCAGTGATGTGGTAAGCGTCGGCCGTCATGCCGTAACCGGCCATCTCGGCGTAAATATGCGCACCGCGGCGACGCGCGTGTTCTAACTCTTCGAGGATCATGATGCCTGCGCCTTCACCAACTACGAACCCGTCGCGGTCGCGATCGAACGGGCGTGAGGCACGTGCGGGATCTTCGTTCCTGGTGGAGAGCGCGCGCATCGCGGCGAAACCAGCGATGCTCATTGGCGTGATTGTTGATTCGGTCCCGCCACAAATCATCACATCAGTTTCGCCTCGTTGGATGATCTTGAAAGAATCTCCGATGGCGTGATTGCCGGAGGCGCACGCCGTCGCCGTCGCCGAGTTGGGCCCCTTCGCTCCGTTCCTAATGGAGACGTGACCTGCAGCCATGTTGGCGAGCACAGAGACAATGAAAAAGGGTGAGACCGCTCTCGGTCCTCTCTCGAGGAGCTTCTGATGTTCGCGTTCGATACCCCAGAAGTCGCCGATGCCGCTGCTGATGTAGGTGCCAACACGCTCAGTATTTTCGTTAGTGATCTTCAGCCCGCTATCAACCAGGGCTTCATCTGAGGCTGCGATAGCATATTGTGTGAAGGCACCCATCTTGCGCACGTCTTTTCGTTCCACGTAGTTCAGCGGATCGAAGCCCTTGACCTCACAGGCAAACCGCACCGGAAAGTTGCTTGTATCGAATTTCGTGATCGGACCAGCGCCACTCCTGCCGCTGATTAGACCTGTCCAGGTCGCCTCGACCGTGTTGCCAAGTGGCGTTACCAGACCAAGCCCTGTGACGACGACCCGACGTTTCATCAATTCATCTTCCATAATTTGCAGGCAGCCTGTTTCTGTGTATTTCCCAGTCTCACGGGTTTTCTCGACTACGCGCAGCCCAGTGCTCGCTAGTTGCGCTTGTTATGCGTACCAGATCTTACCTCATTTACTCAGTAGATGCTCTCGTTCTGGAACAGTCATTCCAGAACTGCGCAAAAAATTTAATCGAGAACGGAAAGCGTGACCTTTACAACGTCTTCAAGCGTCTTACGATCTTTCGTCGCTTTAGCCATTAACCATAGACCCTGAAGACTGCTGTAAAGAAAACGCGCCACCGCGCGAGGGTCGCGAACTCCCCGCAATTCCCCCTGCTCTTTTCCACGCAGCAGCGCGCTTTGGAACATCTTCTCCGCCGAGGTCATGCTGTTGCGGGTTCTCTTGGCTGTTTCTTTACAGTGGCCAGACAGCTCTGACATTGCATTCCCTACGAAACAGCCGCGCCGACCTTCTTCTGAGAGCCCTTTTTCAACCACGCCCTGGAACAACTGCCGGAGATTCTTCTTCACTGAGCCGGGCCGTTCCAGTACCTCGAATACTTTACCACTCTGAATCTCCCGATAACGGTCCAGGGCCTGTAAAAAGAGTGCGTGCTTGTCGCCGAAAGTGTCATAAATACTCTGGCGATTAATTCCCATGTGCTGGACTAACTCCTGAACGGACGCTCCCTCATAGCCTCGCGCCCAAAAGACCCCCATGGCCTTTTGCAGTGCTTCGTCGCGATCGAATTCCTTGTGCCGTGCCATCCCACCTCCAAACTCGGCATCTTTATACTCTTTCTGGAACGAACAGTCAAGAATGCCTTGGACCATGAATTGCCGTAACCCATCCTCGCTAAAACTTACGAGAGGATTAAGTATCACACAGGGGCACTTGCACGTAGCCGTTAAGTTGCAGATGCGCTTCCTTTACTGAACAATAATAAACTCGAGAGATTGGAACGGTATTTTGCGCACGCGCTGGCGGTTAGTGTTCAGGGTCGCCGTCGAATGCGAGAATGAGCGAACTCTAATGTCCACGCTTCTCTTTACGTTACTTGCGATGTGCTCAACCTTGGCCGGTGGTTACATCGCGATTGCCGCAAGGCGCCAGGTTCATTTGTTAATGGGACTAGGCGCAGGCGTGCTTCTGGGCGCAGTCTTTTTCGATCTGCTTCCAGAGTCGCTATTAGTAGCCGCTACGCAAGGCTGGAGTTTCCGATTCGTCCTCGGCATCGTTGTAGGGGGGTTCCTTATCTTTTATTTGGTTGAGCGGCTACTTGTCCTGCACTCCTGCCCTGAAGGCGACTGCACGAATGAAGTTCACCAGCACGTTGGCCGCCTGGGCTCAATAGGTCTAATCGTTCACAGCACTCTTGATGGAGCGGCCATTGGCGCGGCTTCTCTGGTGAACTGGCGAACGGGACTGCTCGTGGCGTTGGCGGTCATAGCTCACGACATGAGTGATGGTCTGAATACTATTCTATTGGTCACTCATGGGGAACCGGTCCGCCGTGGGGATGTGCTCTTTCTGGTCATGGACGCAATTGCGCCAGTCGTTGGAGGCCTGCTCGCGTTGGCAGTTCTGCCACCGCCAGCCGCACTAGCAATCTTTCTGGGTTTCGCTTCCGGATTCTTCCTCTACACAGCCACGAGCGATTTACTGCCCGAAGCCCACCGGCGTTCACCGAGTTTGACGGTCTCTATGGCGGCAATTGTGGGAATAGTCTTCATCGCTGTCGCGGTCCAACTGATTGGCAGATAAACCATGCTTTCCAATGCCCCGCCGCAGCGATTCGAATCCTACTCCGCTAATGCGGGATACCACTCAAGGAACGGCAATTCGCAGGTGGTGAAGGTGGGGCTTGCCCCCGCTCAAGATCCGCACCCACTCAACACTGAATTGACAGCCCAAGCCGAGGAACTTTTCGCAACTTTCAGTATTGAGTGCGTGCGGATCTTGAGCGGGGGCAAGCCCACCTTCCCCACCTGCGAGTTTCCGTATCTTGAGCAGTCAGTTCTGGCATTGCAAACGACGCTGAAACTCTGCAATCAACTGTTTCGTACGGCTTGATCAGGAACCGGTACTATACGTCCGGCAAAAACGAAGCTGATTCGGAGGTGGACCATGCGCTCCGCAAAAACCACGGGGCGAACGATCGGCGTGCTGTTGTTGTTGCAGATGGCCTGCGGACTTATCGTGCCCTTTGTGTTGTGGCATCCGCTGATCGTAGGTTCGCCGGCTTTCTTGACCGCGGCGGCGGCTAGTTCCTTTCAAATACGCGCGGGGGTGTTTCTCTCATTCGTCGGCGGCGCACTTACGGTCGCCATCGCCATCACGGCTTGGTCGATCATTCGTCGGTACAGCGAGACGATAGCGCTCTGGTTTCTGGTTGTGTGTGCGATCAGTTGTACGCTGGACGCGATGCAAAACGCCGCTGTGATGTCCATGCTGTCAGTAAGCCAGGAATACGCGAAAGCGGGCACTGCCGATGCGGCTCTTATCACATTGACCGAGACAGTGGTCGCGACACTCGTTGCGACTGTGCGGCGCTGGGTGCATTACACCCAACTACTTGGTTTCGGTGCGTGGATCTTTCTGTTCTACCTTTCGCTCTGGCGTTTCGACCTGGTTCCCCGCGCGCTGGCCATTCTGGGATTGATTGGAATCTTGCTGCAGTTCACGGGAGTCACATTACTGGCCTTCCTGGGTTATAGCAGCGTGACGCAGTTAGCCATGCCGCTCGCTCCGATCCACATCGCCAATGGCCTATGGCTTATCTTCAAGGGATTCAAAGAGCCGCATCTGCCTGAAACATGAATTTATCAGGAAACCGTTTGCTATTGCGCTGAACCTGCTGGTTGAACCGTTTAGTTGGCAAGTTTCTTATCCGCAGATCTGTGGATGAGTAGGGAGGCATCATGCGGGCCGATCGAAATCGATTACCACCTTGCCCCGTGCGTGCCCTTCTTCCAGATAACGAACAGCTTCGGCCGCTTCACTCAAGCTGTAACACCGGTCGATTACTGGCGTTACCTTTCCCGCCTCCATTAACGCGCCAATAGCGGTTAGATCCTTCTGGTTCAGTTTCGCTATAAAGCTGACGAACTTCTGGCTCACGAAGGGTGACGAGACAAGCTCTGTTATTCGAGCGGTCAGTACACCGATCATTGACCCATGTAGGCTCAGGACGCCGGCCCCTATGTATATTCCGTTGCGAGTTAACGCGCGCCTGTGCTCTGAGAACGAATGGTTCGCCACGAGGTCGAAGATCACATCGTAATGTTGGCCATTGCTGGTGAAATCCTCTCGGGTGTAATCAAGACCCACGTCTGCGCCGATGGACCGGACCATTTCCACATTCCTCGTACTACAAACGCCAGTAACCTCGGCTCCAAGCGCCTTCGCGATCTGTACAGCGAACGTACCAACGCCTCCGGCGGCGCCATTAATCAAGACCTTCTGGCCAGGCTGAATCTGTGCCTTGTCGCGCAGACCCTGCAAGGCAGTGAGTCCGGTCACAGGCGAAGAAGCCGCCTGCTCAAACGAGATGTTGTCCGGCTTCATCGCCAATGCGGACTCGCGTGCGCACACATACTCGGCAAAGGTCCCATCGCACGCTCCGAATACCGCGTCGCCCGCTTTGAACTGCGTAACGTTCCCGCCGACAGTTTCGACCTGCCCCGCCACATCACGGCCGGGTTTCGTGATCTTCCCTTTGCTTACGGCGGACATTACGCGACGGAGAAAAGCGTGTCTTAACAAGTGGTAGTCAAGTGGATTGACTGAAGCCGCGCGAACTTTGATTAACACCTCATCGTCCGCGGGAATGGGCTTTTCAATCTCTTCTAACTTGAGCGACTCACCCGAACCGTTTTTGTAATAGACGATTGCTTTCATCAATGTCGTAGTACGAATTCCCGGAGCGGATGTTTCGACCACGAGGGTCTTCGAGGCGTCTATAAGCTCTGCGAAGCAGACGAAATGAGGCTGTCCAGAATTTTCCGTAGCGACTTCTCATTCTCACCCAGGCTTCAGCCTGGGGTTTAGGCGCGAGTTTGAATCTGTAAACCGTTTCAACGGTTTAGGATTGGGTTGCAATTACGCTGGTTATGAGACGATTCAGCAAACCGTTAAAACGGTTTCTCAATTTTAAAGCGTCGATCCCCAGGCTGAAGCCTGGGGAGAATGAGAGGTTGAATATTAACGGACTCGATAGGTTTGTGCGCAAACTCAACCTCTCGCGGCACTGTTACTCACCAATGATCTTCACCAGCACGCGCTTCTTACGTCCGCCATCAAATTCGCCATAAAAAATCTGCTCCCACGGGCCGAAGTCCAATTGACCCTCTGTGATTGCCACGACTACTTCGCGGCCCATGACCTGTCTCTTGATGTGGGCGTCAGCGTTATCTTCTCCAGTTTTGTTGTGGTGATAACGGTTGACTGGTTCGTGTGGTGCGAGTTGTTCAAGCCAGGTTTCATAATCTCGATGAAGTCCACTTTCGTCATCATTAATAAAGACAGACGCGGTTATATGCATGGCATTTATCAACGCCAACCCCTCCAAGACTCCACTGTCGAGCACGCACTCCTTCACCTGTGGAGTGATGTTGATAAACGCCCGGCGACTCGGCACGTTGAACCATAGTTCCTTACGATAGCTCTTCATCACTATCTGCTCCGTTGTCGAATTGGGACTTCCTATAGTACACGGTCACTTTTGTTGTCATATTCTATCTCCAGGGTTTCAAAGCAAACCCAGAGGAGAAATAAAACAAACGCTTTCAGTGTAGTAATTGCTCAACCGCGGTCAGCGGCAAAAACGAGATCGTGCCCCAAACAGTTACGTACCAAAATAGCGCACCAAACTGGTCAGTTAGCCAACCGAGGTGGGCAAGGCGATATAGAAAAGAACAGTTTTGGAACTCAGGGAGAAGCCTAAAGGAAACAGGCATCTTCAATGCGGTGCAGCACACAGATTTCTTGGGTATGACTTACCCTTCAAGTAATGTATTATTTAGCAAGCTTATGAGTAAGAAGTCTCAACATGTTGTTCCTAACCTTAAAGGGGGTTGGAGCGTGAAATCGCAAGGTTCCTCCCGGGCGATTAAGAGCTTTGACACTCAGAAAGAAGCTGTATCATGGGCACGAACAAAGAGTAAGAACGAAGGATCAAATCTGCTCGTGCATGGTCGCGACGGCACAATTCGGTCGAGCGACTCATACCAAAAGAGGGAATCTCCACCTCATGAGCGAAACGGTCGCAAATAGAGATCGATAAATGCCTCCTGGACCTCCCCAGGAATTTAAGAAAAACGTCTTCATTAACTGTCCCTTCGACAGCGAATACGATTCTTTGCTTCGACCGATTCTCTTCTCAATTCTTTATTTTGGGTTTACTCCGCAAATTGCGTCTCAGACAGCTGACTCTGGCCAACAGCGAATAAACAAGATTCTGTCATTGATCCTCAAGTCAAAATACAGCGTCCATGACCTGTCCAGAATAAGATCCGTAAAGCCCGGTGAACTGTACAGGCTCAATATGCCGTTCGAACTAGGAATCGACTATGGATGCCGTCGCATATCAACTGGGCACCTAGGAAGAAAGAGATTCTTAGTATTGACGGCCAAGCCTCACGACTACAAGAAAGCTCTGTCAGACCTTGCCGGTATCGACGCGAAGTCACATGGAAACAAACCAGAAAAGGCGGTTCTAGCTCTTCGAAACTGGTTTATTGATACCGTCCATTTGAAAAAAGCTGATAGTGCAACTGCAATTTGGTACAAGTTCATGGATTTCAACGCGGACTTTTATGAACGACGAAAAAACGAAAGCTTTTCCAAGGGCGATCTAAAGATGATGCCCGTACGGGAATACATCAAATTTATTCGAAAGTGGATTAACACCAACGGGTGAGTTGCGTGAATTCGCAAAGAGGGGTGGCCACGGAGGGCAACCCCTACATTATCAACATCCGAGATATTTCACTTCTTAAATAGTTTTGCGAACGCCTGACGAGCATCCGTCGGAGGGCCTGACGAGGTTTCACGCTCGACTACAATTCGAGGCGCGAACAATTCGCACGTGTTGCGCGCGTGTTTGTTCATTATCCGCGCGGCAATCGGTTTACGACATTCGAAGCGCGCGCCCGGATCGAAATACGTGCATTGACGGCAGCTGTGGAGGTCAGCGTTGCACTTTGGGCAAGAGCTGTCGACGGTGATGTTCGGCGGTGTCTTTGTTCCGCACGCGGCACACTTCGACGTCTCGCCAAATGCCATCATTTTTGGCGAGCGCGGCCCCTCACGATCCTGAGGTTTTGACTGCGGCTTTGATTGCGGCTTTGGTCGCTGCGGCTCGCGATCACTTTCCATATAGCCGCGCTGTCGGTATTTGCGGTCGCTCATTTTATTAGCTCCAGTGATTCAACGAACACGGCGAATCATAGGCGAAATTGAGAAAATGCGACAGCTGAGTCGTCCCGGAGTCATTCTTCTGCGGGCTTATCGGATCCTTCGCAGTTGATCAACCATGGTATGCCAAAGCGATCAACGAGCATGCCAAAACGTGCGGCCCAGAAAGTTTTCTCGAGAGGCATGACAACCCTTCCGTCATTGGCCAGTTCGTCAAAGATGCGCTCGGCGTCAGCTGTGCTCTCGATCTGTAGTGAGAGCGAGAAGCCCTTTGGTTCCTCATATTGATCGGGCGCAAGGTCGGCACCCATCAGCACGTTGTCACCGACTGTCAGGCTGCCGTGCATAACCTTGGCAGACCAATCGGCCGGAACTTGATTCGCCAAGGGCGTCCCAGCGTAACGGAAGAGAGCTCGCGGCTGGGCACCGAGGCACTGCTCATAGAACTTGAACGCTGCCTCGCATTCTCCCTTGAAACTCAGATATGGATTTAACTGCATCGTAAACCTCTCTGCGACTACCGACTTCTCAGAGTCGAAGGATTGCCCTTTTCATTGCCCTTGACTATCGCCCGGCCGTTTCCTCGATTACCAATTTGTGCCAATAGCTTGGATTGTCTGTATATACCACGAATTCGTTGCGAGGCACTTGTAGGGGTGGCCCTCCGTGGCTACCCGTTTTCCCGAATCACGAAACACTCAAAGAAATCGTGGGCCGCGCGTCGTAGCCAAGCTCGATTTCTCCGTCTGATGCATGATTCGCAACACGGGGTGGCCACGGAGGGCCACCCCTACAGATTGGTCCGCTCCTTCCATCCTTGGGGCGTCCGAACCCTCTGGCATCCTAAGACTAATATCGATAATATCAGTGAGCTCAATTAGCGCTCCAGCCAGATACTCATGAGAGCCTGGACATGCTCATGGTGAACATATCGCGCCGAATGAACAGCTAATGGATGGACGATTCCCGCAACTTAACCTGCCGCATTACCACATAGTTTCCAAGCTCGGGGCCGGCGGGATGGGTGAAGTGTACCTGGCCCAGGACACCAGACTGGATCGCAAAGTTGCTTTGAAGATTCTGCGGGAAGATTTGGCTATCGAAGGCGAACGAAGGCGTCGTTTTGTGCCGGAAGCAAAAGCGGCTTCGGCTCTTAATCATCCGAACATCATCACGATCTATGAAATTGGTGAAACCGGCAACAAGCACTTTATCGCCGCCGAATATATTGACGGCGAGACTCTGCATAGACAATTAAAGCGCGGGCCTATTTCGCTTAATTCAGTGCTCGATGCAGGCGTACAGATCGCCTCTGCATTGCAAGCTGCCCACGAAGCAAAGATCATTCACCGCGATATCAAACCAGCAAATGTAATGGTCCGTCCGGACGGATTAATCAAACTCCTGGATTTCGGAATTGCCAAAATGGCAGATCCGGCCATGGCTTTGGGCACCGATCCTCAGGCAGCTACGACAATCAAAGCGGGCACCAGCCCGGGATTGATAGTCGGCACGGCGTCATATATGTCGCCCGAGCAGGCAAAGGGTCAGGTAGTTGATGCGCGCACGGATATTTTCAGTTTCGGTGTAGTGCTGTATGAAATTCTCACCGGGAAAAAGGCCTTTCAAGGCGAAAACACACTGGATGTCATCGGAGCAATATTGCACAAGGAACCGCTGCCAATTCGTCAATTGATTCCTGAAGTTCCATCCGAGATCGAACGAATCATTAATAAACTGCTCAGAAAGGACTGTAACGAGCGTTATCAAACCGTCAAGGATGTGCTGGTTGATCTAAGGGATGTCAGGAAGGAGTTGGAGTTTCAAGACAAACTGAAGGTATCGCCGGTGTCTGGACGAAAGAAACCTACGACGGAAGGCTCAAGCGCAACACCAGTAGCGATCGCGAGCACTCAATCGAGCGCGGAATACATTGTTGGCGAAATTAAGAAACGCAAACTCGGCCTCGTGGCTCTTGCTGTCTTGCTGCTGGCTGCAGCAGGAATTTTCTCTTATGTCGCTGTTCATCGTTCCTCAAGTTCAGCCAACAACTTGCCGATTGACTCGATTGCGGTTTTGCCGTTTCAGAATAAGAATGCAGACGCGGAAACCGAATATCTTTCTGATGGTTTGGCAGAATCGCTGATCTATAGCCTTTCGCAATTGCCCGATCTGAAAGTCAGCCCCACAAATTCAGTCTTTCGTTACAAAGGCAAAGAAATAGATCCAATAAAAATTGGCAGTGAACTTGGCGTCAACGCGTTGATGACAGGACGCTTCGCGCAGCGCGGCGAAGATTTAACTATTAGTGTTGAACTAATTGATGTGCGAAACAATAAACTGCTCTGGGGCAAGCAGTATGATCGCAAACTGGTTGATCTACTGACGACTCAACAAGAGATTGCCACCGAAATCACCCAAAACCTGAAATTGAAACTGTCGGGCGCAGACGAAAGGCGAGTGACTAAGCAATACACGAAGAATCCGGAGGCTTATCAACTTTATCTGAAGGGCCACTACTACGCGTCCAGGTACACCAAAGAGGGTTTCAACAAAGGGATTGAGTATCTCAACCAGGCAATACTCAAAGATCCAAACTTCGCACTGGCTTACAGTGGGTTGGCTTTCTGTTATCTAAACCAGACTGATTGGGTCTTCGCACCGAGAGCTTCTGCGCCAAAGGCGAGCCAAGCAGTTGAGAAAGCCCTGAAGATCGACGAAACGCTCGCTGAGGCTCACACCATGCTCGCAATGATACTGCTCCAGTATGACTGGAACTGGCCGGCTGCGGAGCGAGAATTCAGGCGAGCTATCGAGATTGACCCGAATTATGCGTTGGGTCGTTCGTTCCTTGCCTGGCATCTGGCCGCGATGGGGCGGTTTGACGAGAGCATCGCAGAGGACAAACGAGCCCTGGAACTTGACCCGCTTTCACCGGCAGTGAACGCGGATTTAGGATGGGATCTCTATTTTGCGCGCCGATACGACGAAGCGATCGAACAACTTCTAAAAGCAGTTGATCTTGAGCCGAACTACTGGGTGTCGCACGTGTTGCTGGGTCGCTGTTATGAACAAAAGGGCAAACTCCACGAAGCGGTCGCGGAGTTTCAAAAGGCCGTACAAATAGAGAATTCAATTCCCGAAGTACTGGCAGCGCTCGGGCATGGCTACGCAGTGTCAGGCAAAAAAGCTGAGGCACTCAAGATCATCCGTGAGTTGCAAGTGCGAGCCAGGACAGAATTTGTCCCCTCGTACAGCATCGCCACAATTTACATCGGACTGGGCAACAAGGATGAGGCACTTCAGCACATCGTGAAGGCTTACGATGAGGGTTCTTACTACATGATCCATCTTAAAGTCGAACCCTTGCTCGACAGCCTGCGCTCAGATCAGCGCTTTGCCAATATCCTGCAACGTGTCGGACACTCGCCATAATCTGATCCCCTATTTCAGCCGAAGGTCAGTACAGTTTTTTTCATGATGCGAATGCTTCTCGGTAGTAAGAGTTTTGAAATCGGCGGCAGAATAGTTTTCCGCTATCCGTTTGTCGTCATACTTTCGGGTGATTTTGCGCAAAAATCGAAGAACCACATTTATGGGTGATCTCATTACGGAATCAGACCAAGTTCTTTTGCGATCTGCACTGCCTGCGTTCGTCGCCTGGCACTCAGTTTATCGAACAAGCGACTCGAATGCGTTTTGACGGTATTCTCGCTCACAAACAGTTTTTCGGCGATCTCGCGATTGCTTAAACCCGCGGCGATCAACTCAAGGATTTCGAGTTCGCGTCGCGTGATGCCAAGTTGGCGCAAACACACTTCATTCAAGGCAAATGGTTGCGCGCCGGCGACCAGGACTTCCTTCACGACGACGGTCTCTTTCTTTTTTGTCAGCTTAAGTCCAAGCCAAATCCCAAGCCCGGCGAAGATCAGGGCGATTACACCTCCGTAAATCTCGATCGAGTGCTCGACAACCAGGAAGCGGTACTCAATAAGCTTGAGGGCTACAATTAGCACCCCCCCCACAGAGACCGTAAATGAGAATGTGTTTTTTCATCGGGGCAATCAATCCGAGAGTTTACTGCGGTCGTTGCCTGGTTGGAAAATTGAGGAGTGGATCGGCGGCGCCGCTCGGCGGGACGTGCGGGACAGCTTGTTTTGGCGTTCCACTCATCCCGTTGGCAGCTATTTTGAACTTCTAACGCGTTCCGGATAGAGTTGAAACTGCCGTGCGCATTATTTGTAACCGGCTTCGACAAGCGCCGCGAGTTTTTCGAGTCCCATCCGCCAGCCGGTCTCGTTATCGGAAGGTGACAAGCCCGGCGGTAGATCGTCGTGTACAGCGAGGAGATCGGTGCCGCCGCGAGCGTCGGCGAGCGAGATTGTGATCGTCATCTCGCCGCATAGTGCAGGATCTGTAGTCTCGAACTCGACCACTTCGACAACCTGCTCGTTTGGTACGAGCTTTACGAAGCGACCGTGGTACGTGTCGGTATGCGCGGTCGTCTTCCCCTTCCCGGTCGGCGCGTCGTAGGTGAGCGAGATCCGGAACGAGCCACCTTCGCGGGCGTCGAATGCATGTACCTGGCTGGTCATGTCGATTGGCGCCATCCAGGTCGCGACCGCGCGCGCATCGAGCAGCGCGCGATAGACTAGCGGGCGGGGCGCGTTCACGCGGCGACTAATCCGGGTAGAACTCACGCTCGAACGTTAGCATCTGCTGCGAGCACAGACAAGAAGGTCATCTGGACAAAAGCGCAGGCACAAGCGGCAGAAGCTGCTTTGGATGCCATGGGCTTGCCCCGTGGAGGTTCACGCTCATTGCCAAAAACTTTCGCAGCTTCCTTCTCTATCGCCGAAGGCGCCGGAGGTTACGTTGAAATATGTAGCACAGGTTCGGAAAACCGCCTCCGGCGCCTGCGGCGAAAAAATTAAGTACGGTAATTTGTTAGCAGTGAGCGTGAGACTCCACTGCAGCGACCCATTCTTGACTGTTCGTTCCAGAATAAGTATAAGGGAATAATGAAAATAGGAATTATAGGTTCGGGAAGCATCGGGGCAAACGCGGCTCGGCTGTTCGTGCGCGCCGGGCATGAAGTCGCGCTCAGCAATTCGCGCGGCGGCGACGGTCTGGAAGGGCTGGTTGCTGAACTCGGTGGCAAAGCGCATGCGAGTACGATTGAAGACGCGGCGCGTTTTGGTGACGTGGTGCTAATCGCTATTCCCTTCGGTAAGTTTAGAACGCTTCCCGCGAACGGCTTTAAGGGCAAGGTTGTCATTGATGCCGGGAATTACTACCCAGAGCGTGACGGAAGATTCGTGGAAATCGATCGTGACGAGACTACTTCGAGCGAGCTGATGGCTTCGCAATTGAAGGAGGCGCGACTGGTCAAGGGCTTTAACACCATCTATTTCAAACATCTGGCGACTCAAGGCGATTCAAGCCGGCCCCTCGAGGATCGCCGGGCGATTTTCATCGCCGGTGATGACTCGGAAGCAAAAGAGATCGTCGCGCGCTTGATTGAAGAGATCGGATTCGCGGCTGTCGATTCGGGCTTTTTGCATGAAGGGGGTCGCAATCAACAGCCCGGGACCGCTGTCTACAATAAAGACGTGACTGCCAAAGAGGCGGCTGCGCTTTTAGGTACTGACTGAAGAAAACTAAGGAGAATATATGGGCAGGCTCGAAGGAAAAATTGCATTAGTTACAGGTGGCAATAGCGGCATCGGCCTGGCTACTGCCAGACAATTTGTGAAGGAAGGTGCTTACGTCTTTATAACCGGACGCCGAGATGCGGAGTTGGCGGCAGCAGTAAAGGAGATCGGAAGAAGTGTGACCGCCGTACAGGGAGATGTATCGAACCCTGCGGATCTTGATCGCCTGTTCGCACAAATCAAGAGGGAGAAGGGCAAGCTGGATATCGTGTTCGCAAATGCCGGGATTGCAAAGCTTGCTCCTTTCGGCGAGATAACCGAGGAGTTGTACGACTCGATCTTCGACATTAATGTAAAGGGTCTCCTGTTCACGGTGCAGAAGGCGCTTCCACTGTTGCCGGATGGCGCTTCGATTATCCTGAATGCGTCCATCGTCGCGAGTCGAGGATTACCGGCGAACAGTGTCTATAGCGCGACCAAAGCCGCCGTGCGTTCGTTCGCGCGAACATGGACGACGGACCTGAAAGCTCGCCGCATTCGCGTTAACGCGGTGAGCCCAGGCGGCACCGACACACCCGGATTGAGTGGCCTGCTGGCTTCCGCGGAAGCGGGCCAGGAGCGCTTGAAGATGATTTCCGCCACCGTTCCGCTCGGCCGGCTTGGCACACCCGATGAGATTGCTAAGGCAGTGGTGTTTCTTGCATCCGACGACAGCAGCTACATCACTGGAACGGAGTTGTTTGTGGACGGCGGCTTCGCCCAGGTGTAGGCGATTGGCAGCCCCGACTCAAGGAACGGAAATTCGCAATTTTGATTTTATACTTCGCTGAAAATGATCGAGCACGGCATCAGCGACCCGGTCTGGGGCTTCGCGGTGCGGGAAGTGACCGACCTGCTCCAGCACTTCGCGGCGATGGCGGCGATCTTCCCCGAACGAGTGATGGCAATAGTTGCGTTTAGCGCTGGGCTACCAAGAGTGACAATTTCTTGTTTTCTTGAACAGGTTTTTTGCGAGTAAACAGATCGATCCACGAAATCACACGAACCAAAAACAAAGTCACACGAAATGTTCCTCTATTTATTTCGTGTGATTTCGTGGATCATGTCTTGGTTTTTGGTTGCGGGCTCTGCCGCTGTGTAACAGATTTTCGACCTCAGCAGTTTAGGCCGCGTTTTTCTGATTCGAAGTAATCTGCATAATCTGCGTATGCTTTCCTGTAGGCTGGAATGGGAATCTCGAAAAAAAGATGCACTGAAATCCCGGGTCGGCGGTGTTAATGAAATACAAAGGGGGGAACGTTATGTTGAAGGTACACGCCACAAATCTGGAGACTGCCGCTGTCCTGTGCCTGGAAGGGCAAATTGTGAGTGGTGAAACGGAAACTCTGCGTAATGTCGTGGATTCACTATGTGAGACGAGCGCAGTCATTCTCGATTTGGCGCGAGTGACTACAATCGATGCCCACGGTTTAGGAGTGATGTTGGAGTTGCGCGAGCGGATGCACGCAAGAGGAATTCGCTTCAAACTCATGAACGTTAGCAAGCCGCTGAAGAGAGTGCTTGAAATCACGCGGCTGGATTCTGTGTTCCAAATCACTTCGGGTGTTGAATTCTTTCCGACAGTTTCGCGCGACCAGCGAGCACCGTCGGCAGCACTTAGGTCGTGGGCCTAGGTCTTAAAGGAACGACGCCTTTTAATCCCACCGTAATCAAACCGATGCAGGTTGAGCGTGCAACAGCTCTTGCTCATTCGTCTTGCGCACGGGTCTAATAGACTTCGTGAAGGGCACTGCGGCTCCGAACCCCTTTACCGCGCCGCTTCCAACCCCTAAAGTAAAATACAAATGAAGAGTGCGATTACGATGAATCGGCGAGAGTTGTTTGCAATAAGCGTAGGCGCGGGGTTGTGGTTGCTCAATGCTTGTCGTGGCGGGATGGGTAGCTCTAACTTAAATCCTGGTTCCGATACTGGACCATGCCCGCTCAACCCGGAGCAGGAAGAGGGGCCGTTTTATGTTGACGAGGGTTTACTAAGGTCAGATGTGGTCGACGGGCAGACGGGCGTGCCGCTGCTGCTTTCGATTAAAGTAATGAAAGCAGCGACGTGTGAGCCGGTTGCAAATGCGGCAGTGGAAATCTGGTCCGCAAATAGTCTTGGCAAATATTCCGACAAGTCGCAGGAAGGTACAGTCGGGCAAAAGTATCTGCGTGGTGTTCAGCTGAGTGATGCCACCGGACTCGTAAAGTTTAAGACCATCTATCCCGGCTGGTACGCGGGGCGAGCCTGCCATATTCATCTCAAAGTGCACACGGGCGGGACGGTTTCAGGGTCGTCATACTCCACTGCCGGCAGCCAGTCAGCGTTTGGTGGACAGCTCTTTCTTTCTCCGTCGATGAACGAAGCGCTGCGCTCAGTCTACACGCAGGACAACAATCCTTTTACAAACAACGCCGACGATCGCGTCTATACCAGGCAACACGGCACGCGTGGGTTGTTGAGTCTCGAAGGCACGATGGACACCGGGTTTGCCGGTTCGGTTGTGGTCAATGTGGATGCGTAATTAAATGCTGGCGACTCGGCCTTGCACAAAAAGATGCGATGGGCTGTACAGTACCGCGAGCGAAGCGACCGGATGTTACACTCGACTTCCCGATGTGATTCATAATTGGCAGCCAGTCATTTAGTTAGTTGAAGCGCAACATCCGGTCGCTTCGCTCGCGGTACTGTACTGATCGCGCTCCACGTGACGGTAGTCAGGACTCTTTGTGCAAAGCCTCTGCAATCAGTGCACGATCTGCCAGGATGAATCCGGATCATATAGGCTCAACATTCGGGCGCGAGCGACGGTGTTCGGACCCATATCCTTCTGGTAAACAATACCGTTCTGATTCACAATAAAGGTCATTACTCCGGAATCCCGATATTCTGCTGGATAAGCCACGAAAGCAAACCCGCCCGTCATCTTGCCTTTAACTAAATATTTCTTGACGCCGCCGGGTGCGTGCCTTCCCTGCCCAGTAAGTATTCGGTAATAGTAACCGTGAAACGGTCTCGGCTGGTTGGTTTCCTTGGCGTATTCCTCCTGGCTCGCAAGGGTCAGCAATGGACCAATCGGACTCTCCGGTTCACTACTCGAGATCTTCCAGTAGAGTCCGTTGTGTTTGCCGGCGTCACTGACTAACCTCGGCGCATACTGCATGACCGGATCATTGTCGTGAGGCTCAACGTAGTACTCCTTTTGCGCGGCTACCAGCTCCCGACAGACCGCAATGGTCGCCAGTTCGTTTGCGCCTATTCGCCGGAACAAGATCTCACGTTTGCTGGCGATGGTATCGAAGTACCAGCCACTTCCCTTCTGGACCAGCGGGATCGGCATTAGCCAGTTCTCTGCGCCGATGTAGAGGATGGTGGTTCCATCCGACTCGGTAGATAGTCTATGCATCTCCCTGTATTTCGCAGCAAACTGGTGTCGGCTGTTCCGATCCTCATCTTCGTCGCCACTCGAAATGATCTCATTTGCAGCGGGTCCAAGAATTTGTAAGAGGGTCGGCACGTCCCCGTTTTCGACGGCTACAAAAAGGGCCGTACTCGCCTGCTCACAGGAAGCAAAAGTTTTTTGCCCTGCTTGTTGAGCCGGAACAGGTTTGAAAGAGCCTGCCACAAAGATCGTGAACCCGACCAATGTGAAACCGAGTAGCCCAGCCTGAAAACCGCCAAACGTCTCTTTCATCTGTGACATTGTTCTTGTCTCCGTTCCTCCGTTTTTTCCCAGTGTGCTCAACGTCGATTGATTTGCCATTCGTTTACGGATGGTGTCCGCCACCGCCACCGCCGCCACCTCGTGCTCCGCCGCCTGAACTTCGCGCACCTCCAAAGCTTCGTCCACCGCCGAAACTACGTCCGCCGCCGGCAGCTCCACCATAACTGGACTGGCCACGCATGGCGGAATTGCGCTCTGCTCCCCCTTCACCAAACCCACTGAAAGCGCCCGAGCGAGTGCCCATGTTAGGGCGCGACTCGCCGAAGCCTCGATAGTTTCGACGATCGCCGTCGTTTCCCAGAGATGAGAGTCCACCACTGCGACCGCGATCGTTCATTTCGGGACTTGGACGGCCCTGGTTGAATCTTGGCTCCGGATTTAGTCTTCGGTCCGGATTAGAAATGCCATTAGATGGATTTCGATCAAAGCTTCTAGATGGATTTCGATCAAAGCTTCTAGATGGGTTTCGATCAAAGCTTCTACCTTCGTGATTTCCTGAAAATGCCGGACCATTTCCACCCCGTACGAAACCGCCCCTTTCACCACCTGGGAAGCGGTGAAAGAAAACGCGGCTCCGGGATACATAAGTGTTGTGATTGAAGATCACTACTCTCCTGCCCCAATTAAAGCCCCACGCCGGCCAGCCCCAGTCGAACCCGCCGAAGAACCCGAGGCCAATTCCCGAGCCGTATGAAATATAGGGTGGTCCATACCATGCATCATAAACGTATCCCGGATAGACCGGGATTGGGGCGCCGTAGACCAGCCAGGGATCGTAAATTGGCAAGTAGCAAACTTCAGCGCTAGCTGGCTCGATGACGATCGTAGACCCTTGTGTGGCCACTGTTTCCTGTGGTGAGCTTCCCAGATTCCCGGCATCCTCCGCGCGCTTGCGCATAACCTGAACGGCGTCGAGCACGTCCTGCGGTTGATTGAAGTAAGCCTCTCCCAACTGCGACGTCCAGGCCAGGTTCTTATCCAGATTAGCCAGGACTGACGGGAAGGCCGTCAGTGCTTTCACGCTTGGATCCCACAACTCTTTATCGACCTCAGCCGCCAGGATGCTTGCTTGCAGGTTGGAATTCTGCTGCAACCACCGATCCGCCTGAACGACTTCCGTCGGATACGTGGATGCCGCGAGGATCTGCGCCACGAGTGCATCCGGATATAAGGCGATCGGAGCTACGAGTTGCTGCAACTCCTCGGCAGTTTCCTGCCCCGCTTGCGCAGCCGGAGGAGTTTCCTGGCTGGGCAGGGCAGCGCGTAATTCGCTAAGTCCTGAGCCGAAGATATTGGTCAAGAGCACGACCAGTATTAGAGCTGGCTTTGCTGTCAGAGCACCGACTCTTGCTGCGCTGCGCAAGCATCTTCCCCAAATATTCGCGCGCACTGAGTGGAAGCCCGAGTGGTGGAGCCTGGGCTGAGATCCTTCAGCCAGGTCAGGGAGAACCTCCTTAATACTAGATTGGTCCATACTTCTCATTTGTGTAACGCACCTCCTTAGTCGCGGATGAAGCCATCCATCTTTAGGGAGAGCACTGTCTGCGAGCCTGCTTAGTACAGGGCCAGAGCCACGGTCTCTGCCTCGGTCTTATTGCTCGCCAATTCACGTTTGAGCTGACGCTCTGCTCGAGAAGGAACTAACTCGCGGCCGATCTGCTCGCCGGGAGTCAAGACTTCAGCAAGAAAGTAACTGTCGCCGTAGCGATGAAAAACAATTTCACCCGTACTTGGCGTTATCCTTGTTTCCACGGATAGCGTCTCGAACATTGCGTGGTCGTGTTTGTCATTGATGTTTCGAATGATCAGGCCTTCCGGTGAATCATTGATTCGTTCTATTTCGTAGTTGCCCGCGGGAAGGGTTTTCCCTCTCACAATAAAATCAAAAGGAATATCTGCCCGCATTGCCGTTCCTGGCTCTTGCGCACTAGCGGGTACCGCAAGCATCAATGCCAGGAGACAGCCTGTAACCAAAACATTAAATATCTGCTTTTTCATCATTTCTCCTTCGATGGATTAACGACGGAAGCGGTCGTCTCTCGGATTTCAAAAGTGGAGCTGGTTCTATCTCTGCCAACTGCTTCGCCACTGTTATTTGCGCTTTCCATATCTTTCGGCGTTAGAACCAAGCGTTCGGTTCTGACGCAGCTTACCCACTTGAAATTGGCATGCCACAACACGAAGGCCATTTCCATTCACTGCGAGCAGCCCACATTAGGGGCCAAACCATTCCCTGAGGCTTTCTTGCTCCATCAAAGCAAGAACGCCCCACCCTGTCGCGAGTAAAAGGAACTGATAGCGCATTACTCAGGCGCCGCTCGATGGTCTGCATCTTGACAGCGTATACTCATGCTGCTTAGACAAGACCCGGAGACTCTTGAGGAGGTGTTTCCTTTCGGAATGTGGAAAGTCTCGAGGGTCTCCTGAGATCGATCAGGCACTGGCACTTATGAAGCAGAAAAAAATAAAACTTAGCTATTTGCTACGGCCTCACTGGAAGATGCTCACAATCGCTTTCATTGGGGTGTTGGGTGAGACTTCTGCTGACCTGCTCGAGCCATGGCCGTTGAAGATTGTTTTCGACTATGTTCTGGGTACGAAGAAGATGCCGCAATGGATGTCTGGACTACTCAGCTCGACGATCGGTCTAAGTAGAATGGCTGTTCTTTATTTCGCCATCATCTCAGTGCTGATCATCGCCCTGGTCGGAGCTGTTAGTTCCTACGGAGAAAAATTCCTGACTACCTCGGTGGGCCAATGGGTGATGCATGATCTCCGCCGCGCTCTCTATAACCACATCCAACGGCTGTCATTGTCCTATCACGATCACAAACGCACCGGGGACCTGATAAGCAGGGTTACAGGCGACATCGACGCAATCCAGGATTTTATTTCTCAGGCGCTCCTGGGCATCCTGGTCAATGTGCTAACTCTAATAGGCATGCTTATTATTATGTTTTACATCAACTGGCATTTCACGCTGATTGCTCTGTCGGTAGCGCCCTTGTTATTCATAGTTGTCTACAGTTACACGCGCCGCATCAAGAAGGCTTCACGGGCAGTGAGAGAGAAAGAGGGCGAGGTAGTCTCGATCGTTCAAGAAGTGCTTTCATCGATCCGCGTCGTCAAGGCTTTCGCTCGCGAAGATTACGAGCAGGAACGTTTTGAACGACAGAGTATCCAGAGTGTCGAAACCGCCTTAAAGGCGCGCAGTCTTAAGGCAAAACTCGCGCCGGTGGTGCAGGTCATCGTGGCGGTGGGAACGTGCCTGGTGCTCTGGTACGGCGTCAATCTGGTGCTGGCCGGCCGCATGACCCCGGGTTCATTGCTTGTCTTCTTCCTCTATCTCGGAAAGATGTACAAGCCAATGCGCGACCTCTCGAAAATGACCGACACGATGTCTAAGGCCGCCGTAGGTTACGACCGCATACACGAGGTGATTGCGACCGAGCGCGAAGTGCGCAATCTGCGCAATGCACGACCCGCCCCGCAATTTAAAGGCGCAATTCAATTTGACCACGTGCATTTCGGCTACACCGAAGACGGCGCAATACTGAATGACGTCAGCCTTAAAATCGAGCCTGGTCAGCTTGCGGCTTTTGTCGGACCAACAGGCGCCGGCAAAACTACGATTGCAAGTCTGATCGGGCGCTTCTACGATCCGTTAAAAGGCCAGGTAAAGATTGATGGTCAGGATGTGCGGAATTACAAACTGAAATCTTTACGCCGGCAAATAAGTTTCGTTTTGCAGGAGAACCTGCTCTTTCGAGCGCCTATCTGGCAAAACATCGCCTACGGAAAACCCGAGGCTTCACGGCATGAGATCATTGAGGCTGCAAAGCTGGCAAATGCTGATGAGTTCATTGTCAACCTGCCCGAGCAATATGACACGATTGTTGGCGAGCGTGGCGCAACGTTATCCGGCGGCCAGCGCCAACGGATCGCAATCGCTCGCGCCCTGATCCGTAACTCTCCTATCCTGATCCTTGATGAACCTACTTCCGGTCTCGACGCGGCATC
>Ga0137403_10001319_pt1 | contig 31257 bp, 32 predicted proteins | sample CZOMad2_1_16fung_FD_122057 | JGI IMG/M metagenome (GOLD analysis project Ga0137403, IMG submission 122057) | Vadose zone soil fungal communities from Angelo Coast Range Reserve, California, USA - CZOMad2_1_16fungal (Hybrid Assembly) | ecosystem: Environmental > Terrestrial > Soil > Vadose zone... | reverse complement strand
TCTCGTGGCGGGCTTGAGTGGCCCCGGGGAATGCGACTCAGCGTGGTCCGCGGAGGCTGTCCCCGCCCCCAGCCGGCGAGTTGCCGGCACGTCAACTAAATCCAACACGTCACCTAAATGTAGTTCGGGAACATTCTGTGGAAGATCGAAGGAGGCGTGCGGGGTTTGAAGTAGGGAATCTGACGCGCGGAGTAGTCTGGGCTGCCGCGGAAGACGATGGAGCCGGTGGCGAGGAGAAGGCCTGAGGCGGTGCTGAGCGTGGTTTCGGTGCGCCAGAAGGAGCGTTTCTTGTCGATGGGGGCTACGTCGGTGAAGCGGCCCGCGGCCACCAGCGGTTCGTCGAAGGACGCCGAGGGCTCGTGGAGATCGATGGCGAGGCGGTTGGTGAGCCCGCCTTCCTTCATGACGAGGGCGCCGAGCCACCAGGAGATCTCGTCGAGCAGGACGGGCGCCATCGCCGGGTGAAGGCGGTCGCCGTTGGCCCGCCAGGGGGCACGTGGCTGGAGACGGGCCCACACGCCCTCGGTATCGAAGGCCAGGGTGACCTGGAGCCCCAGGGAATTCTGCGCACCACAGGCGAGACACAGATCTGACGTGGGGAGGGGTGAGCCGTCGCCGTAGCCGCACCACGGAGCGGATGCCGGCGGCTTGTCGAGCGTGGTCACCCCGCCGCTCGTCAGCGTCTGTCCGTTCTGGCGAATGCTGAGGCTGATGATGTCGTCGCCTTGGTCTGTCTCGAGGTCGAGCGCGGTCTCGATGGGGACCGATGAGGTCAGGCGCCCCTCGATCCGCCGCGGGCCCGCGCTCCGGCCGAGGCGTCCCGCCACCGCGTCCACGAGAGCGACGAGGCAGCCGCCGTGGACGATGCCGGGCCAGGACTGCAAGACGTCCGGCACCATGAGCCGGCCGCGTCCGCCGTCGGAGAGCGCGAGGGCGCGGTCGAAGGCCTCCGCGATGGTGTCCAGCGGCGTCCCTACTCTTCTCGCATGCTACATTGATCGCGAATGATGGCGGGGCGAGCCATGGGCGCGGCTATCTTACGTCTCGGGGAAAGCGGGCCGCAACGCCCGTGATCCGCGAGCTCGAGTTCGTCACGAGCGGACCGTTCGCCCGGGCGACCTTCACCAACTTCGTTTTCATGTCGAGCCTCAGCTGCTTCATTCTCCTGCCCCTCTACGTCCAGCGTCTCGGAGGGACGGAGGCGGAGATCGGCTTTGTCCAGGGGATGTACAGCGCGGCCGGCATCGTCTGCCAGCCGCTCATCGGCCTCTGGCTCGACCGGGTCGGGCGCCGCGTCTTCATGTCGCTGGGCGTCGTGCTGCTCATGGTCGCCTCCACCGGCTTCCTTCTCACGCAGTCGATCCCGCTCCTCAGTGTGCTCCGCGTCGTGCAGGGGCTCGGCTTCTCTTCGTTCTTCGTGGCGAACTATATGCACGTGGTGGAGCTCGTGCCCGTGGAGCGCCGGGGCTGGGCCCTCGGTATCTATGGCGTGTCGGGCTTCCTCGGCACCGCGCTGGCGCCCATGGCCGGCGAGCTCGTGATACGGCAGGTGGGCTTCATCTGGCTCTTTCTCCTCGCCGTGCTCCTGTCCGCCGCGGCCGCCCTCCTCGTGGTGCGAACCTCCGGGATCCGTCCGCCCCACATGGGTCCCGGTCCGGGACTGAGCTCGCTGCGGGAAGGGATGGTGGACATCATGCACCTGCACATGGCCCTGGCCTTCTTCTTCGGCCTGGGTACGGGGGTGATGTTCACCTTCCTCCCGACCTTCGGCGACCGCCTCGGCGTCCACAGCATCAGCCTCTTCTATACCGCCTATGCCATTGCCGCGGTGGGGGTGCGTGTGGTGGGCGGTAACCTCATCGACACCCTCGGTCGCCGCGCCGTGATCATTCCGTGCATGTTCATCATGGCCGCCTCGGCGGGCCTGCTCGTCTGCCTCGCCTTCTTCGTCGGTCCGCGCGTGAGCTATCCCGTGGTGCCCTTCCTCTTTCTCACGGGGCTCCTCGCGGGGAGTGCCCACGGCTTTCTCTATCCGGCGCTCGCCGCCCTCCTCATGGACGTGACGCCGGAGGTGAGACGCGGGGGCGCCGTCGGCATATTCAGCGCCGTCTTCCTCGTGGGTAATGCCCTCGGCTCAATCGTCTTCGGCCATGTCGCCCACTGGCTCGGCTATCAGGTCATGTGGAGCGTTCTCACGGTCCTGCTCCTCGCGGGATTCACGCTGTCCTTTCGTCTCCCCGAGGGCTACGCGCAACGGGCGTCCACCGCGAGTTGACTTGGCCCGAACCGGGCCGGATACTGCTGGCGCGCTCGGCGCGGATGCACCCTGGAGGAGGACGGCGATGGCGAAGCTTTCTCGAATGTCGCGGGTAATGCTGGTACTCCTCGCCGCGGGGACACTCGCGACGGCGCCCGCAGGCCTGCCCGCGCAGACCCCGGCGCCCGCCGGACCGCAGGAAGTGCGCGTGGTCGGCGTCTTTCTGGACTCGAGCGGGACCCAGCCTGCTCTGGTACTCCAGGGCAAGCGCGACAAGCGGAGCTTCGCCATGGGCATCGGCGCCGCCGAGGCGACGGGCATCGTCTTCCCCCTCGAGAATCGCGTGCCCCCCCGCCCTCTCACTCACGATCTCTTCCTCACCCTCTTCGGACGGCTCAAGGTGACGGTCACGCGCGTGGTGGTCACGGATCTCAAGGACGGGATCTACTACGCCACCGTGGTCCTCGACGCAAGCGGCCGCGAGATCCAGCTCGACTCGCGCCCGTCGGACGCCATCGCGCTCGCCATTCGCGCAAAGGCGCCCGTGCTCGTGGAAGACCGCGTGTTCGACAAGTCTGATCTCTTGCCGGGCGCCCCTTCGGCGCCGCGCATCTAGCCCATGGCTACCGAGGAAGCTTCCAGCGCGGGCCCGCCGCGGGCCTCGGGCAACGAGGAGAGCCAGCAGTGGGCGATCCAGCGCCGCATCGACGACGTCTTCGCCAAGCTCGGGGAGAAGTTCGGCAACCTGACGGGGCGCGTGGTCGTGCAGATGAAGCCCGAGACCACCTTCGCCCAGATTGGCGGACTGCGTGAAGCCAAGAGCATCGTGCGGAGCTTCGGTACCGCGCTCACCGACCCGGAGCTCTACCGCAACTGGGGCATCACCCCGCCCAAGGGCGTGTTGCTCTATGGCCCGCCCGGAACGGGCAAGACGCTGCTCGCCCGCGCCCTGGCCACCGAGACGGCGGCGGTCTTCTATCACCTGAAGCTCATGAACCTCACCTCCAAGTTCGGCCCGAACACGGGCGAGGTTCTCCAGGAGATCCTCACCGTGGCCAAGGAGCAGGGCCGGGGTGTGGTCTTTCTCGACGAGGCCAATGCCCTCTCCCTCGAGCATCTGCTCCCGCCCGCGCAGGCGCGGGAAGCGTCGGCGCGGCTGGTGGCGGCCCTGTGCGAGAAGCTCGACGGGCTCGAGGACTTCTCCCGGATGATCGTCGTGGGCTCCACGAGTCGTACCGACTCCGTCGACTCGTCGCTGGTGGCCCCGCGCCGCCTCGACCGGCTCGTCGAGGTGCCGCTGCCCGATGGCCCCGCCCAGCAGGAGATCCTCGACCTCGCCCGCAAGAGAGCGGAGACGGCGGCCCGGCGCACGCTCTTCGCCGACATCGACTACCGCTCGGTCCTCCCGCCCATGGGCGGCATGAGCGGGGCGGAGATCTCCGAGATCGTGGGGCGGGCTCTCGAGCAGAAGGTGCATGCGGCGGGGCAGGGCCTCGACAACGGCCTCGTCACCACCCAGGATCTTCTCCAGCAGATCGACGGCTATCGCCGCATTCGTGAGATGGTGGAAAAGATCCGTTACGGGCAGTACCTGTAGTCAACGGGAGGATGGCGATGAGCGACGCGGCGGCGCCTGCGGGCCGACACAAAAGCATGGAAGCGGTGCATGCCGACGACCGGCCGTGGGAGACGCTGCGCTGGCCCGGCCAGTGGAGCAAGATGCTCTTCCATCCGCGACCCGAGCGCCCCACCGAGCCCAACGCCGGCCTCGTGCGCTATGAGCCGGGGTCGCACCATCCGTTCCACCAGCACGATTTCGCCCAGGTCTGGTACATCCTCGAGGGCGAGTTCGAGATCGGGGAGGCGACCTATGGTCCGGGAACCATGCTCTTCTATCCCGATCCGCACTCCGAGCCGCCGCTCCTGACCAAGACGGGCGGCCTCATGCTCTTCTGTCAGTACCAGGGCCCGACCACCCAGGGCCGTCCGATCTACGACGGCCGGTTCAACATGACGGCGCGGAAGCCCATCGAAGAGGAGAGTCTCGACGTATAGTAGGATCTCCGCTCGATGCCCTCCGTCACCCAGATCCGCGTCCGCTACAAAGACACCGACACCATGTCGGTCGTCTACTACGGCAACTATCTGACCTACTTCGAGGTCGGCCGCGTCGAATACCTGCGCGAGAAGAACCTGCCCATGTCGCTGGTCAACCAGCGCATCCACATGCCCGTGGTCGAAGCCTTCGTGAAATACGTCAAGCCCGCCAAGCTCGATGACCTTCTCGAGGTGGTGTCGCGGGTGAGCGAGCGCCGCCGGGCGAGCTTCACCTTCTCCTACGAAATCAGGAATGAGGCGCGGGAGCTCGTGGCCACCGGCCTCACCCGCCACGCCTGCTGGGATCCTGCCACGGCGAAAATGATCGCACTGCCCGACTGGCTCAAGGAGATCATGCCGGATGCCGACCTCGACCCGACCGATCGCTGACATCGCGCGCGAGCTGGGGCTCGCCTCGGAAGAATGGCTGCCCTACGGGCGGGACAAGGCCAAGGTGCTCCTGCCCGCGCTCGCCGCGCGGCGTGGACAGCCTGACGGCAAGCTCGTCGTCGTCTCGTCGATCACGCCCACCCCGGCGGGCGACGGCAAGACGACCATGACCATCGGGCTCGGGCAGGCCCTCTGGCGCATCGGCGCCCGGCCCGTCATCGCGCTCCGGGAGCCGTCGATCGGTCCCACTCTCGGTATGAAGGGAGGGGGCACGGGCGGCGGCCGCTCGCAGGTCGTCCCCATGGAGGACATCAACCTCCATTTCACCGGCGACTTCCACGCCATCACCTCCGCCCACAATCTCCTCGCCGCCGCCGTCGACAATCAGCTCCACCACGGCAATGCGCTGGGCATGGACGTCCGCCAGGTGCTGTGGCGGCGCGTCCTCGACGTCAACGACCGCGCGTTGCGCGGCATCGTGGTGGGTCTGGGTGGGCGTATGGACGGCGTGCCGCGGGAGGGTGGCTTCGACATCACGTCCGCCTCCGAAATCATGGCCGCGCTGTGCCTGGCCGAGGACCTCACCGACCTCAAGACACGTCTCGGCCGCATGGTGGTGGCGCTCAAGCCAGACGGCACGGCCGTCCTCGCCGACGAGCTCAAGGTCACCGGGGCCATGGCCGCGCTCCTGCGCGACGCCATCCATCCCAACCTCGTGCAGACGATGGAGGGCACTCCGGCCCTCGTGCACGGCGGGCCCTTCGCCAATATCGCCCACGGCTGCAGTTCGGTCATCGCCACGCGCATGGCCCTCAAGCTCGGCGACATGTGCCTCACCGAAGCCGGCTTCGCCACCGACCTCGGGGCCGAGAAGTTCTTCGACATCAAGTGCCGGCTGGCCGGGCTTCGGCCCGATGCGGCCATGATCGTGGCCACGGTGCGGGCCCTCAAGTACCACGGCGGCGTGCCGGTTCCCGAGCTTTGCAAGGAAAACGTCGAGGCCCTCGTGCGTGGGCTCGACAATCTCGAGGCGCACGTGGAGTGCATCCGGCAGTTCAAGGTGCCCGCACTCATCGGGCTCAACCGCTACCCCACCGACACCGAGGCCGAGTACAAGGCGGTGCTCGACCGCTGCGCCGCGCTCGAGGTGCCCGCCTATGTCGCCGACATCTTCGGCCAGGGCGGGGAAGGGGGAGAAGACCTCGCGCGCGGCCTCCTCAAGCTGCTCGAGTCGGAGCACTCGGCCTTCACCCCGCTCTATCCCCTCGAGGCGTCGATCAAGACCAAGCTCGAGACGATCGCCACGCGGGTGTACGGCGCCGACGGCATCGAGTATCCGAAGAAGGTGGATCGCCAGATCGCTCAGGCGGAGGCGCTCGGCTACGGCCGCCTCCCCGTCTGCGTGGCCAAGACGCAGCGATCGCTCTCCGACGACCCCACCTTGCTCAACCGGCCCCGCGGCTTCAAGGTCAGCATCAACGACGTGAGGATCTCCGCGGGCGCGGGGTTTCTCGTGGCGCAGGCCGGCGACATCACGACCATGCCGGGACTGCCGCGAAAGCCCAATGCGGAGGGCGTGGACGTGACCCCGGAGGGCGCGATCACGGGGCTCTTCTAGCCGTGTGATATACTGCGCGATGGTCCGGGCAGCCACGGGACCAAATCCATGATCCAGGCCGACCATCTGACGAAGAGCTATGGGCCGGTGACGGCCGTCCACGACGTGTCGTTCAACGTCGACAAGGGACGGATCGTCGGCTTTCTCGGTCCCAACGGCGCGGGCAAGTCTACCACCATGAAGATCCTCGCCTGCTTCATGGCGGCCAGCGGGGGTCGGGCCACCGTGGCCGGGTTCGACGTCTTCACGCAGTCCCTCGAGGTGCGCCGGCGCATCGGCTACCTGCCGGAGAACGCCCCGCTCTATGGGGATCTGCCCGTCGCGGCGTATCTGGACTTCGTGGCCGAGGCCAAGGGGGTCTCGCGCGGGCTGCGCCGCTCCAAGGTCGCCGACGTCATGGAGCGCTGCTCCATCTCGGACATGCAGCATCGGCTCATCGGCAAGCTCTCGAAGGGCTACCGGCAGCGCGTCGGCGTCGCCCAGGCCCTCCTGGGCGATCCGGAAGTGCTGATCCTCGACGAGCCGACCATCGGCCTCGATCCGCGCCAGATCGCCGAGATTCGCGCGCTCATCAAGTCGCTGGGCGGCCAGCACACGGTCATCCTCTCGACGCACATCCTCCCGGAAGTCTCGATGGTCTGCGACAGCATCATCATCATCAACCGCGGGCGCATCGTGGCGCAGGGGACGCAGTCCGAGCTGGTGCAGCAGGTCTTTCCCGCCGCTCGCGTGGAGGTGGAGATCGGCGGCCCCCACGAGGCGGTGCATAGCTCGCTCCGGGCCTTGCCTGGCGTGACGTCGGTGGAGACGCTGGCCTCCGTCGACGCCACCTCGCGGTTTGTCGTGGAGTCGCCGCGCGGGCGCGACGTGCGCGGGGAGCTCGTGCAGCTGGTGGCGGGGCGCGGCTGGACGCTCCTCGAGCTGCACCAGGTCGGCCTTTCGCTCGAGGAGGTCTTCCTCCGCGTGGTGGCGGGCGAGGAGCACGCCCCGCAGATCGTGGAAAGCGTGCAGGAGACGGCCTGATGGGGTGGGTGCCGATCTTCAAGAAGGAGATGCGGCTCTACTTCGGCTCGCCGGTGGCCTACGCCGTCGCCACCTTCTTCCTCTTCATCGCGGCGTTTTTCTTCGCGCCCTCGTTCGTCCAGTACGCGGAGTTCTCGATGCGGTCGGCCATGCAGCCGCAGATGGGGCAGAGCCTCAACGCCACCGAGAACATCCTGCGGCCCCTGACGTACAACATGGCGGTGGTGCTGCTCTTCTTCATCCCCATGCTCACCATGCGTCTCTTCGCCGAGGAGAAGCGCTCGGGGACCATGGAGCTTCTCCTGACCTATCCGCTGCGGGACGGGGAGGTGCTCGCGGGGAAGTTCCTCGCCGCCCTCAGCCTCTATGCCCTCATCCTTGCCTTGACCCTCTTCTATCCTGCCACCGTGGCCTGGTTCACGAAGATCGAGTGGGGCGCCGTGTTGACGGGCTATCTCGGGCTGCTCCTCATCGGGGCCGCCTTCCTCGCCATCGGCCTCTTCGTGTCGTCCACCACCGAGAATCAGATCGTGGCGGGCTTCGGTACCTTCGGGGCGCTCCTGTCCCTGTGGCTCCTCGGCTGGTTCGCGGACTCCGCGCAGGGCGCGCTCAGGACCGTCGTCCAGCAGACGGCGATCATCGAGCACATGGACGGCTTTGCCAAAGGGGTCATCGACACCAAGGACCTCGTCTACTACCTGTCCGTGGTCGCTTTCGCGCTCTTCCTGACCCTCCGCTCGCTCGAGTCCAAGCGGTGGCGGGGCTAGGCCCATGACATTCATCAAGCGCTGGGGCATGTGGGGGGTCGTACTCCTTCTCCTGAGCGCGGCTGCGGTCACCCTTTTCGTGCCCTGGCTCATACGATTCCGGGTGGCGCTCCTCATCGCGGCCGTCGTCCTCTTCGTGGTGACGGTGGCTCTCAATTGGCGCGAGGGCGCCTCGATCCTCGGCCGCCGCGGCACGCGTTACGGCGCGAGTGCGGCGCTCCTCATCGTGATCGCCCTCGGCGTGGCGGTGCTCGCCAATGCCGTGTCGCTGCGCTACAACACCCGCTGGGACCTGACCGAGAACAAGCGCCACAGCCTCTCGCCGCAGACGGTGAAGCTGCTCAAGGCCCTCAAGACGCCCGTCGAGGTCATCGGCTTCTTCCGCTCCGACACGCCGGGCAAGCGCACGGCCGAGGATCTGCTCAAGCAGTACGCGCAGGCCTCCGACGGCAAGTTCACCTATCGGGTGGAAGACCCGGACCGATCGCCGGGACTTGCCCGACGCTACGGCGTCGAGACCTACGGCACCCTCGTGATGCAGAGCGGAGAGAAGTCAGAGAAGGTGCTGGACGCCGAAGAAGAGCGGCTGACCAATGCCCTCGTCAAGGTCACGCGGCCGGGCAACCCTATCGTCTATTTCGTCAAGGGGCACGGGGAGCGAGACATCTCGAGCGCCGAGCGGACGGGGATGAGCCAGGCCAAGGAGCAGCTCGAGAAGGCCAACTACACCGTCAAGGATCTCGAGCTGGCGCGAACCGGCAAGGTACCGCCCGACACCGCGGTGGTGATCGTGCCCGGACCGAGGACGGATCTCCTGCCGCCGGAGCTGACGGCCACCGACGACTATCTCGCGCAGGGTGGTCACGTGCTGGTCATGGCCGATCCGCTCCAGGCGGACGGGCTCGCCAAGTACCTGGCCAAGTACGGCGTCACTCTGGGGCAGGATCTCGTGGTGGAGCCGAGCCCTGTCGGCCGTCTCCTGGGCGTGGGGCCCGAGGTCCCGCTCGTCATGCAGTACGAGCAGCATCCGATCACCAGGGACATGGCCAAGGTCATGACGGGATTTCCCCTGACGCGCTCCGTCTCGCCGGCCAAGACGCCGCCCAAGGGCATGAGCGTGACGCCCCTCGCCAAGACGAGTGCCGAGTCCTGGGGAGAGACCAACCTCGACGGGCTTCGGCGCGGGCAGCCGGCAAGCCGCGACGACAAGGACACCCCCGGACCTGTGCCCGTCCTCGTCGCCGTCACCATCGAGCCCCCGCCCGCTCCCAAAGCCGCTGGACAGGCCGAAGCCGACGACAGCAAGAAGCCCAAGGGACGCCTCGTCGTCCTCGGCACTTCGACTTTCGCCTCGAACCAGGCGCTCGGCTTTCAGGGCAACCGCGACCTCTTCCTCAACATCGTCGCGTGGCTCGCCGGCCAGGAGGACGAGATCGCGGTGCGTCCGAAGGACCCGCGCCAGAATCCCATCTTCGCCACCGAAGCCCAGAAGAACGCCATCCTGTGGCTGTCGATCGTCGTGCTGCCGGGGGCCGTGATGGTATGCGGCATCGCCCTCGTGGTGCGCCGCCGCCGTCGCTCCAAGTAACCGTCTCCGATGAGCTGGAAGACTCTGGCCGTCCTTCTCGTCCTCGCCGCCGGCCTCGGCGGTTTCCTGATCGTGGACAATCAGTGGATCGCGCCAAAGCGCGAGAAGGCCGAAAGTGCCAAGGGCCGCCTGTGGACCGTCGAGCCCAAGGACGTGGACGGGCTGACCATCACTCGCAAGGGCGAGACGATCAAGCTCAAGCGCGTGGGCGACGGCTGGGAGATGGTTGAGCCCGTGAAGACGCGGGCCGACGCGGGCGTGGTCAACGAGGTGGTGACGGGACTCACGACGGCGCGGGTGGACCGTGAGATCGATCCCAATCCGTCCAAGCTCGCCGACTTCGGGCTCGAGCCGCCGGCCGCCCAGGTCGCGCTCGAGGTCAAGGGACGGGCGGCTCCTCTGACCCTGGCCGTGGGCGGCAAGAATCCGACGGGCGTCTGGGTGTACGCCCGGGAGGGGAGCAAGCCCGCCGTGTTCGTCGTGGGCGAGTCCGTGGCCCGCGATACCGCTCGGCCCCTCGCCGATTTCAGGGACAAGACGCTGCTCGCCTTCGATCGCAAGAACGTGACGGCCGTGGACCTCGACCTCGGGGGCGGCTCGCGCATGACCCTCGAGCCCGAGGAAGGCGGGAAGTGGAGGATCGCCCGACCCGGCCCCTATCGCGCCGACGGCGATCTGGTGGCCGACATGCTCGACAAGCTCGGCGCCGCCCGCATACGCGAGTTCGAGTCCACTCCGAAGTCGCCGGCGACGTACGGGCTCGACAAGCCGGCGCGGGTGACCCTCTGGCTCGGCAAGGACAAGGACCGGACGTCGAAGACTCTCCTCGTGGGCAAAGTCGATGCCGACAAGAAGGGTGTCTATGCGCAGCGAGAGGGGGAGAAGGACGTGCTGCTCGTCCCCGTCGAGGCGTGGGATAAGGTCCCCAAGACGGTCGCGATGGCTCGTGACAAGACGGTCTTCCCCTACGCCTACGACAAGGTGAATCGGGTGGAGGTCGAGAGCGCGGCGGGCAAGGTCATGCTCGAGCGCGACGGTACAGCCTGGAAGATCACCGCGCCCGAGGCCCTCAAGGCCGATCCGGGCGCCGTCAACGGCCTGCTCTGGCGCCTGCGCGACCTTCGCGCCTCAGGCTTCCTCGACGAGTCGGCGGCGGGCATCTCTCGCTATCTCTCGAAGCCCGACGTGACCGTGCGGATCTGGGAAGAAGGCGCCAAGGAGCCGAGGATCCTGCTCCTCGGCCTCTCGGGAACGGTGAGGGCGGGGGAGGTCACGGCCGTGGCCGCGTCGGCCGGGACGACGGGGCCGGTGGTGATCGTCGACGCCAAGGACGTGCGCGATCTGTCCAAGTCGGCCGCGGATCTCCGGGATAAGAGCGTGGTCGGCTCCTTCGACATGAAAGACGTCAAGCGCCTGCGAGTGTCCGTGGGCGGCAAGCGGCTGGTGCTCGAGCGCAAGGGCGACGACGACTGGCGGGTGCTGGAGCCGGCCAAGGGGGCGGCCAAGGAGCTCAAGGTGACCGGCCTCATCCTGGCCCTCCGCGGGCTCAGGTGGAAGGAGATTGCGTCCGCCGACGGGGCCGACCCCGCCCGCTTCGGCCTGGACAAGCCCGAGATCGAAGTGGACGTGCTCAAGGCGGACGGCGGCGAGCTGGCGGCACTGGCCGTCGGACGAGCCGACGACAAGGTTGCCTATGTCCGGAGCAAGTCGTCACCGGCCATCTACGCCGTCGACCCCAAGAGTCTCGAAGACCTGCGAAAGGCGCCCACCGACATACCCGGCTAGCGGCGCCCGGCGCCGGTCCGCCGGGTGGGCGATTGGGAGAAAATCGATGGCGACGGAGACGCTCTACCTGAGACAGATGGAGCTGGGGCCGATGCAGAACTTCGTCTATCTCATCGGCGATCCGGAGACTCGCGACTGCATCGTGGTCGACCCCGCCTGGGAGATCGACGCCATTGTCGAACAGGCCCGGGCCGACGGCATGCGGATCAACGGCGTGCTCGTCACGCATACTCACCAGGATCACGTGGGCGGCCATCTCTTCGGCCACGATATTCCTGGGGTGGAGGCGCTCCTCGCCCAGACTCCCGCCAAGGTCTACGTCCATGCGGCCGAGCGTGAGTTCCTGCGGGGCTTCGGCTCCGATCTCGTCAAGGTGAACGGCGGCGACACCCTCGAGGTGGGACGCGTGAAGATCACCTTCGTGCACACCCCCGGACATACGCCGGGCTCGCAGTGCTTTCTCGTGGACGGCCGGTTGATCTCGGGCGACACGCTGTTCATCCGGTCGTGCGGGCGGACCGACCTGCCCGGCAGCGATCCGGAGGAGATGTACACGTCGCTTACCCGTCGGCTGGGCGCCCTTCCCGACGACACCGTGGTCTTCCCCGGCCACAACTATGGCGGCACCGCCACCACCATCGGCGATGAGAAGCGTCAGAATCCCATGATGCGCTTCCCGAGCATGACGGACTTCCTTCGTGCCATGGGAAGGAGTTAGCGCTCCCGCCGCGTCACGATGCGACCGGGCCGCCCGTTTGTTGACTTGCCTGAACCCGTGTGGTGTCATGAATTGGCATGTCGGGCTCCCTCCGAAACTGGATCAAGGTTCGCTTCATCACCGGGTTCTTCGTCACCGTGCCCGCCATCGCCAGCGCGTGGCTCCTCTATGTCTTCTGGGACGCCATCGACACCTTCTTCTCCCCCGGCTACCAGCGGATGTTCGGGCGTCGGATTCCCGGCCTGGGCTTTCTCACCGCGGTGGTGCTCGTCCTCGTCATGGGCACGATCGCCACCAACGTGGTGGGGCGGCGCATCCTCGCCCGCATCGAGCTGCTCTTCATCCGCGTGCCCATCTTTCGCAGCATCTATCCGTCGATCAAGCAGCTGATCGAATCGTTCTCCCCGGAAAAGCGGCAGTCGTTCAAGGCGGTCGTCCTCGCCGAGCACCCTCGCGAGGGCGAATTCGTCTTCGGCTTCGTCACCTCCGAGGTGGTGGTGGAGACGCCGGCGGGGAAGCGCGAGATGGTCACCGTCTTCGTGCCCACGAACAATCTCTATCTCGGGGACGTCATCGTGCTGCCGAGGAAGGACATCATCACCACCGGGCTCACCGTGGAAGAAGGGATCCGCGTCATTCTTTCCGCGGGCACCGCCACGCCGGCCCGGCTGCCGCGTGAGCGGCTCTAGAGCGCCCACCTCCGCAGCCACCGTTCCACTGCCTGTCCAAGTGGGTAGAGCTTTCCGAAGAAGAAGTGCTCGGCGTCCGCGATGATCTCGACCTGCGCGCCCAGCTTCTGCCCCAGCCGGCGGAGGGCCTCCTCCGGACAGTACTGGTCCTTGGTACCGGCGACGAGCAGGGTGGGATCCGGAACGCGCATGAGAAAGTCCAGGTCGTACATTCCGAGCGGAGGTGCGACGAGGGCCAGGGCGGGGAGATCGGAAGCGGTCGCGGCCACGCGGGCGGCGACTGCCGCGCCAAAGGAATAGCCCGAGAGGCCTATGGCGGCGCCGGCGGGAAGCCGCTCGGCCATGGCCGCCCGCGCCGTCCTCACGTCATCCTCCTCGGCTCCGCCACCTCCGTGTTTTCCCGTGGAAGCGCCGACCCCGCGGAAGTTGAATCGAAGCGTGGCGATGCCCAGGCTCTCTGCGACCTCGGCCACCCGAATGACCACCGGGTTGTCCATATCGCCGCCGTACAGAGGGTGAGGGTGGCAGATCACGAGGCCCGCTCGGGCCGGCTCAGGATGGGCGAGGCGGGCCTCGAGGTGAACACCGTCTGGAACCTCAAGTATAACGGGGCTTTCCACATCATGACCTTAAGGTTCCCAGCGCAAATAATCAAGGGAGGGGCGACGTCCAAGTACGTGGAGGTATACTGCCGGACATGCGGAGCTTGAGTTGTGCGGTGGTTCGACCCCGCCTCGAACGGCACGCGGACGGCGCTCTTGGAGCCCGAACGATGCGCTTTGTGGTCGCTCACCTGGAAGGCTGCCCTGCCTGTCTGGCGGCCTCGGAGGAGTGGCTCCGGCTGAGAGTTCTGGTTCGCCAGGCGGCATCAGGGCCGGCCGAGCCTGACTGGTCAGGCTTCTGGCCGCCGGTACGGGCGCGCATCGTGAGTGAGGAGCCACGGCCGGTTCGGGAGTCCTGGTGGGTTCCGTTCTGGAAGCCCGTATGGGGGCATCCGCGCCTCGCCTTCGGCGCCGCTCTCCTTGCCGTCCTCGTGGTCGCCTTCTCGTTTTGGCCCGTGGACGATGCCGCCTTCGCCTCCCAGGTGAACGTGCAGGACGTCTCCGCCGACGATCCGGACCGCAGCGTCATGGTCTATTCGAGCCGCGATCACGGGGTCACGGTCATTTGGGTCTTCGGCTCCAACGAGGCGTACGAGGCGACCGGGGAGGATGCTGAAGGCGACGTGCCGTGATGAGAGAGCTACTCGCCTAGGCTCTTCAGGCGCTCGCGGGCCAGGGGCGCCTCTTCCGACTGAGGAAAGTTGTCGACGAGATATTGCAGTCTCGCCTGTGCCACCTTCGTTTGCTTGAGCTCGACGAGGGCCAGCGCTTCCTTGTAGAGGGCGGTCGGCACCTGTCTCCCCCCGGGATAGTTCACGAAAACCTTCCTGAATTCCTGTACCGACCGCTCCAGGGCCTCGCGCGACCTCTCTGATTGACCCGCGGCGGCGGCGGCGCGGCCCATGCTGAAGTACGATTCTCCGATCCAGTACTGGGCGCTGTCCACCCGCGGCGAGTCCGGGTGCTGCCGCACGAACTCCCGGAACTCGGCGACGGCGAGGGTGTAGTTCCCCTTGGTGAAGTCCGCGTAGGCGGCCTTGTAGCTTTCCTCGGCGCCTGGTTCAGTCGATGATCTCGACCCTCCCGAGGGAGAGGGCGTAGGCGCCGGCGTGGGACGGCTACTCGTCCCACTGCCGCCCTGCGACCGGCTCTGGCTGTCCAGCCGCTGGCTGAGCTCGTCGACGCGGGCGGAGAGGCGGTTCAACTCGGCCGAGAGGGATTCGAGCCGAGTCTGCGTCGCCGCCATCTGGCGCGTATTCTCCGCCGATTGCTCCCGCGAGCGGCGTTCCATCTGAGTCAGTGTCGTATCGGACTCGCCGCGGCCCCGGTGTACCGCCAGGTTGAGAGAGTCGACGTCCTTGCGGAGTTTCGCCATCTCCTGCTGCGTGGCTTCGTCCATGGTGCCCGCGCAGCCGCCCACGGCAAACGTGATGGAAACGACCAAGGGGAGCCAGAGGCTCCCCTTGGTCACTGCAGACTGCATGCCGACGGACCCTCCGGTGCTAACGGCTCTTCGTCAGGAAGTTGTCGCGCCGGTTCTGGGCCCAGCAGGCCTCGCTCTTCTCCGTGCAAACCGGACGTTCCTTGCCATAGGAGATGATCGTGACCCGGCTGGCCTGGATTCCCTGCGCTACGAGATAGTTCATGGCCGCCTTGGCGCGCTTCTCACCCAGCGCCAGGTTGTACTCGGCCGTGCCCCGCTCGTCGCAGTTGCCTTCGATCAGCACAAGGTTGTCCGCGTTCGTCTTGAGCCAAGCGGCATTGCCGTCGAGAAGCTTGGCGTCATTCGGCCGGACATCGTACTTGTCGAAGTCGAAGTAGATCGCCTTGAGGTTCGGATTCGGTGCGAACTCGCTGGGTCTCACCATCGGCGCCGGAGCGGGGGCGGGAGCCGCGGGTGCCGGCATCGCCGGCGCAGGCGCCGGGGCGGGCGCAGCCGGGGCTGGCGTGGGCGCTGCTGGGGCCGGGGCTACGGCGACCGTAGTGGCGGGCCGCTTCGGGCACCCCACGAGGAGAAGAGTGAGAGCGAGAAGAGGCACCACTAGAAACGCGTGAGCCCGTGGCTGCTTCAGCATAGCGTCACATCCTCCTTAGTCGAGCTTGGTGAACAATCGCACAAACTGGCCAATCGTATCATGGAAGCCTTGGTGACCAAGCCGGACTTGAAGCCTGTCCGGGGCCGCCTGTCAGGACCTGCTGCTGCGATCCGTCGGCGAGCATGGTGTAGAGTTGGGTTCCTCCCTGGCGATTGGATTGGAAGATGATGTGCCGGCCGTTCGGTGCCCAGGAGGCGCTTTCATTGTCGCCCGGCCCGGCGGTGAGCCGACGAAGGTTGGACCCGTCGGGGCTGATCGCCCACAGGTCGTGGCTGCCGAATCGGGACGTGAAAACGATGGTATCCCCTTTGGGTGACCAGCGGGGCTGGGTGTTGAAGCCCCCCGAGGTGAGCCGTCGCAGGTTGGTCCCGTCGGTATCCATCACATAGACGTGGGCCGCCCCCGAGCGATCGGAGATGAAGGCCAGATCGCGCCCGTTCGGCGACCACGTAGGCTCGGTGTCGATGGAGACACTGGTGGTAAGCCGCCGGAAGGCGCCCGTGGCCACCGTCAGGAGATAGATCTCCGGGTTGCCGTCCTTGGACAGCGTCATGGCGACGACACGGCCGTCGGGGCTCCAGGCCGGCGAGGAATTAATTCCCGCATAGCCGGCGAGAAGCTGCACGGGCCGACGCTCGAAGGGGAAGACCCGATACAGAAACGGGTAGCCGTTCATGTACGAGGTGAAGGCGAGTGAGCGCGAGTCCGGGCTCCAGTTCGGCGAGATGTTGATGGACTTGTTGGCGGTGACGGGTGCAGTGCCCGCCCCGTCATAGTCCATCAGGTAGAGCTCCTTGACCCCGGAGCGCGTGCTCGCGAAGGCTATCTTGGTGTCGGCAACCCCCGCTTCGCCGGTGACGAGGAGCACCACCTCGTCGGCCACCCGGTGGGCAGCCCGACGCGGCTCGGATGAGTGCGCGACGATCTTCTTCGTCCCGATGATCCGGAAGTCCGGCGAGGTGAGGTCGTAGAGGCGCATCTCCACCTCGAAGCGGTCGTTCCGGACGGTCAGGAGCCCCTGCAGCGCCTGCATCGCTCCCGCCGCGGCGAACTCGGCGAGCCGGGGCCGGACCGCCTCGTCGCCGCCCGCGGGCAGCGGGGCCGTGCCCGACACCACGCTGAACAACGAGGTGAAGTTCAGGTCCACGCCTGTGATGCCTGGGAGCCGCTTGGCCCAGTTCTGCGCGTCGCTGCCGCCCGCGAGCGTGAAGTCGGGGATGGCGATGTTGATCTTCTTCAGCTGCCCCGGCCGGACATTCAGCTCGACGTCAGGACTTTGCGACCGGGCCGGCGAGGGACGGAGGAGCGCCACGCCCGCGACGATAATAGCCAGGAGTGCGACTCCGATGGCCAGCGATCGAATCAAATGGGGATGGCGCGTCATCCGTGCTTGAGCTCGAAGTTGAACAGCACGCGAAGGGACGGCTTGCTCCAGTCGGCGGGAAGAGGCGGGAAGGGGCTCGCCTCCGAGATGGCGCGCAAGGCCGCGCGGTCGTAGAAGGTGCTTCCAGAGCTCCGCTCGATGCGCGGGGAGGCGATCGAGCCATCCCGCTGTATCTCCACGTAGATGCGAGGCTTCTGCTCCGGTTCGTTCGGGCGATTCTGCGTCTGCCAGCGCTCCTCGACCTTCTGGAGCACCTGTCGCAGGTACCAGGCGTGGGGAAAGTCGGTCACGTCGAGGGTCATGCTGCCCTGTCCGGCAACGGAGCCGGTCGATTGCCCGAGCGCCGTGGCGGGCGGCCGCGTCGTCGGTTCCACGGACGTCTTGCCGCGTCGGTCCGACGGCAACCCGGGCGGCGGAAGATCACGGTCACCCACCCTGGGCGCTACGGTACGTGAGGGCAAGGCGGCTTCCGCGGGCTTTGCCACCTCCCGTGGACGCGGTTCGGGCTCGGGCGCGCGCGTCGGCGCCGGCGGCGGGGGCGTGCGCGTCGGCAGCGCGGCGGGGCTACCTGTCGGCGTGCCGACGGCGGCAATCGAGGGGAAGAGATTCACCACGTGCACGGTCGTGCGATCGAGCATACCCCAGAGCGCCAGGGCCAGGAACGCACCCACGACCACGAGATGGGCGAGCGCGGACACGATGAGGGCTTTGACCGGCACCGCGGGGGCCGGAGGGGATGTCGGAGCGGCCCGCCAGCGTGTCGAGTGGACTGGTGACCGCATCGGGTATCCGCGAGCCACGCTCAACGCGCTCATGACCCCCGCACGGGCTCGGTGACCATGCCCAACTTCTCGATGCCGGACTTGCGGACCTTGTCCATGGTCTCCACAACGAATCCGTATTGGAGGGCCTGGTCGGCCTTGAGATAGAGGGTCTTGTCCGTGCGGTTCTTGAACGTCTCGCGCAGCGTCTGCTCGAGCGAGCCCAGGGCGAGCGGCTTGCCGTTCAGGTAGATCTGCTGCTCCTTGGTGAGCGTCAGCTCCATGCGCTCTTCCGTCACGGTGGGCTTGCCCGCGGTCTTGGGCAGGTTGACGTCGATACCCCGATACATGAGGGGTGCCGTGAGCATGAAGATGAGGAGGAGCACGAGGACGACGTCCACGAGCGGAATGATGTTGATCTCGGCCAAGGTAGACGTGCTCCGGCGTGCACCGCCGCTGTCGCCCCCCAGGTTGAACGCCATGTCTACCGGCTCACGACCTTGGCGGGGGCGGGGCGCGCGAAGTTGTTCAGCAGCTCGAGGGTGAAACCGTCCAGCTCCGTGGCCCAGCGCTTGGTGCGATTGACGAAGAAGTTGTAGCCCATGACAGCGGGAATGGCCGCGCCCAAGCCCGCGGCGGTGGCAATCAGCGCTTCGGAGATGCCCGGCGCGACCACGGCGAGGCTCGCCGAGCCCTGCTGGCCGATACCATGGAAGGCGTTCATGATGCCGACGATGGTGCCAAAGAGCCCGATGAAGGGGGCGGCGCTGGCCGTGGTGGCGAGAAAGGGCAGGTAACGCTCCATCCGCGTGACTTCGATCTCCGTCGAGCGCAGCATGGCCCGGTGCGCGGAATCGATCGCCTCGCGTGGCAGTCCCTCGCCCTCTTCGAGCGTGGCATCCACTTGCTCGACTCCGCCATACACGCTCGCGAGCTCGAGGCCCGCGGCCGAATAGACTTGGGCGAGCGGGCTCGCGCGGAACTTCTTGGCCGCACCGTAGATCAGGGAGAAGCGTCCACCCTGACGGAAGACCCGCGAGAAGCCCTTCGAATCGCGCTTGATGGCGCGGAACTCCCACCACTTCTCCACGATGAGCGCCCAACAGATCACCGAGAAGAACAAGAGGACCCCCAGGACGAATCTGGCCATGGGGCCCGCCTGGAGGATGGGGTCGAGCACGCTGGTAGGCATCCCGCTAGCTGGTGGCAAACGAAGCTCCTTTGTCTCGGCTGAGAGTGACACGCAGGGGCACGATTGATGATACCGAAGCGTTGTGACGAGTGTCAACGAATTTGCCCAGAAATGCGCGATTTGTTTGACAGCACCGTAGCCGGGCCGTATAAGTGACCCGTATGTTTCACTCCCCGGGCGCCATCGCCATCCAATTGGGTCCCTTGAGCTTCCGCTGGTACGGCATTCTCATGGCGAGCGCGATGGGCCTAGGACTCTGGCTCGCATATCGCGAGGCCGGTCGACGCGGTCTGGATCCCGACAACATGCTCAAGGCATCCGAGCTGGGTCTTCTCGGCGGTCTCGTCGGCGCCCGCCTCTACTACGTCGCCTTCAACCTCGACTACTATCTTCGCGCTCCCGGAAAAATCTTCGCGGTGTGGGAAGGCGGCCTCGCCATACACGGCGGTGTCTTGGGTGGTCTCCTCGTCGGCGGCGGCTATGCCCTCTGGAGAGGATTGCCCGCCGTTACCTACCTGGATATCGCCGCGCCGAGCCTGGCCCTTGGGCAGGCCATCGGCCGATGGGGAAATTTTTTCAACGAGGAGGCGTTCGGCACGCCCACGAGTCTACCGTGGCGGCTCTTCATCTCGCCGCCGCACCGGCCCATCCAGTTCGCGCAGGACGAGTATTTCCACCCCACGTTCCTCTACGAATCGATCTGGGATTTCATCGTTTTCCTCCTGCTCTTGCTCGCTTTTCGCAAGCGCTTCGAGCGGGCGCCCGGCGCTCTCTTCCTCACCTACCTGGGCCTCTATTCCGTGGGCCGCTTCATGACCGAAGCCCTCCGCACGGACGCCCTCATGCTTGGTCCCATTCGTGTCGCCCAGCTCGCGAGCGTGGTCGGAGTGGCGCTCGCGCTGATCGGCGTGCCCATGCTCCTTCGCCGGACCCGCGCCGCCGCTTGAGGCCGTGCACTTCACCTTCCTCGGGAGCTCGGGGGCCGTTCCCGCCCCCGACCGCGACACCACGTCCATCGTCTTCGTGGGCCATGGCGACGCCGCCCTCGTAGACTGCGGGGGCAGCCCGATGCAGAAGCTTCTCCTGGCGGGCGTAGCCCCCGAGACCCTCAGCCGCGTCGTCATCACGCATATTCACGCCGATCACGTCTACGGGCTGCCGTCGCTCGTGGAGAGCCTGTACCTGCTCGGGCGAAAGGCCCCCCTCCATCTCGCGTGCCGCGAAGAGCACGAGCCCGCGCTTCGCGCCCTGTTGGGAGTGTTCCGGCAGCTCGAGCGCCCGGAGATCTTCCCCATCATCTGGGAGCTCGTGCCCGCGCGCGAGCGCTTCGCCCTGGAGAACCTGGGGAGCTTCGCCGTCTCCGCGTCGCCGAACGCGCATGGGAAGATGCCCAATATCGCCGTCCGCTTCGAGCCGTCGGGAGGCCCGGCCGTCGTCTACTCGTCGGACACCGAGCCGTGCGAGGCCGTCGCGGCGCTGGCGTGCGGCGCCCACACCTTGATCCACGAGGCGACGTTCTCCGAGCGACGGAAGAAAGGCGTTGGCGTTCACTCGACCGCGGCCGAGGCAGGCGAGATCGCCGCGCGGGCGGGGGTGAGGCGGCTCATTCTCGCCCACATCGACGTCTCGCATCACGGAGACCTCGAAGGCCACCGGGAGGAGGCGCGCTCCCGGTTCTCCGGCGAGGTCGAGGTCGCGCGGGAGCTCGTGCCGTACCCGCTGTGAGCCGTCACGAGGCCGGCCGGTGATCGCCTACGAGAGCCGGGACGGACGGGGGCGGCTCTACGAGGGCGACAGCCGCGATCTCCGCCCGATCAAGACGGGCAGCGTCGGTGTCATTCTCACCTCGCCGACCTACTGGATCAGCGACGAGGGACGGGCCGCCGCCGACCGCTACGCGAAGGGCTTGGCCGTGGGATTCGGTCCCGAGTGGCGACGAGTGCTGGCCCCCGGGGGCGATCTCTGGCTCGTCCTGGGAGACCGTCACGACGGACGAGAATGGGTGGGCTTCGATGGCCTCATCACCTCCTGGCTCAGGCGCACGGGCTGGCGTCTTCAGTCCAAGGGCATCTGGGTGCAGACGCGGCCGCGCGAGCGCTGGGACAACCGCATCAACTATCTGCTGCGCTTCCGCAAGGCCGGACACCGCCTGCGCCCGTCGCCCACCACCCTCTTCTGGACCCTTCCGTTGCCTCGGAGCCACCCCGAGAGCATATGGGACGCCACGCCTGAGCCGGTGTTGCGCGGACTGCTGAAGGTGAGCCGGAAGCACGGGGCCGTGCTCGATCCCTTCTGCGGCGCGGGCACGGTGGGACGCGTGGTCCTTGGAATGAACCGCGAATGGATAGGCGTCGAGCTCGACCCGAAGATGGCGCGGCTGGCCGCGAGGCGTTTGGGGCTTCAGCGAAAGGGGGGGAGGCAGGAGAGCCTATCGAGCAGGGACGAGACGCGCTAGACTCTGCCCCGCGTCACCAACCTATCCCGCAGGAGGAGCCCGTGAGCACCCACAAGGACATCGGCGTCACCATGGCAGCGAACAACGTCGGCCAGATCGAGATCCAGCGGCCGCCGCACAACTACTTCGACAATGCCCTCATCAATCAGATCGCGGACGCCCTCGAGGAATTCGATCGCGATGCGGGCTGCCGCGCCGTGGTGCTGTGCGCGCAGGGCAAGTCTTTCTGCGCAGGGGCCGATTTCGCGAACCGCCCGGCCACCGGGGCGGGGAACGCGAGCGGCAAGCATCTCTACAAGGAGGCGACGCGCATCTTCCGCTCCCACAAGCCCTGGGTCGCCGCGGTGCAGGGCGCCGCCATCGGAGGCGGATTGGGTCTGGCCCTCGCCGCGGACTTCCGCGTCACCTGCGTCGAGGCGCGCTTCAGCGCCAACTTCAATCGGCTCGGCTTTCACCCGGGCTTCAGCCTCACCTACACCCTGCCCCGCCTCGTCGGACAGCAGAAGGCCAACCTCCTTTTCTACACGGGCCGACGCGTGCCCGGCGACGAAGCGGTGGCCATGGGAATGGCCGACGTGCTCGTGTCGTTGGCGGAGGTGCGCACGGCCGCCGTCGCGCTGGCCACGGAGATCGCCCAGTCCGGTCCCCTGGCCGTCCAGTCCACGCGGGAGACGATGCGCCGCGGCTTCGCGGATGCGGCCGAGCGCGCCACCGAGCGCGAGCTGACCGAGCAGGACTGGACGCGCAAGACCGAGGACTTCAAGGAAGGCGTCAAGGCCTGGGCCGAGAAGCGCCTTCCCGACTTCAAGAACCGCTAGCGGACGCCGGACGGCCGCGACGGGTCAGGCGGCTCCCGACGTGGCCGCGGCGCGCGCACGGGCTCGGTACTTCTCGAGATTGCCGCCGGCCTTGAGCTTGCCGGGAAGCGGGTGGCCGACCACCCGCTCGGCAAGCTGACCGGCCTCGATCATCGCGTCCAGGTCGATGCCGGTGTCGATGCCCATCTCCTGGCAGAGGAAGACGAGGTCTTCCGTGGTGATGTTCCCGGCGGCGCCCTTGTGGGCGGCGAAGGGACAGCCGCCCATGCCGGCCACGGCGCTGTCGAAGTAGTCGATGCCCATCTCGAGGGCGGCCACCACGTTGGCGATGGCCAGCGCGCGCGTGTCGTGGAGATGGAGCTTCACCGGCGTCTCCGGCCAGCGCGCCCGCACCGTTCCCACGAGGCGCTTCATCTGGAGCGGATTGGCCCAACCCATGGTGTCGGCGAGGCCGATGCCGCCCAGCCGCGAGCCGCAGGCATTCGCCTTCTCCTCCACCTTCTCCAGCACGTGCACCACGTGGCGCGGCTCGACGTCGCCTTCGTAGTTGCAGCCGAAGGCCGCCATGACGCCCACGTCGAGCCAGTCCATGCCGAGGGCCTGGTAGCGCTCGGCCCAGCCCGGCAGCTCCTCGATCCGCTCGTCGACGCTGCGGTTCGTGTTCTTGCGCATGAAGGTGTCGGTGCCCGCCACGCTGAACATGGGACGGAGCTGGAGCCGGTCGCGAAACTGCGCAGCGCGCTCGAGGCCCGTCACGTTGAGCCAGATCGCCTCGTAGGCGACACCCGGCCCTCGCTTGATGCCGTCGACCATCTGCTCGGCGTCGCTCATCTGCGGGACCCACTTGGGGCTCACGAAGGAGGTGAACTCGATGGTCTTGACCCCCGTGTCCGAGAGCGCGTCGACGAGCGAGATCTTGTCGGCGAGGCTGATGCCGCCCTTCTCGAACTGGAAGCCCTCGCGCGGTCCCACTTCCTTGATCCGGACGGTCTTCGGCAGGTCGCTCATCCAATAATCCTCCGTGACGCCAATGCGTCGATCTCGTTCTTGGAGAGTCCGAGCTCCTCGAGCACTTCGCGCGTGTGCTCGCCCAGCCGCGGCGCGGGGCGCCGCATGCCCATCTCGAAGGCCGTGCTCCGAACGGGAAGCTTCGGCAGCTTGGCCGGACCGCGCCCGGGCAGGGGCGTGTCGATCCATTGCCCGGCGGCGTTGAGGTGCGGATCGTCCACGAGCTGATCGGGCCGGCGCAGCGGCGCGAACGGTACGCGCGCCCGCTCCAGCCGCTCCGCCAGCTCCGCGCTCGAATAGCGTCGCATCTCCTCGCCGATGCGCGCGGGCAGCCAGCCGCGGGCGGCCACGCGCTTGGCATTGTCGTCGAGGCGGGTATCGGCAAGGAGATCGTCGAGCGCGAACTCCTTGCAGAAGCGCTCCCAGTGGCCGTTGGACGTGATGCCGATGAAGACCTCTTCCCCGTCGGCGGCAGCGAAGAGCTGGTAAATCCCCCAGCCCATGCGCGTGCCCTGCTTCATCTCGGGCAGGGGCACCGACGGCTCGCCCGTGGCGCCGTATTGGGCCAGCCACTGCCCGACCCAGAACACCGTCGTCTCGAAGAGGCCCGAGGTGATCCGCTGCCCGAGGCCCGTCTTCGTCCGCTGCTGAAGCGCGGCGAGGACGGCGATCACGCCATAGGCGGCGGCGCCCACATCCACGATGGAGGCTCCCGCGCGCATGGGCTGGCCGCGCGGCCCGGTCATGAAGGCCAGCCCCCCCGACATCTGGGCCAGCTCGTCGAGGAATGGCTGCGCCTCGTTCGGGCCAGGGAGGAAGCCCTTGAGGGCGAGATAGATGAGGCGCCGATTGTTGCGGACGAGCACGTCGTACCCCAGGCCCAAAGCTTCCACCGCGCCATAGGCAAAGTTGTCGACCACCACGTCGGAGACGGCGGCGAGACGCAGGAACAGCGCGCGCCCCTCCACCGAGCCCTTGAGGTCGATGGCGATGCTGCGCTTGTTGCGGTTGAGGAAATGGAAGAGGGCCGACGTCCCCGCGGGCATGGCGCGCGACTGATCGCCCTCGCCCCCGCGCTCCACCTTGATCACGTCGGCGCCGAGATCGGCGAGGATGAGCCCCGCCGAGGGTCCGGCTACGATGTGCCCGAGCTCCAGAACCCGTATTCCTTCGAGTGGCAGCGCGCCCGGGGTGCTCATGGTCGTCGTTCGGATAGCATGGTGGATGGACCCTGTCAATGCAACCCGAGGTGCCGTCCGACAAGCTCTGACGCCCACACGGGATCAGGAAGTACAGCGGGCGCGGGTAAAGCTTCCCTCCGGGCTGTCGCCGACGGCGGCGACGAGCCAGCCCCCGTCGAGCCCGCGAATCACGATCACCCCGTAGGAAGCGAGCTGCCGCGTGGATGCATGCTCGCGGGCGGCGGCCCAGGATTCCTCGAGCCGCTCCACCCGTATCGGGCGCAGGGCGTCCACCCGGGGGCGGGCGGTCGGCAGGAGCCGCACGAGGTGCAGGTGGAGCTGGTCCTGGGTGCGCAGCTCGGGCGGGTTGACGGCAAGCGCGATCTCGTCTTCCTCGGCTATGCGCACACGGGCGACGTCCCATGCAAAGCGCCAGATCCCGTCGGGAGGCCGCGGGTCCTCCACTCCGGCCACGGTGAAGCGCGGCAGGGCCAGGCCGTGAACGAAGCCGGCCCCGCAGCCGCACATCTTGATGTCGCGGATGGCCGCGTACTCCTGGTTCAGCGCCCACACTTCGGTCGTGCGTGAGCACGGGTAGTCGAGCCTGCAGTAGCCCGCCTGCGGATCCGGGCAGCGCGCGCAGTAGCGAGGGTCGTCGGTGTCCAGGCAATTGGTAACGATGCGACGGAGCGCATCGGACGAGACGCCGGCGGACAGGCAGCCGGCAGCCACCACGAAGAGGAGGGCGACGAGGACGCGGCGCATGATCGCCTTTCTGTGCGGCGCGCTCCGGGGGCGCCTCAGCGCTCGACGATGCGGCTCTTCTGCGCGCCGAGTCCCGTGATGCCCATCTCGACGACGTCGCCCGGCTCGAGATAGCGCGGCGGCTTCATGCCGTGGGCCACGCCGGCCGGCGTGCCGGTGGAGATGATATCGCCGGCCCGGAGGGACATGAAGCGGCTGACATAGGCCACGAGATGTCGCACGGTGAAGATCATGTTGGCGGTCGTCCCGCGCTGGCGCGCCTGGCCGTTGACCGTGGTCCAGACCTCCAGCGCCTGGGGGTCGCCCACCTCGTCCGCGGTGACCAGATACGGCCCGATGGGCGCGAAGGTGTCCGCGCTCTTCCCCTTGGTGGTCGTGCCGCCGTGCTCCATCTGGAACGCGCGCTCGGAGACGTCGTCGACGATGCAGTAGGCGGCCACGTGCCTCAGGGCATCGGCCTCGCTGACATTCCGGGCATCGCGGCCGATGACGGCGCCCAGCTCGACCTCGTAGTCGAGCTTGACGGCTCCTCGCGGTCTCACGATGGCGTCGGCGGGTCCGTTGATGGCGCTATTGGCCTTGATGAAGAGGAGCGGCTCCGTGGGCAGGGCCAGGCCCACTTCCTGGGCATGGTCCGTGTAGTTGAGTCCGATGCAGACCATCTTGCCGATGCCGGAGAACGGGCAGCCGAGCCGGGGCCGGCCCCGAACCACCGGGAGCCGGTCTGTCTCGACCGCGCGCAGGCGCTTGAGCCCGGCGGGAGACAAGGCCTCCGGCGTGATGTCCTTGGCCACGCGCGAGAGATCTCGAAGGGCGCCGTCCCTGCCGATGAGGCCGGGTTTCTCGGCGCCGGCGCGGCCGTAGCGTACGAGCTTCATGAGTCTTGTCCTCCTCTGAGGATCCCTTCTACCACGCGTAGGGAGTGTTCGCTGAGGAGACTGGAAGAGGGACCGCGCCGTATGCTATGCATACCCAACGACTTCACGTCTTGCCGATTGCTCGAGCGCCGCACGGGAGATCAGATGGGACAGAAGACACTGCAGGTCGAGACGGTGGCCCAGGCGTGGCTGGAGCTTCTCCACGACCGGGGAGTGGACGTATTCCTCGCCAATGCCGGGACGGACTTCGCCTCGCTGGTGGACGCGTTCGCCAAGCGCCAGGCTGAGGGCAAGGCATCGCCGCGTCCCATCGTCGTGCCCCACGAGTCCGTGGCCGTCGGTATGGCTCACGGCTATTACCTCGCCACGGGACGGCCTCAGGCCGTCATGGTCCACGTCACCGTGGGCACGGCCAATGCGACGTGCGGGGTCATCACCGCGGCGCGCGGGCGCGTGCCCCTCTTCCTCGCCGCCGGGCGGACGCCGCTCACGGAAGAGGGGCTGCCAGGCTCCCGCGACCTCTACATCCACTGGGCGCAGGAGGCTTTCGACCAGGCGGGCATGCTGCGCGAGTACGTCAAGTGGGACTACGAGCTCCGTCACGCCGCGCAGATCGAGTCGGTGATCGATCGCGCCTTCGAGCTGATGCTGAGCGAGCCGCGCGGACCCGTCTACGTCACCCTGCCGCGCGAGGTGCTGGCCGAACGGCTTTCCTCGATCAGCATCACGTCGCCGCCGCGCCGTCACATGGCCTCGCGCGCGTTCCCGGATCCGGCGCGCATCGAGGAGGCGGCACAGCTTCTCGCCCGCGCCCGCCGGCCCCTCATCCTCGCCACGGGCGCGGGCCGCGACCCCGCCGCGGTGCCCGCGCTCGTGGGGCTGGCCGAGGCCGGCGGCATCGGCGTGGTGGAAGTGGATCCGACGCACGTGAACTTTCCCTCGAGCCATCCCCTGCACGTGGGCTATACGCAGCCGTCGGGCGTGGACCCGGCCCTCGCCGATGCCGATGCCATACTCGTCGTCGAGTGCGACGTGCCGTGGTATCCGGCGCTGGCCAAGCCCGCGCCCGATGCCGCCATCATTCATCTCGGCGTGGATCCGCTCTTCGCGCGCTATCCGATGCGGAGCTTCCCGTGCGATGTGCCCATCCTCGCCGAGCCCGCGGCCGCCCTGCCGCTCCTCACGGAAGCTCTTCGTCGCCTCGTGACTCCCGCGGACGTGGCCGCCCGCGGTGCGGAGGTGGCCGGGACACACCGCGCCCGCCGGACCGGGTGGGCCGCGATCATCGAGGCCCAGCGCGGCTGGAAGACGATCGGCTTCGCCGCCGCCGCGGCCGCGGTAGAAGAGGTGCTCGACGAGACCACGGTGGTGGTGAACGAGTATCCGCTCGACCGCCGCTTCATCGGCTTCGAGCGCGCGGGCGCCTTCTTCGGCCAGCCCCATGCGAGCGGGCTCGGGTGGGGACTGCCGTGCGCGCTCGGCCTCAAGCTGGGGAATCCGGCCAAGACGGTCATCGCATGCCTCGGGGACGGCTCGTATCTGTTCAACGAGCCGGCGGCCTGCCACTTCGTGGCGCGAGCGCAGGGGCTGCCGGTGCTGACGGTGATCTTCAACAATGCGCAGTGGGAGGCGGTGAAGTCGAGCACGATCGGCGTGCATCCCGAAGGTTGGGCCAAGGGCACCGGGCAATTCCCGCTGACATCGCTGTCGCCCTCGCCGCGCTTCGACGAGATCGTGAAGGCGTTCGACGGGCACGGCGAGTTGGTCGACGAGCAGAGCGAGCTGGTGCCGGCGCTCCGGCGCGCCCTCACCGCCGTGCGCGCGGGCAGGCAGGCCGTGGTCAATATCCTCTGCACGCGCTCGGAGAGCTAGAGAAACCCCCGCTAGGCCATCCTGTCGACCTCGGGCCAGCGTGACTGTGCCAAATCGGCCGCGGTGTGAGTGACGAGCGCCGAGAGAATGACGGCGCCGCCGATCAGCGCGAAGATGCCGGGGCGCTCGCCGATGGCGAGCCAGACCCAGAGCGGTCCGAGCACGCACTCGAGCACGCCGATGAGCGAGGCCTCGGCCACGGGGATGAGGCGCGCCCCCGCGGTGAAGAGCAGCATGCCGATGCCGAGCTGGCCGATGCCGAAGAGGGCGAGGAGCATCAGGTCACGCCCCGTCACCGACCACGGAGTGGCCGGGCCCAGCGCGAACAGCCCGGCGAGGGCTGCGGCCAGCGCCGCCGCCGCGGGCATCGGCACGCCCCGATGCCACCTGACTACCACCGTGGCCGCCGCGAACGCGGTGGCCGTGACCAGGGCCAGCGCGTCGCCGATCCGCGAGCCGGCGCCGGGTGATCCCCATAGCATGACCACCGTGCCGACGAGCGCGACGCTCATGGCGAACCACGTCCGCCGGCGCACCCGCTCGCCGAGGAAGAGCCAACCCCCGAGGCCGGCGATGAAGGGCGTCAGGCTCTGGATGATCAGCGTATTCGCGACCGAGGTCCGGGAGAGCGCCATGATGAAGGCCGTGGAGGCGGTGGCGAAGCACACGGCCATGAGGAGCCCGGGCCAGCCGGCCTCTCGGACGACGAGGGCGAGCCGGCCGCGCTGCATCACCGTCACCGCGACCGAGAGAAAGGCGGCGCAGAACACCGAGCGCCAGAAGACGGTGGTCCACGCGTCGGTGCCCGCGAGCCGCGCGATCAGGCCGCCCGTGCTCCAGCAAATGGCTGCCGCCATCACCAGCCAGAAGCCGAGCCGGCGGGTCCACGGCGTCGAGGGCCCGATCATGCGGCGGAGGCGATCAGAGGGCGGTCGCGACCTACGGTCGGCCCTTGGTCTTCGGTAGCGCCTTCAGCGCATCCTCGCAGGCCTGGAGGGTACGGGCCACGTCCGCCTCGGAGTGCACGAGGGAGACGTACATCTTCTGCGTGTTCTTCACCACGCCGCGCTTGATCAGCTCGGTGGTGAAGGCGCGGGCGAGGCCGCCATCGGCCTTCTGGATCGAGCGGTAGTCGGTGATCGGCTCGCTGGTGAAGATCGCGTCGAAGACCACCGGCTCCCCGACCACCTGGGCGGGCAGTCCCGAGCGCTGGACCAGCTCGCTGAGGCCGGCCATGAGGCGCTTGCCCGTGCCGTGGATGGTCTCGTAGGCGCCGGGCTTGCGCAGCTCGGCGAGGGTGGCGAGGCCGGCCACGGCGGCGATGGGGTTGCCGTTGAGGGTGCCGGATTGCGAGATGAAGTCGCCCTTGCCGTCCTGCTGCGGATCGAAGGGACCCATCAGCTCCTCGGAGGCGCACACCGCGGCGAGGGGAAAGCCGCCGCCCACGATCTTGCCGACGCATGCGATGTCGGGGACGACGCCGTAGTACTGCTGGGCGCCGCCGTAGGCGAGGCGGAAGCCGGTGACGACCTCGTCGAAGATGAGCAGGATGCCGTGGCGGCGGGTGATCTCGCGCAGGCCCTGCAGGAAGCCGGGCTGGGGCGGGATGAGGCGCTGGAACGGCTCGATGATCACCGCGGCCAGCTCGTCGGCGTGCGTGGCCACGATGCCCTCGACGGTGGCGAGGTCGTTGTACGGCGCGATCAGCACGTCGGCCTCGATGGCGTGCGGGATGCCGGACGAATCCGGCACCGGTGCGGGGAAAGCCTTGGGCGAGCGTGGGGTCGAGCTCATCATCGAGTAGTCGTGGGCGCCGTGGTAGCCGCCTTCGAACTTGAGAATCTTGTCGCGCTGGCGAGCAGTGCGCGCCGCGCGGAGGGCGAAGAAGGTGGCTTCGGAGCCGGTGGAGGTGAAGCGCACCTGCTCGGCGCACGGGATGGCCCGGCAGATCTCCTCGGCCAGCTCGATGATCGGCTCGTTGACCATGAAGTAGGTGGAGCCGCCCTCGATCTGCGCCCGCACCGCCGCGACCACCGCGGGATGGGCGTGGCCGAGGATGAGCGGACCAGAGGCGAGCACGTAGTCGATGTACTCGCGCCCGCTCACGTCGTAGATCTTCGAGCCTTTTCCGTGCTTGACGACGAAGGCCGCCTCCTCCGCATAGCGGGAGGTGCCGAGCACACCGCCGGGCAGCCGCTTGCGCGCGCGCTCGAGCAGGGAAGTTTCTTCGGCGGATCGTGTTCGGGTCGAGTCGGCCATGGCGTACCTCGTATCGGTGAGAGGGAAGTAAAACGGCGCGAAGACACTATCCGTCGCCCGCCGTCTTCCTGTCAAGGCGTGCTAGGGTGGAGGTGGTTATGGCCGCCCCTCGCTTCGGCATCGTCTTCTTGCCGGAGTCTCTCCGCGGGTTCGGGGAGCTCTGCACCGAGGCGGAGGCCGGCTTCGACTGGCTCGGCGTGGCCGACTCGCAGTCGGTGTTCCGCGAGCTCTATGTCGCCCTCACCCTGGCCGCGCTTCACACGAAGCGCATGCGGCTCGGCCCGCTCGTCACCAATCCGCTGACGCGTCATCTGGTGGTGACGGCCAGCGCCATCTCCAGTGTGGATGAGCTGTCGGGCGGACGAGCCGTGCTTGGCGTGGGCTCGGGCGACAGTGCCCTCTACACGATCGGCGCCCCTCCCGCGACGCTCGCCGGGCTCGAGGACTCCGTGCTGACCCTCGGTCGGCTCACCGCCGGCGAGACGGTCGAGCGCGACGGGCGCACGTGGCGCGTGCAGCGCTCGACCCGTCGCGTGCCCGTATACCTCGCGGCGGAAGGACCGAAGACCCTCGAGCTGGCCGGCCGGCTCGCCGACGGCGTGATCGTGGGGCTCGGTCTCACGCCAGAGGTGATCGCCCTGTCGCTTGCCGCCATCGAGCGAGGCGCGCGCGCCGCCGGCCGCAGGCTGGCCGACCTCGACGTGTGGTGGTTCGCGAAGACCAGCCTCGCCGACCGCCGTGACGACGCGTTAGCGCCCATCAAGATGGCTCTCGCGGCCAGCGCCAACCACGCCTTTCGCTTCACCCTCGAGGGCAAGGGCGTGCCGCCCCACCTCCACGAGCGGATCAAGGCGCTCCAGCGCGAGTACAATGCTCATCACCACGAGCTGCCGGGCGCGGCGAACGCCAGCCTGCCGGATCGCTGGGGCCTCACGGAATTCCTCGCCGATCGTTTTGCCGTCGCGGGCACGCCTCCCGACTGCGTTGCCCAGCTCTCACGCGCCATGGCCGCGGGCGCCCGCCAATTCATCATCACGGCCTTCGTGCCGGACCC
>Ga0137403_10001318_pt1 | contig 31264 bp, 29 predicted proteins | sample CZOMad2_1_16fung_FD_122057 | JGI IMG/M metagenome (GOLD analysis project Ga0137403, IMG submission 122057) | Vadose zone soil fungal communities from Angelo Coast Range Reserve, California, USA - CZOMad2_1_16fungal (Hybrid Assembly) | ecosystem: Environmental > Terrestrial > Soil > Vadose zone... | reverse complement strand
TACGTGTCCCACAGAAAGAAGGGAAGATGCTGGCGCTGCTCGAATCGCGGGCACGGATCTATTCGCGTCAATATCGAGACGGTCTGGTTGAGATGGAGGCTGAAGCGCCGGAGTCCATCGTGCGGAGGCTGAGGGAATGGGTGGTTAAATGAGCCTCCCTGGGTGACTTGTGCCCAAGGACACACGACAAATCAAATGAGAAGATCTTTAGCTATGAGGCACGCGTGTGCGGGAAGTAATTGACACTGTGGCGACGCGGACATAATCTCTGCCAATAATGAACCGCTGATTCAGTAAGGCTGCCTTATTGTGCAGCAAGGGCAACAAACCACGAGAAAGCCGGCTTTGAATGAAACAATTTCTACTGCTCGTCGCCGTGATTGCTGTGGTCTTTGGAGCACTGTTAGTCAGCCTTTGGGTGCTCGACCTAATCAAAATGGCGGAACTCCAGAACGACTTGCGTAAAATATTCGGCGTTTTGGGCGTGGCCGCCGTCGCCGGGGTCTTGATCTTGTCCCTGGTCAAGATTGCACAGAAGGGATAGCTCGGCCGCCTTCCAGAGCTTGGCCAATCCAAATGGACCGGCAACCAAGAAGCGCTGACTTTTCTTGGCTATCGACCCATTCCATCCTTAAATTGCATCGTGTCGGCTTGACACGCAGGCCCGGCGACCATATGGTCTCGTCCCGATGCCAAACCGGCGAAGGCGACAGATGACCAAGAAGAAGACCGCTGCAGTCCGCATATTGATGAGCTGCATCCTGCTGGCGCAAGTCACGGATCTAAGAGCACGAAGCTTCGACGCGCGATCAGGCGTGACGAAGTGGCCGACCCATGGCTGGGCGAAGGGTAAGCCCTCCAGCGTAGGGCTCGACGAAAAGATTCTCGCGGAGTTGGACGGTGATCTGGCGAGTGGCAAATACTCTCTGGTGGACAGCTTTGCCGTGTTCCGCTGCGGGACGTCCGTCTACGAGCGCACTTACTCCCACGATTACGGACAGATCTACGGGAAAGAGGCGAAGACGCGCGGGCCGCTGAACGCGCATCTCACAGGTCCGTACAACTATTTCGATCCGGCGTGGCACCCCTACTATCACGGAACCGACCTGCATAGCATGCAGTCGGTAAGCAAGACGGTCACGTCGGTTATTCTCGGGATCGCCATCACGCGCGGTGATTTCAAGGCAGGCCTGGATACGCCTCTGCTCAAGTACTTCGACGTGGCGAAGGTGAAGAATGTGGATGACCGAAAGCGGCGCATCACCCTGCGGCACGTTTTGACGATGACCACAGGGCTAGACTGGAACGAAGAAGTTGCGTACGACGATCCCAAGAACGATTCGAGCCTGATGGAGGCGACCGACGATTGGGTGCAGTACGTGATCGACCGGCCGATGGCCCACGAGCCCGGAAAGGTTTTCAACTACAGCAGCGGCGTGTCGGAATTGCTGGCTTACATTTTCCAGAAGGAGACGGGGCAGGACGTTGAGAAGTACGGCGAGAAATATCTGTTCACTCCCCTGGGCATGGAGCATTACTGGAAGCGGACGCCGATGGGAGTGGTTGATACCGAGGGGGGACTCTTCCTGCGCACCACGGACCTTGCGAAGATTGGATACTTCTATCTGCACGATGGCATGTGGGACGGGGAGCAGATTGTGTCGAAGGACTGGGTGAAGCAGTCGCTAACTCCGTTTATTGATGCCGAGGAAGGTTTCAAGTATGGATTCAAATGGTGGCTGTTTCCACGTGCGGAGGGGCAGCGGTATGTGTGGATGGCCAGGGGCTTCGGCGGGCAACGCCTGATGGTGTTTCCGGAGGAGGATCTGATCGCTGCGTTCACGGGATGGGACATCCTCAAGGATCCCGCGGGAGACGGCGAGTTGATCAACCGGATTCTGCGGGCGGTACACTCGCAAACCTGCAACTCCACTCACTAGAGAAGCGAGGGTGGGGGCCCGTATCGCAGGTGGGAACGTCGGTTTTCACCCCTGGCTGACTCACCGAGGAAACCCCAAAAGTTAAAATGGGCCGGCAACCAAGAAGCGGTGACTTTCCTTGGCTATCGGCCCATTCGATCCTGAATTGGATCGGAGGTGATACTTCCATGCTAGACCCCTCTGCGCAGATGTCAAGCATTCTTTCCTTTATTTTTTGAAGGGCTCGCGGAGGATTTCGGAAGCGGAAATCGCACCTGCTCGCGTTGACAGTAGTTCTTTTGAAATGTTAGCGTTAACAGTTTAAAAGCCCTCTTACGCTCGAGTACCTTATCAGCACACAATGGACGAGATACTGGCACAACTAGGCGGATTACTGCTTGGCTCCGTACCGACCATCATCTTCCTGGTCCTGCTTTATGCGATCTATACAGGCCTTATGCACAGGCCGCTGGTAAGGGTCCTGGCGGAGCGCCACGCCAAAACGGAGGGTGCCGTGGAAAAAGCGCGCGCTGATATTGCCGCGGCGGAGGCAAGAACCGCGGAATACGAACAGCGCCTCCGGGAAGCGCGCGCGGCGGTATTCAAAAGGCTGGAGATGCACCGTCAGCAAGCTTTGCAAGCACGTTCCGACGCCGTGGCCCAAGCGCGTGCGCGAGCCCAGGCGCGAGTTCAAGAAGCCAAGGCCGCGATCCAGAAGGACAAGCAATCAGCGCAAGCTAGCTTAGAGGCGGAGAGCGTGCGCCTAGCGGCAGTGATCATTCGTACAGTCTTGCTCTCGGCAGCGCAAGTGCCGGCGGTGGGTCGATGAGAGCACGGTCACATCTTTTACTCCTCATTTCGGTGTTGTTTTTGCTGATTACTGTTACTGCACAACAGCGCGCAAACGCGTCGACCGCGAAATTTACCGCTGAAGAAGCTGCTCAGTCATCCACGAATTCTGAGCTGGCCAAGCAATCCAGGGAAGCGGCTGGCGAGGATGATCAGGAGCAATTTAAACATTCAGGCTCGGTGCAATTCGTGTCGAGAATTACCGGCCTCAGCCTTGAGCATGCGTATTGGCTGAGCGTGCTGCTGAATTTTGCGATCGTCGCCGGCGTGATCGTGTGGGTATCAAAGAAGAATCTGCCTGCGTTGTTTCGCGATCGAACAGCTTCGATTCAGAAGGCAATGCAGGAGGCGCGGAAGGCAAGCGAGGATGCGAACCGGCGGCTCTCCGAAATTGAGGCGCGGCTTTCCCGGCTGGATGTGGAAATCGGACAGATGGCGGCCGCGGCAGAAAAGGAAGCGGCGGCAGAGGAAGAGCGGATCAAGGCTGCGGCAGAGGAAGACGCTCGCAAGATCGTGGAATCGGCGGACCAAGAGATCGCGGCTGCAGCCCGAGCCGCGCGTCGCGAGCTGACCGCGTACGCTGCGGACTTGGCAGTGTCGCTTGCGGCCAAGCAAATTAAGGTGGACACAACGACTGACCAGATGCTGGTGCGCAATTTTGCCGATGAGCTTTCGGCAACCTCGAATGGATCTGGTCCGAAATCCAACGACGGTGGGCGATAGCGCATGGCATCTGTAACCAGCACCTACGCCCGTGCCTTCGCGGACGTGGTTTTTGATCAGCAGATTAATGCTGGGATGGCGCTGATTGAAGTGCAAGCGATTGCGCAGCTTGTGGCGGCAAGCAAACCCCTGCGCGAAGTCTGGGAAGCGCCGTCAATTCCGGCGGAGCAAAAGCGAAACTTGCTGGACGCTATTGTTGCGCGCGAGAGAGTTTCTCGGCCAGTGCGGAACTTTATCGCCGTGGTGATTGATCACCGCCGCATCAAATTTCTGCAATCGATCGTCCAGCAGCTTGAACGGGAATTGAATCAGCGAATGGGCTTCACCGAAGCACAAATTACCAGCGCGCGAGAGCTGAGTGAACCGGAGCGGCGGGCCCTCGAAACGCAAGTCGAGAAACTGACCAGCCGGAAAGTGCGAGCGCGCTACGCGCAGGACCGATCACTCCTCGGCGGCGCCGTGGTGAGAGTCGGCAGCACGATTTATGACGGTTCGGTGCGCGGACGGTTGGAGAGAATCCGGCAGGCTATCAGCTCCTAGGCTCTGTGCTCCTAGCTTTTAGCCCTTAGCTTCTGGCTGTTGCTCCTGGCGTTTAGCTTCTTGGAGGCAGCAGCGCCGCATAGCCGCAAAGCGGCGTAAGAATGCAGCCCAGGGCGTAAGCCCTGGGGTCAGACGTGAGAAACACGCTAGCCCCGGAGGGGCGAAAGAAGCAGCTGCGAATACGGAGGTCGTGCGTCTTTCAGCGCCTTGCGTGCTAGGGCGGAAACTCGGAATCTTAGTCGTCAGAATCTTTAACCGCAAAGCTCGCGAAGAGGGCGCAAAGGACGCAAAGAGAGCTAACAGCTAGAAGCTGAACTTATGCAAATCAAAGCAGACGAAATCGCACAATTACTTCGGCAGCAGATCGAGAACTACGAATCCAAAATCGCTGTCGATGAGGTCGGTACGGTCATCACGCTCGGCGACGGCATCGCCCGCGTGCATGGCCTGGACAAAGTCATGGCCGGCGAGTTGCTTTCGTTCCCGCATGACCTTGCCGGGATCGCCATGAACCTGGAAGAAGACCAAGTTGGTGTGGTGCTGCTGGGTGAGTATACCGAGATCAAAGAGGGCGACGAGGTGAAGCGCACTGGACGCATCATGAGCGTGCCCGTGGGCGACGCGCTGGTTGGGCGCGTCGTGAATTCGCTCGGGCAGGCAATCGACGATAAAGGCCCAATTTCAACCAGCGAATTCATTACCCTGGAACGTCTGGCGCCGGGCGTTATTGACCGGCAACCAGTCCGCGAGCCGATGGCAACCGGGCTGAAGGCCATCGACAGCATGATTCCCATCGGCCGCGGCCAGCGCGAGCTGATCATCGGCGATCGCCAAACCGGAAAAACCGCAATTGCACTCGACACCATCGTCAACAACAAGGGCAATGATCTCATTTGTATTTATTGCGCTATTGGCCAGAAGCGTTCGTCGATTGCGCAGGTGGTGAAGATTTTGAGCGACTTCGGCGCGATGGATTACACCATCGTAGTTGCGGCATCTGCCTCTGAGCCCGCGCCTATGCAGTACATCGCGCCCTATGCTGCATGCGCCATGGGCGAGTATTTTCGCGACTCGAAGCGTCATGCGCTTTGCATTTACGACGATCTTTCCAAACATGCCGCTTCGTACCGCGAAATATCGCTGCTATTGCGGCGTCCACCGGGGCGCGAAGCTTATCCCGGAGACGTTTTCTATCTTCACTCGCGCTTGCTGGAGCGCGCCGCAAAGTTAAGCGACAAGAAGGGCGGCGGATCGCTTACTGCGCTGCCGGTGATCGAGACGCAGGCTGGCGATGTCTCGGCTTACATTCCGACGAACGTGATTTCTATCACCGATGGCCAAATTTTTCTCGAGACTGATTTATTTAATCAGGGAGTTCGCCCGGCAGTGAACGTTGGTATTTCCGTGAGTCGCGTCGGAGGCAGCGCGCAGATCAAAGCTATGCGCCAGGTGGCAGGCAGTTTGAAGCTGGATCTCGCTCAATATCGCGAACTCGCCGCGTTCGCGCAATTCGGCAGCGATCTGGATAAGGCCACTCAGGCGCAGCTCAATCGTGGCCAGCGGCTGGTCGAGGTGCTCAAGCAGAACCAGTTCTCGCCGCTGCCATTCTCCAAGCAGATCTTGATTATTTTTGCCGGAACCAACGGATTTCTTGACGACCTCCCAGTCGATCAGGTGCGTGACTTCGAGGCCGAGGTGTACAAGTACGTGGATACGTCAAATCCCGGCCTGCTGCGTTCGATCATGGAAAAGAAAATTCTCGACGACAACCTGAAAGCAGAGATGACGAAAGTGCTCAAGGAGTGCAAAGAGACGTTTGCAGCCGAACGGCAAACAGTCGCTGCGAAGTAGATTTAGTCGCCTGAGAGCTGAAGGCATCGGAACGGTAGAAACTTATGTCGTCAGAGATGTCATCCTGAGCGAAGCGAAGGATCCATGCATTTGGTGTTGTTACGGAATGCATAGATTCTTCGCTACGCGTCAGAATGACATCGCTTTTGCTAACGGCTGAAGGCGCGGCCAAAAGCTAACGACCAAAGACCAACGACCGACACATGGCAAACGTTCTCGACATCCGGCGCCGCATTCGCAGCGTGACCAACACGCGGCAGATCACCAAAGCCATGAAGATGGTCTCGGCGGCAAAACTGCGCCGTGCGCAGGAACGCGCGCTGGCCGCTCGTCCCTACGCGCAGATGCTCACGAACGTGCTCAAGTCGCTCGTCTCGCGCGCAGAAATTTGCGATCCGGAAACTGGCGAGCCGCGCCATCCGCTTCTCGCGCAGCGTCCGGAAAAGAACGTCTTCCTGATCGTCGTTACCGGTGATAAAGGCTTGGCAGGCGCATTCAATACCAACATCCTCAAGGCGGCAACAAAGTTCCTGGAATCAAAACAAGGGAAGAACATCGAAATCGAGGCCATCGGACGCAAAGGAAGAGATTTTTTGCGGAGGCGTTATCCAAAACGAGAGCTGGTTGAACGGATCGGCTTGGATATACGGGAGGACATGCAGCACGCAGAGGCGGAGCACGGGGTTAAAGAAACGCGGTTGCGCGAGCCCGGAATTCACATCGTCGGCGAGCAGATCGGAGTCTTAACTAAGCTTGAATACTCCATTGCTTCCGAGTTCGCGCAGCGCGTGATTGACCGTTACAGCGAACAAGGAGTTGATTCCGTCTATCTGCTCTACAACGAGTTCAAGTCAGTTATTTCGCAGCGGCTGGTCGTCGAGAAGGTACTCCCGATCGAACGTGTGGGCGAAGTTGGCGTGGCGCAAGCGGAAGAGATGACCGCGGAGGAGCGTCACCGCGCGCTCGAGGCGGCGAAGGGGGCCGGCGTTGGTGTCCGCCCGATCGACACTCGGGCCATAGACGCTGAAGCTGCCCGATTCGCAACCGCACAGGTGGACTACATCTACGAGCAGCCCCCGGAAGAGTTGTTCAACGCGCTCCTGCCGAAGTACGTGGGCATTCAGATCTTTCATGGGTTGCTCGAATCTGTTGCCGCCGAGCACGCCGCTCGCATGACTGCCATGGATGCGGCCACAAACAATGCCACAGACATGATTGATTCGTTGACGCTCGCTATGAACCGCGTGCGCCAGGCGAAGATCACTAAAGAGATTATTGAGATTGTGAGCGGAGCGGCAGCACAGTAGCTGAGGTCTTATGCCAGAAAACATCGGACATGTAGTTCAAGTCGCTGGGCCTGCCGTCGACGTGCAGTTCACCGAATCGGCGATGCCGCCGATTTATGAAGCACTCAAAGTTGTCGACGAGGGGTTTCAGGTGCCCACAGCCATCAACGTCATCCTCGAAGTGCAGCAGCATCTCGGCGAAGGGCGCGTGCGCTGCATCGCAATGGAGCCGACCGACGGCATGGTGCGCGGCATGAAAGCCATCGATCAGGGTGGGCCAATTTCTGTTCCCGTTGGCCCGGGTACGCTCGGGCGCGTGATGAACGTGATCGGCGAGCCAGTAGACCAGCTCGGGCCAATTCAGTTCAAAGAGAAGATGCCCATTCATCGTCCAGCACCGCTCTTTGAAGATCAGGCCACCACCGCCGAAATGTTTGAAACTGGCGTGAAGGTCATCGATCTGATTCAACCATTTTTGAAGGGCGGCAAGATCGGTTTATTCGGTGGCGCGGGAGTCGGCAAGACCGTCATCATCATGGAACTGATCAACAACGTTGCCAAGCAGCATGGAGGTTTTTCGGTTTTCGCTGGCGTCGGAGAGCGCACCCGTGAAGGTAACGACTTGTGGCTGGAAATGACCGAGTCCGGCGTGATTAAACCGGGCGATCCCTCGAAATCGAAAGCTGCGTTGATTTACGGACAAATGACCGAGCCGCCCGGCGCTCGCCTGCGGGTGGCGCTCACCGGCTTAACCGTCGCCGAATATTTTCGTGATGTCGAGGGCGCGGACACGCTGCTTTTCATCGACAACATCTTCCGGTTCACGCAGGCGGGATCAGAAGTGTCGGCGCTTCTCGGCCGCATGCCCAGCGCCGTCGGCTACCAGCCGAATCTTGCGACAGAAATGGGTGAGTTGCAGGAACGGATCACTTCTACCAAGAAAGGCTCCGTCACGTCTGTGCAGGCGATCTATGTTCCTGCTGATGATTTGACCGATCCGGCACCTGCGACTACGTTCGCTCACCTCGATGCAACTACGGTGCTCTCACGCGCATTGACGGAAATTGGCATTTATCCCGCCGTCGATCCGCTGGCGTCCACGTCGCGCATTCTCGATCCGCGCATCGTCGGGCAAGAGCACTATGACGTTGCGCAAGCTGTGAAGAAGACTCTGCAGACGTACAAAGATCTACAGGACATCATCGCGATTCTAGGAATTGACGAATTAAGCGAAGACCAGAAGGTGACGGTCGCTCGTGCCCGCAAGATGCAGAAATTTCTCTCACAACCGTTTCACGTTGCCGAGCAGTTTACTGGCGCGCAAGGACGCTACGTAAAAATCGCCGACACGGTAAAGGGCTTCAAGGAAATTGCCAACGGTAAGTACGACGATATCCCCGAGCAGGCGTTTTACATGAAAGGAACGATCGACGAGGTGCTCGAGGCGGCAGAGAAACTGAAAGCCGCAGCGTAGCTAATGTGACTAGTTTCGATATGAGATGTCATCCTGAGCGAAGCGAAGGATCTATGGACTGTTACCGTCACAATTCGAATACATGGATTCTTTGCTGCGCTCAGAATGACACCTGTTAGAGATATGTAAAACGACTAACGACCAACGTCCACATGCCCGACACCTTTCAACTCGAAATCGTCACCCCGGAAAAGATGGTCGTCCGCGATGTCGCGGAAGAAGCCCAAATTCCCGGCAAGAATGGCTATCTTGGCATTCTTCCGGGCCACGCCCCGCTCATTACCGAGTTAGCGGTCGGCGAAATTACTTATCGCAGCGGCGCGTCAACTCATCATCTGGCGGTTGCTTGGGGGTTCGCCGAAGTTCTGCCGGACAAAGTAACCATCCTTGCTGAAACAGCCGAACGGCCAGAAGAAATTGATGTGAAACGCGCGCAAGAAGCCCGCCAGCGTGCCGAAGAACTCCTCAAGAGCGGAAAAACTGAAGTGGATTACGAGCGGGCGGAAGATGCGTTGAAGCGTGCCGATACTCGCTTGCAGGTGGCAGAAAAGAAGACCTAATTTAGCGGTCTTTGTGCTCGCCGAGAACAATTACCCGATTAGAAGAGTTGTCATTCCGAGGAGCAATAGCGACGAGGAATCTGCAGTTCCTGCTGTAGCGCTTCAACTGCAGATCCCTCGCTTCGCTCGTGATGAGAAAATAAATTGGATTCACTTTGTGGCGGCACAGGCCATATTTTCGGCTTCGAACCCTCACTGCAGTTCCACCACCACGAACCGTGCCGGTTGGGTGCCCTTGGTTGTGAGCTTCTCTGCCTTCTCTGATGGAATCCAAGCTACTCCGCCGATATCCTCTTGGATCTTTTCTTTTCCTGCCAACAATTGCACATCCGACAATGCAATCACGAGTTGGGCTATCCCTTTCTCGGGCGCCGGGAATTCGTCTCCCGGCAACAGCTGAACATCTTTCACGACCGCCTCGCCCAACGGCATTCGGTTAGCAAACTTGGCATTCGGATCGACTGGCGGCAGCAGCGTGTTGCCTCCGTACTGCCAGCGGCGCGTGTTGGATTGGTAGCCATAGGTGGTGACTTTCGGATTCAGAAACTCAACTGTTACGTTGCGATACTCAGAAGACGTGTCGTTGCGCATTGCGCGCGCCCGTCCGCCGAAATAGAAATGAATGTCGTTCGCCCGGAAGCGGTACGTAAGGACCCCAGCCTCGCCTTCCGCCCAGGACGCGATCTCGCTGTCCTGAAATGTGACTACCAGGAAATTATGCTCGTGGCGCGTGAGTTCAGTAGCTTCACGCGGCGGGATTGTCACGGCAAAGGCGCGGACACTGTCGTTTTCGAGCAGCAGACGATGATGCGGCTCAGCCGTGATCTCGACTGGAGTCTGCTGCTGCGCTAGCAGCATGCTGCCCGACAACATGATAAACAGGGAGGCGCGCTTCATGAATGAATTCTAGTCCGCCTTGCGAAACATCCTAGAGATCACCGAGGTTCGCGTGGAAACCACAATTCGAAAATAGCTTCAGCTAACGTGGCAAGCCTTACTTCTGCACTCTTACTTCTGCATTCTGAATTTTCTTCTCCGCTCTTCCTAGGCAGCCGGCCTTGAACGACCTGTTGTCGAGCCGATGCAAATTTCGCACCATGGCGGGAGTGATCAGCCGGTAATGATGAATCGTGAACAGATACTCGGCGATAAACCACAGTGGCTGGTCGGTAGTCATCCAGTGGCGATGATCGAAGCGAGCGAGATTTACTGGGCGAGAGAATGTGCGCAGCGAGCGCTCTCGCCGCAGATTGAAATACGTGTCGAAGTAACTCATCGCCAGCTCGCGCAGCGAACGGTAGACTGGCTCTCGATATCTGCAGCCGGTGTAATTGGATTTCGCAATCGCGCCCCAGTGGCCGTTTCGGCGATAAATCGCGACCACATGATCCGTGTCCTTATCCGCTTCGAGATCGAAGATCAACGGAGGATATCCGTTCGCCCGCAAGGCAGCCGCTGCCAGCATGGCGCCTTCAAAGCAGTGAGCAGCGTTCTCGCACAGCACGCGTCGTGGTGACCATGCCGTGTCGGAAAGGTGATAAGGCATGTCGTCGACGAAGCGCTGAATGCCGTGGGGATTCTTCAGGCCGCGCAGCTTGCGCAGTTCCGCGGCGGAGAATTCGTGGATCGCGCTCATTGCTGAATCAAGTGTAATTGAGGGCTGCGGATCAGGACGTTAACCACAGAGGACACAGAGGTTCACAGAAATACGTGTACGGGAGTGTTCAAGATTTCGCGAACAGCTCGACCAAATCTTTCGGCTCGTCAATCATCACGTCTGGCGGGGCCTCGCACAGTGTGTGTGGGGCAAATCCGTATTTCACACCGCAGGTCCACATGCCTGCGTTTTTTCCGGTGATTACGTCGATGGACGAATCTCCGATCATCACGGCTTCCCGCGCACGGGCCTTGGTCTCTTGCAGCAGCTTTCCTACCCCCTCGGGATCAGGCTTTTTTGTGGGGAAGCTGTTTCCGCCATAAACGTGAACGAAGAACTCGGCAAGTCCCAGCGCTTCCACAATAGCTCGCGAGGGGTTCACCGGTTTGTTCGACAGAACAGCCATTTGTCGCTGCACTCCGTTCGAGCTGCGAATCGCCGCCAGGGTCTCCTTAACGCCTTCATAAACATGCGTGTTATCTAATTTATGAACGCGATAATAACCGAGAAAATACTCCAAAGCTTCTTTAACAAACTTTTCGCTCTTAGGATCGCCCAGGGCCCTGCGAACCAGCATGGGAGCGCCATCTCCGACGTATGAAGCCACCACATCGCCGGGTAACTCGGGACGCTCGTAATGCCTGACCATGGCATTCACCGAGTGAATCAGATCCAGCCGCGAATCAATCAGCGTGCCGTCCAGATCAAACACCAGCAGCTTGATTTTATGAGGATCGAATTGGCGGTTGAACTGGATCATTCTCGAAGGAAGTAATCCTCCCTCAAATCCAGTATATTCGGAACGCCGTATCTCGATTTACAATGCATTTGAGCATGGCGACCAAGACCGATCCCAAACCGGCCGGAGTAGCCGACAGCGACATTAAGCAGGCGGGCAAGACCTACGAAGGTCTTTCCCGCCAGCAACTGACCGAGGCCTACCGGATCATGTACACCTCCCGGCGTCTAGACGACCGGGAGATCATGCTGAAGCGTCAGCAGAAAATTTTCTTCCAAATCTCTGGCGCCGGCCATGAGGCTATCGGAGTCGCCGCCGCCTTCGCGCTCAAAGCGGGTTACGACTGGTTTTATCCTTATTATCGCGATCGCGCGCTTTGCCTCGGGTTGGGTGTTTCTCCCTACGACATGCTTTTGCAGGCGGTGGGCGCTGCTGACGATCCCAGCTCTGGTGGGCGGCAGATGCCTTCGCACTGGAGTTTTCCTCGGCTCCATATCGTGACCGGTTCATCGCCGACTGGAACTCAGATCTTGCAGTCGGTGGGCTGCGCCGAGGTGGCGCGATATCTCACTGCTCATCCCAACGCCGCGAAAAAAGTCGAAGGCGACTATCGCCAATTCAAAGATGTCGAGTTCCACGGCGACGAAATTACCTACGTTTCTCTTGGGGATGGCACGACCAGCGAAGGCGAGTTCTGGGAGGCCATGAACACAGCTTCCAATCTGAAGCTGCCACTTATGTTTGTGGTGGAGGATAACGAGTACGCGATCTCGGTGCCGGTCGAAGTGCAAACCGCTGGCGGGAGCATTTCGCGTCTGGTGACGAGTTTCCCCGATTTCCACTTTGAAGAAGTGGACGGAACCGATCCGGTGGCCAGCTATGCGGCATTTATGCGCTCAGTGCAGCACTGCCGTGCCGGGCGCGGCCCTGCATTTATCCATGCTCATGTGATCCGTCCTTACTCCCACTCGCTTTCTGATGACGAGCGTCTCTATCGTCCCGATGTCGAGCGCCAACGCGACGCAGCGCGCGATCCGATCACGCGCATGCAGATGTTTTTACTGCGCGAAGGCATTTTGGATGAAACGGGAATTAACAAGTTGGAGAAGCAGGTGGACGACGATCTCCAAGCCGCAATCGACCGCGCCTTGCACTCCGCTCCGCCAGTGCCCGAGACGGTGACGCGATTCGTGTACTCGCCTGATCTCGATCCGACATCTTCTGCATTTGAAACTCAACCAGCTCCTGCCAAGGCAGAACCAACGCCGACTGATGGAAAAAAGCTAGCTGCGAAAACCATGGCTGACCTGATCAACGCCACGTTGCGCGATGAGATGAAGCGAGACGAGCGCATCGTGATCTTCGGGGAGGACGTGGCCGATTGTAGCCGCGAGCAATATTTGCAGCAGAAGATGGTCAAAGGCAAAGGCGGCGTGTTCAAACTGACCTTTGGCTTGCAATGCGATTTTGGGTCCGACCGGGTGTTCAATTCGCCTCTTGCCGAGGCAGCGATCGTGGGTCGAGCGACCGGAATGGCCACGCGGGGCCTAAAGCCGGTCGTCGAGATTCAGTTCTTCGACTACATCTGGCCGGCGATGATGCAATTGCGCAACGAGCTGCCGCTCATTCGTTGGCGCTCGAACAACGGATTTTCGGCTCCCTGTGTGATTCGGGTTGCCATCGGCGGATACCTGACGGGCGGCGCCATCTACCACTCCCAATGCGGCGAGAGCATTTTCACTCATATTCCGGGGCTGCGCGTGGTATTTCCGTCGAACGCACTCGACGCCGCCGGCCTGCTGCGTACAGCGATTCGCTGTGACGATCCCGTGCTGTTTCTAGAGCACAAGCGCCTTTACCGTGAAACATTCGGGCGCGCCGCTTACCCCGGCCCCGATTACATGATTCCCTTCGGCAACGCGAAGATCGTGCAGCCGGGAACTGATCTCAGCGTGATCACGTACGGGGCTGTGGTGCCGCGGGCACTTCAAGCCGCCCAAAAACTTGAGCGGGAGCAGGGCTTAAAGATCGAGCTTATCGACCTGCGGAGTTTGAATCCATTCGATTGGGAAGCGATTGCCGCCTCCGTTCGCAAGACCAATCGTGCGCTGGTGGCGTACGAAGATTCACTGAGCTGGGGCTACGGTGCGGAGATCGCCGCGCGTATCTCCGACCAACTTTTTGAGCATCTTGATGCCCCTGTGCGCCGCGTCGCCGCCCTGGACACATACGTTGCTTACCAGCCGCTATTGGAAAATGCAATCCTTCCGCAGACCAGCGATTTGTACCGCGCGATGAAAGACTTGGCGGAGTTCTGATTCGGTGTCGCGAAATTCCTGTCAATCCCTCGATGGACGGTTGCCAAAATCTGTATCATCATCATCCAACGAGTTGCGTGAGGTTCTGGTTCCGACATAGTAAGCTTTCTCGTCGTGACTGCAGTTTTTCAGTTCTCCTGGCGTTGGAGGGACTATGAAAAAGTTGTTTGCGGTTTCTGCATTGTTATTCGTGCTGTTTGTCCCAGTGCTGGCGCAAGCACAGCGGCAGCTCTCTCCTGAGGATCAGCGCCGTTTTGACAGTTACTATTCACGCTGGCAGGAGTACCGGCATACCAACAACCGCGAGCAGATTGCCAGCATGGAAAAACGCATGCAGGATGTGTATGCGCACTACGGTATTCCGGCCGGCACGCCCTACTGGCGAGTGGCGTCGAACGCAAGGGGAGAGTGGGACCGCGACAACAACGAGTGGTGGCGTTGGAGGAATCGCTGGCAGGGGCGTTTGTCAGCCGACGATCAGAGCCGCTTTGACAGCTACTATTCACGCTGGCAGGAATATCGGCGAACTAATAATCGGGACGAAGCCGCCAGCATGGAAAAGCGCATGGGTGACGTCTATGCGCACTACGCTATTCCGTCCGACACTCCGTATTGGCAAGTAGCTTCGAATGGCCATTCTGACTCGGATGGAGATTGGGATGACCGTGATCGGGATGGGGATCGTGACCGCGATCGCGATGGCGACCACGACCGTGGATTACACCGCGGGTGGGATAAGCATGACCGCGACGATGATGGTGATCGCGACCGCGACTCGGGCCGTAACCGCTGGCGCGGGCGGCTGTCAGCCGGCGATCAATCGCGTTTCGACAGCTACTACACGCGCTGGCTGCAATACCGCCGCGATAATAATCGCGAGCAGATCAGCAGCATGGAAAAACGCATGTGGGATTTGATGGATCACAATAATATTCCGCGCGAAGTGCCGTTTGGCGAGATTGCATCGCGGCGATAGCTCCGCTTCTGCTTCCGAATTTACAGGTCGCGATTGGTCAGCGCGCGGACTGGAACTCAGTCCTTCTTTGATCGCGCGCCTCCTCCGCGCCGTATGCCATCCAGCGCAATCGGTCCAGCGCCGAGGAAGATCAGCGCGAACGCGATGGCCCCCAGCGCGAGCGGGAATTGATACCCGCCCTGTCCCAACAATCCATTTTTCCAGTGAACCTTCCAAATCGCCACGCTCATGTTGATAAGAATTGCCAAGGCTGCGAAGCGAGTGAACAGACCGGCTATAACCAAAATTCCACCGAAGAACTCCGCCGCCGCAGAAAAATAGGCCAGCCAGCCGGGAAGTCCGAGGTTGCTCACGTGATGTACGTGTTCGGAGAGGCCGCCGAAGACCTTGGAATAGCCGTGCGCGATCATAATCGCGCCCAAGACAACGCGAAGCGCGAGCAAAGCGAGCGGTTGCAGGCGATCCAAGTAGCGCAAGAGTACCTTCGTCAAGACGAACAGATTACCGCATTGATCGAATGATATTGAAGATACGAATTAGAACAATTTCGCAGGAGTTACAGGCAGCGCACCAAGCGCTGCAACTCCGCTTTACAAAACTTTTCGGTACAGGCCAACTGACAGCACCAAACGGACGTCTCAATCTGGGGCGGGAGAGTGTGTCTTTTGCCCATAGGAGGTTCTTATGAATAGATTTGTGCAGTTTTCATTAATAGCCCTGGCGCTCAATTGGCCGGCTTGGGGACAAATTCAGCAGAGCCGAACCGCTCAAGGTGCTCGCCTAATAACTGTGGCCGCCCAGGACCGCGATGATCAGGCCAAACGAGATCAGGACGACGATGACCGCCGCCACGATCGTGATCATCGCCGTCACGACCGTGATGATAGGCACCGTCGCGATCAGGACCGCGATCGGGATCAAGACCGAGATCGGGATCGGAACCAAGACCGCAATCGCGTATATCAGGACCGAGACCGTGATCGCGACAATGATGCGTATTACGACCGCGATAATCGCGCGTACGGCCGCGGAGGATCTTACGGCCGAAACAGCCAGTGGCGTGGTCGCCTATCGGCGCAGGATCAGAGCCGATTTGACAGCTACTACTCGCGCTGGCTCGGCTATCGCAGAAGTAACAATCAAAGCGAGGCCGAGAGCATGGACAGACGCATGCGGGACCTTTACGCGCATTACAGGATTCCAAACAACGTTCCCGCTCAACGACGTTGCGTCCCCGGGAGCGGGTCAAATCGTGGCGTACTAGTCGAAGAACGCGAGCGGCAGTCGGGAGGCCCAGCGAAATCTGGACCTCTTTTTTTGCGCCTTCCCGATGTATTTTTCCGCCTGTCCACACACCGCAGTAACGTCTGTCGTACTTTGGTTACCGGTACCGCGGGGAATCCGAACCGATTGTATAAACACCACATCCTCTTGGATGTCTGTCTGTCATAGGTACAACATATAGAACCAATCTGCAACTCCATCCAGCCGAGATTCCAGAAAACACCCATAAAACCAGGAAAAACACGGAAATTCGCCTTGACTTCAGCATTTTGGGGGTTGAGATATGCTCTGGACACCAAAATTCACTCGAACGCAGTTTTGAGCCTTTGCTTCGGGGAATTTTCTCCCAAGTCTGCCTTGTGGGCCGCGCGACAAACCGCGGGAGCAGGGCCTCATTCTGTGGAAAGGGATTGAAACTATGGCCGACTCGCGGGAAGTGATGAACATTCGCCAGGCTTCGCAGTACCTGGGAGTGAGTCCGGACACGCTGTACAAGTACGTCGGGGAACAAAAAATCCCCGCCTTCAAGCTGGGCAACCGCTGGCGCTTCAAGAAGTCGAAGCTTGATCAGTGGATGGAAGATAAGTCGAACCAGATGGAAGCACGAAGCAAGAAGAAACCGAAGGCAGCCGTGAAAGCTGCCGGGCAACCGTAAAGGCGGGCACATGTTTGGATTCGGAGCGAAGACGATTGTTGGCCTGGATGTCGGATCCTCGAGCATCAAGGCGGTGGAGCTGAAGCGCGGACGCGATGGAATTGAGGTCGCCCATCTCGGACTGGAGCCTTTGGCGCCCGATATCGTGGTCGATTCCATGATTGTAGACTCGGGCACGGTTTCGACCGCGATTTCAAAGCTGTTTACCGATAACGAGATCAAGTCGAAAGCCGTCGCGACCGCGGTAAGTGGGCACTCCGTGATTGTGAAGAAGATCTCGCTGCCCTCGATGAGCGATCAGGAACTTGCCGAAACCATCGAGAAGGAAGCCGCGCAGCACATCCCGTTTGATCTAGCCGACGTGAATCTCGACTACCAGATTCTCTCCGAAGACGCGGGCAGCCCGCAGATGGACGTTCTTCTTGTCGCCGTCAAGAAGGACAAGATTCTCAACTACACCAACGTACTCTCGATGGCGGGAAGAACTCCGGCTATTGTGGACATCGATGCCCTCGCGCTGCAGAACTGCTACGAATACAACTACGAGCCTGCGCCGGGTCAGGTGGTCGCATTGCTGAACCTGGGCGCGAGCGTGATGAATATCAACATCGTGAAGGGCACTACTCCCCTGTTCCCGCGCGATGTCAGCGTCGGCGGGCATCAGTACACAGACTCACTGCAGAAAGAACTTGACCTGAGCTTCGACGACGCTGAAGCGCTGAAGTTGGGCAAGAAGGTGGGCACCGTCAGCGAAGATGCCAAAACGCCCATCCTGCAGCAGGTGACTGAAATTATCGTTTTGGAAATTCAGAAGACGTTCGATTTCTTCCGCGCCAGTGCGGCGGGAGAGCACATCGAGAAGATTTACCTCGCGGGTGGATCTTCCAAGGTCCCGGGGCTGGTCGAAGCCCTGCGACAGGAGTTCTCGCTGCCGGTGGAAATTTTCAATCCGTTCCAGCGGATTGCGCCGCCAGCGCAAGGACCGGGAGTGGAACTGATCGAGCAGAACGCCGGCCAATTGGCAGTTGCGGTGGGGTTGGCCCTGAGGAGTTTTGACGACCTATGATCCGAATCAATTTGCTGGGAACACCGAAGTCGAAAAATAAGCATTCCGCTGCTTCCACGGTCGCGGCCATGGATATGGGTGATGTCGGCTCGCCGGCAATGAAAGTGGCGGTCGCTGCGGCCCTGCTGGTCGTGTTCAACCTAGGATACTGGTACAAGCTCGATCGGGAGAAGCAGAGCATCGCAACCAAAATGACGGCTGCCGAGCAGAAGAATCACGAGCTTGCGGGCGTGAAGGCTCGGTATCTGGAGCGGCAAAAGCAAGCAGAGAACTACAAGCGCCGCGTGGACGTCATCGATCAGCTCCGGGCCCAGCAGGCCGGTCCGGTCAATCTGCTGAATACCATCGGAAGTACGGTGAACAGTACCGAGGCAGTGTGGCTGGACTCGATGATCGATGCCGGGAACAGCGTGGACATTAAGGGCATGGCGTTGAGCGCCGATGCCGTAGCCAACCTGATCTCGAATCTGCAAAAGACTGGGTACTTCAAGAATATTGAGATCAAGGAAACCTTTCAGGACGAGACTTTTCGCGACATGCAGGCATTTCAGTTCACGCTGAGCTGCGAAAAGACCAAGTCCTAAGGCGGGAAATCATGAATTTTAACGACATGCCGGGTATCAAGCAGTGGGCAGTGGTATTAGGCGGAGCGCTATTGCTGAGTGTGGCTCTGTATTTCACGCTATTCAAATCACAGCGGGATGCCAATACAGCTGCTCAGCAAAGGCTCGACGATAAGGTCAAAGAGAACGCCGAACTCGAAACCTATAGGCCTCGTCTGGCTGAAATCGAACGCCAGCTTGCCAGCCTCAAGCAGCAACTCGAAATCGAGCGGCGCATCGTGCCGGATGATAAGGAAGTCGACAACTTTATGCGCATGATGGACTCTGAGGCGATGAAGTCCGGTGTCGAACTCCGCCGATATACGGCGAAAGGTGTCAATAGCAAAGATTTTTATAGCGAATTGCCGTTCGAGATGGAACTTGATGGTCCCTATTACTCGATGCTCAATTTCTTTGACCGCGTGGGCAAGCTCGAGCGAATCATCAATGTCTCCGGACTGCTGGTGGCCAGCACGAAGAAATCCTCCGACGCGAAGGTCAAGCACCAATACCAGTACGCGCCCGGTGAGAGCGTTGCTGCCACCTACACGGCGACCACTTTCTTCAGTCATGATCTCGAACCCGGCGCGCCCGGCAAACCAGCAGCGAGGAAAAAGTAGGGGAACCTATGAAGCTGATGACAGCAATTCTTTTGTTGGGATTCTGCGGAGCTGCCTGGGCGCAGAACCCGGATGTGATCCAGGACACGCGGACGACAATGAAGTTGGTGCAGCAGAAAAAAGCGTTGGACTCAGACGCGGCCTTGGCGGCTTCGCAGCCTAATGCATCGAAACCTGCCCCATCCCAGCCAGCCAAAGCTGCGCCGGCTAAGGCGTCTCCAACAAGCAAGCCCGTAACCGCTCTGCCGCCTGTACCCAAGCCGGCGAATGCGAACAAGCAAGTTCCGGCCAAGGCGAATGCCGGAAAAACGCCGGGAGCTCACAAGACACCGCCGGCAATAAAATCCGCAGCCGCTCCGAAAGCAGATGCGAAGCCCGCGAGTGCGAACCCGAAGAGCGCTGCTAGGAAATCGCAGCCCAAACAGAGGATCGCCGTCGAGGACAAAAACAAACCGGCTCAGCCGAAAAAACAAGCCGAAGTGATCAATCTGACTGGCCGGCGCGATCCCTTTATCAGTCCGGTGGTGAATCGCAGTATGGTCGGATCAGGCTGCAGTACAGGTAAGCGCTGCTTGTCGATCGGAGAAGTGAATCTTAAAGGCGTGGTGAAAGCCGATACCGGCATGATAGCGGTTGTCGTCAACACCATGAACAAAGCTTATTTCCTGCGAGAGAACGATCCCGTGTTCAACGGGTATGTGGTGAAGATCACAGGCGACTCCATCATTTTCAAAGAGACGCTGCAGGATAAGCTGGGCAAGCCATTTACGCGTGAAGTGACGAAAAAGATTCCAACGCCGGCCGTGTAATCCGGCGAACGGCGGGTTACAGCGCCGGATAATTTGCAAGAAAGATAACCGGCGAGCAAGCACGCGCCGTGGGGAGAAGCGAAATGCGAAAGCAATTGCTGGGTGTTTTCATACCGCTGCTTTTGTTGGTATTGATCGCGGCAGCGGCCGAGACGCAGAGCACGGGCACAGAGACTGTAAAGCACGCTGTTCTGCAGAAGGTTGACGTCGTGCGGGGCGATGACAGCGTGAGTTTGGAGATAACCGCTCGTGGCCAACTAACGCCTCAGTTAAGCACTCTTGCTCACCCTGCGCGAGTCGTGCTCGACCTGCCTAACACATCGGTGGCTACTTCCCAGACCCACATCGACGTGGGGAGCAATGGAGTTCAGACCGTACGGGTTGGTATGAACGGGCAACAACCTCCCAGCACGCGAGTCGTCATTGATCTGCAGCAAGCCTGCAAGTATGAACTCATGCCCGTCGACGGGAATAAACTGGTCTTGAAATTGCACACCGGGCCGGTGGTGGCGAAAGCTCCCAGTTCCACCGCTCCCGTTTCGCAACCTTCCGCTTCGGCAATCTCTACGCCTGCAACCAAGAACCTTGAGGTTGCGGCAAGCCAGTCCGTGGTGAAACCCCCAGCAGTTGCAGATACCAAGCGTCCTGATTCCGCGAACGATTTTGTATTCGTCGAACCCTCGTACAAGCCGAAGACAACGGCCGAAGAGCAGAAGACTCCCGTCCTGGAGCCCGCAGACCGGGCTCTGGCTGCTGCCGGTAAGTTTGTGGATCGTCCGGAAGGCAATCTGCTGCCCACGGCCAGCGCGGCGATGCAAGCGCCCGGCTCGGTGCCATCGCAGCCCGCAGTAAACCTGGCCGCCGAGCAGAAGTCGCAGTCGCAGCAGAATCCGGCTGTAAATGGCCCAAAGTACACTGGCGAGCCGATTTCGGTGAACTTGAAAGATGTCGACTTGAAAGACTTCTTCCGCCTGATTCACGAAATCAGCGGACTGAATGTTGTGCTGGATCCGAACGTCAAAGGAAGTCTAACCATTGTCCTGGATGACGTACCTTGGGATCAGGCCCTCGACATCGTTCTGAAGAACAATAGTCTTTCGCGGCAGCTCGAAGGGAATGTGCTGCGCATCGCTACTGTCGATACTCTGCGCAAGGAAGCCGAAGCGAAGCGCGCGCAGCAGGAAGCCGAAGCACTGGCCGTTGATAAGGTCACCGTCACTCGCTTCCTGAGCTACGCGCACTCGAAAGATGTAGTGCCGACGGTAAAGAAATTCCTTACCCAGCGGGGTGACGTAATCTCGGACGACCGCACGAACGCACTCATCATCGAAGATATTCCTTCGGTTATGCCGGCGGTTGATCGCCTGCTGACGCAGCTTGATCGCAAGACGCAGGAAGTCGAAATCGAAGCTCGCGTCGTAGCCGCTACCCGCAGCTTCGCCCGCGACATTGGAACGCAACTAGGATTCGGGTGGGGCAACTCGCCTAGTGCGATTGGCGGTGCCTCGAGCGCTGGCGCTTCACCAATTAAAGTGGGCGGCCTGGCTCCAAAATACATCACAATAGGCGATTCTATCCCGTTGTTCTCCAACCTGCCGGTCACCAGCCCGACGAGCGGATTCAGCTTCACAAACGAAAGCAACAACTACCGCATAGATGCGATCTTGACCATGGCGGAGTCGCGCGGGTTGCTGAAGATTCTCTCTCGTCCGCGGGTGGTCACTCAGAACAACATTCAGGCTCTGGTGCGCCAGGGAGTGCGCGTTCCGATCGTCACGCAGGCACAGTTGGGTGGTCCGCCAACAGTTACTTACGTTGACGCTTTCCTGCGTCTGACCGTGGTTCCGCAGATCACGTCGGAAGGAACGATCTTCCTGAACGTGGACGTCGAGAACACCACACCTGATTTCGGGCATACGATTCAGGGCAACCCGACTTTGATTACGCAGCAGGCGACTACGCAGGTGCTGGTCACTGACGGTGGAACCGTCGTTATTGGCGGTGTCATCCAGACTCAGAATTCGGTCAACATCGCGCAGGTGCCGCTGCTTGGAAATATTCCAGCTATCGGCAATCTGTTCAAGCGTCGCACCGTGAGCACCGCAAACCAGGAGCTGATTTTCTTCATTACTCCGCGCATTATCCAGACGTAGAATTCGGGTTAGCAGCAAGACAGCCGCCGGTTCCTGCAATACGGGGGCCGGCGGTTCTGTTTGGGTCGTTCGTCTCTGTCTGTCGATGGCGGCTAAAATCCTGAGTCCCCTTCTCCGCCGCCGACTTGAACCAGCTTTCGCTGGGCTGCGCTGCTACACTCGGATTAATGGACTACGAGAGCAGGCAGCAAAATTTGCGGAGCAAGCTAAGCCGTCATCGTCTCGACGGCCTGCTGATCGTTCATCTCCCAAACATTCGCTACCTCTCGGGCTTCACCGGTAGTTCAGCCATCCTCGTGGTCACCGAGAGCAAATCCGTTTTCTTCAGTGATGGACGTTACTCGGCACAAGCCAAAGCCGAGGTGCAAGGCGCGAAAGTCATGATCAGCCGAAAAGCCCCGATTCTTACCGCGGCCGAGTGGATGCTCCGGAATCGTCCTAAGCTGGGCAAGTCCCGCATCAGGGTTGGCATCGAAGGAGATCACCTATCAGTAGCAGCACGGACCCGCCTTCTAAACACCTTGTCATCGAAGTTTCTACTCCGCGAAGCTCCGCCGATCATTGAGCAAGCACGAATGGTGAAGGATGCGGCAGAAATCGAGCTAATTCGGCGAGCCGTCCGGCTGGGCAGCAGCCTTTTCGATCGAATCTTAGAAACTATCCGTCCCGGCATTAGCGAAGCCGAAGTCGCCTGGGAACTCGAGTACGCCGCGCGGAAGTCGGGCGCCGACGATATGTCATTTCCGACCATTATTGCCTCGGGCGAACGGTCCTCATTGCCTCACGGCCGAGCCTCCCAAGCGGCTATCCCACCGCAGGCATTCGTGGTCTGCGACTTCGGTGTTATACTCTCAGGCTATTGTTCTGACATGACTCGCACTGTGTACGTGGGTAGGCCCACTGCGGAGGCGCACAAGTTCTATCAGGCTGTACGGGACGCCCAGCAAGCGGCAATTGAGGCTGTCAGACCTGGAGTAAGCGTCGGCGAGGTCGATCAGGCTGCTCGCAAGCTATTGCGAAGAGAAGGTTTAAGCAAGTATTTTACCCATTCCACCGGCCATGGCGTGGGCTTGGAAATCCACGAGGCTCCTCGCGTTGCCGCTGGGCTGAGTGAAACCCTCAGACCGGGAGTGATCATCACGATTGAACCGGGCGTTTATATCCCTGGGAAATGCGGGGTACGGATCGAGGATATGGTAGTGGTGACCGAGCATGGATGCGAAATTCTGACGGCCACGAGTAAGGAACTAACGGCTGTCGTATGACAGTCATAGTTTCCTGGAACAAACTGCCCGGGCAGCTCTGCTCTTCTTTCCGGCCGGGCGCGCAGGGCAGAGACTAGTCCCACCGTAGACGATGAATCTGAAAGAGATCAAAGAACTCATCGAGTTCTTAAAAGAACAGGAAATCGCCGAGTTCGAGCTGGAGCGCGGCGATGTGAAGGTCCGTATCAAGCGCGCTCCGAACTCAAGCGCACCTGCGCAGGATACTCGCACCATCGCTGTACAAGCAGCGTCATCGATACCGGAGAACGCAGTAGCACAGCCCATCACCTCGCCTGCGGTACCCGGCACTCCCAAAGAATCCGAGGCCAAAGATGAAGGGCCGCTCCACACCGTCCGCTCGCCCATCGTCGGAACATTTTACGAGTCGCCGTCGCCGGGATCGCCGCCTTTTGTGAAGCCAGGGGACGCGGTGGAGGTTGGCCAAGTCTTGTGCATTGTGGAAGCCATGAAGCTGATGAACGAAATCGAATCGGATGTAGCCGGAGAGGTGGTTAAGAAATTGGTAGCCAATGGCCAGCCGATTGAATATGGGCAGGAGCTGTTTGTCATACGCCCGAAGAGCTAGAAAGCCGCGGACGGAAACCCATGGCGCGCGAAGCGCGCCATTTTTGTGCCTGTAACTGGCGCTGCCCGCGGTTAACTCCGCGGCAATGCCGGCAAGGATCTCGTTCTACGCATGTTCAAGAAGATACTCATCGCCAATCGAGGCGAAATTGCCCTTCGTGTCATCTGCGCCTGCAAAGAGCTCGGAATCCGCACGGTGGCGATCTACAGCGAGGCCGACCGCAACTCGTTGCCGGTCCGGTTTGCCGACGAAGCCATCTGCATCGGCCCTCCTCAGCTTGGGCAAAGCTACTTGAACATCCCCGCTGTCATCAGTGCTGCCGAAATCGCTAATGTCGACGCCATCCATCCTGGTTACGGGCTGCTCGCAGAAAATGCCAATTTCGCCGAAGTCTCCGAGACCTGCAATATCAAATTCATTGGACCGCCACCTGAAATCACCCGTCTGATGGGGGAGAAGGAAAAAGCTCGCGCGGCAATGAAGAATGCCGGCGTGCCTATCCTGCCTGGATCAGAGGGCATTCTCGCGGGCGAAGGCGAGGCCTTGGAATGGGCGCGGCAAGTTGGATTTCCAGTGATCGTTAAGGCTTCGGCCGGCGGCGGCGGGCGCGGCATGCGCATTGTCCGCAATGAAGAAGAGCTTCCCGCACTTTTCAAAGCTGCGCAATCCGAGGCGGCTGCAGCATTTGGCAACGGCGATCTTTATATGGAGAAGTTTATCGAACGCCCGCGCCACATTGAATTCCAGATTCTGGCCGATCAATACGGCAATGTGGTAAGCCTGGGCGAGCGCGAATGCTCGATTCAGCGGCGGCATCAGAAGTTGCTCGAGGAGTCTCCCTCCACCCAGATGACGCCTGAACTGCGAGAAAATATCGGGGGAGTTCTCTGTAAGACTTTGTCGGATATCGGCTACGTTAACGCCGGCACTATCGAGTTCCTCATGGATGAGGATCGACGGCTTTACTTCATCGAAATGAATACCCGCATTCAGGTCGAGCACCCGGTCACAGAGATGGTTACGGATGTCGATTTGGTCAAGAGTCAGATTCTGCTTGCCGCCGGCGAGCGCATGGAAGATGTGTTGCACGGGCCCATTGTGCACCGTGGTCATGCCATCGAATGCCGCATCAATGCTGAACATCCGGAGAAGTTCACGCCATCAGCGGGCAAGATTACCGCGTTCCATCCTCCTGGAGGCACCGGGGTAAGAATCGATACAGCAGCTTACGCAGAAGGCGTGATTCCGCCTTACTATGATTCACTGATCGCCAAGCTGGTGGTACGCGGCAGAGATCGGTCAGAAGCGGTTTCGCGCATGTCCCGAGCGCTGGAAATGTTCATTGTTGAAGGTATCTACACCACGATTCCGCTGCATCGGAAGATCTTGGCTGACGCCGACTTTCGCGCAGGGAAGCTGGATACAACCTTCATTGACCGCTTCCTTGCAAAGAACGGGAAGGAGAAGGTAAGTGCTTAGGTTAGCCAGCTTGCGGCCCGAATAGGAGGTTAAGGGAAAACTGTGAACTGGAAACTGAAAATCGGAAAACTGTTCCTGCCTTCGAATTCCGCGTCATTTAACTCGAGATTTGCGAATTAAGAAGAGTTCTCAGTTTGGAGTTCTCAGTTGTCAGTAAAAACGCATGTTCAGTTTGCCTAGGCTGTATGCCATTGTCGATTCCGGCTTCCATCCGGAACTGAACGAGCTAGTGTCATTCTGCGAAGACCTGCGAGCCGCAGGCTGCGAGTTGATGCAGTATCGGAATAAGGACAGCAATGCCCGGCAGGCTCTAGACCAGGCAACAAATTTACGACAGCGGCTTGGTGCCTCAGTCAAGTTGATCATGAACGATCGTGCAGATCTTTGCCTCGCTGCTCAATTCGACGGCGTCCACGTAGGCCAGGACGACCTCTTGCCGGAGAGTGCCAGGCGAGTCATCGGGCCAAACCGCTGGCTCGGAGTTTCGACGCACAATCCCGAGCAGGTCGCGGAAGCTGATCAGACCTCGGCAGACTACATTGCCATCGGCCCTGTATTCGCAACGGCCAGCAAACAAAATCCCGATCCAATCGTCGGCGTGGATGGCGTGCGCCGGGCGCGGAGACTTACGCGCAAGCCCCTGGTCGCGATCGGCGGAATCACAAGGGCGAACTGCCGGGAGGTTATTGAGGCTGGGGCTGATTCCGTAGCGGTTATATCTGATCTGATATCCGAATCTCGCAAATCAGCAGAGGAATTCTTGCGAATATTAGGATAAAGTAACGCCGCTACCCCTGTTCATCGTAAGAATCGACCGGCGAAGACGCCGCGCCAACATTCGGAGGACCACTGAGCACTGACATTCGACAGCCCGCACCCGCGGTTAGCACCGACTGGCAAACTCATAGTCAACAGGATCACGAACTGGTCAAAGGCCTAGGCCTGACCAGCGCCACGATGCTGGTCATGGGCTCAATGATCGGCTCGGGGATCTTTATAGTTTCCGCTGAGATCGCCAGAGAAGTGAATTCACCCGCGCTGCTGATCGGTGCTTGGGTTGTAACCGGTTTCCTGACCATCGTTGGTGCCCTGAGCTACGGCGAGCTGGCCGCCATGATGCCTCGCGCCGGCGGGCAGTACGTTTACTTGCGCGAAGCCCTCGGTCCGCTCTGGGGTTTTCTTTACGGCTGGACTCTGTTCTTGGTGATTCAGACCGGCACCATTGCCGCCGTCGGCGTCGCATTCGGCAAGTTTCTTGGCGTCTTTTTTCCTTCCATTTCCTCTTCCGCCTGGATTTTGCACCTCGCCAAAGTGCCCCCAATTCACATTGGCCCAATGGTTCTGGGCAATATGGATGTGGGGCTGAATACGCAAAATCTGATTGCCATTCTTGTGGTGGTTGTACTTTCTGTGATCAACATCTTCGGCGTCAGAACTGGAGCCCTAATCCAGAACATTTTTACTTCTGCGAAAGTCGCTGCGCTGCTGGGATTGGCATTGTTCGGATTGTTCCGTGGGCGCAATGCCCTGGCACTCGCCGCCAATTTTCACGGGCACTTCTGGGATAACGCAGGGCTGGACACACTTCATGATATCGGCGGGGGTGTCCTGGTCGGCACTATCACGGTGATCGCCGTCGCCCAAGTCGGATCGCTCTTTTCCGCCGACGCCTGGAACAATGTCACCTTCACAGCCGGGGAGGTGAAAAATCCGAGCCGGAATCTGCCACTCTCGCTTGTGCTCGGAACGGGCATTGTGATCGCCCTTTACATCGCCTGCAACTTTATCTATCTCAATGCGCTGCCACTGGACGGAAGTCCGACCGGCGCGACTATCCTGGAGCGTGGCATCAAATATGCCGCTGAGGACCGGGTCGGCACGGCAGTCATGACCCAGATGTTGGGCGCGCTTGGCGGCTCGCTCATGGCCATCGCCATCCTGCTTTCCAGTTTCGGTTGTGCCAATGGGCTGATCCTTTCAGGTGCGCGCGTTTACTACGCCATGGCGAAGGATGGTCTGTTCTTCCGCAGCGTGGCCAAGCTGCATCCTACTTATAAAACACCTGTCACCTCGTTGATGGTGCAGATGGTTTGGACTTGCGTGCTTTGTATCTCAGGCACGTACGGCCAGCTTTTGGACTACATCATCTTCGCCGTATTGGTGTTCTACATTCTGACGATTTTTGGGCTTTTTGTGCTTCGCCGTACCCATGCCAACGCCGAGCGGCCCTACCGGGCCATTGGTTACCCTGTACTCCCGGCTGTTTACATTGTGATGGCAATGTTTATAGATGTCGTACTATTACGCTATAAACCGCAGTACACTTGGCCGGGATTGATCATTGTGTTGACGGGAATCCCGGTGTATTTCCTCTGGTCGAGGATGAATACGGCCAGGGATCTGGAGCCATAAGGAACGGGAAGGTACGAGTTCACTCGTGCCGTAATAGTCGCATTTAAGCGGGCTTACCCGCTGGGAAAACGGAGAACTGGATGGCTAACCTGCTGGCCAAGAAACCCCTGAACCTCATCATGTCCGAAGCGCACGAAACGGGAGAGCACAGCCTGAAGCGCGCGCTGGGTCCTGGCAATCTCATATCACTCGGGATCGGCGCCATAATCGGCACCGGAATTTTCGTGCTCACCGGCGCAGCGTCCGCGCAATACGCTGGCCCAGCAATCGTCTTTTCATTCATGCTAGCCGCCGTCGGTTGCGTGTTTGCCGGCCTTTGCTACGCTGAGTTCGCCTCCATGATCCCAATCGCGGGGTCGGCATACACGTATGGCTATGCGACTCTCGGCGAGATATTCGCCTGGATCATCGGCTGGGACCTCATTCTGGAGTATGCTTTCGGCGCCGCCACAGTGGCTTCGGGATGGAGCGGCTACGTGCTTAGCCTGCTTCAGGACTTTCATATCCACATCCCGCCGTGGTTGGCGGGAACTCCGGGTGCCCCGTTTGTTATGTACAACGGACGCTGGGAAGCGTTAGGCCGGATTTCCAAGACTCTCGCCGCCAACAGTATTGATCCTTCCACCCTCCCGCACCAGACAGGCGTTTTCAACCTTGTAGCATTTCTCGGAATCGCCGCGGTCACCGCGATTCTGGTTATCGGCATCAAGGAGTCGGCGAACGCAAATTCTCTTATCGTTGTTATTAAAGTTTGTGTGCTGTTGATCTTTATCGCCCTTGGGACGGCGTATATTCTGAGGCACACCAGCCAGGCCGTTGCTAACTGGACGCCTTTCCTGCCTCCTAACCAAGGCGAATTTGGAAAATATGGATGGTCAGGAGTGGTGCGTGCCGCGGGTGTGATCTTCTTTGCCTACATCGGTTTTGACGCCGTCTCCACGGCGGCCCAGGAAGCCAAGAATCCGAAGCGCGATATGCCCATCGGCATTCTCGGCTCCCTGGTGATCTGTACGATCCTTTACATCCTGGTCGCAGGAGTGCTTACCGGACTCGTAAAGTACGACACGCTGAATGTCCCCGATCCGATTGCCATTGGCATCGATAAGACCGGCGTGCGCTGGGGCAGCCTGCTGGTGAAACTCGGGGCGATTTGCGGACTTACCAGCACAATGGTTGTCATGTTGCTGGGCCAGTCACGCGTCTTCTTTTCCATGTCCAAAGACCGCCTGCTGCCGGAGTGGTTCTGCACGGTTCACACCAAGTGCCGCACCCCTTACATTTCGTCTATTTTTGTGGGCATCTTTGTGGCGATTTTCGCTTCGGTTATTCCCATTGCAATTCTCGGTGAGCTGGTGAGCATTGGAACATTACTGGCATTTGTGATCGTCTGCGCAGGCGTGTGGATGCTGCGACGCACTGATCCGGAATTGCCGCGGCCGTTCAAAACGCCCCTGGTTCCGTTTGTGCCAATCATGGGTGCGCTGATCTCCTTGCTGATGATGGCCGGTCTGCCCGGTGACACGTGGCTGCGTTTGATTATCTGGCTCATCATCGGCATGGTCATCTACTTTAGCTACGGACGTCACCACAGCCGGGTCCAGCTTGCGGAGGCGACGCAAGAGCCGAAGCCCGCTCCGTCGATGGCAGATTAAGAATATTGCGTCCGAGAAAGGCCTTCCACGATTCGTGGAAGGCCTTTTTGTTTTATAGTCGTTTTGTCTTGCGGACTTTGCGGCCTCTCTCCGCGAACGTAGCGGTTAAAGGTTTTCTGAACGTAGGGGAGTGCCGCAAAATACCGAACGATCAGGCTCAAAACTAGCGACAAACGACAGACTCATGAAAGCCTTCCGTAACCTCCGGCTGATCGGCGCGGCTCTGCTGCTGCTCGCCTTGATCGGTACGGCTGGATTCCATTTCATCGAGGGCTGGACATGGTTTGACGGCCTTTACATGATCGTGACTACGTTTACGACGATCGGCTATCAGGAGATACATCCGCTCTCGCACGCCGGGCGCATTTTCAATCTGGCCTTGATTGTCTCCGGCGTCTCGCTCGTGTTTCTTGGCATCGGGTCGCTCACGCAGGCTTTGCTAGAATTCGAGCTGGCCAGCTTCTTCGGAAAGCGAAAAATGGAGCGCGAAATCAGTCGCCTCAGCGATCATTACATCATCTGCGGCGCCGGGCGCGTTGGCCGTAGCGCGGCGCGTGAGCTGGCACGCCGTCCGGCTCCCTTTCTCATCATCGAGCAGAGTGAGACGAAGGCGGCTCGCTTCAGTGGCGAGTGGCTGATTATGATCGGCGACGCCACGCAGGAACAGACGCTGCGCGATGCCCACATCGAACGCGCGCGTGGGCTAGTTGCGGCTACCACGACTGATGCTACGAATCTCTACATCGTGCTCACGGCTCGCGGACTGAATCCGCGGTTGAAAATAATTGCCCGCGCCAGCGAAGAAGACGCCGAAAAGCACCTACTCACCGCCGGTGCGGATTCCGTGGTCTCGCCATATTTGTTCGCCGGCCAGCGCATCGCGCAATCGTTTCTCCGCCCGCACGTGGTCAGTTTTCTGGATACCGCCACTACTCATCTAGGCATGGACCTGGAAATCGGAGAAATCTCCGTGCCCAAGCACTCTTCATTCGCGGGGAAAACAATTGAGAGCTCTCGCATCCGCCAGGACCGGGGCGTGATCATCCTGGCCATCAAGCGCGAACAGGGCATGCGCTTCAATCCATCGCCCGAAGACCGGATTGAGCCCGGCGACTACCTCATTGCGATGGGCGAGCCAGGACAACTCCGTCAGCTCGAACAGATGGCAGTGGCGCGCTCATGAAGATCGTTAACCGCATGCCGTGTGGGGACGGGCGCCCTCGCCCGTCCGGCAGGAAACCGGCGGTTGTTTCATGAAGATCGTTACCGCGGCCGAAATGCGCGAAATCGATCGCGCCACCAGCGAGCGCTTCGGCGTCCACTCCCTCACTCTGATGGAGAATGCGGGCGCCTCAGTTGCCGATTTCGTTCTTTCCCACTATTCGTCAGCGCGCCGCATTGTTGTGATCTGTGGAAGAGGGAACAACGGCGGGGATGGATTCGTGGCTGCGCGCCGACTACACCAGAGAGGAAAACATGTTCAGGTTGTCCTGCTCGCCGATCCCGCGGAGCTGCGCGGCGACGCGAGAGAGATGTTTTCCAAAGTTCCGGTCCCAGTGATGGCCGTTCACTCCAGCGAAGAGTGGAAAACTGAGCGCGTACAACTCACGCTGCATGCGGATTTGTACGTCGACGCCATCCTCGGCACGGGATTCAAGCCGCCGGTGAGCGGCTTGTATGCGGAAGCTATCGCCACCCTGAATGCGAGTACAACCCCGGTCGTCGCGGTGGATATCCCTTCGGGCGCCGACGCCGATGTCATGGGCCACCAAACCGGCGCAGTCGCGCG